>JAESFW010000256.1_pt1 | contig 53699 bp, 41 predicted proteins | sample 9269481 | NCBI WGS metagenome assembly JAESFW01 (sample SAMN14515350, study PRJNA621654) | algae metagenome | isolation source: Lyngbya sp. HA4199-MV5 and co-occurring heterotrophs from soil with... | place: USA: Ahupuaa O Kahana State Park, Hawaii | collected 2009-07-21 | reverse complement strand
TGCGCGCCATCGGCCCCGAGCCCTGGAAGGCCGCCTACGTGCAGCCCAGCCGCCGCCCCAAGGACGGCCGCTACGGCGAGAACCCCAACCGCCTGCAGCACTACTACCAGTTCCAGGTGGTCCTGAAGCCTGCACCCGCCAACATCCTGGAGCTCTACCTGGGCTCGCTGGAGGCCCTGGGTTTCGACCTCAAGAAGAACGACATCCGTTTCGTCGAAGACGACTGGGAGAACCCCACCCTGGGCGCCTGGGGTTTGGGCTGGGAGGTCTGGCTCAATGGCATGGAGGTGACGCAGTTCACCTACTTCCAGCAGGTGGGCGGCATCGACTGCAAGCCCGCCACGGGCGAGATCACCTATGGCCTGGAGCGCCTGGCCATGTACCTGCAGGGCGTGGACAACGTCTACAACCTGACCTGGACCGAAGGCGCGGACGGCTCCAAGCTGAGCTACGGCGACGTCTACAAGCAAAACGAGGTGGAGCAGTCCACCTACAACTTCGAGCACAGCGACGCCGATTTCCTGTTCACCGCCTTCAACGCGCACGAAAAGCAGGCCAAGCACCTGATGGAGCAGCAGCTCGCCCTGCCGGCCTACGAGCAGGTGCTCAAGGCCGCCCACAGCTTTAACCTGCTGGATGCACGCGGCGCCATCAGCGTGACCGAGCGCGCCGCCTACATCGGCCGCATCCGCAACCTGGCCCGTGCCGTGGCGCAAAGCTACTACGAGAGCCGCGAGCGCCTGGGCTTCCCCATGGCACCCCGTGCCTGGGTCGAGCAATTGCCCAAGAAAGCCGCCGCCTGAGCCACCGCCGGAGCCCCTGACAAATGACGACAACGCAAAACCTCCTGGTCGAACTGTTCGTGGAAGAGCTGCCCCCCAAGGCGCTCAAGAAGCTGGGCGACGCCTTTGCCGGCGTGCTGGCCGAGCAGCTCAAGGCCCTGGGCCTGGCCACGCCGGCCTCCACCGTGACCGCCTTCGCCTCGCCCCGCCGCCTGGCCGCCCATGTGACCGCCGTGGCCGCCAAGGCCGCCGACAAGGCCGTGCAGCAAAAGCTCATGCCCGTGACCGTGGGCCTGGACGCTGGCGGCAACGCCACGCCCGCCCTGCTCAAGAAGCTGCAGGCCCTGGGTGCGGACGTGTCCAACCCCGCCGCTGCCGTGGCAGCGCTCAAGCGCGCCCCCGATGGCAAGGCCGAGGCCCTGTTCTATGACAGCGTGGTGCCCGGCGCCACGCTCGAAGAAGGCCTGCAGAAGGCGCTGCAGGAATCCCTGGCCAAGCTGCCCATCCCCAAGGTGATGAGCTACCAGCTCGAATCCGACTGCGAATTGCCTGGCTGGACCAGCGTGAACTTCGTGCGCCCCGCGCACGGCCTGGTGGCGCTGCACGGCAGCGCCGTGGTGCCCGTAAAGGCACTGGGCCTCACGGCCGGCAACAGCACGCAGGGCCACCGTTTCGAGGCCGCCGTCTCGCCCGTGGTGCTCAAGGACGCCGACAGCTACGCCGCCACGCTGCAGAGCGACGGCGCCGTGATCGCCTCGTTCGAAGGCCGCAAGGCCGAGATCGCGCGCCAACTGGCAGCCGCTGCCGCAAAGGTGGGCAATGGCGCCCGTCCCATCGAGGACGACGCCCTGCTCGACGAAGTGACCGCCCTGGTCGAGCGCCCCAACGTGCTGACCTGCGCCTTCGAGAAGGAATTCCTCGACGTGCCGCAGGAGTGCCTGATCCTCACGATGAAGGCCAACCAGAAGTACTTCCCGCTGCTGGACGCCGCCGGCAAGCTCACCCACCAGTTCCTGGTGGTGAGCAATATCAGCCCCGCGGACGCGAGCTTCGTGATCGGCGGCAACGAGCGCGTGGTGCGACCGCGCCTGGCCGATGCCAAGTTCTTCTTCGACCAGGACCGCAAGAAGACCCTGGCCTCGCGCGTGGACGGCCTGGCCAAGGTGGTCTACCACAACAAGCTGGGCACCCAGGGCGAGCGTGTGGACCGCGTGCGCGCCATCGCCAAGGCCATCGCCGAGCAACTGGGCGACGCCACGCTGGTGGCGCAGGCCGACCAGGCCGCACTGCTGGCCAAGACCGACCTCGTGACCGACATGGTGGGCGAATTCCCCGAGCTGCAGGGCACCATGGGCCGCTACTACGCGCTCAACGACGGCCTGGGCGAGGTGGTGGCCGATGCCATCGAAGACCACTACAAGCCGCGCTTTGCCGGTGACACGCTGCCGCGCAACAGCGCCGGCGTGGTGGTGGCCCTGGCCGACAAGCTCGAAACCCTGGTGGGCATGTTCGGCATCGGCAACCTGCCCACGGGCGACCGCGACCCCTTCGCACTGCGCCGCCACGCCCTGGGCGTGATCCGCATGCTGGTCGAGAAGGACCTGCCGCTGGACCTGAGCGCCCTGCTGGCCGGTGCCGTGCCGGCCTTTGGCGACAAGATCACCGACGCCTCGGCCGCACTGGCCGACTTCATCTACGACCGCCTGGCCGGCAGCCTGCGTGAGCAAGGCTACAGCGCCCAGGAGGTCGATGCCGTGCTGGCCCTGCGCCCGCAGCGCCTGGCCCTGGTCGAAAAGCAGCTGGCCGCCGTGCGCGCCTTCGCTGCCCTGCCCGAGAGCCCGGCCCTTGCCGCCGCCAACAAGCGGGTGGCCAACATCCTCAAGAAGGCCGGTGAAGTGGACGCCCACGTCAACCCCGACCTGCTCAAGGAAAAGGCCGAACAAGACCTGTACGCTGCGCTGCAGCGCTTCGTGCCCGAGGCCAATGCCCAGTTCGAGGCAGGCGACTACACCGCCTCGCTGCAGACCCTGGCCGTGCTGCGCGCCCCGGTGGATGCCTTCTTCGACGACGTCATGGTCAATGCCGAGGAGATGGACCTGCGCCTGAACCGCCAGGGCCTGCTCAAGAGCCTGCACGATGCCATGAACCGGGTAGCCGACCTCTCCCGCCTGGCGGCATAAATATGGGGCAACCCCCTGAGGCGCTTCGCGCCTCGACACCTCTGCCAGAGGCTGAGGCTCTTCGGGCACGTCCAAGCCTGCGCAGGCAGGCTTGGAGCCGCGGCCCTCAGCCCCTTCTCTCGCATGGCTACGCAATGCGGGAAGGGGGACGCCACCAGCGCGGCAGGGCGGCCTTTGCGCGGTGGCCACTTGCCTCGGCAGTGCGTGAGCTTGGCGCGGTGAACAGGGCACAACGCCCTGCCAAGGCCGCCGGCCTTCTGCTAGGCTGATAGCCGTCACAAGGGGATTCCCATGAAACTCGCCATCCTGGACCGCGACGGCACCTTGAACCCGCTGGGTGAGGGTTTCGTCACCTCGCCCGAGGAGTGGACCGCCGTGCCCGGTGCGCTCGAAGCCATCGCGCGCCTGAACCATGCCGGTTGGCATGTGGCGCTGGCCACCAACCAGCCGGGCCTGGGGCGCGGGCTGTTCGACGTGGTGGCGCTCAATGCCATCCACGCCAAGATGCACAAGCAGCTGTCGGCCGTGGGCGGGCGCATCGATGCCGTGTTCTATTGCCCGCATGCTCCCGAGGAAGACTGCACCTGCCGCAAACCCGGCCCTGGCCTGCTCGAACAGATCAGCGACCGCTACGGCGTGGAACGCCACGACGTGCAGGTGGTGGGCAGTTGCCTGGCGCACTTGCAGGCGGGCGCCGCGCTGGGTGCGCAACTGCACCTGGTGTGCTCCGGCAGCGCGGCCGGCCTGGTACCGGGGCAGCCGCTGCCGCCAGGTTACCCCCCGGGCACGCAGGTGCATGCCAGCCTGGCGGCGTTTGTCGAACGGTTGCTCCCGGCGGTACCCCTGATGGCGGTCTGACCCGCTACCCAACCTCTTTCCCACGCGGGTCTGCTGCGCCATGCCGCAGTGACCAGCGCAAGACGATCCTCACACCATGGCACTGATCCGTTCCATCATTCACCTGGTCTGGATGGCGACCACCTGCATGCCCTATGCGCTGCTCATCATGCTGGGCACGCTGTTCGGTGTGCGTGGGCTGCCGCTGTACCGCATTGCGGCCGCATGGCTGTCGCTGTGCATCAGCGGGGCGCGTGTGCTGCTGGGCATTCGCACCCGCATCACCGGCATGGAGCACCTGCCCCAGGGCGAGAACGAGGGCGCCATCCTGCTGGTCAAGCACCAGTCGACCTACGAGACCTTTCTGATGCCCACGATCATGCCGCACCCGCTGGCCTACGTGTTCAAGAAGGAACTGCTGTACGTGCCCTTTTTCGGCTGGGCCATCGGCCGCCTGGACATGATCCACATCGACCGCAGCCAGCGCGCGCAGGCCTTCAACAAGGTGGTGGAGCAGGGCAAGGCGCTGCTGGCCAAGGGCATCTGGATCATCATGTTCCCCGAGGGCACGCGCATCGAGCGCGGCCAGAAGGGCACCTACAAGACCGGCGGCACGCGCCTCGCGGTCGAGACCGGTGCCCCCGTGGTGCCGATTGCCGTGACCTCGGCCAAGGTCTGGGGGCGCAGGGCCTTCATCAAGCGCCCCGGCGTGGTGGACGTGTCCATCGGCCAGCCCATCCCCAGCGCCGGGCGCGAGCCGGAAGAGCTGATGCGCGAGGTCGAGGCATGGATCGAGGCCGAGATGCGCCGCCTGGACCCCGAGGCCTACCCCGCAACGCCTTGATGGCGTATTGACCGGACGACTTTCCCCATGATGCAGCGGCTCGTACAACTGGCCCTGGATTTCTTCGACACCCCGCCACCGGGTGCCGCACCCGCGCCAGCGCCCAAGGCGGCCGAGCCTGCACCGCCCGCCCAGGCCCCTGTGGCTGCAGCGCCGCCCCGGCCGGCGGGGCCGCCCGCGGTTCCCTTGCCTACACTGCTGTCGCCCGCCGAATTCCGCCACCCCGCGGCCAAGCGTGAACTGCTGCTGGGCGAGGCGGTGGTCGCCTATGCGCTGCAGCGCGCGCGCCGGCGCACCATCGGCTTCAGCGTGGGGCCCGATGGCCTGTCGGTGCGTGCCCCCAGCTGGGTCACCCTCGGCGCCATCGACGCCGCGCTGCGCGAGAAGTCCGACTGGATCCTGCGCAAGCTCGGCGAGGCGCGCGAGCGCCAGCAGCGCATGGAGGGTGGGCGCATCGTCTGGGCCGATGGCGCCGTGCTGCCCTACCTCGGCCAGCCGATCACCGTGGTGCTCGACCCTGCGCACGGCTTCAGCGGCCGTGGCGGCCAGCTCAAGACCTTGGCGGCCAAGGACGGGGCCGACGCAGTGCCTGCGCAGCGCCTGCATATCGGTCTGCCGCACAGCGCAGGGCCCGCACAGATCCGCGATGCCGTGCAGGCCTGGCTGATGCGCGACGCCAAGCGCCATTTCACCGAGCGGCTGGAGCATTTCGCGCCGCTTCTGGGCGTGCGCTGGACCAGCCTGCGCCTGTCGAGCGCGCAGACGCGCTGGGGCAGTGCCAAGGCCGACGGCTCCATCCGCCTGAACTGGCGCCTGCTGCACTACCGGCCCGCCGTCATCGACTATGTGGTGGCGCACGAGCTGGCCCACCTGCGCGTGATGGACCACAGCCCACGCTTCTGGGACACGGTGGCCACCGTCGTCCCGGACTACGCCGCTCTGCGCAAACACCTGCGCGACGAGCCGGCTCCATTGTGGGATTGAGGCGGCGCAGCGCCTGGTAGGGCGGGGCGCGGCAAAATGGCGGGAACAACCGCATCCAGGCCCACCATGATTCCCTTGCAGCTTTTCGACCCCGCCTCCAGCACCTACACCTACGTGCTGCACGACCCGGCCACCCGCCAGGCCGTCATCATCGACCCGGTGGACGAGCAGCTCGACCGCGACCTGGCCACGCTGCAGTCGCTGGGCCTCACGCTGCGCTGGACGGTGGAGACGCACACCCACGCCGACCACATCACCAGCGCCGCGCGCCTGGCCGAGCACACCGGCGCGCAGACGGCGGTGCCCGCGGGCTGCGACATCGGCACAGCGGTCGTGCAACTGCGCCATGGCGACACCCTGGCCTTTGGCGGCGAGACCCTGGAGGCACTGCACACGCCCGGCCATACCGCCGGCAGCATGTCCTACCGCTGGCGCAACCATGTGTTCACGGGCGATGCCCTGCTGATCAACGGCTGTGGCCGCACGGACTTCCAGTCGGGCGATGCGGCCGAGCTCTACCGCAGCATCACGGGCGTGCTGTTCGCGCTGCCCGACGACACGAGCGTCTGGCCCGGCCACGACTACCAGGGCCGCAGCCACAGCAGCATCGGCGCCGAAAAGGCCGGCAATGCGCGCGTGGCGGGCCGCAGCGAGGCCGAGTTCGTCGCGCTCATGGGCGCGCTGAACCTGCCGCGCCCGCGCCGCATGGACGAGGCTGTGCCTGCCAACCAGCATTCGGGCCAGCGCCAGGACGCCGATGGCGTGGCGCTGCAGGCGCCGCGCGAGGCACAGGGCTATGCCGGCGACGTGTCGCCTGCGCTGGCCTGGCAGTGGGTGCAGGACGGTCAGGCCGTGCTGGTCGACGTGCGCAGCGATGCCGAACGCGAATGGGTGGGCCAGGTGCCCGGTGCCGTTCCCGTGGCCTGGAAGCAGTGGCCCGGCATGGCCATGAATGCAGATTTCGACGCGCAGATCCGCCTGGCGGTGCCAGAAGGCGGGCGCGCCGTGCTGCTGTGCCGCAGCGGTGTGCGCTCGGTGGCGGCGGCGAAGCGCGCGACCGAGCTGGGCATCACGGCCTACAACATCCTCGAAGGCTTCGAAGGGGATGCCGATGGCCAGGCGCACCGGGGCCGCAAAGGGGGCTGGCGCTACCGTGGTCTTCCATGGCGGCAGGGCTGATCCGGCACCATGAAAAAAGCGGGCCTTGTGGCCCGCTTTTCGATGGGAAGCGCTGTGCTGCGCTCAGAGTGGAGGAATGCGCAGCTTCTGGCCCGGGTAGATCTTGTCGGGGTGCGTGAGCATGGGCTTGTTGGCCTCGAAGATCTTGGGGTACTTGTTGGCGTCGCCGTAGAACTTCTTGGCGATGGCCGAGAGCGTGTCGCCGCGCACCACGTCGTGGTACTGGGCCTCGGGCTCGGGGTTGGTCACGTTCATCAGGTTCTCGACGCTGGTGACGCTGGCCACGTTGCCGCAGCACAGGGTGATCTTCTCCTTGGCCGCCTGCGTGGGGGCATCGCCCTTGACGGTGACCTTGCCCTGGCTGCCGTCGAAGGCCACCTGCAGGTTGGTCGCGCCCAGGTTCTGCGTGCCGATGTAGGTCTCGATGGCCTTGGCGGCCGTGGCGTTGAGCTCGTCCTGCGATGGTGCGGCAGCCGTGGCGGCCTGCGCGTCCTTGCCGCCGAACAGCTTTTCACCGGCTTCCTTGATGAAACTGAAAAGACCCATGTCGTATCTCCTAAGGTTGCACAAAACAGGAGAGACCACTGTAGCGGCAAAGTGCGGCGCCTTGGTGTAAGACGGGCGCGCGACACGATTTTTCACATTGACCGCCCCTGCTGTCGCCGGGGCGACCCGCGGTGCTGCGGCCTTTGGTGGGCGCGCCCGGTGCGTTGTGCCAAAACTCGGGATAATCCGCCGCATGACTTTCCTGGCCATCGACGTCGGCAACACCCGCCTCAAGTGGGCCCTGTACGACGCCCACCGCCCCGGGGCCGCGCTGCTGGCCCACGGCGCCGAATTCCTGGACCATATCGAGAAGCTGGCCGAAGGCAGCTGGGCCGATCTGCCGGTGCCGCAGCGCATGCTGGGCTGCGTGGTGGCGGGAGACGCCGCCAAGCGCCGTGTGCAGGAGCAGATGGAGCTGTGGGACGTGCCGCCGCAATGGGTGGTGTCCTCGGGCGAAGAGGCGGGGCTCATCAACGGCTACGACCACCCTTCGCGCCTGGGCTCGGACCGCTGGGTGGCCATGATCGGTGCGCGCCACCATGTGCTGGCCCAGGGGCCGGCGCGGCCGCTGGTGGTGGTGATGGTGGGCACGGCGGTCACGGTGGAATGCATCGACGCGCATGGCCGCTTCATGGGAGGGCTCATCCTGCCCGGGCACGGCATCATGCTGCGCGCGCTGGAGACCGGCACCGCCGGCCTGCACGTGCCCACGGGCGATGTGCGCATGTTCCCCACCAACACCAGCGATGCCTTGACCAGCGGCGGCACCTACGCCATTGCAGGCGCCGTGGAGCGCATGGTGCAGCATGTCATCCAGCACTGCGGCGAGGAGCCGGCCTGCATCATGACCGGCGGCGCCGGCTGGAAGATGGCGCCCAGCATGACGCGCCCTTTCGAGCTGGTGGACAACCTCATCTTCGACGGGCTGCTGGAGATCGCCTCCCGGCGCTTCGCTGGCTGATGCGGTTTTGCCTTCAACCGGCAAACGTCGTTGGGGAGCCTTGCCGTGCTACAGCACTGTCTGCGGCTCCCCGCCTAGTTATCCGGTCGAATGCCAATCCGTGGAGGCGCTGACAGGCGTGCTGGTGGCATGGCTCCCGCACATCGGCGTCCAATTCCGCTGCGCGCGCAAGACTGAAAAGGGGGGTCAGTCCTCGAGCTCGGCGCGCGCCATTTCCACGTCCAGCCGCTCCATCGCGTCGGCAGATTCGCAGGCGGCGGCCTTTTCGTAGAGCTGGGTGGCTTCCTTCATTTTCTTGTCGCCTTCGAGCATGACCAGCGCATTGGCGTACTCCACCATGGCGATGGCCGAGCCGGGGTTGAGCTTGAGCGCTTCCTGGAACAGCTTGAGCCCCGTGTCCTTCTTGGCGCCATAGGTCATGCCGCCAATCAGCGAGCCGACCTTGTCGATCACCTCGGCGTGGAAGGCACCCAATGCGATGCGTGCGTCGGCATGCTTGGGGGCCAGGGCAATGGATTTTTCCAGCGATTCCTTGACCTTGCCGCCCAGGCCCTGGGCCAAGGCCTTGGCCACGCTGATGCCCTGGCTGTAGCGGCCCAGGGCATAGGCGTGCCAGTACCAGGCATTGGCGTTGTTCGGGTCTTCGCTGGCCTGGGCTTCGGCGCGCTCGGCCACCTGGGTGAACAGGTCCAGGCGGGTCTTTTCCTTCTTTTCCAGGTAATTGGCGTAGATCGCCGTGGCCTTGTTGGCCACGGTGATGCCGGGGCCACCGGCGGCCAGGCCCGCCGCTGTGGCTTTCTCGAAGTCGCCGCTGTGGAACAGTGCCCAGGCCTGCAGCACGGCCGCATCCTTGGGGCAGGGCTCGGCATCGCCGCTGTGCAGCCGGGCCCAGTGCTTCTTCACGCTCGTGGCATCGAAGCTGTAATCACCCGCATGGGGAAAAGGGGTCCATTTGGCCATGGTGTGTCTCCTGTGGTTCTTGGGGTCGGGTGTAGGGGTGGCGCCTGCGTGTTCAGCCCGGAGGGATGGCGTAGGCGCCGACGATTTCCAGCAGGTGGGCGCGTTGCCCGCTCTCGAGGTAGGGCATGAGCAGGTTGAGTACATGGTGGGCCCCACGCAGCAGGGCGGTCTGGGCGCTCTCGGGCTCCAGCGCGCGGCGCGGGTCGCGCACGTACTCGAAGCTCAGCCAGTAGGTCAGCACCACCACCATGCTGGTGGCGGTGGCCTCCAGTTCACGCGTGTCGATGTGCAGTGCGTCCGAGCGGCCCATGCCGTCGAGCATGGCGCGCACGGCGCGGGTCTTGTTCTTGAGAATGGCCTGGAAATGGGTTTCCAGGCGCCGGTTCTTGGACAGCAGGTCGTTGAGATCGCGGTACAGGAAACGGTACTGCCAGATCAGCTCGAACAGCGTGTGCATGAAGAACCAGGCATCTTCCACGTTGCGCACCCCATCGGCGGCGGCCAGCAGCTCGGTGAGCGCCTGTTCGTAGCGGTCGAACAGCGCGTTGATCAGCTCGTCCTTGGCAGGGTAGTGGTAGTACAGGTTGCCAGGGCTGATGCGCAGTTCGGCGGAGATGAGGGTGGTGGAGACGTTGGGTTCGCCGAACCGGTTGAACAGGTCCAGCGTGACTTCCAGAATGCGTTCTGCGGTGCGTCGCGGCGCTTTCTTCACCATGTGTGCAGGCCCTCTTCGCGTCGTTTGGGATCGGTCGGTGCGTATCTCTGGTGACACTCTAACCGAGCGGCGGATGCTGCATTGCATCAAATAAGGCATGCCCCCGAAGGGCCGGGGCGCATGCACCGGGCGCTGTGCGCACCAAGCAAAACGGCTGGCATGCCAAGGCATGCCAGCCGTCATCTGCCCGGGGCGGCCAGGGCCGCCCGTGTCGGTCAGGCGCTGGTCGCCGGTGCTGCAGCCTTCTTCGCCGCTGCGCGGGGCTTGGCGGCTGCCTTCTTGGCGGGAGCGGGCGTGCCCTTGGCTGCGGGCTTGGCCGCTGCCTTCTTGGCCACGGCCTTCTTGGCGGGGGCTGCGGACTTTGCTGCGGCCTTGGCGGGGGCGGCCTTGCCCTTGGAGAGGGCGTCGATGCGGGCGTTCAGGGCCTCGATGTCGCGGGCCGAGGGCACGCCGAGCTTGGACAGGGCCTTGGCCACGCGGTCTTCAAAGATGTTTTCGAGCTTGTCCCATTGGCCCTGGGCCTTGGAGCCGATGTCGCTGGCCATGGTGGTCACGCGGCTGGTGGCTTCGGAGATCTTCTCCTCGGCAACGGCCTGGGTCTTGCGCTGGATGGACAGGCCTTCCTTGACCAGGGACTCGAACACCTTGCCGCCTTCTTCCTGGGCCTTGGAGAAGGCACCCAGGCCCGCCAGCCAGATCTGCTGGGCCGAGTCCTTGACGGTGCTCGACAGCTGGGCGTTGCCACTCTTCTTGTCGGCGCTGAGTTTCTGCAGTTTCTTGACCATGGGGGCCTCCGGGGTGCGATGGATGGGTTGGGGTTGCCGGAGCCAGGGCCCCGACGCATGGACGCACTGTACGCTGCACCTGCGCCCATGTGTAGGCGCGCGCTCCTAAAACCATAGAGCGCGGTCTCTAGGACCTGCCTGCGCCGGGCCTCTCGGCCGCCGCGGGTTTGTGCTGAATCCGCGGCCTGGGCGCATGCGCAAGAATGACCAGATCTGAGAGGAGTCTTTTCATGCAGTATTTCGTGACGGGTGCGACGGGTTTCATCGGCAAGCGGCTGGTCAAGAAGCTGCTCGAACGCAAGGGTGCCGTGGTGCACTTCCTGATCCGGCAGGAAAGCGCCGACAAGGTGGCCGACCTGCGCAGCTACTGGGGCGTATCGGCCGCGCGCGCGCTGCCGGTGTTCGGCGACCTCACCGCGAAAAAGCTCGGCGTGGCCACCGAGGACGTGAAGAAGCTCAAGGGCCAGATCGACCACTTCTACCACCTGGCCGCGGTCTACGACCTGGGCGCCGACGAAGAGACCCAGGTGGCCGTGAACATTGAGGGCACGCGCAACACCGTGGACCTGGCCAAGGCCATCGATGCCGGCCACTTCCACCATGTCTCGTCCATCGCCGCCGCCGGGCTGTACGAAGGCGTGTTCCGCGAGGACATGTTCGAGGAGGCCGAAGGCCTGGACCACCCGTACTTCCAGACCAAGCACGAGAGCGAGAAGATCGTGCGCCAGGACTGCAAGGTGCCCTGGACCGTGTACCGCCCCGCCATGGTGGTGGGCGACAGCACGACCGGCGAGATGGACAAGATCGACGGCCCCTACTACTTCTTCAAGCTGATCCAGCGTCTGCGCCAGCTGCTGCCGCCCTGGATGCCCACCGTGGGCCTGGAGGGCGGGCGCGTGAACATCGTGCCCGTGGACTTCGTGGTCAACGCGCTCAATGTCATCAGCCACCAGAAGGACATCGGCAAGAAGTGCTACCACCTGGTGGACCCGGTGGGCTACCGTGTGGGCGATGTGCTCGACATCTTCAGCCGCGCCGCGCATGCGCCGCGCATGAACCTGTTCATCAACGCCGCGCTGCTGGGCTTCATCCCCAAGGGCATCAAGAAGAGCCTGATGGCCATGGCGCCCGTGCGCCGCGTGCGCAATGCCGTCTTGAAGGACCTGGGCCTGCCCGAGGACATGCTGACCTTTGTGAACTACCCCACGCGCTTCGATTGCCGCGAGACCCTGGCGGCGCTCAAGGGATCGGGCGTGACCTGCCCCAACCTCAAGGACTACGCTTGGCGCCTGTGGGATTACTGGGAGCGCAACCTCGACCCCGAGCTGTTCATCGACCGCAGCCTCAAGGGCACGGTGGCCGGCAAGGTGGTGCTGGTCACGGGCGGGTCTTCCGGCATCGGCCTGGCGGCCGCGCACAAGTTCGCCGAGGCGGGTGCCACCACCATCATCTGCGGGCGCGACCAGGACAAGCTCGACGAGGCCTGCGCCGAGGCACGTGCCAAGGGGTACGCCTTCATCGCCTATGCGGCCGACATCGCCGACATGGCCGACTGCGACCGTTTCGTGCAGTTGCTGGTCGACAAGCACGGCGGGGTGGATTTCCTGATCAACAACGCGGGCCGCTCCATCCGCCGCGCCATTGAGTCGAGCTACGACCGCTTCCACGATTACGAGCGCACCATGCAGCTCAATTACTTCGGCTGCCTGCGCGTGACCATGGGTTTCCTGCCCGGCATGGTGGCCAAGCGCAAGGGCCATGTGGTGAACATCAGCTCCATCGGCGTGCTGACCAATGCGCCGCGCTTTTCGGCCTACGTGGCGAGCAAGGCGGCACTCGACGCCTGGACGCGCTGCGCTTCGAGCGAGTTCGCCGACCAGGGCATTACCTTCACCACCATCAACATGCCGCTGGTGCGCACGCCCATGATCGCGCCCACCAAGATCTACAACAACGTGCCCACGCTGAGCCCCGAGGAGGCGGCCGACATGATCGCCCAGGCCTGCATCTTCAAGCCCGTGCGCATCGCCACGCGCCTGGGCATCACCGGCCAGTTGCTGCATGCCCTGGTGCCGCGCGTGGCCCAGATCACCATGAACACCAGCTTCCGCATGTTCCCGGACTCCACCGCGGCCAAGGGTGGTGGCAAGGACGCCAAGCCCCAGCTCTCCGCCGAAGCGGTGGCGCTGCAGCAGATGATGCGCGGCATCCATTTCTGATGGCCTTCCAACCCGCCCCGGCAGGCCCGTGTTGAACTCTGTTACCGGGTAACCGGGCGGGGTGGGATAATCGCGGGTTCTGCCGAGCAGGCATTTCACACAGCCCACCCTATGATTCTGGTTACCGGCGGCGCGGGTTTCATCGGCGCCAACTTCGTTCTTGACTGGCTTGCTGCCTCCAGCGAGCCCGTCGTCAACCTCGACAAGCTCACCTACGCAGGCAACCTGCACAACCTGGACGGGATAAAGGGCGACGCGCGCCACACCTTCGTGCAGGGCGACATCGGCGACACGGCCCTGCTGGCCCGCCTGCTGGCCGAGCACAAGCCGCGTGCCGTGGTCAATTTCGCGGCCGAGTCGCATGTGGACCGCTCCATCCACGGGCCTGAGGACTTCATCCAGACCAACATCGTCGGCTCGTTCCGCCTGCTGGAGGCCGTGCGTGCCTACTGGAGCGCACTGCCTGAGGGCGAGCGTGCGGCCTTCCGCTTCCTGCATGTGTCCACCGACGAGGTGTACGGTTCGCTCGCCCCGACCGACCCGGCCTTCGCCGAGACACGTGGCTTCGAGCCCAACAGCCCCTACAGCGCCAGCAAGGCCGCCAGCGACCACCTGGTGCGTGCCTGGCACCACACCTACGGCCTGCCGGTGCTCACCACCAATTGCAGCAACAACTACGGGCCCTACCACTTCCCCGAGAAGCTGATTCCGCTGATGATCGTCAATGCGCTGGCCGGCAAGCACCTGCCGGTGTACGGCGATGGCATGCAGGTGCGCGACTGGCTGTACGTGAAGGACCACTGCAGCGCCATCCGCCGCGTGCTGGAAGCGGGCGCCCCGGGCGAGACCTACAACGTGGGCGGCTGGAACGAGAAGCCCAACATCGAGATCGTGAACATGGTGTGCGGCCTGCTCGACGAGCTGCGCCCGCGCGCCGACGGCCAGAGCTACCGCACCCAGATCACCTATGTGAAGGACCGCCCGGGCCACGACCGCCGCTATGCCATCGATGCGCGCAAGATCGAGCGCGAGCTGGGCTGGAAGCCCGCCGAGACCTTCGACACCGGCATCCGCAAGACCGTGCAGTGGTACCTGGAGCATGCCGACTGGGTGGCCAGCGTGCAGACGGGCGCCTACCGCGACTGGGTGCAGACCCAGTACGCGCAGGAGCCTGCAGCCGTTGCGGACGCCAGCGCATGAACATCCTGCTCTTCGGAAAAGGCGGCCAGGTCGGCTGGGAGCTGCAGCGCAGCCTGTCCGTGCTGGGCACGGTCACAGCGCTGGATTTTGACAGCACGGAGCACTGCGGTGACTTCTCCAACCCCGCCGGCGTGGCCGACACGGTGCGCGCCCTGCGCCCGGACGTCATCGTCAACGCCGCGGCCCACACGGCGGTGGACAAGGCCGAGAGCGAAGCCGATTTCGCCCGCACGCTGAATGCCACCACGCCCGGCGCCATTGCGCAGGAGGCTGCGAAGCTCGGGGCCTGGCTGGTGCACTACAGCACCGACTATGTCTTCGACGGCAGCGGCAGCCGTCCCTGGGTGGAGACCGACGCGCCCGCACCCTTGAGCGTGTACGGCCGCACCAAGCTCGAAGGCGAGCAACTGATTGCCCAATCGGGTGCGAAGCACCTGATCCTGCGCACCAGCTGGGTCTATGCCGCACGCGGCGGCAACTTCGCCAAGACCATGCTGCGCCTGGCGCAGGAGCGCGAGCGCCTGACCGTGATCGACGACCAGTGGGGCGCACCGACCGGCGCCGACCTGTTGGCCGACGTGACGGCCCATGCCATCCGCCACCTGCAAAAACACCCCGAGGACGCTGGCCTGTACCACCTGGTGGCCGCTGGCGAAACCAACTGGAACGAATACGCGAAGTTCGTGCTGGCCACGGCTGCGAAGCACCCGGTGGGTGAAAAGATCGTCGCCAAGGAAGTCGCGCCGGTGCCGACCAGCGCCTTCCCGACCCCGGCCGTGCGCCCGCACAACTCGCGCCTGGACACGTCCAAACTGCGCAGCACCTTCGGCCTGACCCTGCCCCACTGGCAGGCGGGCGTGGCGCGCATGCTCACCGAGATTCTCTGAGAAATACCATCCCCATGACGACGGCACGCAAAGGCATCATCCTCGCCGGAGGCTCCGGAACCCGGCTGCACCCGGCCACCCTGGCCATCAGCAAGCAACTGCTGCCGGTGTACGACAAGCCCATGATCTACTACCCGCTGAGCACGCTGATGCTCGCGGGCATCCGCGACATCCTGGTCATCAGCACCCCGCAGGACACGCCGCGCTTCGAGCAGTTGCTGGGCGATGGCAGCCAGTGGGGCATCAACCTGCAGTACGCGGTGCAGCCCAGCCCGGACGGCCTGGCACAGGCCTTTGTGATTGGCGAGTCCTTCCTGGCCGGTGCGCCGAGCGCCCTGGTGCTCGGTGACAACATCTTCCACGGCCACGACTTCCACGAACTGCTGGGCAGTGCCGCCGATCGCAGCGATGGTGCCACCGTTTTCGCCTACCACGTGCACGATCCCGAGCGCTATGGCGTGGCCGAGTTCGATGCGAATGGCAAGGTGCTCTCGCTCGAAGAAAAGCCCAAGGTCCCCAAGTCCAGCTATGCGGTCACGGGCCTGTACTTCTACGACCACCAGGTGGTAGAGCTGGCCAAGGGCCTCAAGCCTTCGGCGCGCGGCGAGTACGAGATCACCGACCTGAACCGCCTGTACCTGGAGCGCGGCCAGTTGAACGTGGAGATCATGGGCCGGGGCTATGCATGGCTGGATACCGGCACGCACGAGAGCCTGCTCGAAGCCGGCCAGTTCATCGCCACGCTGGAGCACCGGCAGGGCCTGAAGATTGCGTGCCCCGAAGAGATCGCCTGGCGCAGCCAGTGGATCGACAGCGCCCAGCTGGAGCGTCTGGCCCAGCCGCTCACCAAGAACGGCTACGGCCAGTACCTGATGCGCGTGCTCAAAGAAAAGATCTACTGATTTCCCTGATATCCATTCCATGCAAGCAACCCGACTGGCCATTCCCGATGTCGTGCTGATCGAACCCAAGGTGTTCGGCGATGCACGCGGCTTCTTCTATGAGAGCTTCAACCAGCGTGCCTTCAACGAGGCCACTGGTACGAACCACGAATTCGTGCAGGACAACCACAGCCGCAGCGCCAAGGGTGTGCTGCGCGGCCTGCACTACCAGGTGCAGCAGGCCCAGGGCAAGCTGGTGCGCGTGGTGCGTGGCGCCGTGTTCGACGTGGCGGTGGACATCCGCAAGGCCTCGCCCACCTTCGGCCAGTGGGTGGGTGTGGAGCTGAGCGAGGACAACCACCGCCAGCTGTGGGTGCCGCCAGGCTTTGCGCATGGGTTCCTGGTGCTCAGCGAGACGGCGGAGTTCCTGTACAAGACCACCGACTACTACGCGCCGGCGCACGAGCGCTGCATCATCTGGAACGATCCGACCATCGGCATCGCGTGGCCCGACATCGGCGCCAATCCCTTGCTGTCGGCCAAGGACCAGCAGGGCCTGACCCTGGAGAACGCGGAAGTCTTTGCTGCTGCCGCCGTCCGCTGACGGCGGCCCGTGGCGCACCTGAAAAGTCCGGCATGACCCTGCATGTGCTCCTGTGCAGCCACAACGGGGCACGCTTCATCGCCGAGCAGATCGCCTCCATGCGCGCCCAGTCCCGGGCCGTGGATGTGATCCATGTCTTCGACCATGCCTCGGACGATGGCACCCGGGCCGTGCTGGAGCAGTTGGCGTCCCAGCCGGGCGTTCCGATCGAGCTGCACTGGATCGGCGATGCCCCCGGCCCCGCCATGTCTTTCTTTCGGGCCATGGGCCAGCTGGCATCCCGGGTCGAGGCGGCAGACAGTGTCTTTCTGGCCGATCAGGACGATGTCTGGCTGCCCGGCAAGGTGGCCGCCATGCTGGAGGCTGCCGCCCACAGGTCCCGGCCCTGGGCGCTGTTCCATGATGTGCAAGTGGTCGATGAGGCGCTCGCACCCTTGCAGCCCAGCTTCTACACCGGCAACCCCTACGCCGTGCCGCGCGACCTCGACCCTCGGCGCCTGCTGCTGACCAACCCGGTGATCGGGCACACGCTGCTGCTCTCGGGTGATCTGTTCGGGCACATCGCCCGGCTGCCCGAGCAGGCTGCCTATGTGATGCACGACTGGGCCGTGGCCCTGGTGGCGCAGCGCATGCAGTGCCTGGCCTATGTGCCGCACAGCCTGTCGTTGTACCGTCAGCATGGTTCCAACCTGCTGGGCGCCTCGCGCCAGCGTGGGCTGGGCGAACAGCTGCAGCGTGGCATGCAACTGGCCGGGCGTGTGCTGGGCCAGGCCATGGCCTGGGCGCGGGCACACTCGGCCGGTGTGCTGCCCGTCGCCTCGCCGAAGGCGGGCTCGCCGCCATGGCTGTCGACGCCCTGGGCTGGGCGCAGCCACCAGCGGGTCGCGCTGCAGCTCGCATGGCATGCGCTGGTGTCGGGCCCCACGTGGCGGCGGCGCTCCCTCGCACTCTTTCTGGCACTGCAGGTGCTGCGCAGGCCCGCACCATGACGCGATCGCCCTCCGCCTCCAGTCCGCTGCGCATGGCGATTGTCGGGACCGATGGACTGCCCGCACGCTACGGCGGCTTCGAGACCTGCGTGGAGCAACTGGCCCCGCGGCTGGCGGCCAGGGGGCATGCCGTGCAGGTGTTCGGGTCGTCGGTCGGGCGCCCCACCCGTGCTGCCGATGGCATGGGCCTGCGCCATCGTTACCTGCCGCTGCGTGCCAATGGCCTGTGGTCCGTGCCCTACGACCTGCTCAATTTTTTGCTGTGCTGGCGCCGGGTGGATGCCATGCTGGTGATGGGCGTGTCGGGTGGCGTCTTCCTGCCCCTGCTGCGCCGTGTGGCGGGGGCGCGGCGCATCATCGTGAACGTCGACGGGCTGGAGACCCGGCGCGACAAATGGACCGGCTTCAAGCGCTGGTTCCTCGCGCGCAGCGAGGCCCTGGCCGTGCGCCATGCCCATGTGGTGGTGAGCGACAACCAGGGCATTGCCGACATGGTGCTGGCCCGGTACGGCCGCGCCAGCGCCGTCATCGCCTATGGCTGCGACCATGTGCTGCAACTGCCCGCAGGCCAGGTGCAGGCGCTGCTCCAGGAACGCTTTGGCCTGGCACCGGGCGCTTACCTGCTCACAGTGGCGCGCATCGAGCCCGAGAACCACATCGCCGAGATGCTCGAAGCCTTTCTGGCATCGCCACTGCCCCTTTACGTGCTGGTGGGCAATTTCAGCGCCACGCCGCTCGGGCGCGCCTTGCGCGCGCGCTACCAGGACGAGCCGCGTGTGCGCTTCATCGATTCCCTGTTCGACCCCGAGGCACTGGCCGCCTTGCGCGCGGGCTGCCATGTCTATCTGCATGGGCACAGCGTGGGGGGGACCAACCCTTCCCTGGTCGAGATGCTGCCCTACCAGCGGCCGCTGCTGGCCTTTGATTGCAGCTTCAACCGCCACACACTGGGCAACGAGGGGGGCTACTTTGCCGATGTACCTGCGCTGACCCGGCAACTGCAGAGCCCGCAGGCGCAGGCCTGGGTGCCGGGGGTGTCGCTCACAGAGCGCTACCGCTGGGCGGCGATCGCCGACGCCTATGAGACGCTGTGCCGCGGGGAGGGCCGCCTGAGCGCGCCATCGGCGGCGGAGGGCATCCCATGACGCTGCGCGTCCTGGCCTGCGTGGTTGCCTACCATCCTGATGTGCTCCGCCTGTCGGCTCTGATCGCCCGCCTGCAACCGGAGGTGGCCGATGTGCTGGTCATCGACAACGGCCAGTCCATCGATCCACAGGCGGCGCCCTGGTCGGGCATGGCCGCGGTGCAGTGGCATCGGGCGCCAGGCAACCAGGGGGTCGGGGTGGCGCTCAACCTGGCGCGCCAGCGCGCGCTGGAAGGGGCCTATGACTTTTTGCTGAGTTTCGACCAGGACTCCCTGCCCCCGCCCGGCTATGTGGCGGGCCTGCTGGAGGTCTGGTCGCGTGCCGGCGACGCCGCCAGCGGTTGGGCGGCACTCGGGCCTGCCGTGCGGGACGAGGCCTCTGGCCGGGCACTGCCTGTGCAGAGCGTCGAGGCGCACCTGCGCCCGGTGGGGCCCCGGCCGCAGGCGGTGGCGGTGGACCATGTGATCACGTCCGGCTGCCTGTACCCGGTGGCGGCCCTGTCTGCCGTGGGGCCATTCCGGGGCGGTTGGTTCATGGACATGGTCGATACCGAGTGGTGTTGGCGGGCCTGCCACCGGGGGTGGCGCGTCATGCAGACCGAGGCCGTGGTGCTGCAGCACACCATTGGCCAGGCCGGGGTGACGGTGCTGGGGCGCAGGGTGTTGGCGCATCCGCCCCAGCGCATCTATTTCCAGGTCCGCAACACGCTGTGGCTGCTGCGGTCGCGGGAGGTGCCCCGGGGCTGGCGCCGCAAGCTGCTGGCTCCGTTGGCACGCAAGCTGGTGCTGCAGCCGCTGCTGTCCGACCAGCGGTGGGGGCGTGTGCTGGCCGCCGTCCGGGGCGGGTTGCATGGGCTGCTGCGCAGCCCCGGCCACTAAGGTCCTGGTGCAAAAAAGATGCGTGCCGGGTGTGACCGGTGCTTCAGCAATGCGCAATATTCTGGATCCAGGTGGGATAGGTAGTGCAACAATCCGTTGCCACTGCCCGGGTAAACGCACGATCTTGGCTGCATACGACAGAATATAGAATTGCAGACCCTCTGAAGACCGCTGCGGCGGGCTTCAGGCGAACAATCCCACAGACCTGGTCTCTGCCCTGGCATCCACCGCGGTCCTTTGCATTGGCGACGAGCCGGCCTTCTTTGACGAGGGCATGGCACCGCCAGCAAGGGCCTGGCCTTTGCCGTGCCTGCACCTTTTTTGCGGATGCACGCCGGTTTCCATGCGCCACAGACCGTCCCACGTTCATTTCCTGATCTGAATGCACAACATGCACCCTAGCGAGGCTGAGATCATTCCCTACCACGCCTCACCCGTGCCTCCCGCTCCCGGAGGCGTGCTCGTACTGGCGCCCCATCCCGACGACGAGGTCTTTGGATGCGGCGGCACCATTGCAGGGCATGTGCAGGCGGGTCACCCCGTGCACGTCGTGCTGCTGACAGCCGGCGGGCATGGCGAAGAAGACGCCGGCCAGGGGTATGCAGCGACCCGCCTGTCCGAAAGTGCCGACGCCGCCCGTGTGCTGGGGCTGCCGCCACCCCAGTGCTGGGGCCTGCCGGACCGCGAAATCACCTACGGCGAAGCCCTGGTGCACCGCATCATCCAGGCGATCAGCGAGACCGGTGCCGATGTGGTGTATGCACCATCTCCCTGGGAGCTGCACCCGGACCACCGTGCCACGGCGCTGTGTGCGCTGGAGGCAGTGCGCCGCCTGGAGGGCGTCAGCCTGCACCTGTACGAGGTGAGTGCTCCCCTGCGCCCCAATCGCCTGCTGGACATCACTCCGGTGTGGGCACTCAAGCAACGGGCCATGCAGGTGTTTGCCAGCCAGGAGAAGAAGCTGCCCTATGCGAGCTTCATCTCCGCGCTCAACCGCTTTCGCGCGCTGACCCTGTTCCCTGCCGCGGAATATGCAGAAGCCTTCGAAAGCTATACCTCGGCCGAATTGCGTGCGGGCGGCCCGTTGCTGATCGAAGGCGAGAAGCAGCGCCTGCTGGGCCGCGGCGTGGCGGTGCTCCCGCAGGACATGCCGCTGGTGTCGGTCATCATCCGCACCATGGGCCGGCCCACGCTGGCCAAGGCGCTGGGGTCCGTGGCGCTTCAGACCTACCCGCACCTGGACATCGTGCTGGTGGATGCGGCAGGCGATGGCCTGCCGGGCGCGCAATGGGCGGGTGGCCCCGTGCCCGTGAGCCTGGTCTCGCAGGGCAAGAAGCTCAACCGCGCGCTGGCGGCCAATGCCGGCATGGCGGCGGCGAAGGGCGAATACCTGATTTTCCTGGACGACGACGACTGGTTCTACCCGGACCATATCGCCAAGCTGGTGCTGGCCGTGCGCCAGAGCAGCACGGTCCGGGCCGTGCACACCGCGGTGGAGTGCGTCGACGCCCAGAGCGAGCCGGTGGGCGAGATCTTCCAGTTCCCCTATGCCTCGGGTGAGCTGCGCTACGGCAACTTCATGCCCATCCATTCCGTGCTGTTCCACCGCGGCCTGGTGGGGGCTGGCGGTGCCGCCTTCGACGAGCGCTTCGATCTGTACGAGGACTGGGACTTCTGGCTGCAGGTGGAAAGCCGCACGCCGTTCCAGTTCGTACCGGGCGTTTCAGCTGCCTACCGCATCCACGCTGGCGCGGGCGAGGGCGTGCAGGCCGACCGGCAGCGTGCGGCCGATGCCACGGCCCAGCTCTATGCCAAGTGGCAGGTGCTGCAGTCGAAGCAGACCTTCGAAGAGCTCGTGACGCGCTCCCTGTCGCGGCGCAGCGTGCTTTCCCAGCTGGCGGAGCGCAACAAGGACGTGCAGCGGCTGTCGCAGGACCTGGTGGACCAGCAGCAGCGTGCCCTGGCGGCCCAGCAGGCTGCCGACAAGGCGCGCCAGGATGCACACCACCTGGGTGAGGCGCACGAACTGGCCTGCGCTGCGCGCGACGTGGTCCAGCAGGAGCGCGATGCCACCATCGTGGAACTCCACGCCGTGGTGCGCGAGCGGGACCTGGCCAACCAGCACGGCGCGAACGTGCTGACCCTGTACACCGATGCACAGGCGCACATCGGATCCCTGGAAGCCTCGGCGGCGGCCCTGGGGGCGGAAATCGCCCTGGCGCGCAACCATGCGCACAACCTGCAGACCATGCTGGACGCCACGCAGCACCAGCTGCGGCTGGTGACGGGATCGCGGTCCTGGAAGATCACCCGGCCATTGCGCCTGGTGGTCCGGCTACCGCGGTATGCCAGAAGTGTCGTGGCGGCCTACTCGGTGGCGCGCGGCCGGGGTGTGGGCCTGTCGCACCTGGTCAAGCGCACCGTCTCGGTGTTGCGCACCCAGGGGGTGCAGGGGGTGCGCCAGCGCCTGCGGCGCATGCTGCATGGCTCCGGGCACGAGCTGGAAGCCCTGGATACCGGCGCGCCCGCCATGGATGACGTGGGCGGGGCCGCACCACGCGGCTACGCCGAATGGGTGGCGAAATACGACACCATGGACCCGGTCAAGCTGTCGCGCCTGGTGGCCGAGGCGGCCGAGCTGCCGCGCAAGGCGCTGGTCTCCATCATCATGCCGGTCTACAACCCCGATCCGCAGGACGTGGGCCGGGCCATCGCCTCGGTGAAGAACCAGGTCTATCCGCATTGGGAGCTGTGCATCTGCGACGATGCCTCGACCAAGGCCGGCACGCGTGCCCTGCTGGAGGCCGCGGCCGCCGAGGAACCCCGCATCCGCCTGGCCTTCCACGAGAAGAACCAGCACATCTCGGCGGCGACGAACACGGCCATCGCCCTGGCCAAGGGGCAGTACATCGCCCTGCTGGACCACGACGACGAACTCACCCCCCATGCCTTGCTGCGCGCCATGCAGGCCTTCGCGCGCAATCCGCAGGGCAAGGTGCTGTACTCCGACGAGGACAAGATCGACCAGGCTGGCCGGCGCTTCGACCCCTACTTCAAGCCCGACTTCAACCTGGGCCTGCTGCGCTCGCACAACTACATGTGCCACTTCGCGGTCTACGATGCCGAATTCATGCGCCAGTTGGGCGGTCCGCGCGTGGGCTTCGAGGGCGCGCAGGACTACGACCTGGCGCTGCGCGCCATCGACAGCGTGGACGCGGCCGCCGTGCTCCACGTGCCGCAGATCCTCTACCACTGGCGCACGGCCACCGGCAGCACCGCTTCGGGCCATGGCAACAAGAGCTATGCCTTCGAGGCCGGCCGGCGTGCCCTGCAGGAGCACCTGCAGCGCCGTGGCCTGCAGGGGGAGGTGCTGGAGGCGCCCGAGGCCTCGGGCATGTACCGCGTGCGCTGGGGCATCCCAGCCAACCCGCCGCTGGTGAGCATCGTGATCCCCACGCGCAACGGCGAGAAGATCCTGCGCCAGTGCCTGGACAGCCTGCTCCAGACCCGCTACCCCAATTACGAGATCATCGTGATGGACAACGGCAGCGACGAGCCGGCCTCGCTGCAGCTGCTGGCCGAGCGCACGGCCTCGGGCCAGATCCGCGTGCTGCGCGACGATGGTCCGTTCAACTTCTCGGCCATCAACAACCGCGCGGTGCACGAGGCCACGCGTGGCGAGTTCGTGCTGCTCATGAACAACGACATCGAGGCCACCCACCCCGAGTGGCTCGACGAAATGGTGGGCCCGGCCCTGGAGCCGGGCGTGGGCTGTGTGGGTGCCCGGCTGTGGTACCCCGATGGCCGCATCCAGCATGCCGGCGTGGTGCTGGTCTGCGGTGTGGCGGGCCATGCGCACAAGCTGCTGGCGCGCGGCCAGCACGGCTACATGGGCCGTGCCGTGCTGGCGCAGGATTTCGTGGCGGTGACCGCCGCCTGCCTGCTGCTGCGCAAGTCGATCTACGAAGAGGTCAATGGGCTGGACGAGACCCTGGCGGTGGCCTTCAACGACGTGGACTTCTGCCTGCGCGTGCGCGAGGCCGGCTACCGCAACCATTGGACGCCCTATGCCGAACTGATCCACCACGAGTCCGTCTCGCGTGGCTACGAGGACACGCCGGAGAAGCAAAAGCGTTTCAACTCGGAAGTGAAGATCCTGCAGACCCGTTGGCCCGCCTTGCTGGCCAACGACCCTTGCTACAACCCCAACCTGACCATTGACGCCGAAGATTTCTCGCTCGCCTGGCCGCCCCGGGTTTCTTGAGGCGCCGCCCCACGCCGTCCCTGCTCCATGACCACTTCCTTCTATCCTTCGTATGAGCCGACTTGACTCTCTTTTGCCGCTGCTGGCCTGTCCACGCTGCGGCGGCAGGCTGAACCAGCACCCGAGCCAGGTGGTGTGCGGCGGCTGCGGCATGGGCTACCCGCTGCGCAATGGGGTGCCGGTGCTGCTGCCGGAAACCATCGAGGAAGCGGGGACGGGCGAGGCCTCGGTGGACGACCCGGTGTCGCGCCATCCCTACAGCCAGGAGTCGCTCAAGATCATCGAGGACCACAAGAACGGGTGGGTGCTGGACCTGGGCGCGGGGGGCAAACTGCAGCGCTGGGACAACGTGGTGCAGATCGACATCTTCCGCTACCCGATGACCGACGTGGTGGGCTCGGCCGACCGGCTGCCCTTCCGTGACAACAGCTTCAGTGCGGTGATCAGCCAGGCGGTGTTCGAGCACCTGCAGTATCCGCAGGCCGCGGTCGAGGAAATCCGGCGGGTGCTCAAGCCGGGCGGGGTGGTCAAGATCGACACGGCCTTCCTGCAGCCTGAGCATGGCTATCCCCACCATTTCTACAACGCCACCGAAACCGGCCTGCGCGAGTGGTTCCGCGAGTTCGACCTGCGCTGGAGCGGGGTGGAGCCCCACCAGCATCCGCAATGGTCGCTGAGCTGGTTCATGGGCGTGTACCTGGACCGCCTGCCCGCCGAGGCGGCGGCGCTGCTGCGTGCCGTTCCATTGGGCGACATCGTCGACGCCCTGCAGCGGGCGGGCACGGGCGCTGCCCTGCCGCAGGATGCAGCCATCATGGATGCGCTGGGCGCGCTGCCTGAGCACCACCTGCGTACACTGGCTGCGGGGGTCTCCATCCGCGCGGTCAATCCCCCCAAGACCTTGTCTTCGGCACCGATGCCGTCCCTGGCGGGCGCCTCCCCCGTCGTGGCCACGGACCTGGACCGCAAGCTCGCAGCGGCACGCATGGATCTGGAGCATCTGCGCTCCGAGCTGACCACCGTGCGCGAGAGCCAACTGCTCGCCAACGACCAGGCGCGCTACATGGCGCAGTACTACCGGCTCATCGCCGATGCGGGCGAAGAGGCGCCCCTCGGGGCGGGGCGGCGGGCGCATGCGCTGTTCCACGCCAAGAACATGGTCCGCGCCGTGATGCCGCCGGGCATGTGGCGCTTCCTGAGGGCTGGCTGGCGGTCACTGTCCGGCACAGGTGCGGGGCAGGCCCCGCAGCCAGATCATCCCCAGGCGGCGGTGCCATTCGTTTCGGTCGTGCTGCAGCCATTCGATGTGGCGCTGCTCACCACCACCTTCTTCTCCCTGGTGCGGCAGACCTACACGGGCTGGGAACTGCTGCTGCTGGGGCATCCCGACCAGTCCCCCGCTGTGCGCAGAGCCATGGAAGATTTCGCACGGCTGGATTCTCGGCTGACCATCGTGCCCCGCACGGACCTCGATGGCGCTTACCCCTGGCGCGGGCAATACCGCCTGGCGCTGCAGGAGGGCACCACGCTCTCCTTCAATGCCTTGCAGGAGATGTTCACCCTGGCCAAGATGCGACCCGACACTGGAGCCATCATGGCAGACTACGATGCCATTTTGGGGCGGGATGATGTCATGCCGCCCATACGCTGCCTGAGCGCTCCGGTGCCGCAGACGAACAGTTCGTTCGCGAGCACGGCCTCATTTGTTCTGCTGCAGGCCGAGGCATTGCGCCGAAGTGGTGCGGGAGGCACCATTGATGTGAACTATCAGCAGGTCGCCCACATCCCATTGGTTCTCTTTCACACATTGCAAGAGCCGTCACCCCGTGCGGGTCACCCTCGGTGATTCGTTGAAGATCCACACTATCTCTCTAGACCCATGAAGAATATTGCACGAAAGATCACGCTTGCCACCGCCATGGTCGCGGTGGTGCCCTGGCTTGCAGGCTGCGCCACCCAGCAGCCCGCCGCCGCTGCGGGGACCGCCCAGGCGGCCGCGGCGTCCAAGCCCTTGGGGATCGTCTTCGAGTCGGCGGCGCTGGAGCCAAAGTTGGCACAGTTTGGCGTGCTTACCAATTTCAAGCGTTACTGGCAAGCCCATGCGGACCGAAATTGGGCTCTGCGCTACGAGCTGGAGAGCGGGATCGACTCCAGCCGTACGGATGCCAAGTTCTACGCGGAATACCATGTGAAAGCCTGGACCTTGAAATCCTTCAAGGTGCACGATGTAGTGCAGGATGGCAAGCATGTCATCGTGGACGTTGAACGGGTCCTGAGCGATCCGACCGGAAAGAAAGCCGACTCCACGGTCCGTGATTCGGACATCTGGCTGGAGGTGGATGGGCAGTGGAGGCATGTCAACCTCGATCCTGTCCTGAAGTCGCGCTGATGGGCGGAGTTGGCGGCAGCGGTCGGGCCGTGCGGCAACGCTCGCCAGGGACATCTTCGGGTGGGAGCCATCCCGCTGTGCCGCGAGGGGGCAGGCCGCAGGCTTGCCGTGTCTGCATGGGAAAAGGACAACGGGCGCTTGTTGCAGAGGTGCAACATCCATCGCCCTAGTTGTGACACCAAACACATTTTATCTGCGCCCCCCTGCGCAAACCGGGGGGCGATTGTGTAGGATGCGAATCAACAGTCCATAGAGTCCGCTTGTCTAGATTGTGTACGCGGGGCGGATTGTTGAAGTATCTGGTGTAAACTTGTAAAGCTATGAGTGTGGGCTTGCTCAGGTGCTTTTTTTAATTTTTATGGAGAAATCTGTGATGAAGAAGAAACTTCTTGCTGTAGCAATGGGCGCCATGCTCGCTGCTGGTGCTGCAAATGCTGTGACCGTGAATCACGCCGGCTTGGGCGATTTGCTGGTTGCTCCCTCCTATTTCATCGGTGGGGGATGGCAAAGTGAGTTGAAGGTTATCAACACGAGCCTGACGCAATCCGTGGTGGCCAAGGTCGTGATCCACGACAACGAGCGCTCTGAAGAACGTCTTGACTTCTTGATCTACCTGTCGCCTGGTGACGTGTGGGTCGGTACCCTGGCCAGCCAAGCTGCCGGTGCCAATGGCCAAACGACCCGCTCGGTCGTGACGTCTGCTGACGATTCGATCCTGCTGCCTAACTCCAACAACTTCGCTTCCGCTGCTACCCCAGCAGTGATCGTGAGCGGTGCTGGCGAAGGCCGTTCGCCTCTGACCAACATTGGTTACATCACGATCATCGAATCGCAAGCATTCGACATCGCTCCTAACGCTCCTGGCGTGTCCAAGGCTGCCATCAAGGCTGCGTTCGACGCTGCTCCAGCAGTGGTTGCTGACACCAACACGCCTAACGTGCTGGCTGGTTTCCTGACCATCTCCAACCCGCTGAACGGCCAAAACGCTTCGCTGCCTACCCTGGCACTGGCTGACTACAACAACCGCATCAAGCAAAACATCGGTGTTGACTCCAGCCTGGGCGCTCCACGTTCGCAAGCTACCGTTGCTGACATCGAAGACGCACTGTGGAAGACCTCGTTCGTCGTGCCTTACGTGGTCGGCGGCACGCAATCTTCGCTGGTGTCCTTCACGTTCCCCACGAAGCTGACGTACCGTAACGTCATCAGCGGTCAGTACCCCTTCCCAACGAAGGTTGCTATCACGGCTGACGTGTTCGACTACAGCGAAAACCGCATCACCGGCCCAGCGTTCAACATCTCGCCTCTGCCAGCCGCATCGGTCACCAGCGTGTTCGAACACGACTGGCTGGCTTTCGGCAGCCAGATCAGCGTGGGTTCGTTCACCGCTGGCTGGGCTAACGTTCGCTACGCCAACCCAACGGTTTCCGTTGGCCAAACCTCGGCTCCTTCTGTGAACCTGGGCAAGTCGGGCGGTCCTGGCATCGTTACCTACATCAACACGATTGGCCCAGAAGTCACGTGGCACTACGCTCCTTCTAACTAAGAAGTTGCGATTCTCGTAAAAAGGCCGCCGGCGAGAGCTCGCGGCCTTTTTTTTTTGGGTGGATGCAATGCGGTATCTAATTGTTATTTTTTTGGCTGCGATGGGTACGTTTGCCCAGGCCGCGAACTTCGTGTCGATGCACCAGTCTGCACACAAGATCGCCCTGCCTCCAGCGCCTGGCAGCTTCAACTACACCTTTGACACCAAGGTCGGCTTCAAGGCCCAGTACGATCCTACCGGCGTGACCGGTTGCGCCATCGGCTTTGGCACCGGCGGCTGTGCCTTCCCTGGCGGGGGATCCCTCTCTCTGCCTGAGTTCACTGGCTTCCAGATGCAAAGCCAGGAGTTCAAAGTCTATATTCCTGCAGGTTCGCGTTCCTTCCTGTTCTCGGGCTATGCACCCCAGGGCACCCAGTCGGCCTTCGTGCTGCGCTACGGCAAGGAGCCAACCCGTGTCGCCCCCCTGAGCGGTGCCGAGTACTCGGCTGCCCAAGTCAACGAGCGCATCGACACCTCGTTTGCTCGCCTGGTCAATGAAGATGTCGACCACTTCGTCGTGCACGACGGTGGCGGTACCCTGCGCTTCGTGGGTGGCCAGCTCGATGCCAACCGCAGCAGCACCGACCAGGGCAAGTGGCTCTACGTGCGCCAGCTGAGCGGTGCCGCGCTCTTCGACTACCAGGGCGCCATCGACGTGGACATGCCCAAGTACGCGGCCGGCTATGCCAAGATCTCTTGGACCACCAGCCCCTTCCCGGACCCCGTGGATGCGGCATCGCCAACGACGCCTACCACCCCGACGACTCCGACCACTCCGACGACCCCCACCACGCCGACGACGCCTACCACGCCAACGACGCCCACCACGCCTGGTGTGGTCACGACCACTGTGGTGTCTGCGGCCGGTCAGCCTCTCAAGCTGGACATTACCCTGGAGCAGACCAGTGCTGCGGTAGCAGCCGCTGAAAAGACCAGTGTCTGGATTGCAGCGCGCATTCCTGCCAATGGCCTCTTCTTCACGACAGATGTCTGGTTCTTCCGCAAGGTCGACTCCTGGGCCCAACTGGTCGTGCCGAACCCCGATACGGTTGCGTACTCGAGCCAGATCACCAACGCCACCTCACTCAAGTTCTCGCCTTCGTTGGACCTGTCTGTGGAAGACCTGCGTGCCTTCAATGTCGAAATCTACTTCGGCTACCGGAACAGCAACGGCTCCTTCATCAACAAAGGAAAGATCTGGTAAGGGCGACAGACCGCCTTTCGAAGACAAAGAAAAAGGCCCTTCGGGGCCTTTTTTCTTTGGGATGTGCGGATCAGTCTGGATGGGGCAGGTCGTCTGTCCGCCCGAGGCGTTGCGGCCGGCAGGCCGCGCACTTCTCTGTGAGCGCAATGCGCGCGGCCTGGGCGCCTACTGCCGAGGTACGTTGGGAACCTGGAAAGGGTTGGAGCCTTGGTTTTGCTGCATGCTGGCATTGTTGCGTGCAGCGTTCAGTGCTTCGGAGAGGCTGTTGAACACCGTGTTCGCCGCGTTCGGCGAGTTGGGAGCCGGTGCAGGGGCCGGGGCTGCTGCCTGTTGCTGGGCCACCTGGGCGACACCCGAACCCGGTGGGGGCGTGAGCGCTGCAGCAGCCGCCTGGGTGGCCGCAGGATCTCCAGCGGGTGCCTGCACCACGGGCGTGGCGCCTTGCACGGGCGATGGGCTCTGGGCTACCGGGGCGGGTGCTGCGGGGCCGGCGGCCCTGTCCATTTTCTTGGTGAAATAGATGCTCTGTTGCCCGCCAGGCGCCGAGAGCACCACATGGGTGGGGTGAACCTGGCTCAGGGTGAACTCGCCCAGCGCCTGTCCTTCTCGGAAAGTCGAGAAAGGACGCCCCTCCGTGGCGGCGCTGGCGAAGCGGGGGCCCAGGCGCACATTGGCCATCTTGACGCTGCCTGCAATCACCACGCCATACAGCTGCAGATCCTGGTCGGTGACCACGGCGGGTGGTGGTGGGGGTGGCGGCGGCGGCACGGGCGGCACACGGTCCGGCCATGCCTTGCGCTGGGCATCAAAGGGGTTGGCTGCACCCATGTAGACGGGGGCGGGAGGGGGCGTTGCGGCTGCCGGAGCTGCGGCGGCGGGTGCGCTTGCTACCGGCCCCGTTGCCGTGGGCGCCGGGCGCACCGCTGCCCCAGGGGCTGTGCCTTGCGGAGCCTGCGCCCATGCCGGCCCGCTGAGGGCAATGCCTGCTGCGGCCAATGCCACTGCCAAGGTGCATGGCGATGGCTGGCCCGCTGGGGCAGAAAGGAAACCTAGAGTAGGCATGTACTCACTCCCAAGAAATCGAAAATACCAGGCTCGCCTGGCGAGAAACAAGTGGTGCTGCAGCGACCTGCCCGGCTGGACGGACGGCGCAGGGAGGTGTTGGGCGATGGCAAGGCGCGGGAGCGCATTGCTGCATGTTCTTCCCGTCCATGGCTGGATTTTCGCAGAGTGGCGGGTGGCCTCGACGCTACAGGATGTGTCGCCCAGTGGCGAGCGCCTGCCACTCAGATCGATGGGTGCGCTCCTGCCTCCTGGGGTGGGCCATAGGGCGGGTTGAATCTGGCCAGCACTTCACTGGCATCGCTGCGCTCCAGGCGGTTGCTGCTGCGCAAGCGCACGAACACTGCTCCTTCTCCGAAATGCGCCAGCGTTTGGTAGGAGGCGAATGCCTGTGCTCCGGTTCCCAGGTGCCCGACACTGATCTGCCGCAAGGGATCGGGGCTCAACTCCAGCACCCAGCCTTGCTGGAGTGCGGTGGGCACCTCCAGCGCAATGCCGTCGGTCGTTCGCTGGCCTGGCTGCTCCAGGTCCCCCAGCGGGCCGGGCGGCATGTGCTGCAACTGGTGGGCTTTGTGAAGCCAGCGATCCCCTGCATAGTGCTTGGCGAAGTAGATGGCGGCGCCATCTTCCATCATGCCCTGCTTGTGGGGCGCATTGCGCCAGGCATGAACCGCCTGCGCTTCGGGGGCCATGGCCATGCGCCAGCCTTGGCGGCGCAAACGCATGCACAGGTCGGAGTCCTCGAAGTACATGAAAAAGCGTGGGTCGAACAGGTCGCCCTTCGCGTCCAGAACCCGGCGGTGCAGCATGACCGCGCCGCCTGACAGCGCCCGCTGGCGCAAGGGGGCGTGCCGGGCCTGCCAGGAACGCAAGGCTTCGGCCCCGGTGGCCCGGCGGACCCTGTCCCGAATGGTGGGCTCCCTGCGGGCACGCTCGGTGGCCCATGCGCGCACGGCCGTGGGCAGCCAACTGGGCGGTAGGCGCCACTGCAGGGCTGCATCGAGGAACTGCCGGGGAGCGACCGCCCCCAGCGTGGCATCACGGGCCAGTACATCCACCAGTGCCGCCGTGCATCCCTTGACCAGGCGCACGTCGGGGTTCACCAGAAAAAAACAGTCGGCGGATGAGGCCTGCACGGCCAGATTGCAGCCGCGGCCGAAACCGACATTGCCGATTGCGCGGTGGCAGTGCACGACTGGCGGCAACAGCGACCGCAGCAAGGCCCACTGCGCATCATCGTCGCTATTGTCGACCACGCGCACCTCGATGCCGGGCGCATCGGCCAGCACCGACGCCACGGCCGCCGCAATCTCGGCCGCATCGCGGTAGTTCACCAGAACGGCACAGCAGCTCAAACCCATGGACCCTCCGGGAGGGGGGTGGCGCGCACCAGGAAGGCGTAGGTGTTCCAGCTCTCCGGATCTGCCGCGAGGCGCGGGCTCTGGGCCCAGTGGCGGGCCCAGTCATCCGGGGCGGGCACCTGCACGCGCTCCAGGTGTTCCACCTGGAATCCTGCGCTCGCCAGCAGGTCCTGCAAGGTCTTCCATGTGAAGAAGCGCACATGGGTCACGCAATGGATGCCCAGAGGGCAGTAATCCCAACGTCCTTCGATCAGGTCGGCTACCACGCCCCAGTGGCCCACATTGGGAATGGAGAGGAGGATCGACCCACCCGGCGCCAGCAGGCCCCGGGCCCGGGCCAGCCAAGCCCGAGGATCATTGGCATGCTCCAGCACATCCAGAAAGCTGATGCAGTCAAAAGCGGCTTCGCCCTGTCCTGGCAACCCGGCAAAGGGCTGGGTGAGAAAGTCGCCTTGCCACACATGGTCCACCTGGCCGCGGGCTGTGCGGCAGGCTTCTTCCGAATACTCGGCCAGATGGGTTTCGCAGCCGCGCAACTCCTTGATCGCCTGCAGAAAGCCCCCCTCGCCGCCGCCCACATCCAGCACCCGGGCCGTACCGGCAGGCAGCAGGGGCAGCATGTCTTCGCGCCGTGCCTGGTGGTAGTTGGCGAAGTCGTGCACGAAAGCCCCGGGCACCCATTGGGCGTGGCTGCGCACGGTACCGGCACGCACGGCGGCAGCGGTGGTCAGGGTCACCAGCGGTGTGTGCTGCCCACTGTCGGGCAGCGGGGGCAGATCACGGGCGCCCAGCTGTGCCAGGTAGCGCTCCATGCCGCGCACGGTGCAGTAGTCGGGACCGAGGGCCGGCGGAAAGCCCGGGTCGAACGCGTGCACGGCCGAGAGCGTCCCCTGCGCATCGTCCAGCGCCCGAAGCAGCCGATCCAGCACATCGGGCCCGACCATGACATGGCCATGCCGCAGCAGCAGCACGCGGGCGTTTCCCTCCAGCGCTGCGGCTGCCGATGCCCGCTCCAGCGCAGGGCCCCATGCCTGCGGACTGGCCGGCTCGGGCATCTCTTGCCACACCGTGGGCGCTGGCAGGATGCGATGCAACTGGTCCCAGCCGTAGCGGAATTCTTCCGAAGACAACGGGCTCGACGCGGTCGAGACGATGACCAATGCGATGGTGCTCATGGCGCGTCCTGGTCCAGGGGCTGCGCGTCGGGCGCGAGCATGGCCTGCGCCAGGGCTCGCACATCGCCGCGCTGGTGGATGGCCACGCAGGTGGTCGTGAGGGGGAATTTCTGCTGCCACTTGGCCTCGAACGCCGCTCCGCTGCGCGCAATGCGCTGTGCAGTGGGGCGGGGCAGGGGCGGGTGCTGCGGTGTGTTGGACCAGTGTTCGCAAAACGCATCGACGGCGGCGGCCTGCAGGCCCGCCGCCTGGGCCTGCAGCACCAGGTCGGTAGCGTAGAAGTCCCAACCCAGCGCCGGGTCCATGCGCAGGCCGCTGTCGCTGCGCACGGCCACCAGCAGTTCGTCCAGGCTGTCCACCAGACAGGGCAGCGGTGCCGGGCCACGCAGCACCTGGCCGCGGTCCAGCACGTGGCCCGCGTGGACAGCGGCGCCTCCAGCGCCGACCACGCCGTAGGCTCCCACGACGGACAGGCGCCCCAGCTGCTGCTCGGCCTGTGCGATGGCCCGTGCGAACAAGGTGTCCCAGCCCTCGGGCAGGACCACGTCCTGGTGCACCCACACCACCCATTCCTGCGGGGGGCGGGAGTCCATCACGGCGTTGAACACCTGGGCTGCGGACGGGGCGTTCCAGCGCAGCACCAGCGGCTGCCTGCCGGCCGCCATGCAAGGGGATGCCAGCAAGCGCTCGCGCACGATGTCGAAGCTGCTCACGGCACTGACAAACAGAAAATCAGACACGGTCAACCATCCTTGGAGCGGTACCAGCCGCCATCATGCGCCCTTGGCCTCGGCGGTCACATAGGTGCGGTACAGGTCGGCGGCCCACCATTGCCAGGGGTGGGCCAGCAGGTGGCGTTCGAGTGCCGTATAGGCACGCTGCAAGCCACCCTCTTCGAGGGAGGTGGGTTCGGTGACCTCCACCGTGAAATGCCCGCCAGGTCCTTCCTGGCATGTGTAGAGCGCCAGGGGCGCGTGGCCGGCTTTGGCCAGAAACTGCGGGCCCGATGCCATCAGCCGCCGTGCGCCCAGAAACTCCACGGGCTGCGCCCGGTCCTGCGAGGTGGAGGGGCCATCGCAGGCGATGACCACGATTTCCCCGCGGCGCAGCGCACTCACGAAAACCCGCATGCTGTCCTCGAGGTGCATCACCCGCCCAGGCGCCAGCAGCCGGTTCAGCGCCACGGCCTTGGTGGCAAAGTGCCGGCTGATGGCCGGCGGCACCATGGCATCGTCGGTGAGCCGGGTGGCCATGAGATTGACCGTGAGGCCGGCTTCGGCAAGCGCCGCCAGCCCTACATAGAGGCTGTCGAAGTGCGCCGTCATGAGGACCACGCCTTGCTGCCTGTCGCGCGCTTGGAGCAGTGGTTCCAGGCCGGTGATCCTGGCCTGGATGGTCTTGCGGTCCAGATGGGTCAGCCTGGCGGCCTCGACCTCCTCGCGCGACATGCAGACGAAGCGCCGCAGCGTCAACCGGCGCGGCAGCGTGCCTTCTTTGGCCTGCAGGCGCAATTGCGCCATGGCGTGCTGGGTGGCTTCGCGCACATAGCCGTGGCCCAGCGACAAAGTGCGCCAGTCCCAATCCATCGCATAGTTGATGCAGCCACGCAGTATCCACAGCGGGCGGGCAAGCCAGCGCGGCAGTCGGGCCAGCAGGGGCAGCACCAGGCCATAGTCCAGCCGTGCCACGCCCCGCGACAGCCAGCGCGGAAACTGCTTCAACGGCTTTGCGCCGGGGCTTCCGGCTTTTTCAACACGAAGATGTGGTACCCCATGTCACCCTCCTGGGCGAGCTCACGGTAGTTGTTCAGCACCAGCGACCAGTACTTGGAGATGCGGCTGCGGTTGCCGGGCTGGCCGGCATTGAATGCATGCACATGGTGGTACAGCGGGCCATATACCTCCGGTCCGATGTCCTCGGTGGACACCAGTTCGAAGCCGGCATCGCGGATGAGTCCGTGGTAGGTCTCCGCGCTTTCGAAGTAGTTGCCCTGGCGGAAGCGGACACCCTCCACGCGCGAACAGGTGATGTCTGCCACCACGGCGCGGCCGCCCGGCCGCAGGGTGCGAAAGATCTCGCCGAAGAACGAGGGCTTGTTGTCATAGTGGAACGACGATTCGATGCACAGCCCGAAGTCGAACGCGTTGTCCTGCAGCGGCAGGGCCATGGAATTGCCCTGCTGCGCCTGGAAGCGGTCCTGCACCCCATGGGCCTTGGCATTGGCCTGCGCCAGGGCCAGTTGGCCTTCTGCGATGTCCACGCCCGTCATGCGCGCATGCGGCAATTGCTTGAGCACGTTGATGCTGATGCCGCCGATGCCACAGCCCACTTCCACCCCCTGGACGCCATCCTTGGGAATGGAGGCGATGATGCGGTGCACCAGCGACTGCTGGGCCTCGTACAGGTGGTTCACCCCGTTCGACCACAAGCCAAAGTTGAGCATCACGGTGGGCGGTGCGGCTTCCTTGCTGCCCAGGGCGATCCAGTAGTCGCGGTTCTGAGCGTAAAAATCTGAAACTTCGTGTGCGCTGTGCATAAAATTCGATAAAAGGGATTGGCACGGGCCCATTGCAAGGGCTCCTGTCCATCATCGTGGAAAACAGCGCAGGGGCCTACAGAGAGGGCCAATGGCTGCGCGCAGGCCTCAAGGGCCAAGCTTAGCGAAAATCGGTATCCCCTCCGGTAAGCCACCAGGGGCGTTGGAGCAGATCGGGGGTGAGCGCAGGGTCACGTGCCACCGTCACGCAGTTGGTACATGCCAGTTGCGAAGCGGCGCCCGCGAGCGCCGGCATGGCGCCCAACTGCGCTGCCAGTGGCGCGCTGAACCAGCCGGTGAGTCCGGCGGCGCCCGCAGACGCCGCCAGGGCGCGTGCAGCCACCAGCACGGTTTCTGTATGGCGCAAAGGCGCTACCCAATCCAGGATCTCCCAGGTGGCAGGGCCCGGCCGCAGAACCACTGCACCCTGAATGCGCCGGGTGAAGCGATGGCGCACCCACCAGGCCTGGTAGGGCCCATCGGGGTGGTTGGCGAAGCGGTGGCGCCACCAGCTGGCATCGCGCCGGGGCAGAACGAAGTGGTGCGCATCGCTGCGCAATGCCTGCCACAGCGTGTCCAATTGGCCTTGTGTGCGCGGATCGGCCCAGTCCAGCGGGGCAGTTGCCCACCGGCGAAGCCCGCCATGCTGGCCCGGCTGCGGGCTGGGCCATTCCAGGGCAAGCACTTCACCCAGGGTTTCATAGAGCCCCAAGGCCTTGCCCAGCCGGGCGGCACGCTCGTTCGGGAAGCCGAAACCTATGGTGAAACGGGTTTGCGCACCGACGTGCTGCTGCAGAAACGATTGGGCTGCCGTGGCAAAGGCGCCATTGCGCGACAGCACGCCACGCGCCTGCTCCATGACCATCACGTCGCCCAACTGCACCGCCGGGTGTTCCTGGCCGCCCCACACCAGGGTGCGGGCCGTGCCGCCGTAGTGGGCGATGAGCTGGCCGGCCAGATCGCGCGTGCCGGTGGCCTGGCCCCGGCCGTCGGCGTACTTCCATTGCCACAGGGCATCGCTCATGGGGGCACCGAACACCTGGGCGAACAGGGTGCGTACTTCGGGGGACTCGGGCGCCCCCAGGTTGACCGCATGCCAGGACCGTGCGTTCATGCCGCCACCTTGCCCGTCCACCGGCGCGGCAGGCTCACCAAGCCTTGCTCCAGCCCGGTTTGCACCACGCGCAGGGTGATGGCCCGCTCCACGATCTCATAAGGGTGCAGGCCGCGTTCGCAGGCCAGGATCACCGAGATCGTGTAGTCGCCCTGCAGCAGGGGCAGTTGTGGCAGCGTGAGCGTGCCGGTGCCCGAGCCAAAAGCGTCCCTGGACAGCTCCACGCCATCGTTGGCACTGCCGGCGCTGGCCACCACCGTGCCATTGGCATGGGCGATGCCAATGGCCACGGAGGGGCAGGGCAGGGCCGGGTCGCTGTCGAACTGCACGCGCAGTTCCAGCGTCGTGCGGCCGGAATGGATGGCCAGTTCGCGCCCGGCCACGCCATCGGCCAGCGCCTGGATGTCGGTGATCACGGCCGTGCCGTCGGGCGCCTTGCGCACCCTGGCGCCATGCGCCACGGAGTCGGCCTCGAACGGGTCCGCTGTTGCCGCGGCGGCGGGTGCGCCGACGGTGGCCGTGCCCTTGGTGCCCTCGCGGCTGGGCGCGTCCTCCATCACCAGCGAGGTCTCGTAGGCGGCCGTGACCTTGGGTGCCTCGTCCCACATGCGCATGCGCCCGCCTTCGAGCCACAGGGCGCGTGAGCACAGGGCCTGCACGTGGTACATGGAGTGCGAGCAGAACAGGATGGTTGCACCCCGGTCCTTCATGTCCATGATGCGGTCGAAGGACTTGCGCGCAAAGGCGCCATCGCCCACCGAGAGGGCTTCGTCGATGACCAGAATGTCCGGGTCCACGCTGGTTGCCACGGCAAACGCCAGGCGCACGAACATGCCGCTGGAATAGGTCTTGACCGGCTGGTGGATGAAGTGCCCGATGTCGGCAAACGCCAGAATGCTGTCCAGGCGCTCATCCACCTGTGCCCGCCCCATGCCCAGGATGGCGGCGTTCATGTACACATTCTCGAGCCCGCTGAAATCGGGGCTGAAGCCTGCGCCCAGCTCCAGCAGCGCCGCCACGCGCCCGCGCACGGCCAGGGTGCCGTGGGTGGGGGCGAGCGTGCCGCACACCATTTGCAGCAGCGTGGACTTGCCGGCGCCGTTGCGTCCCACCAGGCCCACCACCTCGCCGCGGCGGATGTCGAAACTCACGTCCTGCAGCGCCCAGAAATCCCGGCTGTATTGCTTGTAGCGGCCCCACAGGAGTTGCTTGAGGCGGTCGCTGGGCTGCGAGAACAGCGAAAACCGCTTGCCCACGTTGCGGGCTTCGATGGCCAGGGTCTCGGGGGTGCCCGCCGGTTGATCAAACGACATCGGAGAACCCCGTGCGAACCTTGTGGAAGAACGCCGCGCCGACCGCCGCCACGGTGGTGCAGGCGGCCAGCAGCACCGCCAGGGCCTGCCAGTCGGGCCAGCGGCCCTGGAGCAATACTTCGCGCGTGCCTGTCATCACCCAGGCCAGTGGGTTGAGCAGCAGCCAGGGGCGCACGGCTTCGGGCAGGGCCTCCACCGGAAAGAAGATGGGGCTCAGGAACATCAGCGCCGCAACCACCATGCCCAGCACCTGTCCCACATCACGCACATAAGTACCCACTCCGGCCAGGAACCAACCCAGGCCCAGCACGAGCGGGAGCAAGGGCAGCCAGACCAGGGGCAGGGCCAGCGCGGTGACGGGCAGCCCATGGCCGCTCAACAGCGCCAGCCCCACCAGCAGAAGCGCCGACACCGCCAGGCCCACAGAGGCGCTGGCCGCGTTCACCCAGGGCATGATCTCCAGCGGAAAGACGACTTTCTTGACCAGGTGGGGCTGCTCCAGCACCAGGTTGGGCGCGCGGTTCACGCACTCCGCGAAGAAGCCGAACACCGCCAGGCCCGCGTAGATGCGCAGGGCGAAGGCCAGATTGCCTTCATCCACACCATGCCAGCGCACGCGCATGACGTGGCGGAACACCAGGGTGTACACGCCGAGCATCAGCAAAGGCGTAAGCACCACCCACACCATGCCCAGCCACGATTGGCGATAGCGGGCGTGCACTTCGCGCCGCGCCAGTTGCAGCACCAGAGGCAAATGGCGCCAGGGCCACAGATAAGACAGCAGGAATCTCAAGGCAGTAACCGTAAAACGAGGGAGAGCGCCAGCGGCAACCCGGTGGAGGCGTCCATGGCGAGGAGGGGTCAGGCTTTGGGGGGATCTGCCCGTCCTTCCGCGATGTCGCGCATGAGATCGGGCTGCATCAGCTTGAGGATGTTGCCTTCCCGGACCAGCACCTTGTGCAGGAACAACACCTGGAACGCCCGTGTGACCGTCTCCCGGCTCGCATTGATCATGATGGCCAACTCCTGGTGGGTGGGGGCCTGTGCGACCTCGGCCACCCCGTCGACCGGGCGCTGCGGCAATTGTAAAAGCAATACGCAAAGGCGCTGGAACGGGTTGGGAAGGCTCAGCAGCGTGCGCTGCGCCATCACCGTGCGCACCCGCTGGGCCAGCCGGGTCATCACGGCCTGGGCCAGCGCGGGGTGCCCCAGGATCAGCTCGCGGGCCGCAGCGCCATCGAGAAACGCCACCGTGGACTTCACGGCCGCAATGACGAATTCCGAAGGGGGCTTGCCATCCACCAGGGCCAACTCACCGAAGTAGTCCCCGGGATCCACGAAGTACATGCCCACACTGCGGCCGTCCACGGTGAAATCCACCCCCTGCAGCCGCCCCTCCACCAAAAAACCCAGCTCCTGGGTCGGGTTTTCCTTGCCCATCACCATGGCCCGGCGGGCAAAGGAGCGCAGCGCCATGCGTGCCGACAGTGGCTCCAGGGCTTCGCGCGCCAAAGGCTGCAGCAAAGGAAACTGGCTCAACAACTGAACGGAAACGGGCATAGATAGGGGAAAACGCGGCTTGAGCCGATAATACGAAGCCGCTGAAAACGGCGCCCAAAGGGCGCCAGGAGATGCAGATCCTGGCCGGATCGTGCCATGCACCCATGGGATGTTTGCCGGCCTGCGCCGGGCAGCGCATGGTGGCATTACACCACTGGCAACGCTCCCAGCATATTGCCAGCGCTGCGGCAAGTGGTGTGTGACCGTGCTCACACACTGTGAAACAGACATGAGCGAAAATAGGGGCCAGAGCTATTTCCTGGCCTGCGCCCGTCTTGGCGCCGCCAGGCATTCTCTGCTGTCCGAAAGGCACACCATGAACCACCGATTGCACCCCATTGCCGCCTGCCTTGCCTTTCCCTTGATGGGAATGGGTGGCATCGCGCTTGCCTCCACGCCCGGGCAACCCTTGGGTGCCGTCGTGGGTGAGGCCACTTTCGTCATCGGGGCGGCCTCCATTCTCCAGGAAGACGGCAGCAGCCGCGCCCTGGACCGTGGCGCAGCCGTGCGCGTGGGCGACCGCATCGAGACCAAGGCCGGCGGCCACGTGCACCTGCGCTTTGTGGATGGCGGGCGCCTGAGCGTGCGGCCGGCCAGCCGCCTGCACATTGAAAGCTACAGCCATTCTGCGCAGCAGCCCCAGCTGGGTGCCATCAAGTTCCGCCTCGATGAAGGCGTGGTGCGCTCCATCACCGGCAGCTGGGGCGAGGCCGCGCGCGAGCGTTTCCGCCTGAACACGCCCGTGGCTGCCATTGGCGTCAAGGGCACGGACTTTGTGGTGCGCTCCGACATGGAGCGCACGGCCGCATCGGTCTACACCGGCGCCATCACGCTCACCCCGCTGGCCAACAACGGCTGCGGCGCGAGTGTCGGCCCCTGCATCAGCGGCCACGAAAAGCTGCTGTCGGACGACATGAAGGGCCAGATCCTCGAATACAGTCGCCGCGATGCCACGCCCCTGCTGGTGGCCACCGACACCGTGGCGCGCAGTGCCCGTGCGGTGGAAATCACGGCGGCGCGCACCGAAAAGGCACAGCCCCAGGCGCTGGATGACCTGCGCGCCGAGCCCACCCCCGTCAAGTCGCTGACCAGCGAGCAAAAGGCGGTGGAAGTGGCGGTCTACACCCCTCCGGTCGCGCCCGTGGCACCTCCGCCGGCGCCGGAACCCCCGGTGACGGTCGCGCCACCGCCTCCCCCTGCGCCAGCGCCCGCACCGGCCCCCACCCCTGCGCCACCACCTTCCGTGGTCGAGCCCTCGGTGCCTGTGCAGCCACCCCAGGTGACCCAGTTGGCATGGGCGCGCAACCCCTGGACCTCGCGCGCCGAGGGCGACAGCTTTGTGGTGGACTACGAAACCGCATTGAAGTCGGGCTGGAACCGGGTGATCGGCAACCCGTCCTATGCGCTCTTCCAGAATCCGGACGCGCAGGGCAAGCTGCCTCAGGAAGGCGTGGTCAACTTTCGCCTGGCCAATGCCAGCGCCCAGTTCTACAAGGATGCGCAAACCGCCATCGAGGCGGTGGCGGTGCAGAGCGGGGCCTTGCAAGTGGACTTCGGCCGCTCGCTGTTCCAGACCTCGCTGTACATGGCCAGCAAGAGCGTGGGGTCGCAAAGCATCCAGGCCTCGGGCAATGTCAGCGCGGCAGGGCAGTTCGTTCCCACCGCATCCAATGCCAACCTCACGGGCTATTTGAATGCCAACGGTACCGAGGCTGCCTATGCCTTCGAGAAACCCCTTTCCCAGGGCTCGCTCAGCGGCGTAACCCTCTGGGGGCGCTGATTGACGCTACGCCAGCCGCCAGCGGACAGACGTCCGGTAGGACGACACCGGGCGCTGCTGGCAGGGTTGGCAGCCGCTGCCGTTGTCAGCCTGCTGCTGTCACTGCTTTTTGGTCCTGCGCTGCAGGCGGTTGAAGAGCGGGTGGGTGACTGGGTCTGGCGCCTGGGTTCCCAGAAGACCGAAGAGCGCCGTGTCCTGGTCGTCGACATCGATGAGAAATCGCTCGCCGAAGTCGGCCCCTGGCCCTGGCCACGCAGCACGCAGGCACGCCTGATCGAGCAGATCGCCCAATTGGGCGCACGCGAACAGATCCTGGACGTGGTCTTCACCGACCCGCGGGATGACGACGCCTCGCTGCTTGCCGCCGTGGCCGAACACCGCCCGGTCCTTGCCCAGGTCTTCGCGCTCGGCGCATCCGGTCCTGGCACGGGGCTGCCGCAGCTCAGCGAGCAGGCCGCCCCGCGCGTGGGCCAGCCCGCAGGGGCGCTCGACTGGGCCAGTTGCCCGGCACCCTTCTCTGAAGCGCTGGGCCATCTGTCCAATTTCCCTGCGCTGGCGGCGCTCGGCGACATGCCCCAGGGGCGCACCGGTCACATCAGCCCCCGCATCGCCGATGACGGTGTGGTGCGCCACCAACCCGCCATCATCTGCTGGCAAGGCAAGTCCTATCCCTCGCTGGCCATCGCCTCGCTGCTGCGCGCCACCTCCGAAACCAGCCTGCTGCTGCAGCGTGGCGGCTGGTGGGATGCGCCCTGGACCCTGGGCAGCGCAGGCCAGGCCTTGCCGGCCCTGCCTCTGGATGAGCGTGGCAACATGCGCGTGGCCTGGCGCCTGCACCCTGACAGCTTCGTGAGCATTCCTGCCGCCGATGTGCTGGCCGGCCGTGTGCCGACGGACATCATGGCCGGCGCCTGGGTGCTGGTAGGCGCCAGCGCCTTCGGCATGAACGACACCATCGCCACACCCTACAGTGGCGCCAGTGCCGGCCTGGTGGCGCATGCCCAGATCCTGAGCGCCCTGGTGGATGGGCACACCCCCTACACCCCGCGCGCCGCCTTGCCCTTGCAGGCCGCCGCGGCGGCGCTGGGTGCGCTGCTGTTGTGGCTGCTGGTGCGGCTGGCAGGGCCGGGTGGCGGGGCCGCGCGCGATGCCCAGGCATCCACGCCCTCGCCCATGCTGCGCATGCCGGTGTATCTGCTGCCCCTGGCGGCCGTGGCCTATGCGCTGGCGCTGCTGGCCGCGCATGCGCTGGCCCTGTGGCTGGCCGACCTGTGGGTGGGCTGGTTGCTGCCTGCACTGTTCGTGCTGCTGGCCGGGGTGTTTGCCGGCACCATCGAGCATGCCCGCAGCCGCAGCGAGCGCGACCGCCTCTACCAGCACCTGGCCAGCTACCTGCCGGCCCCCGTGGCGGCGGCGCTGGCGCTGCAACCGCCATCGAGCGCCATCCGCGCCAGTACGCGGCAGGTCAGCGTGCTGCTGGCCGATATCCGCAATTTCTCAGCGTACTGCGAGGCCCGCCCGCCCGAAGAGGCCGCGGCCGTGCTGCACGCCTTCTTTTCTGCCGCAAGCCGTATCGTGCAGGCACATGGCGGTGTCATCGAGTCCTTCCAGGGCGATGCGGTCGTTGCCGTGTGGAACGGTGCTGACGATGTCCCTGTACCATCGGCTGCCGAGGACCAGCACGCCCAGGTCCATTCGCGGCAGGCCGTTGCCGCCGCACTCGACCTGCTGACGGAGTCCTTCAAACTGTTGCCCGACCCCGCACCCGCCGGCCTGGAGCCCCTGAGTCTGGGGCTGGGTCTGGAGACTGGCCCCGCCATGGTGGGGTCCTTTGGCCTGGCCAGCCGCCGCACCCACACGGTCATGGGCCGCACCATCACCATTGCCAGCCGCCTGGTCGACCTGACGGTGGACCTGGCCCACCCCATCCTGGTGGGCGAGGGCATGGCGGCGCAGCTGGGTGGGCAGTTTTCGGTGGGCGTGCGTGCCGATGGCGGAGCCCCGCCGGAGACGCAACACCTGCAGTCCATGGGCACCTTCCTGCTCGAAGGCCTGCGCGTACCCCACCATATATATGCTGTGCCCCTGGACACCCTGGCGGCCGAGCACCCGCCTGCACCCGGAGACAGCCAGGCGGCCCAACCCACAGTCCATGGCACAGCGTAGGCGGCACTACCATTTTTCTGCCGAGTCCTGCGCAGCATCCACCCCCCCGGGTTCCATGCCCCGCGCGGTGTGGCTGCTTGCCATGGCCCTGTGCACGGCATCGGCTGCGCAGGCCCAGACCCCGGTGCCCCCGGTACCAGGCAAGGGCAGTGCCCTGCCGCCCCTCTCGGCCCCTGCGCAGGAGATGGCGCCCACTTTCAATGTTCCCCAGGTGCCGCAGGCCGGTGCGCAACCCAGTGCCGCGCAGGCCGCGGTAGCCGCCGTGTGCATCCCGGTGCCCGATGGCACGCCCGCCGACCGCCTGATCCCCTATGTGATCACCTGCCAGCGTGTGCCCGAATGGCTTGCGCAGCTGGGCGCGCTGCTCAACAAGGAAGGCCGCTACGACGAAGCCGCCGAGCACCTGGAGCGCTCGCTCATGCTCGCGCCCGACCAGATCCAGGCGGGGCTCGACTACGCGGTGGCACTGGCCGGGGTGGGCGATCTGCTCAGTGCCACCCAGTTGCTGGGCCAGTGGCTGGCCCGCCCCGACCTGCCCGACACCTTGCGTGCCAGTCTGGCCCAGGCCCAGCAGCGCTATGCGGCTGCGGGCCGTGCCAACACCGGCTGGCAGTGGCGCCGCCATGCCGGGCTGCGGCTGGGGCGCGACAGCAACCTCGTCGGCGCGCCCAGCATCACCAGCCTCACGCTGACACTGCCTACCGGCAACATCACCCTGCCGGTGGAAGAGAGCAGCCTTCCCCGCCCCGGCGCCTACACCCGTGCCGACCTGCGCATGGACCTGGCGCGCCAATGGGCCGATGGCCAGCGCGTGGAAGTGGCTGCGGCGGTGCTCTCCCGGTCCAGCCCCCGGGCACCGCAGACCGAAACCACCCAGGGTGAATTGGCGGGCGAATACTCCCGCCTGGCGGGAGAGCTCGGCTCCGCGGGCAATACCACCTTGCTGCAGCACTACACCGGCGCTGCCATTGCCAGCCTGCACACACGTGGCGGCACCCGTTACACCAGCTTGCATCTGGGCACCGGCCTGCAATTGCAAGACAAATACATGCCCACCAACGGCCCCGGCCTGCCTGGTGCACAGGGTTTGTCGTCTATCTGCAACACGCGGGTGGGGGTAGAAGCACAGCTGCGCAATCTCTATAGCAACCCCGTGCTCTCGGGCCGCTACACCGGCCTGGCCTGGCTGTGGAGCTGCAATGCCCAGCCCCAGCAGGTGCTGGCCGATGGCGCCGGCCTGGCCGTCAGCCAGTGGCAGATCGGCCTGCGGGCCGGCGTGGACATGCCCACCGACGCCACCCGCCCCGGTGGCCGCCAGCAGCAGTACAGCCTGCGGGCCGCCGCGCACCTGGGGCCCCGCTGGTACCTGGACGCCGAACTGGGCCACAACCGCGACACCACGTCCTACAGCGCCATCCTCGACAACGGGCGCGTGCGCAACACCACCCGCCTGTCCATGCGCGCCGAGTACCAGCACCCCCTGCCCAGCCTGGCGCCGGGCGCCGTGGCGGTGCTGGGTTTCGAAGGCTTCAAGCAGGGCTCCAACCTGCCCCTTTTCGCGATCCGCAGCAGCGGGCCCTACCTGGCCATCCGGGGGCAGTGGTAGCCCTGCGATGTTGGCTGGCTGCAACGCGGAAGGGTGCAGCAGGGCACCATCGGCAAGCGCACGGTACTTGTGATCCGCGTCACGCCACCCCCGGTGGGTTGCTTGCTACACTTGTTCCTAAGTTGGCTAGGCATTGCTCCTGATCGCTGGCACTTTTTTAAAAGTGCGTGTGATAATGCCAGAGCAAACTTGTAAAGATGGGGTCGATCTGGCACGCACGGCAGGAAAGCGTGGTGCATGACAGGCAGGCCTGCTTTAGCAACTTGTTTTCATTTCTTAACCGTAATAGGAAGATTCAAATGCCTGCACAAATTTTCGGCACCGACGCAGTCGTCACAATCCTGAACCGCGCGTTCCTCGACGTCTCGCCAGCCAACGCCACCTTCAAGAACCAAGTGGCAACTGCCGGCACCACCCGCGCTAGCCAAGAAGCCTTTGCCATTCAATTCGGCACCGGCTACTCCAACCAGACCAGCGCACAACTGTCGAACCTGCTGCTGAAAAACCTGGGCGTGCTGCCCAACGCAGGCCTCGAAGCCGCTCTGACCGACTACATCACGGCAGCTGGCAAGAGCAACATCGGCCTGATCGCTCTGCAACTGGGCGAAATCCTGTCGAACCTGGAAAGCGACACCAATGGTTTCGCCGCTGCTGCTGTGGCATGGAACAACGAAGTCACCGCCGCTTACAACTACTCGTCGAACCCCGCCAACACGACGCCTTCGGGCTCCGGTTCGGGCGTCAACCTGGTTCTGACGACCGGTGTGGACCTGATCAACGGCACGTCCGCTGACGACACCATCATTGCTGACAACACCGCTGCTGCCAAGCAGCTGTCTGCCGCTGACCAGATCAACGGCGGCGCCGGCAACGACACCCTGAAGATCTTCCTGGCTGCTGGCGACACCGCTACCGGCCAGCCCGGCACGCTGACCAGCATCGAAGAGGTGTACATCACCGGTGGTGCCATCACCGCCTACACCGCTGCCACCGGCACGACCAAGCTGACCATCGACGCTCCCGTGGTCAACACCGCTGCCACCTACACGGTGAACGGCCAGGCTGTTTCGCTGAACAACCACAACGTGACGGCCAACACCACGACCACGATCGCTGCTGCAGCCGCTGCAACGGCTACGTCGCAAGCCGTGGCCCTGAACGGTGTGACCAGCACTGGCGCTGGTATCGTTCACACGCTGGACATCTCCGGTACCAAGGTTGCCACGCTGGACCTGTCGACCAACACCGCTGCCAGCAAGATCGCCCTGACGAACACCGGCGCTGCCATCACCACCTTGAACGTGACCGGTGACAAGGCCCTGACCGTGACGGCTTCTGTTCCTGCCATCGTCACCGTGAACGCTGCTGGCAACTCCGGCGGCGTGAGCTACGCTGCTGGCACGCCTGGCGCTGCTTTCAAGTTCACCGGCGGCACCGGCAACGACACCGTTTCGTTCGCCAACGACACCCTGGGTCTCCTGACCTCCGGCGCGCAGCTGGTGGGTGGCGACGGCACGAACGACAAGATCGGCATTCTGGACACTGCTCTGGATGCTACGGAAACCGCTCGTATCAACCAAGCCACCGGCTTCGAAACCCTGGGCCTGAATGCCAGCATCACCCTGGATGCCAGCACGCTGACCAACATCAAGCAGTTCGCTGTGGACACCGCTGGCCTGACCGCCACGATCAGCAGCCTGGCCACCGGCAGCACGACCGCCATCAACGTCAACACCGCGGCGCTGACGCTGGGTTCCGCTGTGGGCGTGACCGACACGGCCATCACCATCGGCGGCAGCGCCGGCAACGTGACCGCAACGGCCCTGACCACGACCGGTATCACCAACGTGACGCTGACCTCCAACGGCACCGCTGCCAACGCCATCACCACGCTGACCAACAGCGACAACAGCGTGTTCACGCTGAAGGGCGCTGCCGACCTGACCCTGAAGCTGGCTGCTGGTACGGCTGTGGGCAGCAAGATCGACGGTACCGCTGCCACCGGCAAGCTGGCCCTGACCGGTTCTAATCTGGTCTCTTCTGGCGACGTCATCATCGGCGGTGCTGGTGCCGACACCATCAACGGCGGCCTGGGTGCTGACACGCTGACCGGCGGCGCTGGTGCTGACGTGTTCCACTTCGTGACCGGCGTGAACACCAGCGGTGCGACCTTCGGCCAAGCCGACGTGATCACCGACTTCGTCGTGGGTACCGACAAGCTGCAATTCTCGAACGCTGCTGACGTCGTGTCCGGCCAGCAAGGCGCTGTGCAAACCGCTGTGACGGCCCTGGCTGCTGGTTCCAGCGCCTCCGCCATCGCTACCGCCATGGCAACGGCCAACACGACCAGCCTGGGCGTGTCGTTCGCTGTGTTCGAAGGCAACACCTATGTGCTGTTCGAACAAGCCGGTGGTAGCACGGGTGACGCAACGGCTGATACGTTCATCAAGCTGACCGGCGTGACCACGCTGCCTACGTTCGCTAACTCCGTGATCGCCTAATTCGCCTTGCGCGACAAACCCATGCCCTCTGGGCGTGGATTGGGGTGAAAACCTGAAAACCCGGCTCTTCGGAGCCGGGTTTTTTTATTGCGTGCGCTGAAAATGGAGCGGCGTCATGGATGCCCGCGCTTCCGGCGGCTTGGAGCGCGAGACCATAGGGTGACTTTCAGCAAGTCGCGACCGCAAAGGCCGATGAAGCCAACTCAGGCAGAATGCAGCATCTCAACAGGGAGTTGCACTGCATGTCTGAATGGACGGATGGCTACGTTGCCGATATCGGATACACCTACGGGTACTACACAGAGCTCAATCCCTTGCGGATGCGCCTGGCGTTTCTGCACAGCGGCCTGGCCGTGCCAGAGATACGCACCGCCTGTGAACTGGGCTTTGGCCAGGGCGTGAGTGTCAACATGCATGCGGCAGCCGGCACGGTGCAGTGGCATGGCAATGACTTCAATCCCTCCCAGGCCGCTTTTGCGCAAGAGTTGGCATCGGTGGCCGGTACCAGTGCCCAGCTGACGGACGCGTCTTTTGCCGAACTCGTCGCGCGCGATGACCTGCCCAAGTTCGACTACATCGGCCTGCATGGCATCTGGAGCTGGATCAACGACGAAAACCGCGCCACCATTGTCGAATTCATTCGCCGGCAGTTGAATGTGGGCGGGGTGGTCTATATCAGCTACAACACCCTGCCGGGCTGGGCGCCTTTTGCGCCGGTGCGCCATCTGTTGAACCTGCATGCCGAGACCATGGGCTCGGCAGGGCAGGGCAGCGTGGGCCGCATCGACAGCGCCTTCGCGTTTGCCGACAAGTTGCTGGCCGCCAACCCCCTATATGCGCGGGCCAACCCGAATATCGTGGAGCGGTTCAAGGGGGTGAAGGGCCACACCAAGAACTATGTGGCCCACGAGTATTTCAACCGCGACTGGCAGCCCATGCATTTCTCCACCCTGGCAGAAAAGCTGGAGTCGGTGAAACTGCAGTTCGCCTGCTCGGCCCATTACCTGGACCATGTAGAGCCCATTCACTTCACGCCCGAGCAGTCGCAGTTGCTGGCCGAGATCAAGGATGTGACGCTCAAGGAAACCGCGCGCGATTTTCTGGGCAGCCAGTATTTCCGGCGCGATTATTGGGCCAAGGGCGTGCGCCGGCTTGACCCGCTGGAGCGCTGGGAGGCCCTGCGCGCGCAGAAGGTGGTGCTGATCAAGTACCGGCCCGATGTGCCCCTGAAAGTAAGTGGCGCCCTGGGCGAGGTGGCCTTGAACGAGGCCATTTACAACCCGCTGCTGGACCTGCTGGCCGACCACAAGCCGCGCAGCCTGGGCCAGATCGAGCAGGCCATGAAGGAATTCAACGTCGGCATGGCCCAGGTGCTGCAGGCCGTGATGCTGTTGGCCGGTGCCGGGCACCTGCACTCGATTCAGGAAGCAGATGTTGTTGCCAAGGTCCGAAAGAGCACCGACAAGCTCAACTTGGAACTGATGAAACGGGCCCGCGGCAATGGAGATGTGTCCTACTTGGTGAGCCCGCTGACTGGCGGTGGCTTGCCGGTGCCGCGCTTTCACCAGCTGTTCCTGATGGTCATCGGCCAAGGCAAGAAGCAGCCCGCCGAATGGGCCCAGTTTGTCTGGCAGATCCTGTCTGCTCAGGGGCAATCCATCGTCAAGGGCGGAAAGACCCTGGCAACGCCCGAGGAGAATCTGCAGGAGTTGATGGTGGAGGTCGCGGATTTCGAGAAAAAGCACTTGCCCGTCTACAAGGCTTTGATGTTCACTGCCTAAAAGCGGGCAAGGGAGCATTGGATCCTAGCGCTCAGCGAGGAGAAGGAGGGCCGGTCCGCATAAATGCGGCTGCTTCCGCACCGGTGGCAATCCATGGACATTGGCCTGACGGGCGCTGTGCCCGGTCAATGGGCACCGGCCCGGAAAAGGAAGCACACCATGGGGCGCCATCTCGCAAGCGCGGCAGACAATACCAACCAGACCATCTCGGTGGTTGCAGAAACAGCGCTGGCCGCCGGCGACTATGCCCGGCTGGGCGCAGGCGGCTATGTGCGGCGCGCTGCCGATGGCGTGCCCCTGGCCCTGCAGAACTCCGCTGCGGGGGTCACGGCCTTGGTGCCTGCCGCTGCGGCAGAAAGCAGCGGCGCCGGCGCCTGGGGCCGCACGGGGTTTGGCAACCAGGGCTTTCGCTCCGTGCTCGCCTTGGACAATGGCCATTTCGCGGTGGTCTTCAGTGGCAATGGCTCGGTGAACGATACCGGCGTCAACCTGCGCATCTACGGGCCCATGCGGGTGCCGGTATCGCCGCGTGTGGTGGTGGCCACGGCTGCTGGCGTAGGCTGCACACGCCTGGCGCGTGCGGGCACATCGGGCATCGCCGTGGCGTGGACCGAAGGCTCGGTGCTCAAGCTGGCCATCCATGCGACTGGTACTGGTGCGCTCGCCGCAGCGGAGACCACGGTGGCCACATTGGGCGCGGCCGACATCGCCAGCTGGAACATGGCTACGCTGGCGGGCGGCGAGGTCGTGCTGGCCTACCGCAAGAGCAGCAGCAACGACCTGGTGTTCAAGCGCTTCGATGCCCTGGGTGTGCTCCAGGGGGCTGAAGTTATCGTGGAGGCGGGCGCCTCGCCCAACTACCTCGGGGTGCTGCCACTCGCCGCCGGTGGCTTTGTGCTGCACTACTACCGATCTGCCACGACCACCGCCTATAAATTCGCGCGCTTTGCCGCCAATGGCAGTCAGCAAGGGGGCTTGGCCACGCTGGCGACGGTGCCCGCCTATCGCTCTGCAAGCCCTTGCGAACGCAATGCGATCGAACTGGGCAATGGCAATATCGCCTTTGTCGATCCTTCGAGCAGTACGGTCGCTGGTGTTCGTCTGTACGACGCGGGCGGAAATTTCCTTACGGCAATCGTTGCCGCCCCGGATGGCGGTCCCAACTCCGTCTGCATCTGCCCTCGCCAGTTTGGAGGCTTCTGGTTGGCGGCTGGGGGGCGCATGCATGAGTATGACAATGCAGGCAACAGCTTAAGGCAAGTGATGGGTGCGGGAAGCACGCCATCGATAATGTTTGATCGGGCAGGCAATGGACCTGTTGTGGCTGTGCACTACTCTGGAGAAGGCCATACTGTGCAATTGACTGGTTGGTTGGCCGATCTGTCGACGACGGAAAGCTCACTCATGCTGAGTACGTCCAGTTCGTATGCATTGTCCTATGTTTGGACGGAGGTGCTGTCCAACGGCATGCTGGCCAGCATCGTCTGTCCGCAGTCCAGTTCCGCGCAACTTCATCTCTCCATCCCGCAGGCGGCTTCCATCCTGGGTATCGTGCAAGAGTCCGCTGCACCTGGCACTGCCGCCAGGGTGGCGACGGCCGGCAAATTCACGACCACCCAGTCGTTCAATGGTCCCGCTTTCGACCGGCGCAGTTCCACCCCTCCGGGGACCCGGGGTGTCGCGGTAGGCAACATGGCCATCCTGGCCGGGCTAAGTGGGTAAACTGCTTTTTCCAAATCCCTGCCGCCAAGGCCGGGTGGGGCAAGCGGAGGGCGCCTGCTGCCCGCTTGCTGCAACCCGCGCCCCTGCGCCTGTAGCAAAGGGTTTCTTTGTGATGGCCGGCACACCCCCGAGGCAGACGGCGCTATAGGCTCTGGGCACAGCAAAAATACCCGGGAGGTTTCAGATGCCTGTGCAGGTTTTCGGTGCCGATGCCACCTTTGCCATCTTGAACCGCGTGTTCTATGAGCAGCAGCCGCTGTTTTACGAAACGTACACCTACACGGTAGCCAAGATCGGCGCGGAGGGCGCCCATGCGGTGGCGCGCGGTTTGGGTGAAGGCTACGCCCCCATGCACGAAGCGCGTTTGTCGGCCATGCTGTTGGAGAAGCTGGGCTTGCTGCCCAATCCTGCCTTGCAGGGGGAACTGGCGAACTACCTGGCCGCCGTGGGCAAGGCCAACGTGGGCATTGTCGCGCTCCAGTTGGGGCAGATCCTGTCCGGCCTGGAAGGCGCCACGGGCGAGCTGGCCATCTACTCGGCCGCCGCCGCGCGGTGGAACGATGAACTCGCGGCTTCGCATGCCCTCTCCAGCAATCCTTCCAACAAGGGGTATGCGACGGTAGAGCCCTTCAACAACGGCCAGGGCGCCACGCTGGAACTGACCAGTGGGCCTGACATGCTGAGGGGTACCTTGTATGGAGACGTTTTCCTGGCGCAAAGTCCCGGCCTGCTCGGTTCTGCCGATGTGATCGAGGGCGGTGGGCGTGGCATGGCGGGCAATGTGCTCCTGGCCACGTTGGCGGGCGGCGACCAGGTGGTGCCCACCTTGAGCAACATTGAGTCCGTGTACATCACCGCGGGCGCGGGGACGCATTTCGGTGCAGAGAAGTCGACGGGTATCAAGCAGTTGATGCTCGATGCGGCCACAGGCGGCAGCGCCCTCTTCACCGGGGTGGGCCGGGACGCAAAGGTGGGCATCCAGAACTCCCTGGGCGGGACGGCGCTGACGGTGCATTTCAAGGCCCCTTGGGACAAGCTGGCCCCGGTGGCCCTCAAGCTGGCCGATGCGGCCGGGGCGGACGAGATCATCGTGCCCGATGTGGTCAACCTGCACATTGCGAGCATGGCGGGCAGTGTGGTTGCCACCACGGTCAACAGCGCCAGGATCACCGTGGCCGCGGCCGAAGAAATCGTGCTCACTGGCAACCAGGCCCTCACCACCACGGTCACCGGCGCCCATGTGGAGGTGATCAATGCCGGCTCCATGCAGGCAGCCCTGGACCTGGCGTTCGCGACCACGGGCGCCACGCCGATCGGCATCATCGGTGGCCAGGTGGCCGACCGGATCACGCTGAACGACGCCTCGGGCGGGCGTGCGGCCATCGACGCGGGCGAGGGGGCGGACCTGGTCACCATCGGCGCCCGCAACACCCACAGCATCACCTTGGGCAAGGGGGCCGATGTACTCGCCATCACGGGTCTGGCCAGCCCTGGGTCGTGGGCACTGGGCCTCGACAGCGCAGCCACGCTGGGCAGGTCCGTAATCGAGGTGACCGATTTCGTGAGCGGTGTCGACCAGATCCGCCTGAGCGCCACCACGGCAACGGCCAAGGCGGCGCCCGGCAGCGCGCAATTGGCCGCCATTTCGGCATCCTCGTCGCTGCTGGAGGCCGCCGCCCTGGCCGCGGGCACGGCCGGTGCCCACAAGGCCATTGCCTTCCGGTACGGTGCCGACACCTACATCCTGGTGAACGACGCCACCGCTGCGCTGGGCGCCCATGACAGCCTGGTCAAGCTGACCGGCGTGCCTGCCGTGGCCGATGCGGACTGGACCATGGCCTAGTGTGCAGGGCGTGACCATGCCTGCGGGCGCTTGCATGGCAACACTGGCGCACACATTGAATGTGCAGGTGCACAAGAATGCTTTATCAAGCCGCCGGCCTTCGCTATGCTCTGCGGGTTCTACCCATCTTGGAGCTGTTTGATGCCTGCGACCCCTGTCATGTCTGCCGAACTCGAAGTCACCATTCTGAACCGTGCGTTCAATGACCAATCCCCTTCGAGCACGACGTTCTACCAGCAGAAAATGGCCGCCGGCAATACCCCCCAGAGCTGGCTGGACTATGCCTTCCAGTTTGGCTCCCACTACCAGCACTTGTCGTCGGGGGCCATGGCGTTGAATATCGCGAACAACATGGGCCTGGGGTCCAACCTGGGCGTGCAGGGCGCGCTGCTCTCGTACCTGGACGCCGTAGGCAAGGAGAATGTGGGCATCGTGGCTGTGCAGCTGGGCCACATCCTGCTCAGTCTTGAAAACGCCACCGGCGACATGGTGGACTTCAGGGCCCCCGCCGCGGCTTGGGCCAAGGAGGTTGCCGAGTCGTACATGTATTCCACCAACTCGGCCAATGGCAGCCCTTCGCCCAAGGGGGCATCGGCAGGTGCCGCGGGCTGGAGTTCCGCCGTGGAGCACCAGCCGGCCGACGCTGCAGCTGCAGCCGTGCAACTGGTCGGCGTGGACGCCGCGGCTTTGCTGGCCTGAGGCGCAGGCCGGTTGTTGTTGCAGCCGGGCCGTTGGTGGCCCGGCCCGCCCCCTCAAGCGGTGGCGGTTTGCAGGCCCAGCAGCTCCCGCGCTTCTTGCGGCGACGCCACGCTGCGCCCCGCGTCGCGCGCATACTGGGCCAGCTGGGCAATCAAGGGCCCGTTGGACGTGGCCTTGCTGCCATCGGGCAGGTAGAACGTGTCTTCCAGCCCCGTGCGCAAGTGGCCGCCCAGTTCGGCCACGCGCTGGTGCACGGGCCAGATCTCCTGGCGGCCGATCACGGTGGCCTGCCAGGGAGCATCCTTGATCTTGAGCTTGAGCAGTATGGGCAGCAGGTCCGGGTCGGCCGGCATGCCCGATTCGACCCCCATCACAAAGTTGTACTCGGGCAGGCGCTCGGTGTACATGCCGGTCTGCACATACATCTCCACACAGCGCACGATGCCCACGTCGAAGCATTCG
>JAESFW010000255.1_pt1 | contig 53779 bp, 54 predicted proteins | sample 9269481 | NCBI WGS metagenome assembly JAESFW01 (sample SAMN14515350, study PRJNA621654) | algae metagenome | isolation source: Lyngbya sp. HA4199-MV5 and co-occurring heterotrophs from soil with... | place: USA: Ahupuaa O Kahana State Park, Hawaii | collected 2009-07-21 | reverse complement strand
TGTTGATCGTGATGCCGCGCGCCTTCTCCTCCGGCGCCGCGTCGATGTCCTCGTACTTCTTCGCCGTCGCCCCGCCGGACTTCGCCAGCGTCATCGTGATCGCCGCCGTCAGCGTCGTCTTGCCGTGATCCACGTGACCGATCGTGCCGATGTTGCAGTGCGGCTTCGTGCGTTCGAACTTTTCCTTGGCCATGGCCAAAACTCCTGTGGCCCAAGGTGGGCTGTTGTCTCAGTCGAATGTTGGAGCGGGTAGACGGGATCGAACCGACATCCTCAGCTTGGAAGGCTGCTGCACTACCATTGTGCTATACCCGCGTTCGTTTCGGAGCGCCGCCAGATCAGGTTCTTCGACACGCGTGGTGGGGGAAGCAGGACTCGAACCTGCGAAGCTTACGCAGCGGATTTACAGTCCGCCCCCTTTGCCGCTCGGGACATTCCCCCAGCGCGCGTCGAGAAACCTCATCGGGCGTCCGGGACGTTTCCGGCGGACCGGAAACGACGTCGGACGAAAGGCCTCGGCATCCCGCGACGCCTGGTTTAGAGGGGCGCCGGACCCGGAAAACCCTAGGGGCCCCAAATCGGAGCGCGTCTTATAGTGTCGTCGAAACGCGAACGCAACGACCGGAACAGGGCCTTTTCGGGCCGTCCGAAAGACCCCGCGCGCACGGCGGAAAAGCCCGCCCGCAAAGGGCGCGACGGCGGCGCGCTCGCCCGCTCGGACGCGCCGCGGGCCACGCGGAACCGGGTCGATCCCGACCATCTGATCTGGGGGCGGCATCCGGTCCTGGCCGCTCTGGCGAATCCCGCGCGCAAGGGGATGGGCCGACTGATCGTGACCCCGGACCGCGCGGCGGAGATCGAGACCGGGGGGCTAGCCCCACACGGACATCGACCGGAAGTCATGGACGGCGCCGACCTGGCCCGCCTGCTGCCGCCCGGCGCCGTCCATCAGGGCTTCGTCTTCAAGGTGGCGCCGCTGGAGGGCGTTCCGTTGGCCGAACTGGCCGAGCCCGCCGAGGGCGTCATCGTCATGCTGGACCAGATCACCGACCCCCAGAACGTGGGCGCCGTCTTCCGCTCGGCGCTGGCGTTCGGCGCGCGGGGGATCGTGGTGCAGGACCGGCACTCGCCGGCGCTGGCGGGGGCCCTGGCCAAGGCTGCGGTCGGCGCGACCGAACGCCTGCCGCATGCGCGGGTGACCAATCTGAGCCGGGCGCTGGAGACCCTGGCCGAGGCCGGGTGGCGCGCCGTGGGTCTGGACGGGGCGACCGACGTCGATCTGGCCGACGCGCTGGACGGGTCGCCGACGGTGCTGGTGATGGGGTCGGAGGGAGACGGCATCCGCCGTCTCGTGGCCGAGCACTGCGACGTGTTGGCGCGCATTCCCATGCCGGGCGGGTTCGAGAGCCTGAACGTGTCGAACGCCGCGGCGGTGGCGCTGTACGAGGCGTCGCGGCGTCGCGGCGCCTGAGTTCGCCTCGGCGCTTGCGCACCCGCCCCGCCCTGCCCTAGAGCGCGCGCATGGATTTCGCAGAACTCGTCTCCGCCGAAGCGCTGACCGCCCTCGGTCAGGTCCTGATGATCGATCTGGTGCTGGCCGGCGACAACGCCGTGGCCGTGGGCCTGGCCGCTGCGGCGCTGGCGCCCGAGCAGCGGCGCAAGGCCATCATGATCGGCCTGATCGCGGCGGTCGTGCTGCGCATCGGCTTCGCCCTGATCACGGTGCAGCTGCTGGCCATCGTCGGCCTGCTGCTGGCCGGCGGGTTCCTGCTGCTGTGGGTGTGCTGGAAGATGTGGCGCGAACTGCGCGAGCAGGCGACGCACGATCAGGCCGAGGCCGAGGCCGAGCTGGAACTGGCCATGCAGATCGAGCACGGCAAGGGCCCCACTCCGGAGGAGCTGGGCCTGAAGCGCAAGAGCTTCGGCGCGGCCCTGCTGCAGATCATGATCGCCGACGTGACCATGAGCCTGGACAACGTCCTGGCCGTGGCCGGCGCGGCGCACGACCATCCGTGGATCATGGTCTTCGGCCTGGTGCTGTCGATCGCCCTGATGGGCGTGGCGGCCACCTACATCGCCAAGCTGCTGACCAAGTACCGCTGGATCGGCTACGTCGGTCTGGTCGTGGTGCTGTACGTCGCCCTGCACATGATCTGGGACGGATATCGCTCCGTCGTGGTCCGGACGGGCAATCTGGAAACCTATAATGCGTCGGTCCCGGGCTTCCTCGACATCGGCGAGGAAGAGGTGGCCAAGCACCTGAAGGGCGTGCGCAGCGAGGACAGCGTCCTGCCCGCCCCGCCGACGCCCACCCGACCTTCGGATGCGCCGGCGCCCGTCCCGGTTCCGGCGACATGACGAAAGGGCCCGGAGCGATCCGGGCCTTTTTCATTTGCGGGTCAGACGGCGCCGCCGAAGCGCTCGGACCACTCCGCCACCTGGGCGTCCTCGATCTTGGCGAACAGCACGCCCTGATGGGCCACGGGCCGGCCGGCGGGCACGGCGTCCAGCCACGCCTCGCCGGCGCCGGGCCACGACAGGTCGGTCGCGCCGACCGAGGCCGCGATCTTCTCCGCCGAGAACGGCAGGATCGGCGCGGCCAGACGGGCGAACAGGGCGACCAGGTTCAGGCCGGTGCGCACGCCCACCGCCGCCGCGTCGCGGTCGGTCTTCAGCGCGGTCCACGGCGCGGCGACCTGCAGATACTCGTTGCCGAGGACCCAGGCGGCGCGGATCGCCTGGGCGGCCTTGCGGAACTCCATGGCCTCGAACTGCTCGGTGGCCTCCGCGATCGCGGCGCGCAGGTCGGCCTCCAGCTTGGCCTCGACCGGACCGGGCTCGCCGCCCTCGGGCACGACGCCGTCGAACTTGCTCTCGGTGAACTTGACGATGCGGTTGACGAAGTTGCCCAGCACGTCGGCCAGGTCCTTGTTGATCGCGCCCTGGAACTGCTCCCAGGTGAAGGCGGTGTCCGAATGCTCGGGCCCATAGGCCGTCAGGTGCCAGCGCCAGTAGTCGGCGGGCAGCAGCTCCAGCGCCTGGTCCATGAAGACGCCGCGCTTCTGGCTGGTCGAGAACTTGCCGCCGTACCAGTTCAGCCAGTTGAAGGCCTTCAGTTGGTCCACCGTCTTCCAAGGCTCGCCCGATCCCAGGATCGTCGCGGGGAAGCTGACCGTGTGGAACGCGACGTTGTCCTTGCCCATGAACTGGACGTAGCGGACGTCGTCCGCGCCCTCGTCCAGCCGCCACCAGTCGCGCCACGTGCGGCCGGTCGCCTGCGCCCATTCCTCGGTGGCGCCGATGTATTCGATCGGCGCGTCGAACCAGACGTAGAAGACCTTGCCCTCCATGCCCGGGCGCGGCCCGCCGTCGGCGCCGACCACCGGCACGCCCCATTTCAGGTCGCGGGTGATGCCGCGGTCGATCAGGCCCTCGTCCAGGTGCTTCAGCGCGATGGACTTCGCCAGCGTCTGCCAGCCGGACTTCGAGCCGATCCAGTCGCGGATCGCGCCTTCCAGCTTCGTCTGCAGCAGATAGAGGTGGCGCGTGTCGCGGACCTCCAGGTTCCGGCTGCCGGACACCGCCGAGTACGGATCGATCAGGTCGGTCGGGTCCAGCAGGCGGCCGCAGTTGTCGCACTGGTCCCCCCGCGCGCCGACGTGGCCGCAGTGCGGACAGGTGCCCTCCACGTAGCGGTCCGGCAGGAAGCGGGCGTCGTCGACGGAGTAGATCATGCGATCGACCCGCTCCTCGATGAAGCCGTTCTTCTCAAGGACGTCGGCGAAGTGCTGCGTCAGGCGGCGGTTGGGGTCGTTGGAGCTGCGCCCGAACCAGTCATAGCTCAGACCGAAGGCCTCGCCCGCCCGCTTCTGGATCTCATGCTGCTCGTCGCAGTACGTCCGCACGTCCTGGCCGGCGGCGGCGGCGGCCAGTTCGGCCGGCGTGCCGTGCTCGTCGGTGGCGCAGATGTAGAGAACCTCATGGCCTTGGGCCCGCTTGAACCGGCTCCAGACGTCGGCGGGCAGCATCGAGCCCGCCAGGTTCCCCAGGTGCTTGATGCCGTTGATGTAGGGCAGCGCCGACGTGACGAGGATGCGGGCCATGACGTTCCGGAAGTGATGCGAGCGGTGGGATATAGAGGCGGCGGTCCGCGCCGTCACCCGGCCTGTGAGATGCGATAGGGCGAATGTAAGGTGGCTGGATGGCCATCATTCCCACCGTCAAGTGCGCCGACGTCGACCGCGCCGTCGACTTCTATACGGGCGTACTGGATTTCCGACTGGAGGGGCGCTGGCCCGACCACGGAGACCCGGGCTTCGCCACGCTGACCCGCGGAGCCGACGTGCTTTATCTGTCCAGCCATTCGGGCGACGGGGTCTTCGGGCAGGCGGTGGTCGTCGTCACGGAAGACTTGGACGGACTGTTCGAAAGCTTCCGGGCCAGGGGACTGGACCCGTCTCATAAGCCGGAATCCCCCGTTCATCAGGGGCCGCTCCGACAGACCTGGGGCACGCGGGAGTTCTACGTCGACGATCCGGACGGCAACACCCTTCGGTTCACATCGTGGGCGCCAGCCGCCTCGCCACCCTGACGAAGCGGCCGGTCAGCAGGGTCGCCGAGACCAGGCTGGCGACGATGACCGCCCAGACCAGACCGTCGACGCCCAGCGTCGGGGCCAGCCCCCAGCCCAGCGGCATCATGATCGCGCCATAGGCGGTGAAGTGCATGATGGTGGGCCACCAGACGTCGCCCGCGGCGCGGTTGGCCTGGGCCGCCACCACCTGGACGCCGTCGGCGACGAAGAACAGCGTCGACAGGACGAGGGCGGGCACGGCCAGCGCCATCAGACCGGGCTCGCGGCTGTAGGCGCCGACCAGAAGCTCGGCGGTCGGCCAGACCAGCAAGGACACCGCCAGCGTCAACACGGCCACCACGGCGATGCCGACCAGCCCGGCGCGCAGCACGCCGGCCCCGTCGTCCGCGCCGCGCGCCCGGCCGACCAGCACGGCGGTCGCCGACGAGATACCCATGGGGGCCATGAAGATGATCGCCGCGATGTTGAGAACCACCGCCCAGGCCCCGGTCTCGGCCGCGCCCAGACGGCCGGCGATCACGGTCATCAGGGCGAAGGCGCCGACCTCGATGAAATAGCTGGAGCCCGCGCCGTAGCCGATCTTGCGCTGCTCGCGGGCGGCCTGGGGGTCCGGCGCGGGACGCGTGAAGACGCCCAGCGCCCGCGCGTCGGGCAGACGCAGGATCCACCAGACCAGGAAGGCCGCCAGGGCGAAGCGCGCGCCGAAGGTGGCCCAGGCCGAGGCGATCGCTCCGTCGACGCCCAGGCCCAGCAGGTCGGGCACCAGCAGGAGGTTCAGGCCCAGGTTCACCGCATTGGCCGCCCACATGGCGATCATGCCGGGCTTGGGCCGGTTCAGCGCCTCCAGGAAGAACTGGCCCGCGACGCTGACCAGATAGAAGGGCATCGACAGGGCGAAGACGGTCAGGGCGGGCGCCGCGCCCTCGGCCAGGCCGTCCTCCAGTCCCAGCCGTGACAGGGCCCAGGGTCCGAGCGCGATCAGGGCGCCCATGGAGCCGACGCCGATCGTCAGGGCATAGACCGCGCCGCGACGCAGCACGGCGCCCGCCAGCTCGGGCCGGCCCTCGCCGATGCGCCGCGCGGTCATGACCTGCACGCCCAGAAGCAGGCCGACGGCGGTGGTGATCACGACCGCGGTCGGGGTCCAGGCCTGGGTGTGGAAGGCCAGTTCGCGGCTGGAGAAGTTTCCGACCACGATGGCGTCGGTCAGGCCCATCACCATGATGCCGATCCGCGCCAGCACGACGGGCCAGGCCAGCGTCAGCAGCTCGCGCGTCGTGGTCCGGGTCTGAGGGCTGAGGACGGGCATGGGCGGCGGCAATGGCCACGGTCGGCCGCGCCGGTCAATGGGCCCGCGTCACCAGGCCCCGATCTCGCGCAGCTCACGCACCAGATCTTCGGGCAGGTCGGTGTCCCCGACCCGCGACAGGTCCGGCGGCGCGTCCCTGGGATCCAGATAGCGCCAGCCCTGGAAGGGGCGGCGGGCCAGGGGCGCGGTGCGGATCACCTGCGGCTCCAGCAGGATTTCGCAGCGCGAGGCGCGGCCCTCGCCGAAGGTCGTGATCTCGCGGATCGGCTGGCGGCAGGCGACCGTGCCCTTGATGACCCAGTAGAGACTGCCGCCCTCCTCCACCTCGGCGGCGCGCTTGGGCGTCATGCGGGTGCTGACCACCAGAGGCCGGCCCTGGGCGGCGCGGCGCTCCAGCCATTCGACGTCCGACACGCCGACGCACAGCTTGATGAGATGAAGCGACATGCCACGGCTCTAGCACCGCCCGCGTCCGGCGCCATGGGCCCGGCGGTCGCAGGCGCGCGGAAACGCTCCGTCGCTTTCGCGCGGAGTTGGGAAGGGCGGGCGGAGCGCCGGGCGCGGAGCCCGGATGAGGATTGAGTTTACCGTTTCGGCTTCGCGACGACGCTCCGCGCGGTTCGTCTGATCAGGAGCTGTCCGAGGTGGCCGGAACCACCGCATAGGGCCGCTGCTTGGCGACTAACGGACGCGCCCCTGGCGGGCGGGCGGGAGACTTGCGAACCCCGGACCCGGACGCGCGCCTTCCCGTGACGCGCCATGATGCTCTTTGTGGCCCTATCGCTCGGCCCGCGGGGCCTCGCTGCTTGAGGGCAGGAGGACCGCGGAACGCCCGTCAGGGCCGAAGCACCGGCCGCTCAGGAACATAGGAGTTCCCGACGCAGCCCCCGCTCGAACCGCTCCCGCCGCGACAAGCTCGCAAGGCCTTGCGCCCTCCCCCGCGACGGAACCCCCGAATGCTGCCGCAGCCCCGAACCGACGTCGGAAAGTCGCCGCTGAAAAAGCGCAGGACGTTGAAAGGGCGGGAGAAGGCGGAAGAAGTCGTGACGACTTGTCGCCCGAAACCGACGCATTGGACGATGCGGCCGCAGCCTCAGCGGCGCAGCAGCATGCCGATGAGGACGCCGACGCCCAGCGCCGTGAAGGCCGAGCGCAGCGGGTCATCGACCACCGCCTGACGCGCGGCGATCGCGCGCCGGCGGGCCTGCTGGCGCGCGGCGGACAGGTCGGTCTTCACCGTCTCGCGCAACGAGGGGCGCGCGGGCGCGGCCGGGTCCAGACGCAGACCGTCGTCCACCGTGCCGTACTGGCCTTCGGTCGCCGGGATCAGGGTGGTCTCGGTCTCGTCGAAACGGGTCGCGTCGGTCATGGGGAGGTCTCCTGCGAGGGACTGGGGGTCGCAGGAGACAATGAGGGGGAGGCGGAGGGGTTCCCCGGTCGTTCTTCCTTCTCCCCTCGGGGGAGAAGGTGGCTCGCGGAGCGAGACGGATGAGGGGGCTGCCGAGCCGCTCACCGTCGACCGAGGTCGGGTCAGACCGACCCCTCATCCGAGCGGCTCCGCCGCCCACCTTCTCCCCCAAGGGGAGAAGGAAGAAACCGCCCCACCTTCTTCTCCAGCAGGGCCACCAGCTCCGGCTGCATGAAGGCGTAGTCGTCGGGGATGCCCAGGACGATCACGCGGGCGCGCTTCAGGTGGGGGCGGAAGCGGCGCTGGAGCCTGGCCTTGTGCGCCGCCTCCATGACGAAGATCAGGTCCGCCCACTCCAGCATCTCGGGATCGACCGGCACGTCGGCGTCGGGCGCCAGGCCGGCGGACGCCGTCTCCACCCCCGGCCGATCGGCGAAGACGTGCTCCGCCGTGGGCGAGCGGAGGCGGTTGCGGGCGCAGAGGAAGAGGAGGTTGGTCAGAACTCGAAAAACTCGTCGTCGAGCTTCTTCACATGCAGGGTATCTTCGATCCGGCACCCTACGCCGTAGTCGATCATGAGGCGCGTCAGGCGTGCGCCGTCAATCAGCACGATCCGCTTGCTAAGCCCCTCGACCGTCTTCACGGCTGAGGACGTGAAAGACGACGTCGTTACGAATAGCCCCTTCCCAGCTTTGAACTGATCGAGTGCGCCGAAGAAATCCCGGATCTCACCGGGCCCCACCGGGTTGCCATCAGCGTAGCGCTTTGCCTGAACGTAGATGCGGTCCAGACCCAAGGCGTCCTCATCAATCACGCCATCCACGCCGCCGTCGCCGCTACGACCAAGTGCCCGACCAGCACGAGCCCGCGAGCCCCCATACCCCATGGCAGTCAGAAGCTGCACGACCACCCGCTCAAAGAAGGCCGGTGGCGCTGACTGGATGCGGCTCAGGAGTTCGACACCCAAGTCCGTTTCAAGCTGATCGCGAGCCTGCCGCATGACCTCATCCGGAGCCAGTTCGCTGGCTGCCATCTCAGCGTCGGCTTGGGCCTTTGGCTGAATGTCCGGTGGAAACCTGAAGGCATCGAAGCCTTCGAAGCGGCGCAGATATGGGATGTCTATGCGCTTGGGCGGATCAGCTAGCACGCTCCGCCCGCGATCGGTGATCATGAAGTGGCTTCGCTTGGTGAGCGCAACTAATCCGGCCTTGCCCAAGTAACTTTTGGCCCAGTGAGCGCGGTTTGCGAACGTGGTTTGACGGCCGGAGGGCAGCAGCTCGGCCCGCTCCTCATCGGTCAGGCCGAAATCCTCTGCAAGGCTCTCGATGACCGTCTGGATACTGACTTCACCGTCTGCGGCCTTTCGCAGGACTGGCAGCATCAGCGTTTGGAAATCAGGGATGCTCACGTGGCCTCACAACGGAATGTTGTCGTGCTTCTTCCACGGGTTCTCCGCCACCTTGCCCTTCAGCGTGCGTAGCGCCCGGATCAGCCGCCGCCGCGTGCCGTGGGGCATGATGACGTCGTCGATGTAGCCGAGCTTCGCCGCCACGAAGGGGTTGGCGAAGCGGTCCTTGTATTCGGCCTCGCGGGCGGCCAAGGCTTCCGGGTCGCCGGCCTCCTTGCGGAAGATGATCTCGACCGCGCCTTTCGCCCCCATGACGGCGATCTCGGCGGTGGGCCAGGCGTAGTTGACGTCGCCGCGCAGGTGTTTGGAGCTCATGACGTCATAGGCGCCGCCATAGGCCTTGCGCGTGATGACGGTCAGCTTGGGCACCGTGGCCTCGGCATAGGCGAACAGCAGCTTGGCGCCGTGCTTGATCAGGCCGCCGTACTCCTGCTTCGTCCCCGGCATGAAGCCCGGCACGTCGACGAAGGTCACCACCGGGATGTCGAAGGCGTCGCAGAAGCGGACGAAGCGGGCGGCCTTGCGGCTGGAGTCGATGTCCAGCACGCCGGCCAGGGTCTGGGGCTGGTTGGCGACGACGCCGACCGACTGGCCGTCCAGGCGGCCGAAGCCGGTGACGATGTTCTTCGCATAGTCGGCGCCGATCTCGAAGAACTCGGCCTCGTCGACCGTCTTCAGGATCAGCTCCTTCATGTCGTAGGGCTGGTTCGGATTGGCGGGGACCAGGGTGTCCAGCGACGCCTCGTCCCGCTCAGGGTCGTCATAGCTGTCGCGCACCGGCGGCTTCTCGCGGTTCGACTGGGGCAGGAAGCCGATCAGGCGACGGACCTCCGACAGGGCCTCCAGATCGTTCTCGAAGGCGCCGTCGGCGACGCCCGACTTGCCGGCATGGACGCGGGCGCCGCCCAGCTCCTCGTGCGTCACGACCTCGTTGGTGACGGTCTTCACCACGTCGGGGCCGGTCACGTACATGTAGGACGTGTCCTTCACCATGAAGATGAAGTCCGTCAGCGCCGGGGAATAGACGTCGCCGCCCGCGCAGGGCCCCATGATGACGCTGATCTGCGGGACGACCCCGCTCGCCAGGGTGTTCTGCAGGAAGATGTCGGCATAGCCGGCGAGGCTCTCGACCCCCTCCTGGATGCGGGCGCCGCCGGCGTCGAAGATGCCGATGATCGGCGCGCCGTTGGTCAGGGCCATCTTCTGGATCTTGACGATCTTGGCCGCGTGCGCCCCCGACAGGGAGCCGCCGAAGACGGTGAAGTCCTTGGAGAAGACGTAGACCAGCCGCCCGCCGATGGTGCCGCGGCCCGTCACCACGCCGTCGCCGGGGATGCGCTGCTTGTCCATACCGAACTCGTGGCTGCGGTGCTCCACGAACATGTCGGTCTCTTCGAAGCTGCCCTCGTCCAGCAGCACCTCGATCCGCTCGCGCGCCGTCAGCTTGCCCTTGGCGTGCTGCGCCTCGATCCGCTTCTGGCCGCCGCCGAGACGGGCCGCCGCGCGACGGGCTTCGAGCTGTTCGAGGATGGATTGCATGAAGTGACTCCCTTGCGGGTTCGATATCCCTTCCCCGCTCGCCGGGGAAGGTGGCTCGCGGAGCGAGACGGATGGGGTGGCTGGCGAAATCAGGCCAACCGTCGAACGTTCAGCGTGTCTGAAACAGCCACCCCATCCGAGCCGCGCTGCGGCCCACCTTCCCCGGCAAGCGGGGAAGGATCAGCGCTTCGCCCTTAGTTCCGCCCAGCGCTCCAGCCGCTCCCTCACCTTCGCCTCGTGGCCCTCGCCGGGCGGGTCGTAGAAGGTGCGGCGGTCCATGCCTTCGGGGAAGTAGTTGGCGCCGGAGAAGCCGTCCTCGGCGTCCGGGTCGTACTGGTAGCCCTTGCCGTAGCCCAGCTCTTTGAGAAGCTTCGTGGGCGCGTTGCGGATGTTGGCGGGCGGCATCAGGGAGCCGGTCTCGTGCGCCGCCTTCTTCGCCGCGCCATAGGCCTTGTAGACCGCGACGGACTTGGGCGCCGTGGCCAGGTGGACGACGGCCTGGGCCAGGGCCAGCTCGCCCTCGGGCGAGCCGAGGAAGTCGTAGGTGTCCTTGGCCGCGTTGGCGACCAGCAGGCTGAGCGGGTCGGCCTGGCCGACGTCCTCCACCGCCATCCGCACGATGCGGCGCGCCAGATACAGCGGATCCTCGCCCCCGTTCAGCATGCGGGCCAGCCAGTAGAGCGCCGCGTCGGGGTCGGAGCCGCGAACCGATTTGTGCAGCGCGGATATGAGGTTGTAGTGCTCTTCTCGACTTTTGTCGTAGGCCGGCGCGCGGCGTTGCAGGGTCCCGGCCAGGGCCTGCACGTCCAGCGGCTCTGCGTCCGGCAGGGCGAACAGCACCTCGGCCATGGTCAGCAGATAGCGGCCGTCGCCGTCGGCCAGCGCCAGCAGGGCCTGACGGGCTTCCGGCGTCAGCGGCAGGGCGCGGGCCTCGGCCGCCTCGGCGCGAGTCAACAGTTGATCCAAAGCCGGATCGTCCAGTCTTTTCAGGACGTAGACCTGGCTGCGAGACAGGAGCGCGCCGTTCAGCTCGAACGACGGATTCTCGGTCGTGGCGCCGACCAGGGTGACGATCCCCTCCTCCACGAACGGCAGAAAGCCGTCCTGCTGGGCGCGGTTGAAGCGGTGGATCTCGTCGACGAACAGCAGGGTCGACTGGCCGGCGGCGCGGCGGCCGCGCGCGGTCTCGAACGCCTTCCTCAGGTCGGCGACGCCGGAGAAGACGGCGCTGAGCGACTGGAACTGGTAGCCCGCGGCCTGCGCCAGCAGGCGGGCGATGGTGGTCTTGCCCGTGCCCGGCGGCCCCCACAGGATCATGGAACCAAGGCGACCCGCCTCGACCATGCGCCGGATGGGTCCGCCCGGCCCCAGCAGATGATCCTGGCCCACCACCTCTTCCAGGCCGCGCGGGCGCAGGCGCTCGGCGAGGGGCGCATCGGGCGGATGGACGCCGGAGGCTTCGAACAGGTCGGACATGAAGGTCAGATAGGCCCTAGGCCCCCGTGCGGCGAGGCCTCATATTGGAGGCATGACCGATCCGAACCTGATCCAGCCCGGCGGGGTGACGCCCTATCTGACCATCCCCTCGCGCGGAGGACAGGCGGCGGTGGAGTTCTATCGCGCGGCCTTCGGCGCCGAGGAGCAGTTCCGCAACCTGGCCGAGGACGGGGAGCGGCTGATGCACAGCCGGCTGGTGATCAACGGCGGCCTGGTCATGCTGTCGGACGAGTTTCCGGAATACGGCAATCCGGTCGACGTGGAGCCGAAGGGCGTGGTGCTGCACCTGCAGGTCGACGACGCCGACTTCTGGTGGGAACGGGCGCTGGCGGCGGGCTGCGTGCCGACCATGCCGCTGGCCGACCAGTTCTGGGGCGACCGCTACGGCCGCGTCACGGATCCCTTCGGCCACACCTGGTCGATCGCGGCGCCCATCCTGCGCGGAGGGGGCTGATGGAGCGCGGACGTCCACGTCCGCGTCAGGTTGCGGCGAACGTCGCGGACCTGGAGGTCCGCGCTCCCTTGGGCTACCCGCAGTCGACCTGCTGGATGATGCCCGTCTCCTGATCGAAGCGGACGTTCAGCCGGTCGGGACGATAGTCCCTGGTCGTCGGACAGGTCGTGCAGACGATCCGCACGTTCTTGTCCGCCGGGAAGGTCACCGCGCCGACGTGGCTGCCGATCAGCGAGCGGGCGTCGTCGGCGTCGCACTGCTGCGGGCTGGCGACGCCGTCCCCCGGCATCGGGGCGCAGGCGGCCACGGCCAAGCCTGCCGCGGCGATCAGGGCGAGCGATCTCATCCGCAGGTGACCTTCTCGACGATGTTGGTTTCGGTGTCGAAGATCACGTTCACGCGGCTGGCGTTGTAATCCATCGTCACGGCGCAGGTGTCGCAGACCACGCGCCGCACCTCGCCCGGCGCGGCCGCCGGCAGGGTCGACTGGTTGCGGCCGACGTACGACTCATACTTGGCTGCCGGGCACGTGCCGCCGGCCTCGGGCATGCCGGGCTCGGCGCCTTCCATCGGGGCGCAGGCGGCCAGGGCGAGAAGCCCCATCGGGGCCAGAAGGGCGAAACGGATCATGGGCGTTCCTTTCTTGAGGGGGACGGTCAGCCGCAGCGGACGGTCTGCACCTTGTTGGAGTCCTGGTCGAAGAAGATGTTCAGGCGCGTCGGCGAATAATCCTCGGTCACCGCGCAGGTCGTGCAGGTGACGCGGCGACCATAGGGGTTCACCGGCACCGGAATCTCGCTGCGGTCGCGGCCGACCAGCCATTGAAGATCGCCGGCCCCGCACTGGTCCGTGCCGGCCCCGGGCACGGCGGCGGCGGACGCGGGCGTCAGGTCGTCCACGGGAATGGCGGAGGTGACGACCTCCGGCTCCACGCCCACGGGGCGGAAGGTGTTCGAGGTCGGCGCGTCGCCCCCGGCGCAGGCCGCCAAGGCGAGGCCCAACGCGATCAGGCCGCCTTTTGCCAGGCGCCCTCCGGCGACTGCTTCCAATAGGCCAGAGCGGCCCCCTGCCCCTTCAGCGCCTTCCAGCGGTCGCGCTCGGCCTGCACGGCCAGGTCGTCGCGTCCGTCGAACAGGATGAAGCATCTTTCGTACCCTTCCGTGCGGCCAAGCTCTGCGCCGTCCAGAATGAACAGCGCCTGAGCGCCGTTCAGGTTCTCTCCCGATTGCGACAGAAGGATGGGCTGCCGCTCCGCATGCGGCCGGTCGGCGCGCCCGTGGGCCAGGAAGGCGTCGTCCCTCCAGGTCCACAGATCGCGGTCCACCGCGTCCAGCCTGTCGGGCGAGCCGACCCGCACCAGCGCCTTCCACCCCCGCTCGCGCGCCTTCTCCAGCAGCCCGGGCAGGACCTGCTCCAGGCTGGACCGTTCGAGGTGGTAGAACCAGATTTCCGCAGTCACTTCCTTCCCCCCTTGCGGGGGAAGGTGGGCCGCGGAGCGGGTCGGATGGGGGGTGATTCCACCGGTGTTGGCGGCATGATCTCTAATGGCATCCAGAACGATGTGCGGTCTCGACGAGAAAGCCGCGTTGGTGAACCGCAGAATGACGAACCCGAGCCCGCGAAGCCAGTCGTCGCGAGCGCATCTTCCGCCTCGCGCAGATCGTGCACGCCGCCATCGAGTTCGACGATCAGCTTCGCCCGCAGGCAGCAGAAGTCGACGACGTAGGGTCCGATCGGGTGCTGTCGGCGGAATCTCAGGTTCGCGACCTGGCGGTTGCGGATCAGGGTCCACAGGTTCCGCTCGGGGATGGTCGGCGCTTTTCGAAGGAGACGCGCCGTCGCGTGCGCGCGGTCGTGATGAAGGGCCATCTGCGCATCTCCCATTCGGACGGCGGTGGTTCGCCCCCCATCCGTCTCGCTCCGCGAGCCACCTTCCCCCGCGAGGGGGGAAGGAACCGTGACGCTTGCATACCCCACGAACGGAACATATCAAGAACACATGGCGCGTCTCGATCTGCGGAAGAAGCTGGAAATCCTTGCCGATGCCGCGAAGTACGACGCCAGCTGCGCGTCGTCGGGAACGAGCAAGCGGAACTCGGTGGGCGGCAAGGGCGTGGGGTCCACCGAGGGCATGGGCATCTGTCACGCCTACACGCCGGACGGGCGGTGCGTGTCGCTGCTGAAGATCCTGCTCACGAACTTCTGCATCTTCGACTGCGCCTACTGCATCAATCGCACCAGCTCGAACGTGCCGCGCGCGCGCTTCAGCGTGCAGGAGGTCGTGGACCTGACGCTGAACTTCTATCGCCGGAACTACATCGAAGGGCTGTTCCTCTCGTCCGGCATCGTGAAGTCGTCGAACCACACGATGGAGGAGATGGTGCGCGTGGCCCGAAGCCTGCGCGAGGACCACGACTTCCGCGGCTACATCCACCTGAAGCTAATCCCCGAAGCCGATCCGGCGCTGGTCGAGCAGGCCGGTCTCTACGCCGACCGCCTGTCGGCCAACGTCGAACTGCCGCGCGACGAGGCGCTGGAGCGGCTGGCGCCGCAGAAGGACGCGGGCGTGATCAAACAGGCCATGGGGCGCGTGCGGCTGAAGGTCGAGGAGGCGAAGGGCGGGAAGAAGGATCGCAAGCGGCCGCCGCGCTTCGCCCCCGCCGGCCAGTCGACCCAGCTGATCATCGGCGCCGACGGTGCGCCGGACGCGGAGATCCTGGATCGCTCGGCGTCGCTGTACGGCGGCTACGGCCTGCGCCGCGTCTACTATTCCGCCTTCAGCCCCATTCCGGATTCCTCGTCCGCCCTGCCCCCGTCGAAGCCGCCGCTGATGCGCGAGCATCGGCTGTACCAGGCGGACTGGCTGATGCGGTTCTACGGCTTCTCGGCGCCCGAGATCGCCTCGGCGTCGGCGGACGGCATGCTGGATCTGGCGGTCGATCCCAAGCTGGCCTGGGCGCTGGCGAACCGGGACAAGTTTCCCGTGGATGTGAACGTGGCCGACCGGGAGATGCTGTTGCGCGTGCCGGGGCTGGGGGTGAAGTCGGTCAACCGGATGATCTCCGTGCGGCGATATCGGACGCTCAGGCTGGAGGATGTGCAGCGGCTGACGCACGGCATCGACAAGGTGCGGCCCTTCATCACGACGCTGGACTGGACGCCCGGCGGGCTGACCGACGCGGTCGATCTGAAGACGCGCCTGGCCCCGGCCCGCGCGCCGGAGCAGCTGAGCCTGTTCTGATGCGGACCGTGCGCCTGACGTCCGAAACGGACTTCGCCGCCTGGCGCGACGCGGCGCGCGGTCTGCTGCGGGCGAGTGTGGAACCGCAGACGGCGCGGTTTCGGGTGGGGGAGCAAGGCGGATTGTTCGACGCGCCTCCTCCCGCCCCTTCCGTTGAAAGCCATGGGAAGCGGACCGAAGTCTTCCTGACCGTCCCCCGGACCTTCCTCGGCCTCGGCGCCGAAGTCGCCCTGCATCGGTCGGAGGATCGCTTCGACCTGCTGTACCGTCTGTTGTGGCGTCTTCAAACCGAGCGCGACCTGCTGAAGGTGGTGTCCGACCGCGACGTGGCCGACGCGATGGAGCGGGCGAAGAACGTCAGCCGGGCCAGCCACAAGATGAAGGCCTTCGTGCGCTTCCGGCAGGTCGAGGACGAGACGGGCGAGCGCTGGATCGCCTGGTTCGAACCGGCGCATCGGGTGCTGGAGAAGACCGCGCCCTTCTTCCAGCGCCGCTTCACCACCATGCGCTGGACCATCCTGACGCCCGACGGCACCGCCGACTGGGTTCCCGCCTCCGCGGGAAGGACGACGGGTGAATTGGCGTTCGGCCCGCCCGCCACGCGCGACATGGCCCCGCAGGAAGACGAGATCGAGGAGTTCTGGAAGACCTACTACGCCTCAACCTTCAACCCGGCGCGGCTGAAGACGAAGACCATGCAGGGCGAGATGCCCAAACGGTACTGGGCCAACCTGCCGGAGGCGTCGCTGATCCCGGAACTGGTGGCGCAGGCGGAGGTTCGGGAAAGAGAGATGGTCGCCGCCCCCGCCACCCCGCCGAACCCCAAACTGATCCACGCCGTCGCGCCGGCGGTGGAGCGCGCCGCGCAGGACGCGCCGCCGCCCGGGACGCTGGAGATGCTGGACCGCGCTGTGCAGGGCTGCCGCCGCTGCCCCCTGTGGCGCGACGCGACCCAGGGCGTGTGCGGCCGCGGGCCCGCGCGGGCGGAGCTGATGATCGTCGGCGAGCAGCCGGGAGATCAAGAGGATCTGGCCGGCGAGCCCTTCGTCGGTCCGGCCGGTCAGGTGCTGAACGCGGCCATGGCCGAGGCGGAGATCGACCGCACGCACGCCTTCGTCACCAATGCGGTGAAGCATTTCAAGCACGAGCCGCGCGGCAAGCGCCGCCTCCACCAGACGCCCACGACCAGCGAGGTTCAGGCCTGCCGCTGGTGGCTGGACGCCGAGCGTTCGATCGTGAAGCCGAGACTGATCGTGACCCTGGGCGCCACCGCCGCCTATGGCGTGCTGGGTCGCAAGGTCGCGGTGACGAAGGAACGCGGCCGCCCGATCGCGCTGGAAGACGGGTCGACCGCCCTGCTGACCGTCCACCCCAGCTATCTGCTCCGCATCCCCGACAAGGCCGCCGCGGCGGCCGAGCAGGCGCGGTTCGTCGAGGATCTGCGGACGGCGCGGTCGTTACTGTGATGAGTCAGGCTTCTCGCCCGACGACAGGACCGCATGTCGTCCCTGCGAGAACCTCACGAGCCTTCCGACATAGCGCCGGATCAGCAGTCCGCCGCCTCCGATCGCCGCCCCTGCCCCGAAAACCAGCATCGTCGCCAGACGATGTTCCTGTCGTGGAGCGAAGGCGGCCGCAAGCAAGCCAAGCCCGCCGATGAGGAGCCACAACCACAGCACGACGCGCGTCAGGAGGCGGAACATCTTCCAGTGAAAATGCTGGTATCGCGCCCAACTCATGCACCCACCCTAATCCGCCCGGCAGTATCCTGAAAACACTTCGCTTCAACCTCGATCCCCGTTGGATTGCATTCGATGTTTCAGCGTGCGACCCGAACGAACTCCGCCCCATCGTAGGTCAGCCGGTTCGGGCCGTCGAAGGTGATCACCTGGCCCTGCAGGGGGATCAGCTCGACGCGCAGGCTGTCCGGCTGGTTGAAGGCTTCGGCCACGGCCGACAGGACGGCGATACGCACGGTCACCTCTCCCTCGCGCACCACGATCTCCATGCGCCCCATGTCCGGGTTCTCGTAGACGCCGGCCAGGTCCTCTAGGGGGCGGCTCATCAGCCACGGCCGGGCGCGACGGGCCTCCAGGTCGGCGGTGATGCGGGGACGCAGGCCCTCGATCCGCGTCGCCAGGGCGTCGATCTGGGCGTCGTAGGTCGCGTCCACGTCCGGCACGTCGCGCCAGACGTCGTAGAGATAGTTGGCCAGGATGTCGGCGAAGCCGCCGGCCACGGCGTCCTCGTTGATCAGCACGACCACGCCGATGCCCCGCTCGGGCATGAACGACACATGGGCCCGCGAGCCGCCGAAGTTGCCGAAGTGGTGCAGCAGCAGATCGTCGCCGAAGCGGCCCACGCGCCAGCCCAGCGCATAGCCTTCCCGCCGATAGGGACCGAACGTCTCCGCCTTCTCGACCAGCATGACGTGGGTCGAGGCGATCAGGCTTTCCGGAAGGACGCGTCGTCCGTCCAGCATGCCGTCGGTCAGCTGCACCTCCAGAAAGGCGGTCATGTCGCGCGCCGAGGACATTAGGCCGCCGGCGGAGTGCATGGTGGCGTCGGCCTTCTGCAGCGGGCTGGGCGCGGGGCCGCCGGGCAAATGGCCCAGGTGACCGACGGCGCCGTCGGGGGTTACTGTGGCCGAGGTCGAGGCCATGCCTAGCGGCGTCAGCACCTCGCGGCCGACCATGTCGCGCCAGTCCAGGCCGCGCTCCGCCTCCAGCAGGCCAGTGGCGAGGTTGTACCCGACGTTGGAGTAGCGGAACTGGCCCCTGGGGGTTTCGGGGTCCGCGCGCGTGACGCCCAGCAGGCGTCGCCGCGTCGGGTCGTCATGATCGCCAGAATAGGCGAGCCGGAACGTCAGAGGCCCGTTCTCCACGCCCGCCCTATGGCTCAGCAGGTCGCGCAGGCTGATCCTTGACGCGATCTCGGCCGGCAGCAGATCGCCGGCCCAGGTCGCCGCCGGCGCGTCCAGATCCAGTTCGCCGCGCCCGGCCATCGCCGCCAGGGCCAGGGCCGTGATCGGCTTGGTCGCCGAGGCGATGTAGAAGCGCGTGTCGGCGTCGACGGGGGCGCCCGTTCGGACGTCCTCGACGCCCCGCCCGGTCAGCAACACGATCTCGTCGCCGACGACGACCCCGACGGCCACGCCCGGCACGACGTCCAGCCGGTCCAGGCTGCGAGCGATGAAGGCCTCTGCCCGGGCGGCGCGAGGATCGGCCTGCTGGGCGACCGCGGCGGCGGGGGCGGACAGGGCGGCGAGAGCGAAGACGAAAGCGGTCAGGCGAGCGGTCATGAGAGGGTCCGGGGTTGGCGTCGTCGTCTTTCTGCGCGCGCCGCACGGCCGGGTCTTGAACGAATTCAGCCTTGCCGAAACAGTCGACGGAGGACCGCCGGCGACCATCCCGCGGCCGCGCCGACGCGCCGCGTCATGTGCGCCTGATCGCTGTAGCCGTGGAGCGCCGCGACGTCGGCCAGCGGCAGGTCGGTCCGCACCAGGTCGCCCAGCACGCGCGCGAGACGACGGTGGTCCCTCAGCCGCGCCGGCGTGGTCCCGAACTCACGACGGAAGGCGCGGGCCAGGCTGGCGGGATGGGTCCCCACGCCCCGCGCCAGGGTCGCAGTTCCGTCCGCCGAGGCCAGCAGGCGATCGCGTGCGTGCCGAACCCAGACCGAGGGAGCGCGGCGGGCGGGGACCGGAAGCATGCCGATGACCGACGGATCGTGCGACCGGCGCAGGTCGTCGATCTGCCCGTCCGAACACGCCCGCACGCCATAGGACGTCTCCCCCCGTCCGTCCCGGTTCCACGACAGCACCAGCGCCCCGGCGGGGCCGAAGACGTTGGCGTGCTCGAAGCCCGCGGGCTTGACGCTGAGCGTCGGGCCGGACGCCTCGATCCGTCCCGCCTCGCTGTCCTCGGCATAGTCCCCGGCGATCATCCAGGACGTCTGCAGCCCCGCATGGCGATGCGCCCGACAGGCCTCGCCGGCGTCATAATGGCTCAGCACCCATCGATCGGATCCGGCGGTTCGAAGGGTGACTGTGATCGGCATGCGCGGCTCCCTGACGATCCCAAGAGGCCGCGACGGGCGCGAATGGATGCACCGCCCCCGGCCCGCCTCATTTGCCCTTCTGCGCCCCAGTCGCTACATCCCGCGCCGACCTCCCCACACTCCAGACGACAGGGCTGAACGCTCCCCATGGCGCAGCAATACATTTTCCAGATGCAGGGCCTGACCAAGGCCTTTCCCGGCGGCAAGAAGATCTTCGAGAACATCTGGCTGAGCTTCTACAACGACGCCAAGATCGGCGTCGTCGGCGTCAACGGCTCGGGCAAATCGACCCTGCTGAAGATCATGGCCGGGCTGGACCACGAGTTTCAGGGCGAGGCCAAGGCCGCCGACGGGGTCAAGCGCGGCTATCTGGAGCAGGAGCCGCACCTCGACGACGGCCTGACCGTCCGGGAGAACGTCGAGGCCTGGTGCGAGGAGAAGCAGTGGGTCAACCGCTTCAACGCCGTCGCCGCCGAGATGGCGGAGAACTACACCGACGAGCTGATGGAGGAGATGACCGCCCTCCAGGAGAAGATCGACGCCGGCGACGTCTGGGACATCGACAGCCGCATCGAGATGGCGATGGACGCCCTGCGCTGTCCGCCCGACGACTGGGCGACGACAAACCTGTCGGGCGGCGAGAAACGCCGCGTGGCGCTGGCCCGGCTTCTGCTCAGCAAGCCCGACATGCTGCTGCTGGACGAGCCGACCAACCACCTGGACGCCGAGAGCGTCGCCTGGCTGCAGCACCACCTGGAGGCGTTTCCCGGCTGCGTCATCCTGGTCACCCACGACCGCTATTTCCTTGATCTGGTGACCAAGTGGACGCTGGAGCTGGACCGCGGCAAGGGCCACCCGCACGAGGGCAACTATTCCAGCTGGCTGGAGGCCAAGACCAAGCGCGTGGTGCAGGAGCAGTCGGAATCCGAGGCCCGTCAGCGGGCGCTTACCCGCGAACTGGAATGGGTGCGGTCCGGCGCCAAGGCGCGTCAGGCCAAGTCCAAGGCCCGTCTGGCCGCCTATGAGCGCATGGTGGCCGAGCAGGAGAACAGCCGTCAGGCCCAGACCCACGCCGTCATCCAGATTCCGCCCGGCCCGCGTCTGGGCAATGTGGTGCTGGAGGTCGAGGGGCTGGAGAAGTCCTATGGCGACAAGCTGCTGTTCAAGGACCTGACGTTCAAGCTGCCGCCCAACGGCATCGTCGGCGTGATCGGGCCGAACGGCGCCGGCAAGTCGACCCTGTTTCGGATGATCACCGGCCAGGAACAGCCCGACGCCGGCAAGATCCGCGTCGGCGAGACGGTCAAGCTGGCCTACGTCGACCAGTCGCGCGACGACCTCAAACCGGACGAGACCATCTGGCAGGCGATCAGCGGCGGCACCGACGTGATGATGGTCGGCAAGCGCGAAATCAACACCCGCGCCTATGTCGGCAGCTTCAACTTCAAGGGCGGCGACCAGCAGAAGAAGGTCGGCCAGCTGTCGGGCGGCGAGCGCAACCGCGTGCACCTGGCCAAGACCCTGGCGACCGGCGGCAACCTGATCCTGCTCGACGAACCGACCAACGACCTGGACATCGAAACGCTGCAGAACCTGGAAGAAGCGCTGGAGGAATTCGCCGGCTGCGCCGTGGTGATCAGCCACGACCGCTGGTTCCTGGACCGGCTGGCCACCCACATCCTGGCCTTCGAGGGCGACAGCCACGTGGAGTGGTTCGAAGGCAACTTCGAGGCCTACGAGGAGGACAAGAAGCGTCGCCTCGGCGCCGACAGCCTGATCCCGCACCGGATCAAGTTCCAGAAGTTCGCGCGGTAAGCCTTCGACTTGCAGACGCAAAGGGCGGCAGGTGATCCTGCCGCCCTTTTGTTTTGGAGCGCGGACGTCCACGTCCGCGTCTTGCGCGATCGCCGCTTTCGCGGACCTGGAGGTCCGCGCTCCTTCTGACCCTAGTGCCTGACCCGCACATAGTCGCCGGGCGCCGCCGTCAAGGCCTTCAGCATGCCCGAGCCGGGCTTGCGCGCCTTGACCTGCTCGTCGGCGGCCATCTCCTGCAGCCAGCCCTGCCATTCCGGCCACCAGGAGCCGTCGTGCTTGGTCGCGCCGGCCAGCCAGGCCTCGGGGTCGGCGGGGGCTTCCGCGTTGGTCCAGTAGCCGTGCTTGTTGGCGGCCGGCGGATTGATCATGCCGGCGTTGTGGCCCGAGCCGCCCATCAGGAAGCGGGTCGGGCCGCCGAAGTGCGCGCGCTGGGCATAGGTCGATTTCCACGCCGAAACGTGGTCGTCCTTCAGCGCGATCAACATCACGGGCGTCTCGATCTTCGACAGGTCCAGCGCGACGCCGTCGATCGTCACGCCGCCGGCCTCTTTCAGCCGGTTGCCGGCCAGGATCTCACGCCCGTACTCTTTCAGGAACCGCGCGGGGATGCGGGCGCCGTCGTCGAACCACCACAGCAGGTCCGAGGCCCGCGCCTCGTCGCCCAGCAGATAGTGGGTCACCACCGACGACCATATCAGGTCGTTGGCGCGCACGGTGGCGAACAGCTTGGTCAGGTCGTGGGCCTCGACGAAGCCCTTCCTGTCCAGATAACGGTCGAAGGCGTTCAGGTCGCCCTGGCCGGTGAACACCGACCATTCGCCCATGTCGCGGAAGTCGACCAGCGCCGCGATCAGGGTGGCCGAAGCCACGCGGTCGCCCTGCCCCGTCTGCGCCAGATACGCCAGCGTCATGGCCGACAGGGTGCCGCCCAGGCAGTAGGACACGAGGTCCACGTCGGCCTCGCCCGTCGCCTTGGCCACCGCGTCCATGGCCGCGATCACGCCGTCCTTGACGTAGGCGGTCAGCCCCTTGTCGGCCTGGCTCGCGTCGGGGTTGGCCCAGGACACGACGAACACGGTGTGCCCCTGATCCACCAGCCATTTCAGATAGCTGGCCTTGGGCGTCAGGTCGAAGAGGTAGTATTTGTTGACCAGCGGCGGGATGAACAGCAGCGGGCGACGGAACACCTGCTCCGTCGTCGGCGCGTACTGGATCAGCTCCAGCAGCTCATTGCGGAAGATCACGGCGCCCGGAGTGGCGGCGATGTTCGTGCCCAGTTCGAAGTCGTTCGGCGCGCGGCGCGCGATCAGGCCGTCGCCGCGGGTCACGTCGTCCAGAAGGTTGGTCAGGCCCGTCAGCAGGCTGAGGCCGCCGCTCTCGATCGTGCGGCGGGAGACCTGAGGGTTGGTATGGGCGAAGTTGGCCGGCGACAGGGCGTTCATCAGCTGACGCCCGGCGAAGTCGACCTGGGCGCGGGTGGCCTCGTCGACCGGGGCGGCGGCGACGAAGTCCTGCATCCGCTTCGCCGACAGCAGATAGGCCTGCTTCAGCCAGTCGTAGACCGGCTCTTCGGTCCAGGCCGGATCGGAGAAGCGGCGGTCGCCGCGTTCGGGCGCCGCGACCGGCTCCGGGGTTCCGCCCATCATGCGCTCGCCGAAGCCGCGCCACAGGGCGGTCCAGTCCTGCCAACCCTGCATCTGGGCCTGCATCAGGGCCGCCGGGCTGGTCATCACCGCGGTGTTGAAGTCGATCCAGGCGCGGGCGATCGTGGTCGGATCATAGGGCAGGGGTTCGGCCGACAGCGCCTTGTGCGTCGTGGCGCGCACGGCGGCGGCGGCGCTGAACATCAGGCCGGTCAGGGCCTCCGCCACGACCTCCGGGTCCGGCGGGATCATCAGCGGCGGCTCACGGCGCGCGTCGGTCACGGATCAGGCCTCCAGCGCGGTCAGAACGTCGACGGCGTCGCAGTCCTGCGGCGCCACGAACAGGAACGCCAGCGCCCGGTCGGGGTTCGCGGCGGTCCAGACGGGGCAAGGCGCCGCGCCGGGGGCGACGATCGGGGCGGCGGGGCGGAAGTCGGCGGCGTCGAAGGCCATGGCGGCAGTCCCGGTTGGGTGAACTCTGTTGGCCCGGCTTATGTCATGGCTTTTTCGCCGATACGATGCCATGATCCGCGCTTTCATTGTGCGTTTTTGCACAGGTGAGCGCCGTGGCCGACGACTTCAATTGGAACGATCTGCGCCCCTTCCTCGCCGTCGCCCGCACGGGCCGGCTCACGGCCGCCGCCGCCCGGCTGGGCGCGGACCACACGACGGTGGCGCGACGGATCGCGGCGCTGGAGGCGGCTCTGAGCGCCCGACTGTTCGACCGCAGCCCCCAGGGATACGCCCTGACCGTCCATGGCGAGCGCCTCCTGCCTCACGCCGAACAGATCGAAAGCCTGACGCTGCGCGCCGCCGGACAAGTGGGCGAGGCGGATCAGGCCCTGACCGGCGCGGTCCGCATCGGCGCACCCGAGGGCTTCGGCAGCTACTTCCTCGCCCCCCTGATGGTGAAGCTGGCCGAGCGGCACCCGGAGCTGGAGATCCAGCTGGTCGCCATCCCCGGCGTCGTCAGCCTGTCCAAGCGCGAGGCCGACGTGGCGATCACCCTCAGTCCCCCGCGCGAGGGCCGGCTGGTGTCGCGGAAACTGACCGACTACGGCCTGGGCCTCTACGCCGCCCCGTCCTATCTCGACGCGCGGCCGCCGGTCCGCACGCGCGCGGACATGGCCGGGCACCGGTTCGTCGGCTACATCGGCGACCTGCTGTACGCGCCCGAGCTGGACTACATGCAGGCGCCGGACGTGGACATCCATGTGGTGCTGCAGAGCTCCAACCTGATCGCCCAGATGCAGGCGACGCTGGCCGGCGCGGGCCTGTGCGTCCTGCCCGACTTCATCGCCCGACGCGAGCCGGGTCTGCGCCGCGTGCTGCCGCGCGACGTCGGGCTGGAGCGCAGCCTGTGGCTGGTGGTCCATGCCGATCTGAAGGCGCTGGCCCGCATCCGCGCCGTCATGTCGATCATCGTCGAAGCGGTGCGCGCCGACCGCCCCGCCTTCCTCGGCAAGCCTGAGGGCTGACGCCGCGCGCACGACCGGCCTATCATTCGGCCATGTCCAGCCGCCCCGCCGTCCTGATCGTCCAGCCGCATCTGGGGCCGATCGCGCCGTTCCTCGAAAGCGCCTACGACGTCCATCGCCTGTGGGAGGGGCCGCCGGTCGAGGCCGAGGCGCTGATCGAGGCCGTCGTGGTCGCCGGCGAGTTTCCACTGGATCCCGGCCTGATCGAGCGATTGCCGAAGCTGCGCCACGTCGCCTGCTTCACCGCCGGCTATGACGGCATCGATCCGGCGTGGTGCCGGGCGCGCGGGTTGGAGGTCACGCATGCGCCGGGAGTGAACCACGAGGACGTGGCGGATCACGCGATCGGCTTGATCCTGGCCGCCCACCGCAGGATCGCCTCGGGCGACGCCGACGTTCGCGCCGGGCGCTGGACGCCGCAGTCGAAGACGATCACGCGGTCGTTGGGCGGGTTGAGGCTGGGGATCGTCGGCCTGGGCGCCATCGGCGAGGCCGTCGCCCGGCGCGGCGAGGCGTTGCGCATGGTCCCGCAATGGTGGGGGCCCCGGCCGAAAGACGCGCCCTGGCAGCGCGCCGAAAGCCTGATCGATCTGGCCAAGGCCAGCGAGGTCCTGGTCGTCGCCTGCCGGGCCGACGAGACGAACCGCGGCCTGATCTCGGTTGAGGTGATGCAGGCGCTGGGCGCCGACGGCCTGCTGGTCAACGTCTCACGCGGTCAGGTGGTGGACGAAAACGCCCTGATCGCGGCGCTGAAGTCAGGCCGACTGGGCGGGGCCGCGCTGGACGTGTTCGAGACCGAGCCGACCGACGCCGCGCGCTGGGCCGACGTGCCCAACACCGTGCTGACGCCGCACACGGGCGGGGCCACCACGCAGGCGGTGCAGGCCATGCTGGGCCTGCTGCTTCAAAACCTCGACGCCGTGCTGAACGGCCTCCCGCCGGTGACGCCGGCCCCTTGAACGTCAACGCTGCGGGCGTTCGTCCTCGGTGACCCGGCCGTCGCGGTTCTGATCCATCTGACGGAACATGAAGCCGGCCCCGGCGCGGATTTCGGCCGGCGTCACGCGGCCGTCGCGGTCGGAATCCGCCATGCCGATCATCCGCGCGCCGTCGCCGCCCGCTGCGACCTCCTCTCGGCTCAGCGCGCCGTCGCCGTCGGCGTCCAGGCGCATCACGCGCTCCACCATCGAGTCCTGAAACTCAGCCAGCGTCAGACCGCCCTTCGGCGTCTCGGTGACGACGGGGCCCACGGGCCGGTCGGGATCGGCGGGGATGCCCTGAGGCCTGGGAGCGGGATCCTGGGCCGGCTCCGGCGGGGTGGCGCCGGGTGCGTTCGGTGCAGATCCGCCCGCGACGACGACGCCCTCAGGCTCAGGAGGAGCGGCGCCGGGCGTAGCCGCGGTCGCCTGATCTTCCGTGCCTCCGGCATCGCTCGCCGTCGGGGAAGAACAGGCGGCGAGCGCGAAGATCAGGACGAGGACAAGGGGACGGGACATGGTGGCTCCACATGGCGACGCTCGACCGTCGCCCCGGCGCGCGTCCGGATCAAGGCCACCTCTCCGATTTGCGCTTGCATAATCATATAAGGATATCCTTATATGTATGCCATGACCTATCGGGCCGACCAGCTTGTGGAAGCCTTGCGCGGCGCGGGCGAGCCGACTCGCCTGCGCATCCTCGCGCTTCTGGCCACGGAGGAGCTGTCGGTCATGGAACTGTCCGGCGTGCTGGAGCAGAGCCAGCCTCGCGTCAGCCGACATCTGAAGCTGCTGACCGACGCCGGCCTGATCGAGCGCTTCCCGGACGGCGCCCGCGTCTATTATCGCCTGTCCTCGGAGACGTCCGCGCGTCGGCTGATGGACGCCGTGCTGGACCTGCTGGACGACGCCGACGGCGAGGCCGATCAACGTCGCCTGGACGCCGTGCGCCGCGAACGCGCGGCCGACGCCGAAGCCTATTTCGAGCAGATCGCGCCCAGTTGGGACCGCATACGGTCGCTCTACGTGCGTGAAAGCGCAGTAGAGGACGCCATCCTGGCGGCGGCCGGAGAGGGTCCGTTCGAGCGGCTGGTGGACCTCGGCACCGGCTCTGGGCGCATGCTGACCCTGCTCGGCAGGAAGGCGAAGACGGCGATCGGGCTGGATCTCAGCCAGAACATGCTGAACATCGCCCGCGCCAACGTCGCGAAGGCGGGCATCGACAAGGTCGAGCTGAGGCACGGCGACGTCTTCGCCACGCGCCTGCCCGACCTGACCGCCGACCTGGTCGTCGTCCACCAGGTGCTTCACTACCTGACCGATCCCTCCGCCGCCGTGGCCGAGGCGGCACGGCTGGTGCGGCCGGGCGGTCGGCTGCTGATCGTCGATTTCGCCCCGCACGCGCTGGAGCATCTTCGCGACGAACACCAACACCGACGCCTGGGCTTCGACGACGCCGAAATCCGTCGCTGGCTGGCCGAGGCGGGGCTGGAGTGCGACGCGCACACGGTTCTGCCGCCGGACCGCGAAGGGCTGACCGTCTGCATCTGGACCGGCCGTCGCGCGGCCGTGCGGGAGGTCAAGGCGGCATGAGCGCCCCGGCGCTCAGCCTTGCGGACGCGCGCGCCCTTCTGCTGTCGCCGCTGGGTCCGGTCGCGCGTGCCGGCCGCGACGCCAGCCGCCCCCGCGTGTCGTTCGAGTTCTTCCCGCCCAAGTCGGACGAGGCCGAAGCCGGTCTGTGGAAGGCCGTCTCCCGCCTCGCGCCGCTGAAGCCCGACTTCGTGTCCGTGACCTATGGCGCCGGCGGCTCCACGCGCGAGCGGACGCACCGCACCGTCGCGCGGATCCTGGCGGAGACGGACCTCAAGCCCGCCGCCCATCTGACGTGCGTCGAGGCGACCCGGGCCGAAATCGACGCGGTGCTTCTCGACTACAAGGCCGCCGGCGTGCGCCACATCGTGGCCCTGCGCGGCGATCCCCCCGGCGCGACCGGCATCGGCGGCGCCTACGTCCCGCGCGCCGACGGCCATGCCAACGCGACCGAACTGACCGCCGCGATCGCGCGGATCGGCGGCTTCGAGATCACCGTCGGCGCCTATCCGGAGAAGCATCCGGAAAGCCCCTCGATCGACCACGACATCGACGTGCTGAAGGCCAAGGTCGACGCGGGTGCGACCCGCGCGATCACCCAGTTCTTCTTCGACATCGACGCCTTTCTGCGCTTCCGCGACCGGGTGCGAACGGCGGGGATCGGCATCCCCCTGATCCCCGGCATAATGCCGGTCACCAATTTCGCCGGGCTGAAGCGCATGAGCGCGACCTGCGGCGCCAGCGTGCCCGACTGGCTTCAGGCGCATTTCGACGGCCTGGACGGCGATCCGGAGACGCGCAAGCTGCTGGCCGCCTCCGTCGCCGCCGAGACCTGCGCGCGCCTGCAGGAAGAAGGATTCCAGGACTTCCACTTCTACACCCTGAACCGCGCCGACTTGGTCTACGCCATCTGCCGCGTGCTGGGCGTGCGCGAGGCGCGGGCGTGACGCGGGCTGACCGGATCACCGCCCTCCACGCCGCCGCCCGCGAACGGATCCTGGTGCTGGACGGCGGCTGGGGCACGATGATCCAGCGGCTAGGCCTGTCGGAGGCCCAGTTCCGCGGCCAGCGCTTCCGCGATCACCCCCTGCCCCAGCAGGGCAACAACGACCTGCTGATCCTGACCCGGCCCGACGACGTCGCGGACATTCACGACCTCTATCTGGCCGCCGGCGCGGACGTCACCGAGACCAACACCTTCTCCTCCACCACCATCGCCCAGGCCGACTATGGGCTGGAAGACGCGGTCCACGACCTCAATCTCGAGGGAGCCCGCCTCGCCCGCCGGGTCGCGGACGCCTGGACCGCGAAGGAGCCGCACAAACCCCGCTTCGTCGCCGGCGCGATCGGCCCGACCAATCGCACCTTGTCCCTCAGCCCCGACGTGAACGACCCCGGCTATCGCGCCGTCACCTTCGACCAGGTCTACGACGCCTACAAACAACAAGCTCGGGCCCTGCATGAAGGCGGCGTGGACCTGTTCCTGATCGAGACCATCTTCGACACCCTGAACGGCAAGGCGGCGATCAAGGCGATCAAGGACCTGGAGGACGAAGGTCTGGAGCCCCTGCCCATCTGGATCTCGGGCACCATCACCGACCGGTCGGGGCGGACGCTTTCGGGTCAGACGGCCGAGGCCTTCTGGAACAGCGTGCGGCATGCCAAGCCGTTCGCAGTGGGCTTCAACTGCGCGCTGGGGGCCGACCTGATGCGGCCGTTCATCGCCGAGCTCAGCCGCGTCGCCGACACCCTGGTCGCGGCCTATCCCAACGCCGGCCTGCCCAACGCCATGGGCCAGTACGACGAGCAGCCGCACGAGACGGCCCACTTCATCGAGGAATGGGCGCGCAGTGGCCTGGTCAACATCGTCGGCGGCTGCTGCGGCACGACGCCGGAGCACATCCGGCATGTGGCCGAGGACGTGGCGGGGGTGACGCCGCGCGTGATCCCGGAGCGGCCGGTGGCGCTCAGGCTGTCGGGGCTCGAGCCGTTCGAGATGGTGGCGTGATGGCCCGGACCTTTGATTTCTCCAATCCGGACGACGTCGCGAGCTATCGTCAGGGCCCCGGCCGCTTCTGCCCCGGTTATGAGGCGATGCAGCGTCTCACGGCCGCCCTGCTGGCCCTTCGCTGTAGGGATAATGCGCGCGTTCTCGTCCTCGGAGCGGGCGGCGGCCTTGAGCTGAAGGCTTTCGCCCAGGACCGCCCCGCGTGGACCTTCGTCGGCGTCGATCCGTCCGAGTCGATGCTGGACCTGGCGCGAGCGGAGGTCGTCGCAAGCGGCATCGACCATCGCGTAGAGCTCCATCAGGGTTACATTCCCGAGGCCCCAGAAGGCCCCTTCGACGCCGCCACCTGCCTGCTGACCCTTCACTTCGTGCCCGATGACGGCTCCAAACTGGCGGCCTTGCGGGCCATTCGGTCGCGATTGAAGCCCGGCGCGCCTTTTGCCGTAGTGGATCTGTGCATCGACCTGACCGCCGAAGACGCCGAGGCGCGGCTGGACGACTACGCCGCCTTCCCGCGCGCCGCAGGGGCCGATGAGGACCAGATCCGGTTGGCGCGCGACACCGTCCGAACCACGGTCAATGTGATCTCGCCTGAACGCGAAGCGGAGCTCCTGGCCGAAGCTGGTTTCCGGGATTTGCGGCTTTACTGGGCCGCCCATGCCTGGCGCGGCTGGATGGGGACCGCCTGATGCGTCCCACCTTCATCAACGTCGGCGAGCGGACCAACGTCACCGGCTCGGCCAAGTTCCGGAAGCTGATCGTCGAGGGCGACTATGCCGCCGCGCTCGACGTCGCGCGCCAGCAGGTCGAGGCGGGCGCCCAGATCATCGACGTCAACATGGACGAGGGGCTGCTGGACGGCGCCGTCGCCATGCGGACCTTCCTGAACCTGATCGCGGCCGAGCCCGACATCGCCCGCGTGCCGGTGATGATCGACAGCTCGAAATGGGAGGTGATCGAGGCGGGGTTGAAGTGCGTCCAGGGCAAGCCGATCGTCAACTCGATCAGCATGAAGGCGGGCGAAGCCGAGTTCCGCGAACAGGCCGTCAAATGCCTGCGCTATGGCGCCGCCGTCGTGGTCATGGCCTTCGACGAGGTGGGCCAGGCCGACACGGCCGCGCGCAAGATCGAGATCTGCACCCGCGCCTATCGCATCCTGGTCGACGAGGTCGGGTTTCCGCCCGAGGACATCATCTTCGACCCCAACATCTTCGCCGTGGCGACGGGGATCGAGGAGCACGACAACTATGCCGTCGACTTCATCGAGGCGACGCGGGCGATCAAGACCACCCTGCCCTACGCCCGCGTGTCCGGTGGTGTGTCGAACGTGTCGTTCAGCTTCCGCGGCAACGAGCCGGTGCGGCGCGCGATCCACTCGGTCTTCCTGTACCACGCCATCCAGGCGGGGATGGACATGGGCATCGTCAACGCGGGCGACCTGCCGGTCTATGACGACGTCGATGCGGAGCTGAGAGAGGCGGTCGAGGACGTCATCCTCAACCGGCCGCAGCGGACCAACGTCTCCAACACCGAACGGCTGGTCGACCTGGCGCCCCGCTACAAGGGCGAGAAGGGCGCGGCGCGCGTCGTCGACCTGACCTGGCGCCAGGCGCCGGTGGCCAGGCGCATCGAGCACGCCCTGGTCCACGGCATCACCGAATATATCGAGGCCGACACCGAGGAGGCGCGGCTGGCCTCGGAACGCCCGCTGCACGTCATCGAGGGGCCCTTGATGGACGGCATGAACGTGGTCGGCGACCTGTTCGGCTCGGGCAAGATGTTCCTGCCCCAGGTGGTGAAGTCCGCCCGGGTGATGAAACAGGCCGTGGCCTGGCTGGAACCCTTCATGGAGGCGGAGAAGGCCGGCCAGCCGCGGCGCACCGCCGGCAAGATCCTGATGGCCACCGTCAAGGGCGACGTCCACGACATCGGCAAGAACATCGTCGGCGTCGTCCTGCAGTGCAACAATTACGAGGTCATCGACCTGGGCGTCATGGTGCCGGCCGACCGCATCCTGGACGAGGCCAAGGCGCACAACGTCGACATCATCGGCCTGTCCGGCCTGATCACGCCCAGCCTGGACGAGATGGTGTTCGTGGCCCGCGAAATGGAACGGCGGGGTTTCGACATTCCCCTCTTGATCGGCGGGGCGACCACCAGCCGGACCCATACCGCGGTCAAGATCGAGCCGGCCTATCGCCGGGGGTCGACGACCTATGTGGTCGACGCCAGCCGCGCCGTCGGCGTGGTCTCGGGGCTCTTGTCCAAGACCGAGAGGGCCAAGAACGAGGCCGCCACGCGCGACGAATACATCCGCATCCGCGAGCAATACGCCCGGGGCCAGGAGGTCAAGGCGCGGACCTCGATCGCCGATGCGAGGAAGAACCCCGTCGCCATCGACTGGGCCGCGCCGCGACCCGCAGCGCCCAGCTTCACCGGCGTTCGCGCGTTCGAGGCCTGGGACCTCGCCGATCTGGCCGACCACATCGACTGGACGCCCTTCTTCGCCAGCTGGGAGCTGATCGGGCGGTATCCCCACATTCTGGAAGACGAGATCGTCGGCGAGGCGGCCCAGGACCTGTTCCGCGACGCCCAGACGATGCTTAAGCGCATCGTCGAGGAGCGGTGGTTCACGGCCAAGGGCGTCGTCGGCTTCTGGCCCGCCAACGCCGACGGCGACGACATCGTGGTCTTCCAGGACGAAACGCGCACAGCCGAGATCGCCCGGTTCCACACCCTGCGCCAGCAGATCGCCAAGTCGAACGGCAAGCCGAACTCGGCTCTGTCAGACTTCGTCTCGCCCACCGGCGACGACTGGATCGGCGCCTTCGCCGTCACGGCCGGCCATGGCGAGCTGGAGAAGGCGGCCGAGTTCAAGGCGGCGGGCGACGACTACTCCGCCATCATGGCGACGGCCCTAGCCGACCGCCTGGCCGAGGCCTTCGCCGAGCGGCTGCACAAGGAGGTGCGCACCACGCTGTGGGGCTATGCGCCCGACGAGGCGGCGACGGTCCAGGACCTGATCGAGGAGAAGTATCAGGGCATCCGCCCCGCCCCCGGCTATCCGGCCCAGCCGGACCATACCGAAAAGGCGCCCCTGTTCCGCCTGCTGGACGCGGGCAGGAACGCCGGCATGGCCCTGACCGAGAGCTATGCGATGATACCGCCCGCCTCGGTCAGCGGCCTCTATTTCGGCCACCCGCAGAGCCACTACTTCGGCGTTGGCAAGATCGACCGCGACCAGGTCGAGGACTATGCCCGCCGCAAGGGCTGGGACCTGGAGACGGCGGAGCGGTGGCTGGCTCCGATCCTGAACTATGAGCCGGGAGCGGAGACGCGGGACGTGGCGGCGTGACCCTTCCCCGCTCGCCGGGGTGCTTGGCCGATCGTATACGATCGGCCTGCGAGGGCGCCGAAGGCGCTCGGATGGGGTGGCTGGCGACGACGAGATCGGTGCTCGATGGTCATTGGACAGGCCAGTGTCTCACCCCCCATCCGTCTCCCTCCGCGAGCCACCTTCCCCCGCAAGGGGGGAAGGACGCTACTCCAGCCCCACGTCCTTGAGCGTCGGCGGCGCGTCCGTGATCCCCAGCGACACCCGGCGGGCGGCGTGCTCGCAGCGGCCGGGCAGGCCGAAGAACAGGCCGAACGTCTGATCCCGCACCGCCTGATCGCCCGCCAGAATGGGCGCCCACTGACGGCGCGCGCCGTCGGCGGCGGCCTCGGCCTCGGCGACGGCGTCGGGCGACTGGACGGCCCGGCCGATCTCCAGGGCGGAGCGGAACGTCACCGCTTCCGCACGCCCGAGCGCGATCAGGCGCAGATCCAACTCGTCCGTCGTGCCGAGGCTTTCGCCGACGGCCACATGTCCGGACACCAGGGCCTCGCACCAGGCCACCAGAGAATAATCCGCCTCGGGCGCGCCCGGCGGCAGGGCGGTCGCATAGGCCATGGCCTCACGCATGCGACGCGACCGCTCGGCGTCGTCGGCGGTGAACCGGGTTCCGCCGGTGCGGATCACCTCGTCCTGCGCCACGGCCGGCGCGGCGAGGGCGAGCAGGACGACGCCCGTCAGGGCGGCGAAGAAAGGACGCATGGACGACTCCGACATCACCCGGGCCGGATAGAGCCCCCCGACCCACCGGGCAAGAAAAAGGCGGCGGGTCCGAAGACCCGCCGCCCCATTCTTTCGGCTTTCCCGCTCTTTAGAAGCGGTAGGCCAGGCTGAAGCGAACGGTGCGCGGAGCCTGGTAGGCCGTCACCTTGCCGTAGTCCGGGTCAGGCACGCCGAGAGCGAGGTCACCGAACTCGTTGAAATCCTGCTCTGAATCCGCGTCGAACAGGTTGAACACGTCGGCACGGAGAACCAGCGATTCACCCGGGATGGTGAACACCTGGGCCAAGTCATACGCGAAGGTCATGTCGATGTTCGTCAGCCAGTCGCTCTCGAACGACTCGCCGCGCGGCGTCGCCACGCCGTTGCAGAACCATGACGCCGGGCCATACAGCGAGGCGAAGAAGTCGGTCGGGTGGACGCCCTGACAGCCGAACTTGCGCGGCGACTGGATCAGCAGGTTGGCGCCGACGTTGAACGCCGGGGTCACCTGCCAGTTGCCGAACGCCTTGAACGTGTGTTCGCGGTGGTTCGGCAGGAAGCCGAAGGAGTTGTCGGTCAGGCCGGGCTGGTCGAAGTCCTGCGACAGACCGGGATCGGTCTGGCCGTTGTCGGACTTCAGGGCGCCTTCGTAGTTGCCCTCGTTCTCCGACCAGACGTAGCTGAAGCGGCCGGCCCAGATGCCGTCGAAGGATTTCTCCATCGACACTTCGACCGCCTTGTATGTGCGATCGGGGCTCGGATAGTTCAGCTGGGCGGCCGTGAGGACGATCTCACGATCAGCCGTGACGCGCCCGCCGGTGGCGCGCGACAGGTCGGCGCCGGACAGGGTGATTCGCATGTCCTCACCCGGGTTGGTCAGGACGTACTGGTGGAAGCCGTACCACACCGAATAGCACTCGGCGTAGGTCAGGTTGTCCGGATCGGCTCCTGAGCAATAATCCAGAACGGCGGCGTCGATGGCGACGTCGTCGATGGCCGTGCCCAGTTCGCGATAGGTGCCCTTCAGACCGAAGGTCCAATCGCCGAAAACTTCCGCCTCATAGCCCAGGATGAACTCGTCGACGTACATCGGGTCGATCTCGGCATCCACGGTCGAGTTCGTGGACTTGACGTCGCCGCCGCCGAAGTTCGTGCCGGACACGAAGCCGGAGTTGGTCGTGCCGTAGCCGCGCAGGATCGGCTCGTCGGTGTTGTCGTCGATGCCGTCGCGGTTGGCGTCCGGACGCCCGGCGACCGTTCCGGTGAAGTCCAGATCCCAGACGTCCTGCGTGAACAGTTCGGCGCCGGCCAGTCGCTGGTTGGTGTTCACGGCCACCGGAAGGAAGTAGCGGCCGTAGAAGCCGAACAGCTTCGACGTCTGATCGCCGGTCACGTCATAGGTGAAGCCCAGACGCGGAGCCCACTGATCCTGCAGGTCGATGAAGGTGACGCCGTTGATGTTGGCGTTCTCGAAGCCTTCGTTGCGCACACCCAGGTTCAAGGTCAGGCGGTCGGTGACCTCCCAGCTATCCTGGATGTAGTAGGCGTTCTGTTCCGAGGTCCAGCCGCCGTCGTTGTCGTAGGCCCGGATCCGGACGCGACGCGGCGCGCCCACGAGGTCGGTGCGACCCAGAAGTTGGGGGTCGGTGTTCGTGCCGGCTGTGACGTTGGCCGTGGTGATCAGCGTCTGATAGCGGTAGAAGATGCCGCCGGTGCGATCGCCGGTGCAGTTCACCACGGTGCTGATAGGACGGAAGCCCGGCACGTTGCGGCCGTTGGGGCGGCAGTAGTTGTAGCCCGCGCCGGAGAAGTCGAGCTGCTGGGTGGCGGTCAGCTTCTCATTGTCGATGCCGAACCGGAAGTGATGTGCGCCGAAGAAATCGACGTAGACGTCGACGTCCGCACGCAGGACTTCGCGCTCGTCTTCGTTGACCGCAGGCTGACCAACGCCCCAGATGCCGCGCCGCGGGAAGCCCGGGTTCTGATCGGTGATCAGCGCGCCGGCGTCGCCCGGAGAAGAGAAGTACTCGTTGTACTCATTCACACCGTAGGCGATCGAGGTCGTCAGCCAGTCGGTCCAGATGCCCGTATAGCGCGCAATGTAGTTGGTGCCGCCGAACTCGAATGACGACGGCGTGAACTCCCCGATCAGTTCGCCGTTGCCGTTGACGAAGATGTTGCGCGTTTCTTGGGTCTGCTCGTCGGAGAAGTAGGTGAACTCCAAGCGATGATCGTCGGTGACCAGGAAGTCCACCTTGGCGCCGAAGAACGGATCGTCCGACGTCACGATGTTGCCGTTCGCGCCTGCGCCGAAATCTGGATCGACAGTCGTGCGACCGATATTGGTGGCCTCACGATCGCGGAAGTTATAGAGGCCGAAGATGAACAGGCGATCCCGGATGATCGGGCCGCCGAAGTCGAAGATGATGTCCGAAGACTCGACTTCATCGAAGCGGTTCTGGGCCAGATAGGTGTCCGGCGAGTCAGATCGCAGACTGTCCGGCGACCAATAGCCGGTGATGCCGAACTCCCACTCATTGCCGCCCGACTTGGTCGTGCCGTTCAGCACGCCGCCGGTGCCGCGGCCGAACTCCGAGGAGTAGCCGCCGGTCTTGGTTTCCAGCGTCTGGTAGAATTCGAACGGAACGATCGACGAGCCGGTGAAGTCACGGAATTTCGTGATGTTCAGGCCGTTGACGAAGTAGGTGTTCTCACCGGCCGAGGCGCCGCCGATGGTCGGGATGTTGCCGAAGGCGCCGTCCGAGGCGGTCACGCCCGGGGCCAGCAGGGCCACGGCGTTGGCGTCTCGGGCGATCGGGATGTTGCGCGACAGCTCTTCGACGTTGACCGTCAGGCCGGTGGTGGTGGCGTCGAATTCCGACACCGCGCGGCGCACGCCGACGACCACGATGTCGTCCACGGCGGTGGCGCCCGAGGTGTCGATGGCGCCCGAAGCCGAACCGACGGTGAAGATCAGAGAGGTGGTGCCGCCCGCGCCGACCGAGACGGTCTCGGTCAGGACGGCGTTGCCCGACGACGTGACGGTGGCGACGTACTGACCCTGGGGCAGGGCGACGGCGCGGAATTCGCCGTTAGCGCCTGTGGTGTAGGTGCGGGTGAAGCCCTGGGAAACCGACTGCAGCGTCACGGTGGCCCCGGAGACGGGCTGGCCCGTCTGGGTTTCCACGGTGCCGGCCACGGCGCCTTGGACCAGGTTCTGGGCGGCGGCCTGAGTGGGGGCCAGCAGGACGGCGGCCGCGGGGACGGCCACCAGGGCCATCAGCGCCGTTCCGCCGATCATGGTCGATTGCAGCAGACGCTGCCGGATCGTGTGGGTCTTCAAGAGACAGTCCTCCTAGGGCCGGCGCCGAGCTTCCCGTTTCCGGGCCCCTCGCGGCGTCGACGTTGAGCATCCGCGAGCCCCAATGCACGCAGATTGCCGTCACCCTATCCGATGGCGGGTCATGACGACATGACAATTACAGGCTCGTAACCTGTTCGTCGCCCCATTGTCGCAATCCGGCCACACCGCTTCAAGCTAATGTTCTAAAACTATTTTTTTGAACAAGTGTTATGCATTAACGCCGTTCAGGATGGGGGGTGCGGCGCCGTTTCGCCCAACGAACGCCGGTTTTCACCGACCGGTTGAGCGGCCTCGGCCGCGGCCCGACTCAACGTTGGATCATGGCCCGGGCGGCATAGGACGCAGGCTCCGGCGTGCAGGACGCCGTGACCAGTTGCGCCGCCATGATACACAGCAAGGCGGCGGCGACCGTCAGGAGCCGATTTGAGACGTTGAGGGCGATCGTGGCGGCCATTTTGCGGGCTCCGAAGGGCGTTTACGCCTCGTTAAGGCAAGGCCCGGGCCAGCGGAGGCGTTCGTGATCCCGTTCGTCCGCGACTTCGTCCCCGATCATGGTCGCCACATCCGGCATACGCCGCTGATCTCCCGCGTGACCGCCGACAATCCCGGCCCGTTCACCTTCACCGGCACGAACACCTTCATAGTGGGGCGGGAGACGCCCGGCGCGGGCGTCGCCGTGATCGACCCGGGCCCCGAGGATCCGGCGCATCAGGACGCGTTGCTGAGCGCCGTCTCCGGGCGGCGGGTCAGCCATGTGCTGGTGACCCACACCCATCGCGACCACGCTCCCCTCGCCCGTCCTTTCGCCGAGGCCGTCGGCGCGCCCGTGCTGGCGGCGCTCCCTCCCGTTGTCGTGACGCACGCCTCGGGACGCCTCGACGCGGATGAAGACGTGGACTTCCGGCCGGATCGGCTTCTCGTCGACGGCGAGGTGATCGAGGGCGACGGCTGGACCCTGCGGACGCTGGCCACGCCCGGCCATGCCTCGAACCATCTGGCCTTCGCGCTGGAGGAGGAGAACGCCCTGTTCTGCGGCGACCACGTCATGGGCTGGTCGACCACGGTCGTCGCCCCGCCGGACGGGGACATGGCGGCCTACATGGCCAGTCTGGACCGGGTCGTCGCCGCCGGTTTCGACCGCCTGTGGCCCACCCACGGCGCCGCGATCGACGATCCGTCGCCCTTCCTGGCGGCGTACCGCGCGCACAGGCTGGACCGCGACGCGCAGATCCTGGCGCGTTTGCACGCGGGCGACGCGCGCATCTCTGAGATCGTGCCGCACCTTTATGCGGCCGTGGACCGCCGCCTGTGGCCGGCCGCCGCGCTGTCGGTCTGGGCGCACCTGATCGCCATGGTCGCCGACGGCCGCGCCGTCGCGGCGCCCGCCGCCGTCCTCGACGCGGACTACGCCCCCGGCTGAGACTCGACGCGCGCCGCCAGCGCGCGGGAAAGCGCCGAGGCGAGCCGGCAGGTCTCCTCGCCCTGGGCCCGTGCGGCACGGGCCGTGACGCGCAGGTCCGTCCGCCCCGGACGGATGCGCACCACCGCGTCATGGGCCAGGTCGAACCAGAAGCCGCGCCTCTCGCCTTCGACCCGGAAGGGGGCCGAGCCGATGACGGTGAAGCCGGCGTCCTCCAGCGCTGCGGAGGCCGCCTCCGGCGTCAGCTGGCTGGCCACGGAAACGGCTCCGGGGCAGGCCTGCGGTCCCGCGGGGGACGGAGCCCGCGCCGCGCCCTCGGCCGCTCTCCGCCGCGCCAGGACGTCGGAAAAACCCGGCGGTTCGTCACGGTCGCTGGACACGTCCCAGGCCTGCAGCCCGTTGAACGTCGACCACCGCAGGCCGAGCCCCGACGCCGTCGCGCCGACGGCCAGCACGGCGATCGCCGCCGCCAGACCCACGGCGCGGGGGCGCCGCATCGACTGAACGGCCAGGACCAGGGCGCACACCGCGCCGAGCGCAGTCAGGGCGGCGGCGACCCGAAAGGTCAGGACGTCCAGCGCGAAGTCGGGGCTCCAGAAGCCTCCCCGCGTGCCCATGGAAGCCGTGAACACGCACAGCGGTCCCGCCAGGGCGCCCGCGACCAGCCACGCCGTCCGTGTCAGCCGCGATCCGCCCCCCGCCACCGGATCAGGCCTGCGCCGTCGGCAGGCGATAGTCCTTCAGCCGCTCGCGCACGACCTTCTTGTCGATCTTGCCGGTGGCGCCCAGCGGGATGTCGTCCACGAAGACGACGTCGTCGGGCATCCACCACTTGGCGATCTTGCCTTGCAGGAAGTCGAGGTGCTCCTGCTTGTTCTGGCTCTCGCCGGGCTTCAGCTTCAGCACCAGCACAGGCCGCTCGTCCCACTTGGGATGGGCCGCGCCGATCACGGCGGCCAGTTCGACTTTCGGATGGCCCACGGCGATGTTCTCGATCTCGATCGAGCTGATCCACTCGCCGCCGGACTTGATCACGTCCTTGGCGCGGTCGGTGATCTGCATGAAGCCGTGCTCGTCGATGGTCGAGACGTCGCCGGTGTCGAAGAAACCTTCGTTGTCCAGGATCTCGCCGCCCTCGCCCTTGAAATAACCGCCGGCGATCGTCGGCCCGCGCACCATCAGCCGGCCGTACGTTTGCCCGTCGTGCGGCATCTCCTGACCGGCGTAGTTCTTGAGCTTCAGCTCGACGCCCAGCGGCGGCATGCCCTGCTTGGTGCGCCACTTCAGCTGCTCGTCATAGGGCAAGGCCAGCAGTTCGGGCGGCAGGTTGGACAGCGTGCCGATCGGCGACGTCTCCGTCATCCCCCAGCCCTGCAGCACCTCGATGCCGAAATCGTCGTTGAAGGCCCGGATCAGGCTTTCCGGCACCGCCGAGCCGCCGATCAGAACCCGCTTGACCGTCGACAGCTTCAGCCCCTTCTCGCGCATGTGCGCCAGCAGGCCCTGCCACACGGTCGGAACGGCGGCCGAGAAGGTCACCCGCTCGCTTTCCAGCAGCTCATAGATGGCCTCGCCGTCCATCTTGGCCCCCGGCATCACCAGCTTGGCGCCCGACGCCGGCGCGGCGAAGGCGATGCCCCAGGCGTTGGCGTGGAACATCGGCACCACCGGCAGGATCGTCTCCTTCGGCGACGGCCCCAGCACGGTCGACTGCATGCCCAGCAGCGTGTGGATGAAGTTCGACCGGTGCGAATACAGCACCCCCTTCGGGTTCCCGGTCGTCCCCGAGGTGTAGCACAGGCCGCAGGCCGTCAGTTCGTCGAAGCCGCCCCAGGCGACCTCGCCCGACGCGCCGGCCACGATCTGCTCATAGCACTCCGCCTGCGGCAGCTTGGTCGCCGGCATGGTGTATTCGTCGGTCATCACCACCACCCGCTCCACCGACGGGCAGTGCGGCAGGATCGCCTCCAGCAGGGGGATGAAGGTCAGGTCGACGAAGATGATTTTGTCTTCGGCGTGATTGATGATGTAGCCGAGCTGCTCGGGGAACAGGCGCGGGTTCAGGGTGTGGCACACCGCGCCGATGCCCATGATGCCGTACCAGGCCTCGATGTGGCGCGCGGTGTTCCAGGCCAGGGTGGCGACCCGATCGCCCGGCTTCACGCCCCAGTCCAGCAGGGCCTTCGACACCTTCTTGGCCCGGCCGTGGATCTCCGAATAGGTCGTGCGGACGATCGGCCCCTCGACCGAACGGGTCACCACCTCGCGATGCGGATGCCAGTTCTTGGCGTGGTCCAGGATCTTGTCGACCGTCAGAGGCCAGTCCTGCATCAATCCCAGCATCGTCGTCCCCGTGTCGTTCCGTCTGATCGCGGCGTCTGCGCCACGCTATCGGCGCGGGCGGCGCGAGGCAACGTGACGCGACGGAAGCGGGCCGGGACTTCCGGTCGCGGCCGGCCCCGCCTAAAGGCCCGAACATGACCTTGCTGATCGCGATCACCGGCGGCTCCGGCTCCGGCAAGACCACCTTGGCGCAGGCGCTGGTCGCGGCCATGCGGCCCGGCGCCGCCGTCCTGCTCAGCGAGGACGACTGGTACGTCGACGCCGCCGCCCTCCCCGGCTTCGACCCCGCCGCCTTCGACTTCGACGACGTCGCCGCGCGCGATCACGACCTGCTGATCCGGCACCTCTCCGAGTTGAAGGCCGGGCGGGCGGTCGAGGCGCCGATTTACTCGATGACCACACACGGCCGTGAAGCGGTTACGCGCCGCGTCGATCCGGCGTCCGCCGTCGTCGTGGAGGGGGTGCACGTGCTCTCCACCCCCGCCCTGGCCGCGCTGTTCGATCTCAAGGTCTTCGTCGACACTCCGGCCGACATCCGCTTCATCCGCCGCCTGCTGCGCGACCAGGAGACGCGCGGGAGATCGGCCGCTTCGGTCATCGCCCAGTATCTGAAGACCGTGCGGCCCGGCCATGAACGCCATACCGAGCCCGCGCGTGCGGTCGCCGACGTCGTGGTGGCGGATGTGACGGCGGCGGTCAGGCTGGAAGATCGCCAGGCGGTCGACCGGCTGGCGGCGCCGCTTCTGGTCGATCCGCGCATACGCCCCCTTCTCGCGGACGCGGCCACGCCGTAACGTCGTTCGACGCAGTCCGACTCACGCGCGGGTCGCCACGCGCCAGAATTGACGAAAAGACTCCATGCACGGCGCCCTGACCGAACCCGACCTCAAGCGTCAGACCATCCTGCGCCAGGCCCGAAGGCGCTTCACTTCGGAGGGCTTCGCCGGCGCGAAGATGGAGGCCGTGGCGCGTGACGCGGGCATTTCCACGGCCACGCTCTACGCCATGTTCGCGGGCAAGTCGGACCTGTTCGCCGCCGTCATCGACGACGCCGCCTGCGAGTTCACGGCCCAGATGCTGCGGGTCTTTTCCGAAGAGCGGCCGGCACGCGACCAACTGACGGATTTCGCCGCCGGCTACGCCCGCTTCATGGCCGATCCTTTCGTTCGCTCCGTGTTTCGCCTGGTCATGGCCGAGCGTCCGCGCTTCCGCGACGTGGCCGTCAAGTTCTTCGAAAAGGGCAAGAGCGAGTTCGGCGCCTACGTCATCAACGTCATCCGCGACATGTGCGACCGCGGCGAACTGAGGGTCGAGCATCCGTCATGGGCGGCGGGCCAGTTGTTCGGCATGATCGAGCATCCGGTCTTCTTCATGCCCCTGGTCACCGGCGACGAGGTCATGCCCGTCCGCGCCGCCGACCAGATCGCCGCCGACGCGGTCGAAACCTTCATGGCCCGCTACGGCGTCGTCCGCCGCTGATCCGTCAGGGCTGAAGCCGGGTCTTCGCCCACCCGTCGCCGGTGCGGTCGAAGCGCAGCCGGTCATGCAGCCTGAAGGGCCGGTCGCGCCAGAACTCCACCGAGTCCGGAACCACCCGCCATCCCATCCAGTGCGGCGGGCGCGGAACTTCGCCGTCGCCGAACCGCGCGGTCTCGCGGGCGACCGCCGCCTCCAGATCCGCGCGCGACGCCAGGGGCCGCGACTGGTCGGAGGCCCAGGCGCCGATCCGGCTCTCGCGGGCCCGGCCGACGAAATAGGCGTCCGCCTCCGCCGCCGTCACCGGCTCGACGGCGCCGCGCACCCGAACCTGCCGGCGCAACGACTTCCAATGAAACAGCAGCGCCGCGACCGGCCGCGCGCCCAGCTGGCCGCCCTTGGCGCTCTCGGCGTTCGAATAGAAGGCGAAGCCCCGCGCATCGACGTCCTTCAGCAGCACCATCCGGCTGTCCGGCGCGCCGCCGCCGTCCACGGTCGACAGGCACATGGCGTTGGGATCGTTCACCTCGTGCGCCCGCGCGTCGGCCAGCCAGTCGACGACCAGGCCGATCGGCTCCGTCCGGTCGAAGATCGTCTCGTCCCCGTTGGCCGCCAACGCGGCGGCATAGTCGCGGGCGTACTCCTCGCGCGACGGGCTGGGCGGGATCACGGAGGCGGTCATGGCTTTTGCGATACAGCGCGCGGGGCGCGTCCGGAAGGGCGGCACGGTTAACCCGGCATTGACCCTGATCGGGGCCTTTGTGGGAGATGCATGGCCGAGCCCCTTTCCTGACCGTCGCCGAGGCCCGGGCCCTGCTGGGTCTGGACGCCGCCGCGCACGGGCCGGCGCTGACCGCGGCCTTCCGCCGCGCGGTCAAGGCGGCGCGACCGGACCTGCCGGGCGGCGACGAACACGCCTTTCGTCGCGTCATCGCCGCCCATGATCTGCTGAAGCGGCTGGACGCGCCGCTCGCCCTCCCCGCCCCGGAGGTGCGTCAACCGGCCCCTGCGACGTTGGCCGTCACGCCGCTGCAGGCCCTTTCGGGTGGAGAAACCGTCGTGCGAAGCGGCGGCAAGCGCCTGCGCGCCACCTATGCGCCCGGCCTGCGCACCGGCGACCGGCTGCGGCTCAAGGGCGCCGGGCGCGACGGCGCGGACCTGTACCTGGCCGTGGTCATCCGCGGCTGCGGGGCCTTGTCCGCCGTCGGAGATGACCTGCACATGACCGCCCCAGTGACGCGCCAGCAGTTGCGCGACGGCGGCCGGATCGAGATCGCCACCCACGCCGGGCCGCGCTCTGCCTGGCTGGCGCCGGACCATCCGACGATGCGGCTGCGTCTGCGCGATCTGGGCCTGCCGGCGCGCGGAGGCCGCCGCCGGGGGCATCTGTTCGTCACCCTGGAGCCGGTCGAGGACGTCCCGTCCCTTTCGATCGACCTGCGCGCCCGCTTCGTCCGCGACTGGACGCCGGAGCGCCGCGCGGCCTAAGCCTTGGGCCGACATGTCCCACAACACCTTCGGCCATCTGTTCCGCGTCACCACCTGGGGCGAAAGCCACGGGCCGGCGATCGGCTGCGTCGTGGACGGCTGCCCGCCCGGCATTCCCCTGACCGAGGCCGACTTTCAGCCGTGGCTGGACCGTCGCAAGCCTGGGGGCAGTCGCTTCGTCACCCAGCGCAAGGAGAGCGACGCGGTCCGCATCCTGTCGGGGACGTTCGACGACGGCGCCGGTCCGGTGACCACGGGCACGCCGATCTCGCTGATGATCCGGAACGAGGACGCGCGGTCCAAGGACTATGGCGAGATCGCCCGGTCGTACCGTCCCGGGCACGCCGACTTCACCTATGACGCCAAGTACGGCGTGCGCGATCCGCGCGGCGGCGGTCGGTCCTCCGCCCGCGAGACGGCCATGCGGGTCGCCGCGGGCGCCGTGGCGCGCAAGGTGCTGGGCGACGGGGTCGTGATCCGCGCGGGCGTGACGCAGCTGGGTCCTCACCGCATCGCCGATGACGCGATCGACTTCGGCGCGACCTATGAGAACCCTCTGTTCGCCGCCTCGGCCGACGTCGTGGCGGATTGGTCGATCTATCTGGACGGGGTGCGCAAGGCCGGCTCGTCCATCGGCGCGGCGGTCTCGCTGGAGGTCACGGGCGTCCCCGCCGGCTGGGGCGCGCCGGTCTACGGCAAGCTGGACGCCGAACTGGCCGGCGCGCTGATGTCGATCAACGCGGTCAAGGGCGTGGAGATCGGCGCGGGCTTCGCCGCCGCCGAGCTGTCGGGCGAGGACAACGCCGACGAGATGCGGATCGGGCCGGACGGCGCTCCGGTCTTTCTGTCGAACAAGGCGGGCGGCATTCTGGGCGGCATCTCGACCGGTCAGCCGGTCACCGCGCGCGTCGCCTTCAAGCCGACCTCCTCGATCCTGACGCCCCGTCGCAGCGTGACGCGCGACGGTCGGGAAACCGACCTGCGCACCGTCGGCCGACATGACCCGTGCGTCGCCCTTCGCGGCGTTCCGGTGGTCGAGGCCATGGCGGCCTGCGTGCTGGCGGACGCATGGCTGCGGCATCGTGGCCAGAGGGGTCGCTGAGCCGGGTTCGGCGCGTCCTCCCGCTTCTCGACCACGGCCCGTGACGTCCAAGCTCCGCCGTGAAGTCCCGGATCGCGCCTCCATGTCTGAAGTCCCTCCTTCGCTTCGAGCCGCGTCGAAGCCTATGGAACTCAGCCGGAGGTCGTGTTAAGGGTTCGTTTACCAGTTAACGAAGGGTAAACGATCATGGACAGAGCACAGGTCATTTCGGGTCTGGCGGCCGATCTTCACGCCACTGAAAAGGCGGTCGACGCCGCCATCAGTCAGGCCACCACCCTGGTTCAGACCATGATCGGCGCCCGTGTCGCCCTGTCCGTGTCGCCGGTCGCCGGCGCCGGCTCCCAGGCCAAGGCCATGGAAACCATCGCCGCCCTCGGCACGGCGCGTGAGGCGATCGTCGCCTGCCACGCCGAGCTGCAGCGCGACCACCGCAAGATGGGCTGGGGCGTCTACGCCGTGGGCCCGGTCGACAAGCCGGACGATTGGGAAACCCCGGTGGGCGGCACCCCCCCGACCAAGGGTCACCTCCGCGTCGCCTCCTAAATTCGACGTCATGTACGGGACCGGGCATTCCGGTTCCGTCGGACTCGATGCATCATCGCCCCCGGGCTTCGGCTCGGGGGCGTTTTGATGTTCGACACACTCTACTCCCAGGTCGGAGCGGTCTTCACGGGACTGGTGATTCTGTTCGCCTTCTGGAAGGGCGATGAGCCGGAGAAGATCGCCGCCGCCGCCTATGGCCTCGGCTGGTTCGCCGCCGCCGCCTATGGCCTCGGCTGGTTCGCCTCCATGCTGGTCCAGGACGACGGCAACATCTACGGCGCGCAGTGGAGCATGATGGCCATCGACCTGGTCATGCTCGGCGTGCTCGGCGCGCTGGTCTGGAAGGCCCGCCGGGCCTGGGCGGTCTGGGCCACGGCCATGCAGCTGCTGGTCTTCGCCTCGCACGTGCTGATGCTCGTCGACATGCGGCCGTCGATCTCGGCCTACTACTTCGTGATCAACCTGGCGGGCTACGGCGTCTTGCTCGCCATCGGCGTGGGCGCCTTCTGGGCCTGGCAGGAGCGTCGCGCGGCCGGACTGGAATAGGCATCTATTCCTGGGTACTCTGCGGCCGAATCAGCGAGCGGCCGTCCATGCCCCTGTCCCATGCCCGCATCTGGCGCGCCGTCGACCGACTGGCGCAGGCGCACGGGCTCAGCCCGTCCGGGCTGGCGCGCAAGGCGGGGCTGGATCCGACGGCCTTCAATCCCTCCAAACGGCTGGGCCCGCCGCCCGCGGCACGTCCGCGCTGGCCCTCGACCGAAAGCCTGAACCTCATCCTTGAGGTCACCGGCGTCTCCCTGACCGAGTTCGCCGCCCTCGCCGACGACCGCGGCCCCGCGCCCCGGGCCCCGGTCGTCGGCCTGGCCCAGGCGGGCCTGGACGGCTTCTTCGACGACGCGGGTCTGCCCACCGGCGACGGCTGGTCCTGGGCCGATCTGCCGACGCCCGGCCGGAATCTGTTCGGGCTGGAGATCGTGGGCGACTCGATGACCCCGCTCTACCGCCCCGGCGACGCCGTGATCGTCGACCGCGACGGCCCTCCGCCGCGTCGGGGCGACCGGGTGGTCGTGCGCACGGTCACCGGCGAAACGCTGGCCAAGGAGCTCGCCGCGCTCTCGGCCCGCTCGATCACCCTGCGCTCCATCAATCCGGAACACGCCGACCGCGTCGTCCCCCGCCGCGACGTCGACTGGATGAGCCGCATCCTCTGGGTCAGCCAGTAGCCATCGAGCAGCAAGCGCCCGGAGCGCAAGCGTAGGCAAAAGCCGCCCTCAAGCAGCGAGCGCGTGCCGCGCGAGCGTTAGGGCCAAAAAAAGAGAGGCCGCCCTTGCGGACGGCCCCTCGTCTTCACCGCGTCGCGCGGATCAGTAGGTCAGATAGTTCGCGTTGACCCAGCCGCCGCTGGAGATCTGCACCCACTCGCCCGAAGAGCTCACGGCCTGCAGGGCCTGACCGCGGCTCACGCTGCCGATCTGGCGGTAGTTGGTGCCCGGACCCGAGCGGACGCGCACGTTGGTCGTGGGCCGCACGATCGAGGCGCTGGCCGAGGCGTTGGCCCGCGCGCGCTGCTGGTTGCAGCCGATGTAGGAACCCGCCGCCGCGCCGGCGCCGGCGCCGACCACGGCGCCCAGGGTCCGCTCGTTGCGCGACACCTGGCTGCCGGCCAGGCCGCCGATGACCGCGCCGATCAGGGCGCCGGCCTGCTGACGGCCGCCCGGGGCGTCGCAGCTGGTGATGCCGTTCGACTGCGCCGAGGCGACGCCGGGGATGGCCGCGGCGGCCGCCAGGGCGGCGCCCGCGATCAGGGTGTTCTTGATGCCGTTCGACATGGCTCTCGTCTCCTTTTCGAGTTGGTCGATGGAGACAGAATGCCCAAGCCGGCCCGCGTATCCCCTGAACCGCTTGTTGTTTTCGGTTCAGATTTCAGCCCGCCAGATCGCCCTTTGCGCCCCGCTCCAGCAGGTCGATCGTCTGCGGCAGGCCGTAGATGGCGGCGAAGGAGCCGAATCTTGGCCCCTGCGTCTCGCCCAGCAGCACCTCGTACAGCGCCCCGAACCACGCCCGTAGAGGCTCGAACGCGTGCGCCTTGCCCACCGCATAGACCTCGTTCTGGATGACCTCGCCGTCCGTCGTGTCGGCCGGCAGGGCGCGCAGCCGCGACGCCAGGTCGCGGAACGCCGCCGCCTCCTGCTCCGTCGGCGCGCGGAACGCCTTGGCGGGCCGCACGAAGTCGTCGAAATAGTTCAGCGCATGGCCCATCAGCCGATCCAGCGTGGGCTCGGTCGCCGGCGTCGCGTCCGGGATGTATTTGGCCATGTAGGCCCACAGCTGATCCTTCGTGGACGCATTGGCCACGCCCACCAGGTTCAGCAGCAGGCTGAACGACACCGGGCTGGCGACCGCCGGCGGATCGCCCGCGTGGATGTGCCACACGGCATTGTCGATCCGCTTGGCCGGCTCCTGCGCCTGATACTGGTCGATGAAGCTCAGCCAGTCGTCGATCGCGCGCGGGATCACGTTGAAATGCAGACTCTTGGCCGACTTGGGCGACTGGAACATGTACCAGGCCAGGCTCTCGGGCGTGCCGTAGCGCAGCCACTCGTCCATGGTCAGTCCGTTGCCCTTGGACTTGGAGATCTTCTTGCCCTCGACGTCGAGGAAGAGCTCGTAGTTGAACCCTTCCGGCGGCACCCCGCCCATGACGCGGCACAGCTTCGAAGACTCGCGCACGCTCTCGATCAGGTCCTTGCCCGACATCTCGTAATCGACGTCCAGCGCGGTCCAGCGCATGGCCCAGTCCGGCTTCCACTGCAGCTTCACATGCCCGCCCGTCACCGGCACGGTGGTGCGCCCGCCCGCCGGATCGTCGAAGGTGATGGTCCCCGCCTGCACGTCCCGCTCCAGCGTCGGCACCTGCAGGACGTGGCCGGTGACCGGGCTGATCGGCAGGAAGGGCGAATAGGTCGCGCGGCGCTCCTCGCCCAGCGTCGGCAGCATCACCGCCATGATGTCGTCGAACCGCGCCAGCACCCGCAGCAGCACCGCGTCGAACCGGCCCGACCGATACTGCTCGGTCGAGCTCATGAACTCGTAGTCGAAGCCGAAACCGTCCAGAAACGCCCGCAGCCGCGCGTTGTTGTACGCGCCGAAGCTCTCGTGCGTGCCGAACGGATCGCGCACCTTCGTCAGCGGCAGGTGCAGGTCCTCGATCAACTGCTCGCGATTGGGCACGCCGTCGGGCGCCTTGCGCAGGCCGTCCATGTCGTCCGAGAACGCCACCAGCCGCGTCGGCCAGTGATCGCCGGTCAGGGCGCGAAAGGCGTTCCGCACCATCGTGGTGCGCGCCACCTCGCCGAACGTGCCCATGTGAGGCAGGCCGGACGGGCCGTATCCCGTCTCCAGCAGGACGGGCTTCCGCAGCGCCTCGAACGTCGCCAGCGCCTGATCCGCCTTGCCCGCGTCGATCAGCAGCTTGGCCGCGACCCGGTCCGCGTCCGACAGCCGCTTCTTCAGCACGTGGTCCAGCAGGTTGCGGGCCTGTTCGAACGGCCACGACTTGGCGTCGCGCGCGAGGGTTTCGAGGTTCTGCAGCATGGCGGGCGGTTTGACGCGTCCGGCGCCGGGGGTCAACGCGGCCCTCTGAAAGGAGCGCGGACGTCCACGTCCGCGACTTTGATCAGGCGCCGGTTCGCGGACCTGGAGGTCCGCGCTCCTTTCTACCTCGGCCGTTTCGGCAGCTGCATCCAGTTCTCGAAGCTCATCACGATCTGGCCGTTCTGGTTGTTGACCTCGGTGATCGTGCGCACCCGCCCGCGATCCGGCTGCTTCTCCGACGGCACGATTTCCAGCACCTCGCGCCGCACCGTCAGCCGGTCTCCCGGCCGCACCGGCACGCGCCAGCGCAGGTCGTTGATCCCCAGCCCCAGCAGCGGCACGTCGCCGTACAGATCGGCGTCCACGAAATCCCTCATCACCCGGCTGGCCACGTGCCAGCCGCTGGCGATCAACCCGCCGAACCGCTTAGCCTGCTCGCTGTCGGGATCGACGTGCATCGGCTGCGGATCGAACTGCCGCGCGAAGTCGATGATCTCGGCCTCGGTGATCTCGAACGGCGCGCTGGTCCAGCTTTCGCCGACGGTCAGGTCGTCCAGATAGCGGTCGGTCATCGGGGTCTCCGGGAGAGCGGCCCTTAGATAATCCGAGTCCCGCCCGCGTCATCCCCACCCTTGACCCGGGCGTCCGGTCGTGGCCCTGACCGCCGCCTGATGAAGACCGCCGACTTCGACTTCGACCTGCCCGAGGACCGCATCGCGCTGCGTCCGGCCGAACCGCGCGATTCCGCGCGCCTGCTGGTGGTGCGCGACGGCGGGCTGGAGGACCGCGTCGTCCGCGACCTGCCGGACTTCCTGCGCCCCGGCGACGCCCTGGTGTTCAACGACACCCGGGTGATCCCCGCGCGCCTGTTCGGCGTCCGCACCCGGCCCGGCCCGGACGGCGAGACCCTGTCGGTCGCCGTCGAAGCCACCCTGCACCACCGCGACGCCCCGGACGTCTGGTCCGCCTTCATGAAGCCCGGCAAGCGGCTGAAGGCGGGGGATCGCGTGAGTTTCCTTCTCCCCAACGGGGGAGAAGGTGGGCCGCGCAGCGGCTCGGATGAGGGGGATGCCTCCGCGCGCTCAGCGCAAAACGCCGAGTCCGCCATCGCCGACCCCCTCATCCGTCTCGCTTCGCGAGCCACCTTCTCCCCCAAGGGGAGAAGGGCCCTGACCGCCACCCTCCTCGCCAAACACGACGACGGCCTGGTCGCCCTGCGCTTCGACCTGTCCGGCCGGGCGCTGGACGACGCGATCCGCGTGGTCGGCGTCATGCCCCTGCCGCCCTACATCGCCGCAAAGCGCGCCGAGGACGACCGCGATCGGTCGGACTATCAGACCGTCTATGCCGCCCATGACGGCTCGGTCGCCGCCCCGACCGCCGGCCTGCATTTCACGCCTGACCTGCTGGATGCGATCCGGACCCGGGGCGTCTCGACCCACGCCGTCACCCTGCACGTCGGGGCGGGCACCTTCCTGCCGGTCAAGGCCGACGACCTGGCCGACCACAGGATGCACTCCGAATGGGGCACGGTGTCCTCCGAAACCGCCGACGCCCTGAACGCCGTCCGCGCCGCCGGCGGCCGCATCGTCTGCGTCGGCACCACCAGCCTGCGCCTGCTGGAGAGCGCCGCGACCGAGGACGGCGCGATCCGCCCCTTCCACGACGACACCGCCATCTTCATCACGCCCGGCTACCGCTTCCGCGCCGTGGACGTGCTGATGACCAACTTCCACCTGCCGAAGTCGACCCTGTTCATGCTGGTCTCGGCCTTCGCCGGGCTGGAGACGATGCGGGCCGCCTATGCCCATGCGGTGGACACGGGCTATCGCTTCTACTCCTACGGCGACGGAAGTCTGTTGTTTCGCAACGACTTGACCCCCTGAACCGAACAGGCCCCAAAGGCCTGCTATGATGTCCGCCTCCTCATCCGCGCCCGGCGCACCGTGATGGAAATGAGAGTCTTTTTTTCGGGCTCTCATCCTCGCCCGCCCAAATGTGCACGATGTGCACTCAAAAAAATCAGAGTGCACATTTGCCTTTCGCCTTCGACGTCACCGCCACCGACGGCCGCGCCCGCACCGGGGTGCTGAAGACCCCGCGCGGCGACGTGCGCACCCCCGCCTTCATGCCCGTCGGCACGGCCGCCACGGTCAAGGCGATGACGGTGGATCAGGTGAAGCAGACCGGCGCCGACATCCTGCTGGGCAACACCTATCACCTGATGCTGCGCCCCGGCCCGGAGCGGATGGAGCGCCTGGGCGGCCTCCACAGGTTCATGCGCTGGGACAAGCCCATCCTGACGGACAGCGGCGGCTTCCAGGTCATGTCGCTGTCGGGCATCTCCAAACTGACCGAGGAGGCGGTGACCTTCTCCAGCCACGTCGACGGCTCCAAACACGTCCTGACGCCGGAACGCTCCATCCAGATCCAGGCCGACCGCATCGGCGCGGACATCTCCATGCAGCTGGACGAGTGCGTCGCCTGGCCGGCCGAGGAACAGCGGGCGCGCCAGGGCATGGAGCTGTCGGCCCGTTGGGCCAAGCGGTCGAAAGACGCCTTCGGCACGCGCGAGACCCAGGCCCTGTTCGGCATCCAGCAGGGCTCGACATATGAGCACCTGCGCCGCGAAAGCTCCGACCGGCTGCAGGAGATCGGCTTCGACGGCTACGCCATCGGCGGCCTGGCCGTGGGCGAGGGCCACCAGGCGATGTGCGAGGTGCTGGACTATGCCCCCGACATGCTGCCCGCCGACCGGCCTCGCTATCTGATGGGCGTCGGCAAGCCGATCGATCTGGTCGAGGCGGTCTGGCGCGGCGTCGACATGTTCGACTGCGTCCTGCCCACACGGGCCGGCCGCCACGGCCAGGCCTGGACCTGGGACGGGCCCCTGAACCTCAAGAACGCCCGCTTCGCCGAGGATGAAAGCCCGCTGGACGCCGCGGTCCCCTGCCCGGCGTCACAGGAGTATTCGCGCGCCTATCTGCACCACCTGATCCGCACCGACGAGATTCTCGGCAAGGTGCTCCTGACCTGGCACAACCTCGCCTTCTACCAGGCCCTGACGCAGGCCATGCGCGAAGCCATCGCGGCCGGGCGCCTGGGCGAGTTCCGGCGGGATTTCCACTCCCGTCATGGCGGGGGCGACAAAACTCAAGGCTAATCAATCCTTAACGGGCATTGACAGTAACGGCGGTTTCTGAGGTAACCCCTTTGGGGAGACTTCATCATGTCGCTTTCGTCCTTGTTGTGCCGTCACACTTGGTACTGGTCGGAACGCCACGGCTCCGACCGGTGCCGCCGCTGCGGCAAGCTGGCGGAGCCGGCGGGCGCCGCTTCCGAGGCCGCTCCCGCGCCTGCGGCGATCGCGACCGTCGCGGTCCCGCCTCGCGCGCGCACCCTGACCGAGCGGCTGGACCTGCTGTCGAACGGCGGCCACCTCTCGCGCGACGAGGTCGTCGAGACGGTGCTGGAGCTGATCGAGGACGCCCAGTCGGCACGCCCCCGCCTGTCGGGCGACGTCGCCGCCCGTTACTTCGCGGCTCTGGAGGCCACACGGCGCGTCCCCGCCGTCTGATCGCCCGCTAACGGGGGCTGACCCCGTGGGCCAGGGCCTCGGCCCGATCCCGGTCCGCGCCGTCCAGGCTGGCGACCCACACATGGATGTGGTGCGGCGCCGTCGACTGCTGGAACAGGTGCTCCAACGCCCGTCGGCGGCCGTCCTCGACCACGACGATGCTGGTCCGTCCTCCCGCCACGACCTGCTCGCCCGTGTGGATCGGGAACTGCGACGCCGGCCCGGCATAGATCATCAGCTGGGCCAGGCCGCCTTTGCGCACGGTCCAGACCTGGAAGTCGGGCCCAGGGCGACCGGCCGTCAGGACATAGCCCTCCGGCAGGGCGATCGCGAACGGCAGGGCCTCGATCTCCGCCCGCGTCAGGACACGGGGCGTCGCCGCCGGGGCGGAGACCGCCGGGACCGTCGTCGGCGAAGGGGCCGGGGGCACGGCGGCGGTCGTGGGCGTCGGCTCGGTGCGTCTGGGCTCGGGCGAGGCGGCCTGCGGCCGGGGCGGAGCGGTCACGGCCGTCGGCGTCGGGCTTGAGGTCGGCGGCGCAGCCTGCGGCCGGGGCGGAGCGGTCACGGGCGTCGGCGCGGGGGTCGGGCTTGAGGTCGGCGTCGCGGCCTGTGGGGGCGGCGGCGTCTCCACCGGGCGAGCGGCGCCGGGCGGCATGGAGTTCAGGCTGCCCGTGTAGTCCGGCGTGCTCTGGGCCAGGGCGCCCCCGGCGGACAGGACGACGGCGCCTGCGGTGAGGAAAAGCGTGCGTGTCATGGAGTCAGCTTCGCCCCTCACGGCGCGAAGGACAAGCGTCGCCTCAGGCGGCGGGCAGTTCGATCCAGAAGGTGGCGCCGGCGCCCGGCTGGGACGTCACGCCGATCGAGCCGCCCTGCAGCTCGGTCAGGCGCTTGGCCAGGGCCAGGCCGATGCCGTGCCCCTCGATGGCCGACCGCTCCAGACCCAGGCGGTTGAAGGGCTCGAACAGCTGCGCCTGCTTCTCGGCGGTGAGGCCCGGCCCCTGATCGACGACCTCGATCCGGATCGCCCGCGGCGCCCGGCGTGCGACGAAGCGGACCACGCCGCCCGATGCGCCGTACTTGACCGCGTTGCTGGCCAGATTGCCGACGACCTGGGCCAGCCTCTGGGAGTCGGCCAGGGCGACCAGGCCGTCTCCGGCGCAGTCCATCTCCAGCCTCAACCCGGCCGCTTCGGGCCGCAGGGCGACCGTTCTGCGCACGTCCTCCAACAGACCCGGCACGTCGGTGGGCCTCAGCTCGACCTTGACCGCCCCGGACTCCGCGCGCGCGACGTCCAGCAGGTCGTGCGCCAGCGCCTCGACCTGTCGGGCCGTCTTGACCAGCATCTCGGCCATCTCGGCCTGGGTCGGGCTGACGGGGCCCAGCTGGCCCGCCTTCCACAGGTCGCCGATGCCGATGACCCCGCCGATCGGGCTCTTGATCTCGTGCGCCACATTGGCGAGCAGGCGGGACTTGGCTTCCGACGCGGCCTCGGCCCTGACGCGCCCGAGGCGCGCCCGCTCGGCCAGGGCGTCGCGCTCTTCCAGCAGGGCGGCGATGAGGAAGATCGGCAGGCATCCCAGGAAGACCATGGTCTGGGCCAGAACCGCCCGATCCGCCAGATCGACGTTGGCCCCGCTGAACGGACCCACCCCGGCCATGGCGCCCCCGACCGCCGTCAGGGTCACGATCACCAGCGCCGCGGCGGTGCCCAGAATGCGCAGGCGCGCCGCCACCAGGATCATCACCGGGATGA
>JAESFW010000254.1_pt1 | contig 55274 bp, 45 predicted proteins | sample 9269481 | NCBI WGS metagenome assembly JAESFW01 (sample SAMN14515350, study PRJNA621654) | algae metagenome | isolation source: Lyngbya sp. HA4199-MV5 and co-occurring heterotrophs from soil with... | place: USA: Ahupuaa O Kahana State Park, Hawaii | collected 2009-07-21 | reverse complement strand
GCACCAGGGGCTCGATCTTCTTGGGGTTCTTGCCCAGCTTGGCGGCCACGCTGCGCATGGCGGCCAGGTCGGCGAGCAGCGGCACGCCGGTGAAGTCCTGCAGCACGACGCGCGAGACGACGAAGGGGATCTCGTCCTTGCGTTCGGCCGTGGGGCCCCAGTGCGCGAGCTGGCGCACATGTTCGGCCGTGACCTTGCGGCCGTCGCAGTTGCGCAGCACCGACTCGAGCACGATGCGGATCGATACCGGCAGGCGCTTCACGCTGGGGTATTGCTGGGCCAGTGCGGGGAGGGAATAGAACTGTCCTGTCTTGCCAGACGCGGTCTTGAAGCTCTTGAGCGTGTTGGCAAAGGCGTGGCGGGCGGGCTGGGGCGACGACTTGGTCGATGTGGCCATGGCTGACTCCTGTGATGCGACAAGGCCTATTCTGTCAGTCCCGCGTGGCGGATGAAACGGTGGGGGTATGCCGGCACGAGGATGCCGTGGCATCGGCACGCCAAAAGGGGGCGACAGCCCCCTCTTCCACGGCACAGTGCGGCACCGGCCATGCGGCCGATGCGGGGGCAGGCCTTCAGGCCGCGGCCAGCGTCGGCAGGCGGCGCATGCCGAACCACTGCACTTCCGCCAGCAGGCCCACCGAGACCACATGCACGACCAGGTAGGCCTGGCCCCAGACGGTGGGCGCCACGGCGGAGCCCAGCAGCAGCGCCAGGCTGCCCAGGGCCCATGCCGCATTGCCCGCGGCCAGGCAGCCCAGCAGGCCGCGCGGCAGCCTGCGCTGGCTGGCGATGCCACCGGCCAGCAGCGCGTAGGCCAGCAGCGCCACACCGCTGCCCTGGACCAGGCCCGCAGACAGGCCGAACCACTGCGACAGTGTGTCGGTCAAGGCCAGGTGCAGGGTACCGAGGAGCACGCCGGTGGCAGCATCGAACCACACCACGGCACGCAGGAACGAGGGAGAGGACAGGAAGGACATGAGGGACTCCTTGGGTTGAATCGATTGGAAGAGCCTCCATGGTTGCCGTGGGCGCTCACGGCGTCGATGACATGCGAGGTAATGGCCCGCATGCGATATGCCTCTAGGATGCGGGGCATGAGCAGCACACACCACGCCCCACGCCCCTCCCTGCCCCACCGGCCCGCGGCCGCGGGCCACCGCGGCAGCACGCCGGGCCCCGCCTCGTTCGGCGACCACCTGCGCACCTGGCGCCAGCAGCGCCACCTGAGCCAGCTGGAGTTGGCCGACGAGGCGGACATCTCCACCCGCCATGTGAGCTTCATGGAGACCGGCCGCACCAACCCCAGCCGCGAGATGGTGCTGCGCCTGTGCGAGCGCCTGGCCATCCCGCTGCGCGAGCGCAATGCCCTGCTGGTGGCGGCCGGCTATGCGCCCATGTACCGCGAGCGCGCCTTGGACGACCCGGCCCTGGCTGCCGCGCGCCGGGCTGTGGAACTGGTGCTCAAGGGGCACGAGCCCTGCCCTGCGCTGGCGCTGGACCGCTGCTGGAACGTGGTGGCCACCAACCGCGCCGCCCAGGCGCTGCTGGCCAACCATGTGAGCCCCGAGCTGCTGGAAGGGCCCGTGAACGTGTTCCGCCTGAGCCTGCACCCCAAGGGCCTGGCACCGCACATTGCCAACCTGGCCCAGTGGCGGGCGCACCTGTTCGAGCGCCTGCGCCAGCAGATCCAGGCCACGGCCGACCCGGTGCTGATCGCCTTGCAGGCCGAGCTGCTGGAATACCCGGCGCCCGAGGAGTCGAGCCCCCTGGTGCTCGATGGTGAAATGCTAGGCGTGGTAATGCCCTTCTGCTTTCAAAGTGCGCGCGGCACCCTTTCATTTATCAGTACCACCACCATATTTGGCACCCCGGTGGATGTGACTCTGCAGGAGCTGGCCGTGGAATCATTCTTTCCGGCCGATGAATTCACCGCCCAGGTATTGCGCGAAATGGCCGCCAGCGCCTGACACCCGCAGAGCCGGCGGGCGCGCCGCGCAAGGAAGCATGTTGTGTTACAAGCCTGTTATCTGCTGCAATGCCCGCGGGCAACGAACCGGGCCCAATGCGCGTTTATTGGGCACGCCATGCAAAAAGCCCGCAGTTGCGGGCTTTTTTCTCTCAAGCGGGCCGGCAAACAACCGGCATGCCATGGATGGCTCGGATCAAATGGCGAACTTTTCGCGGTTTTCGTTTTGAATCCACTTGGGGGCCTTGCCCCGGCCCGTCCAGGTCTGGCCGGTGGCCGGATCACGGTACTTGGGCGCCACCTTGGTGCCAGCGCTGGCGCTGCGGGCGCGGCCGGTGGGGAACACGTCCTGCGCGGTCAGGCCAAACTCCGCCACCAGAGCACGCACCTGCGACACGGCATCCGACAGCTCGCGCTTGCGCGCCTCACCGATTTGCTGTTCCAGGGCATCGCGTTGCTTGAGGAGTTCTTTGTAGCTGGTTGTCATGGTATGTTGAACTGCTGGGTGGACAAAGGAGGCCCCATTATAGGAATAATGGACAAACTTTGCCGGATTTGGCAAAAAAATCGTGACAAGCCGTTGAAACAACACCAGGGGCGAAAATCAATCCAGATGTCCAGGTAATCAGCCCGACGGGTCGGGCTGGTCGATTTGCGCCAATACCCTGTCGATTCTCTTGCCCTCCAGGCCCAGCACCTCGAATATCCACCCGGCACAGACAATGCGCTCGCCCACCGCCGGCAAATGGCCGGATTCGGCCATGAGCAATCCCGCCAGGGTGTTGTAACGGCCCCGCTCCTCGGCGGGTAACTCGCGAATATCCAGGCGCGCCTTGAGCTCGGTGACCGGCATCAGGCCGTCGAGCAGCCATGCGCCGTCTTCGCGCTGCGTGGCCCAGGCGTCGGTGGCCGCACCCGGCTGGAGCTCTCCGGTGATCGCCTCCAGCAGGTCGCGCGGCGTCATGATGCCCTGCACCACGCCATACTCATCGACCACGAAGACCATGCGGCCGGAGCGCGCGCGGAATTGCCCGAGCAGCTCCATGCCGCTCAGGGTTTCGGGCAGGAAGGCCGCCGGCAGCGCATGCTGCTCGATGGGGCCGGGGGTCTGCGCGCCCAGTTCCAGCAGGCGCGCCACGCTGACCAGGCCCACCACCTCGTCGAGCGAACCGCGGCACACCGGGTACCAGGAATGGGCACCATGGCCGCCACCGGTGCCCGCCCTCTGCAGGGCCTCGGCCACGGAGAGCCGTGCCTCGAGCCACTGCACGTCTGCCCGGGGCACCATCAGCGAGGTCAGCGGCCGGTCATCAAGGCGGAACACGTTGCGCACCATCTGGTGCTCATGGTGTTCGATCACGCCGGCATCGCGGCCCTCTTCCAGGCTCGCCACGATCTCCTCTTGCGTCACGGCACGGCCGGCGTTGTTGTCGATGCGCAGCAGGCCCAGCACGCCCTGGGTGGACAGCGCCAGCAGGCGCACGAAGGGCTTGGCCACCCGGGCCACGCCGGCCATGGGCCGCGCGACGAAGCGGGCCACGGTTTCGGGGTAAAGCTGGCCGATGCGCTTGGGCACCAGTTCGCCGAAGACGATGGTGATGAAGGTGATGGCCGTGACCACGAGCGCCGTGGCACTGATGGCGGCGGCCCGCTCGGGCGCCCCGAGCAGTTGCAGCCAGCGCGCCAGATCGTCGCTGAAGGCGGCCTCGCCGATGATGCCGTTGAGCATGCCGATGGAGGTGATGCCCACCTGCACCGACGACAGGAACTGGGTCGGGTTGTCGAGCAGGTCGAGCGAGGCCTGCGCGCCCTTGTCGCCCTCGGCCGCCAATGCCACCAGGCGCGACTTGCGGCTCGACGCCAGCGCCAGCTCGGACATGGCAAACACGCCGTTGAGCAGCGTGAGCAGCGCAATCAGCAGAAAATCCATGGTTCGACAAATGGGAACACGATGGCACTTTACTGCATAGGCGACATCCAGGGCTGCGACAGCGCACTCGGACGCCTTCTGGACACGATCGGTTTTTCCGCCAGCCGCGACACGGTCTACCTGCTTGGCGACCTGGTGAACCGGGGCCCCGAATCGGCGGCCGTGCTGCGCCGCTGCATGGCCGCAGGCGATGCGCTGCGGCCCCTGCTGGGCAACCACGATCTGCACCTGCTGGCGGCGGCGCACGGCGCGCGCAAGCCCTCCCGCAAGGACACACTGGCACCGGTGCTGGAGGCGCAGGACCGCGAGGCCCTGCTCGGCTGGCTGCGCCAGCAGCCGCTGATGCGCACGCATGTCCACGCGGGAGAGCGCCTGGCCATGGTCCATGCCGGCCTGCTGCCGGCCTGGACGGTGGACGAGGCGCTGGCGCTGGCAGGCGAAGTGCAGGCCGTGCTGCGCGGCCCGGGGCTGCCGGACTTTCTGCACCAGATGTATGGCAACGGGCCGGACCGCTGGGACCCGGCCCTCACGGGCATGGACCGCCTGCGCACCATCGTCAATGCGATGACCCGGCTGCGCTTTTGCTCGCCCGGCGGGGTGATGGATTTCGAAAGCACCGAGAGCGCGGACACGCCCCCCACCGGCCTGATGCCCTGGTTCGACGTGCCGGGGCGGCAGGCGGCAGGCAGCCTGGTGGCCTTTGGCCACTGGTCGACCCTGGGATTGCTGGACCGCAGCGACACCCTGGCGCTGGACACGGGCTGTGTCTGGGGCGGCTGCCTCTCTGCCATGCGCTTTGGCGCCACGCTGGCCGACCGCGAGCTGCTGCAGGTGCACTGCGAACAATCACAGGCACCGGGCTGAGCCGAACAGGGGATGGATGGAAAGGGCTGCTGCGATCGCGCCAGCGGCCCGGGCACCCTCAGGAAGTGACGGCGGCCTTGAACAGCGCCGCGACCTTGCGCTTGGGCTTGATGTTGGCCGACACGCTGCTGCGTGGGCCGGCCGAGCGCGAGGCCTCCCATGCCGGGGCGTTCTCACCGGCGGGGCTGGCTTCGTAGGGCTTCTCGAAGAACGGGTCGCGCGAGGCGACGGCGGGGCGGAAGCCCCGGTGCTGCTCGCGCCCCTCGCGGGACTCACGGCCGCCGCGGTACTCGCGGTCGCGCTCGCGGCGTGGGCCGGAAGGGATGCCGTCGCGGCCATCGCCGGTCTCGCCGGCTTCGCGCCAGGCACGGCGACCGTCGTTGATGCGGCCGCGGGGCTGGTCTTCGTCGTACTCGATGGCTTCGAGTTCAATCTTCTTCTTGATGAGCTTCTCGATGTCGGCCACCAGGCGGGCATCGCTGCCCGAGACCAGGGTGACGGCCAGGCCCGAGGCGCCGGCACGGCCGGTGCGGCCGATACGGTGCACATAGTCTTCGGCGTTGAAGGGCACGTCGAAGTTGAACACCGCGGGCACATCCTTGATGTCGAGGCCGCGCGCGGCCACGTCGGTACACACCAGCAGGTCGACTTCGCCCTTCTTGAAGGCTTCCAGGGCTTTCAGGCGCTCGTCCTGGCTCTTGTCGCCGTGCAGGGCCGCGGTCTTGAGGCCTTCGCGCTCCAGGCTGCGCGCCAGGCGGGCGCAGCCGAGCTTGCTGTTCACGAAGATGAAGGCCTGCTTGATGCTGCGGCTCTTGAGCACCTGGTGGATGGCGCGGCGCTTGTCGTCATCATTGGCGCTGTAGAAGCGCTGCTCCACCGTGGAGGCCGTCTCGTTGGGGCGGGCCACCTCGATGGTGATGGGGTTCTGCAGGTAGCTGCTGGCCAGGCGCTTGATCTCGGGCGAGAAAGTGGCCGAGAACAGCAGCGTGGTGCGCTGCTTGGGCAGGTAGGACAGGATGCGCTGCAGGTCGGGCAGGAAGCCGATGTCCAGCATGCGGTCGGCTTCGTCGAGCACCACGTACTCGACCTGGTTGAGCACCGCGTTCTTGGCCTCGATGTGGTCGAGCAGGCGGCCTGGCGTGGCCACGAGCACTTCGACACCCTTCTTGAGTTCCAGTGTCTGCGGCTTCATGTCCATGCCGCCGAACACCACGGTGCTGCGCAGCTTGGTGTGCTTGGCATACAGGGCGATCTGCTGGGCCACCTGGTCGGCCAGCTCGCGCGTGGGCAGCAGCACCAGGGCGCGCACGGGGTGGCGGGCCGGCGAGGTGGAGGTGTTCTCGTGCTTGAGCAGGCGCTGCAGCAGGGGCAGCGAAAACGCCGCCGTCTTGCCGGTCCCGGTCTGGGCGGCACCCATCACGTCCTGGCCGGTCAGCACCACGGGAATGGCCTGGGCCTGGATGGGCGTCATGGACTCGTAGCCCATTTCGGCCACGGCACGCGCCAGCGGCTCGGCCAGCGAAAGATTGGAAAAAGAACTTGTCATTTAGCCCTCTATTGTCGCACTGGCGGCCCAAACACACCATGGGGGTGGCAGGCAAGGGTGAATCCACCGAGCCATGCCGCCAGCAGGCTGGATTCATTGCTTTTATTTTGATAGCAATAAACCAATAACCATCAAGCTGCAGATGGCAATTTTTGGGGGCCAGGGCCCCGTTGGCGGGCCCTACTCGAGCACGGCGCGCAGCTGGCGCGTGGTCACGGCCAGGCGGCGCGCGCCGATCTGGGCGATGTTGTTCATCACCGTGAGCGCGGCCTCGGGGTAGCGCCGGGCCCAGGCATCGAACTGCGCCCGCGACAGCCGCACCAGCTGCACCGGCCCCAGTTCGGCCCCGGCGCTGGCGGTGCGCGCGGCCCCGTTGAGGAAGGCCATCTCACCGAACGCCATGCCCGGCCCCACGGTGGCCAGGCGCAGACCGCGCTCGGGGGGCCACTGGGTCACCAGGGTGATGTGGCCCGACTGCACGACGAGCAGGTCGCGGTCGGTGTCCCCGGCGTTGAACACCACGCCATGGGCCGCCATGGGCAGCGCCTCGAGCACCGACTCCAGCGCCAGCCGGGCCTCGCTGGCCAGGCCTTCGCCGATTTCACCGAGCCTGTCCTGCTCGGGGTAGACCGGCCGTTCGTTCTCGGGCCGCTCGGCCAGGATGGCGGCCTCGGCCCATTCCAGGGCCCGGTCGCCGTCGGCAAAGCTGCGCACGCCAGGGCCCACGTGCTCGGCCGCCACGCGGTCGAGCGCGGCCACGGCGCAGGCCACGCCCTGCTGGGCCAGGTCGCGCACCAGGGCGCGCAGCTGCGCCAGGGCCGTGCTGTCCCAGGCCGGAACGCGGCTCGCGTCCAGAATGACCCAGCGGTGGCGCGGCTGCAGCATCAGCCGCACCTGCTCGGCCAGGTGCGCTGCCACGCCGAAGGACATCACGCCCTGCAACTCGAACACCGCGACCTGGTTCATGCGCGGGGCCAGCCAGGTGTCCGAGCCCGCCCGGCGCAGGCGGCGTGAGCGCAGTTGCCCGTCCAGCCGCACATGGCGCAGCACCTTGGAGGCCGAATCGCGCAGCAGCACGAAGGTGGCCACCACCAGCCCGGCCACCAAGGCCCCCACACCGCCCATGACGGCAAACACCAGCGCCACCAGCCAGCTTTGCGCCCAGGTCACGCTGGAGCGGCGCGCATAGCCCGGCGACCACAGCAGGCCGGGTACCTGCATCAGCCCGGCCAGCACGAGCCCGCCCGCCAGGCAGGCCATGGGCACCCAGTGCAGCCACCAGGCCCCCGTGAGGGCCACGGCCAGCATGATGCCGGCATGCCAGCGCGGCGCGCTGGCCGAGGCGCCGGCCTGCGCCAGCACGATGCGCGAACGCGAGGCACTGGTGGACGCCGGGATCATGCCCGCCAGGCCGCAGACCACGCCCAGCACGCTTTCGCGCCGCAGCGCCAGGTTGGGGTTGCCGCGCAGGCCGTGGTCGAGTTCCAGTTCCTGGTTGAAGACCAGGATCTCCAGGCTGTTGACCAGGGCCATCAGCAGGGCCAGCACCACCAGGGCCGAGCCGTGCCGGTGCGCTAGTTCCAGCCAGGGAATGTCCGTCCAGTCGGGCCACAGCGGTCCGGCAAAGGCGCTCTGCACGACGGCCGGTGCGAACACATCGCCCATGCCCACGCCCCACAGCCCCGCCACGGCCACGGCCAGCGCCACCAGCACCACGGCGCTGAGCAGGCCCGGCATGCGCGGCCAACGGCGGCGCAGCAGCACCGCCAGGCCCACCACGGCCAGGGCGGCCACGGCATGCCAGGCGGTGCGCGCATCCCATTGCCACCCGGCACCGGCGCCCAGGCCATTGCGCAGCTGGCCCACGACCATCGACAGGCCCACGCCCGCCGCAAAGCCATGGGTGACCGAGATCGGCAGAAAGCGCGCCACCGAGGCCAGCCGCAGCACGCCCAGCAGCCACTGGAAGCCGAAGGCCAGCGCCACGGTGGCGCCGCTCACGGCCAGCACCTGACGTGGCGAAAGGCCCAGCGAGCCCGCCGCGCCGTGGGCCGTGGCCACCACGGCGGCAAAGAGCAGGGCCACCACGGTGGTCGGCGCATAGACGACGCCCGGGCGCGGCGCCAGCACGGTCAGCAGCAGGCCGGGCAAGGCGGCCGACCACAGGGCCAGGGCTGCCAGCGAATAGCCACCGGCCAGGGGCGCAAAGGCCAGCAGCCCCAGGCCCACCGCGTGGGGTACCGTGACCGCCGCGGCGGACCAGGCGGCCGCCGCCCCCGAAGGCGGTGACGCCGCGGGCCCGGCGCCGGCCGTCTCCAGGCGAGCCGTGGGGGAGGACGGCTCAGGGCCCATCACAGGCTGCGTGCGGAAAAGGTGTCGCAGCCCTTGACGCTGCCGTTCTGCAGGCCGTTGTTGAACCAGCGCTGGCGCTGGGCGCTGCTGCCGTGGGTGAAGCTCTCGGGCACCACCCGGCCGCCGCCAGCGCGCTGCAGGGCGTCGTCGCCGATCTTGGCGGCAGCGTTCATGGCCTCCTCGACATCGCCTTGCTCCAGGATCTGGCGCGCGTTCTGGGCATGGTGGGCCCACACGCCGGCAAAGCAGTCGGCCTGCAGCTCCAGGCGCACGGACAGGGCGTTGTACTCGGTCTGGCTCACGCGCCCGCGCATCTGGTCCACCTTGCCGCTGATGCCCAGCAGGTTCTGCACATGGTGGCCGACCTCGTGCGCGATCACGTAGGCCTGCGCGAAATCACCGGGCGCGCCCAGGCGGTTCTTGAGCGTTTCGTAGAAGCCCAGGTCGATGTAGACCTTGCGGTCGGCCGGGCAGTAGAACGGGCCCATGGCCGCCTGGCCCGCACCGCAGGCCGTGGGCGTGGATCCGCGGAACAGCACCAGGCGCGGCTCCTGGTAGGTGCCGCCGCCCTGGCGGAACACGGCTTGCCACACGTCCTCGGTGTCGGCCAGCACGGTGGAGACAAAACGCGCCATGGTGTCGTCGGCCGGCGGGCGGTGGGCGGGCCCGGGGTGTTGCTGCTGCACCTGCGCAGGCGGACCACCGCCGCTGAGCAGGCCCAGGATGGTCAGCGGGTTGATGCCCAGCACCCAGCCGCCCACCAGGGCGATGACGATGGTGCCGATGCCGATGCTGCGCCCCCCGAAAATGGGCGATCCGCCCCCTCCGCCCCCCTCGTCACGGCGGTCCTCGACGTTGTCGGACTCGCGGTTGCCTTCCCATTTCATCGCAGGTTCTCCAGCGCCCCCTGAACGAATGGGGGCAATGGGCAGCATGTTACGCGCGCCCGGCCCTCCCGGGAGCCGGATGCAGGTAGGAAAGCAGCGCGCTACCATGCAGGGTTTCCGCCCCCTGCCGCCACCGCCCTGCGCCCCATGCTGCCCCATCCCCACCACCTGCCCTCGGGCGCCAGCAACCCCGTCATCCTGCTCACGGGCTTCGACCCCTTTGGCGGCGACGCCGTCAACCCCAGCTGGCTGCTGGCCCAGGCGCTGCAGGGCCAGGCCATCGGCGGGCACACCGTGGTCTCGGCGCAGCTGCCCACCGTGTTCGGCCAAGCCCTGGAGCGCCTGGCCGCCCTGCACCGGCAATTGCGCCCGGCCCTCACCGTGTGCCTGGGCCAGGCCGGCGGCCGGGCCGCGCTGTCGATCGAGCGCATCGGCATCAATGTGGACGATGCCCGCATCCCCGACAACCGCGGCGCCCAGCCCATCGACCAGGCCATCGTGCCGGACGGCCCGGCGGCCTACTTTGCCAGCCTGCCCATCAAAGCCATGCTGCGCGCCGTGCAGCGCGCAGGCGTGCCCTGCGAGGTATCGCAGACCGCCGGCACCTTCGTCTGCAACCACGTGCTCTACGGCCTCATGCACCTGCTGGCCACCGAGGGCGCGGCCGGCATGCGCGGCGGTTTCGTGCATGTGCCCTGGCTGCCGGGCCAGGGCACGCCCAGCCTTCCCCTGCGCGATGCGGTGCGCGGCCTGCACCAGGCGCTGTGGGCAGCGGTACTGGCCCGCCAGGACATCGCGCTGGGCGCAGGCGCAACCCATTGAGGGCGGGCACCCGGCCTCTGCCAGCGCACGCGGGGCGCAAACACGGGCTTGACGGCTCCACCAGCGCGGGCGAACATTTCCCGGCAGGACACTGCCCACCACCATGACCCACCCCACCCGGTTCCGCGGCCAGAGCCTGCGCACCCAGATCTCCGTGGTGTTCGCGGTGCTGGTGATCGCCCTGGCGGCGGCGATGTCGCTCGGCTTTGGCGAGCTCCTCAAGCTGCGCGTGCAGCGCGACGCCAGCCAGGCCCTGCACACCGTGGCCGACAACGCCAGCCGGCAACTGGCCCAGGGCCTGTTCGAGCGCAGCCGCGTGACCCAGGTGCTGGCCGATGCGCCAGGCATCTGGGAGCGCGGCCTGGACTCGGCCGAGGTGCGCCAGCTGCTGGCGCGCAGCCAGGCCATCGACCCGCACAGCCTGTGGATCGGCGTGGCCGACGCCCAGGGCGTGGTGCGGGCTGCGACCAAGGGGCTGCTGGAAGGCGAGAGCGTGCGCGAGCGCCCCTGGTTCGTTGCCGGGCTGGCCCAGTTGCACGTGGGCGACGTGCACCCGGCCAAGCTGCTGGAGAAGCTGCTGCCGCCCAACGCCTCGGGCGAGCCCTACCGCTTCGTGGACTTTGCCGCCCCCATCCGCAGCGGGCAGACGACCATGGGCGTGCTGGGCATGCACGGCAGCTGGGAATGGACGCGCGAGGTGCTGGAGAGCCTGGCCCCCATCGGCATCCAGGGCGCCTCGGTGGACCTGTTCGTCTTCGACCGCACGGGCAAGCTGATCTTCTCGCCACCCGAGTACCGCAGCCAGCTCGAGGCCGGCAACCAGCGCCTGCCCGTGCCGCTGACCGTCGCCACACGGGAATCGGGCACCCCGCCCGCCACCGTGGTGGCCTGGGCCGATGGCAAGGACTACCTCACCGCCAGCGTGCGCATGGAGGCCCGCAACGCCCCCAGCGACCTGGGCTGGCACATCGTGGCGCGCGAGCGGGTGGAGGTCGCGTTCGCGGACGCCGACCGCGCGGTGCGCCTGGCCCTGGCGATCGGCCTGCTGGCCGCCGTGCTGGCGGCCGCCCTGGCCTGGATCGCGGCCCGCCGCCTGAGCGAGGACCTCTACGTCCTGGCCGATGCCGCGAGCCGCGTGGAGTCAGGGAAGCCGGGGGCCACGATTCCGCTCGTCACCCACAACCGCGACGTACACCAGCTGTCTTCGGCGCTGAGCAGCATGACCGAGCGCCTCATCGCAGCCCATGAGGCCATGGAGGACAAGGTGCGCCTGCGCACCCTGGAGCTGGAGGCCGCCAACCGCGCCCTGGACCTGCAGGCCCGCACGGACGCCCTCACCGGCCTGCTCAACCGCCGGGGCTTCGACAGCCGCATGGAGTTTGCGCTGGCCCTGGCACGCCGCAGCGGCCGGCCGCTGAGCCTGATCTCCGTGGACGTGGACCATTTCAAGCGCGTGAACGACAGCTTCGGGCACGAGGCCGGCGACGAAGTGCTGCGCCGCATGGCGCAGACGCTGCAGCAGCGCCTGCGCGCGTCCGACGTGATCGCCCGGCTGGGCGGCGAAGAGTTTGCGGTGGTGCTGCCCGACACCGACCTCGCAGGCGCACGCGCCATTGCCCAATCCATCGTGGAAAGCATGGCGGCGCAGGAGGACCCGCTGGTGGGGCGGATCACGGTGAGCGCCGGCATCTCCAGCCTGCGTGCGCAGCAGGACAGCGTGCACGAGATGCTGCGCCGCAGCGATGCGGCGCTCTACGAGGCCAAGGGCCAGGGGCGCAACAGGGTGTGTGTGGAGCCCGAGACCGGGCCTGCGCTGAAGTAGTCGCCCAGCCGGTCCGCCAGCCCGGCGAGCTCGCCGTCCTGGTGCTGGCGCGCGATCGCCAGTTGCTCCCGTGCATAGGCCGGGTCGCCGAGCATCATGGCCGTGTTCACGCAGTGGCCGCGCTTGGCCATGTGCAGGATGAAGGCATCGAGCACCTCGCAAGGCCAGTAATGGATCTCGGCCTCGCCAGCGTGGGCGTCGGCCACAGGGGACAGGTCGGCACCCGCCGTGGCGCGGGGTGCGGACGGTTCAACAACGGGGACCATGTTGGACTCCTTCACACGGGGCCCGCGGGGCATCCGCAGGCATGCATCCATGCTAGAAAACTTACCAACACTTGCACTTCAGCCGAAGTGCATTGCCTTTGTAGGACAGCGTCAACAGGCCTTTGGTTCCCCGTGCACACAGGATTTCAAAGGCAAATTCGCATCAGCTATTGATTGCGCAGCGCGCCACCCGCGACGCCTGAAACTGGCGCGGCCAAGGCCAGTGCCCCCGCGCAAGGGCCGCCCCGCCGCGCTGGGGGCGTCCCCCTCCCGACTCGCGCAACGAGGAGAGAGAGGGGCTGAGGGCCGCGGCTCCAAGCCTGCCTGCGCAGGCTTGGACGTGCCCGAAGAGCGGCCGCCTCTGGCGGACGCACCGAGGCGCGAAGCGACTCAGGGGGTGTATCGTTTCAAGCCTTGGGCAGGGTCACGCCCACCTGGCCCTGGTACTTGCCACCGCGGTCTTTGTAGGAGACTTCGCAGACGTCGTCGGGATCGCTTTCGAAGAACAGCACCTGCGCACAGCCCTCGCCTGCGTAGATGCGCGCGGGCAGCGGCGTGGTGTTGGAGAACTCCAGCGTCACATAGCCCTCCCACTCGGGCTCGAAGGGCGTGACATTGACGATGATGCCGCAGCGCGCATAGGTGCTCTTGCCCAGGCAGATGGTGAGCACGTTGCGCGGAATGCGGAAATACTCCACCGTGCGCGCCAGCGCGAAGCTGTTGGGCGGGATGATGCAGCTGTCGCCGTGGAAATCGACGAAACTTTTCTCGTCGAAGTGCTTGGGGTCCACCACCGTGCTGTGGATGTTGGTGAAGACCTTGAATTCCGGCGCACAGCGGATGTCGTAGCCATAGCTGCTGGTGCCGTAGCTGATGATCTTGCGGCCTTCGGCCTCGCGCACCTGGCCGGGCTCGAAGGGTTCGATCATGCCGTGGTCGGCCGCCATGCGGCGGATCCATTTGTCGCTTTTGATGCTCATTGGTTAACTCCTGCCATATTTTAGGCAGGAGACCGCCTCCTGGCCCGGCGCGCTGGCCAGCTCACCTCAGCTTTTTCTCGCGGATGTGGCGCGCCAGACCGCAGTAGCCTTCCTTGAACAGGATCTCGCTCTCCAGCCTGGCGGGCAGCAGCTTCTCCTTCAGGTCCGCGGCCGCCTGGTTGCCCTGCGAGCGGCGGATGAAGCCGATGGCCTCCTCGAACTTGGACACCTCGGAGCGGCAGGCTTCCTGTGCCCGCTGTGCAGCGGTGCTGTTGTCGATCGCCAGCTGGGCCCGGACAGATCCGCCGGCCAGCAGGCCCACTGCGAGCACCAGCAGGGGAGCGGTGCCGGCCAGGGTGTGCAGCATCGTGCCAGGCTGCCGATCAGGTACCTGCAGCCTGCGAGTCCGGCAAGGACTGGCTGATCACCGTGCGCTCGACCAGGCGCTCGTCGCCCAGCACGATCAGCGCGAACAGCAGTTCGTCCAGGTTGCGCGCCTGGGCCGTCTTGCGCGCCAGCAGCGGCGTGGCGGCGGGGTGGATGACGACGAAGTCGCCCTCGCAGCCCGGCTGCAGGTTGCCGACCACGCCCCCCAGGCCCAGGGCCTTGGCGGCGCCCGCCGTGTGCTGCCACCACAGTTGCTGGGGCGACAGGCTCAGGCCCTGCTTGGTCTGGCCCTCGCGCCCCACGTAATAGGCGGCCAGCATGGTGCGGAACGGGCTGAAGCTGGTGCCACCGCCCACATCGCTGGCCAGGCCATAGCCGAAGCCCACGCGGTCGGCACCCGCATAGTCGAAGAAGCCGCTGCCCAGGAACAGGTTGCTTGTGGGGCTGACGGCGGCCACGGTGCCGGTGTCGCGCATCAGCGCACGGTCGTCGTCATCGAAATGGATGCAGTGCGCGTACACCGCGCGCTCGCGCATCAGGCCGTAGTCGCCGTACACGCCCAGGTAGCTGCGCGAAGCGGGGAACAGCTCGCGCGCCCAGCGCACCTCGTCCAGGTTCTCGGCCACATGCGACTGGATCCAGACATCGGGGTGGCGTGCGGCCAGCTCGCCCGCGCCGCTCAGTTGTTCGTGCGTGCTGGTGGGCGCAAAGCGCGGCGTGATGGCGTAGCCCAGGCGGTCCACGCCATGCCAGCGGCGGATCAGCGACTCGGTGTCGATCAGGCTCTGCTCGGTCTGGTCGCGCACGCCATCGGGTGAATGGCGGTCCTGCAGCACCTTGCCGGTGATCAGGCGCAGCTGGCGGCGCTGCGCCTCGGTGAACAGCGCGTCCACACTGGCCGGGTGGGAGGTGGCAAAGGTCAGCGCCGTGGTCACGCCGTTGCGCAGCAGTTCGTCCACGAAGAAATCGGCCACCTGGGCGGCGTAGGCCGGGTCGACAAAGCGTGATTCGTGCGGGAAGGTGTAGTTCTCCAGCCAGGGCAGGAGGCCCGCGGCGGGCGCGCCAATCACATCGGTCTGGGGAAAGTGGATGTGCATGTCCACAAAGCCCGGCGCGATGAGGCGGCCCGGCAGGTGCTCGACCGCACCCTGCCCGTATTCGGCAGCCAGGGCGTTCCAGGCACCCGCGGCCACCACGCGCTGGCGGCCCGCGCCATCGGGGGCGATGGCCAGCAGGCCATCCTCGTCGTACAGGGCCGAGCCGTCGTCGGCGAAACGCAATAGGGCAGAACGGTAGACATGCATGGGGATTAGCTTAGCGGCACAGGCAAGCCGCTGCATATTCTTGTGCCTATAGTGGGTATGCGAGACTCGTCAGTGCGCTGGTTTCACCAAAGCGCCACAACGCCAACAACCGTAGCAAGCGCGCGGCCGAGGCGAGGGCCTCCGTGCAAGGGCCGCCCCGCCGCACCGGAGGCGTCCCCCTTCCCGAATTGCGCAGCAATTCGAGAGAAGGGGGAAGGCGCGAAGCGACTCAGGGGGTTGTTCTCTATCTCTAGTGGCTGAGTTTGCCCTGCACGCCTTCGGCCAGCCAGTTCATTTTCAGGATCTGCTCGTCGCTCAGGACCTTCCCTGCCGCGATGACCTCACGGCCCTCGTTGTCGCGCACGGCCGCCTTGCCCGCGCGGAAAGGGTGGAGCGTGCCCGCGCCCACGGCCTTCTGCGCGGCCAGCACTTCCTGCTGCACGGCCTGCGGCACTTTGGGGCCGAAGTCGCCCACGCGGATCATGCCCTCGCGCACGCCGCCCCAGACGGTGGCACTCTTCCAGGTGCCGGCCTGCACGGCGCGCACGCGCTCGGTGTAGTACCGGCCCCACTGGTGGGTGACGGCGACGATCTGCGCGTCGGGCCCGACGCCCCGCATGTCGGAGTGGTAGGCCACGGCCATCTTGCCGCGCTCCTGCGCAGCGGCCATCACGGCGGTGGAGCCGGTATGGAAGGCGATCACGTCCACGTCCTGGTTGAACAGCACCATGGCGGCGTCGCGCTCCTTGGGCGGGTCGAACCAGACGTTGAGCCAGACCACCTTGACGCTGGCCTTGGGGTTGACCGAGCGCATGCCCAGGGTGAACGCGTTCAGGCCCTGCAGCACCTCGGGGATGGGAAAGCCCGCGACATAGCCAGCCACGCCCGTCTTGCTCATGCGGCCGGCGGCGATGCCGGCGAGGTAGCGGCCCTCGTAGTAGCGCGCATTCGCGGCGGCCACGTTGGCGGCCGTCTTGTAGCCGGTGATGGACTCGAACTTCACGTTCGGATAGTCCTGCGCGACCTTGAGCGTGGGCTCCATGTAGCCGAAGCTGGGCGTGAAGATGATCTGGTGCCCCGTGGCCGCCAGGTCGCGGATGACGCGTTCGGCGTCGGCGCCCTCTGCCACGTTCTCGACGAAGCTGGTCTTGACGTCCTTGCCCAGTGCCGCCTCGACGGCCTTGCGGCCTTCGTCGTGCTGGCGCGTCCAGCCCGCCTCGGTGATGGGCGAGACATAGACGAAACCGGCCTTCACGGGCGCGGCAGGGGTGGTCTGGGAAAAGGCGGGGGAGACGGAAATGGCGCCGACGAGCGCACTCACACAGGCCGCACGCAGTGCGGTGGCGAGGTTTTTGTACATGGTGTTCCTCTACATGGTCCCGATGACAGAAAAAGCAAAAGGCTGCCGGGACAGCAGCCTTTGCAGGGGCAGTATTGTAGCAAGGCGCTGCGCAGGCGGCAGCGCCCTGGGGAGGCTACTCGCGCACGCTGGTGGTGCGGTAGCCCGTGCTGGAGGTGATCTCGCTTTCGCTGAAGGGCACGCGCAGCCACTGCTTGGCACCGTAGGCCCGGGTGTAGTCGGCGAAGTGCGGCGAGGCCGGGTCGTCCGAGAGCGAGAACGTCAGGAAGGTATGGGCCTGCACGCCACCGGGCGGGAAGCTCACCACCTGCATGTAGCTGTTGCCGTAGGACTGGCCCTCCATGGTGTAGCCCCCCTGCCCGATGGGGTTGTCCGAGCAGGTGATGGTGAAGTAGCCCACGCCGCCGCAGCCGCCGTACAGCGGAATCTTGCTGCCGTTGCGCTGGGAGAACAGCACCTCGCCGCGCTGCGCGTCCATGGCATAGCCGCTGGCCTGCACCTTGGCCACGGCGGCACCGAAGGCCTGGCGCAGCGCATCTGCGGCACCGGGCTTGAGGTCGCGCGGGGTGTTCAGCGGGTCGGCCGGGTCGAAGGGCACGGCATAGAGCTGCGAGGCCGGCACCTGCTTGGCGTTCCAGAACTCGTCCCAGACGTGCGAGCCGCGTGCCGTGGCGTTGCCGGTGTTGTCCCAGGCGCGCAGCGCGGCACAGGCCGCACTGACGTCCACCGTGCCCAGCGCGACGACCGCGATCTGCGGCGTGCTGCAGACCATGTCCAGCGCCTGGGCCTTGAAGCGCTCGGCGCTGTAGACCCGGCTGTTGAGCACCATCTGCCGCACGATGGCGCTGCTGGCCTGGGTGCCCGGGTAGCCGTCGGTGCCCGCAAAGCGGTCCTGCACCATCTGGTGGCCCAGGCGGGTGCGCAGGCTCAGCGCCTCACTGCCGGCGGCGCCGAAGATGGCCGGGTAGCCCGTGAGCAGCGCCTTGGCGTTGGTGGACCAGTAGCTGTCGTTCATGTTGCCCACGTAGTCGTCGCGCAGCAGGCTGGGCATGCGCGATGGGCCGATGGCGCCCTTTTGCACCGAGTCGGCATCGCTCTTCCAGTCGCAGGCGCTGCGCGAGCCGTCGAAGAAAGGCGCATTGGGAATCGCCGCCGCCATGGCCTTGCCAAAGGCCGTGGTGCAACTGGCCACCTGCTCGGGCGTGACATTGGGCACCGCGCCAATGTCAGCGTACCAGGCCTTGGCATGGCCCCGGCCCACGGCCACGGTGTTGACCCAGGGGATGGCGGCCTCCTCGCGCTGGATGGCCATGAACTCGTCGAGCGAGCCGGCCTGGTTCCAGCGCATCCAGTTGCGGAAGGTGCGGTAGTTCTCGCCGTTGACATCGCGCATGGCGAAGGCCTTGGTGCTGCTCCAGCCCAGGGCGGGGTTGAGCAGGGCCATGTTCAGCATCGGTCCGTACTCGGACTTGTAGAGCGTGCGCGTGACGGCCGTGGTGGCGCCTGAGGCGTTGCGCACCTGCACGGTGATGGGCCGCGCGCTCATCTTCACGCTCTTGCCGTCGCGCTCGTAGCTGGTTGGATCACCCGGCGTGAGCGCGAGCTCGTAGAAGCCGAAGCGGCGTGCCGTGGAGACGGTATGGCTCCAGGCCACGCTGTCGTTGAAGCCGATGAGCACGACCGGAATGCCCAGGAAGGACACGCCGCTCACGTTGAGCTCGCCCGGGATGGTGAGCTGCGCCTGGTAGAAACGGTCCGGCCCGCTCCAGTACCAGTGCGGGTTGCCGAACAGCACGCTGCTGCCCTCGCCCGTGACGGCCGAGCCGAAGCCATACATGTTGCTGCCCACGCCTTCGACACCCCCTACCGCCAGTTGGGGCGCCCGGGTGTCTGCGGGATCGAAGGCCGCGACCTGGCGCGCCGCGGACCGGGCCGTACCGGCCAGGCTGGCAGCCCCAGGCGGCTGGGCGTTGGCGATGTTGGGCAGGAAGTTGCTGTAGCCGCCCGCCAGGTTGGCGGCGACCATGCGGCGCCAGATGTCCTGCGCGGTGATGGGCAGCACCCAGGCTTCGGCGCGGCAGGCCGCGTGGGAACGGGTACCGGCCTTGGCCTCCTTGACATAGCGGTTGTAGCCTGCGGCAAAGCCCTCGACCAGCTTGCGCATGTTCTCGGGCTGGGCCGCGGCCATGGCGTCCACCACGTCGGACGAGAGCACATGGCGGTGGAAGAAGTCCGAATCGAGGTTGCTCGGCTGGCCGATGGTGCTGTCGTAGCGCAGCGTGGCTTCACCCCCCAGGTACTGCGAACGCTCGCCCCGGTAGGTCAGGAAGGAATCGGCCATGGTGCACAGGTTGTCTTCGGCCTGTGCATAGCCGTAGCCGAAGCCCACGCCGGACCAGTTCGATGCCTTGATGTGCGGCACGCCCATCTCGGTGCGCCGGATCTCGGCGCTGTAGCCGCTGCCACCGTCGTTGCCGCCGCAGGCGGCGAGCACGGCCGCCACGGCCAGCAGGGAAAGCGGCCGGATGCCGCTGCGTTTCAAATGCCTCTTCATTGCGCTTGTCTCCTTGTGCCCTCTTTGGCGGGGCACAGGCAGCTTAGGCAGGCGGGCGCCCCCTGGCTTGAACGCAGCGGCTAGGCTGGCCAGGGAATTACTGGGCCTGCCAGGTGCGCAAGGCGTGCTCGTCAACCACCACGGCCACACTGCCGGCGTTGGCCAGAAAGGACGGTGGCAGGCCGAAATAGCGCTGGAAGGTGCGGCTCATGTGCGCAGCGTCGGTGAAGCCGCCGGACAGGGCGATCTGCGTGAGCGAGCCGCCCGTGGCCATGAGCTGCACCGTGCGCCGGATCTTGGCCCACAGCAGGTAGCGCTTGATGGACATGCCGGTCTGCTCGCGGAACAGGTGGGTCATGCGGTCGGGCGACAGGCAGGCCAGGGCCGCCAGGTCCCTGAGGGGGATGGTGCTGCCCTGCCCCGAGGCCACATGCAGGCGCTGCAGCACGCGGTCCACGCGCGGGTCGAGCGGCGCCCGCTGCTCGGACGTGCCGCACACGCACCGCACCATGCCTTCGCTGAGCGCTCGCAACCGGCCCGCGCCCAGTTGGCCGTGCAGGGCGCCTTCGAACTGCTCGCGCAGTGGGCCGAAGCAGGCCGCGTCGATCGGCAGGATGGAGCGCTCGCCCAGGGCGATCGACAGCGCGCGGAACGCCGCCGAGGCCGGATCGATGTTCAGCGACAGCAGGCCGCAGCCATCGGCGTCGAGCTGGCGCGGCACATGAGGCGCCACGAGCGCTGCGGTGCAGCGCAGCACGCTGCCGTCCAGCGTGACGAGCGTGAACGGGTGCCCGCTGACCGAGGCCAGCAAGGTGGCCGAAGAGCGTGCCGTGAGGCCGGACTGGATGGCCGGCGTGATGTAGAAGAAGCGGTCGTCCCAGAGGTGCAGGTGGTTGGGTGTCGGCATGCGTGGTGCCCGATCGGTGGTTTTTTGTCTCCCGCACCATTGTGGGGCAGAAGCCCGATCGGGGCCAGCACGCCTTGCCGCCGCCCCCCAGGGCCGGGGCGCGCGCCGTGTCTCAGCGCAGGCGCAATGCGCCGGAGGGCGCCGCCGTGAGGCGGAAGGCCCCCACCACGTCGGCCAGGCGCGCGGCCTGGTCCTTGAGGCTCTCTGCGGCGGCGGTGGACTCCTCCACCAGGGCCGCGTTCTGCTGCGTCATCTGGTCGAGCTGGTTCACGGCCACGTTGACCTGGCCGATGCCCTGGCTCTGCTCCGACGCGGCGGCGCTGATCTCGCCGATGATGTCGGTCACGCGGCGCACGGAGTTCACGATCTCGTCCATGGTGCTGCCCGCGTTCTGCACCAGCGCGGCGCCCGATTCGACCTTCTCGACCGACTGGCCGATCAGGGTCTTGATTTCCTTGGCCGCCTCGGCGCTGCGCTGCGCCAGGCTGCGCACTTCGCTGGCCACCACGGCAAAACCCCGGCCCTGCTCACCGGCGCGCGCCGCTTCCACAGCCGCGTTCAGCGCCAGGATGTTGGTCTGGAAGGCAATGCCGTCGATGGTGCCGATGATGTCGCTGATCTTCTTGCTGCTGGCGTTGATCTCGTCCATGGTGCTGACCACCTGGGCCACCACCTCACCGCCGCGCTGCGCCACCTGGGCGGCCGATGCCGCCATCTGGTTGGCCTGCACGGCCGAGTCGGCGCTCTGGCGCACGGTGCTGGTGAGCTCTTCCATGGAGGCGGCGGTCTCTTCCAGGTTGCTGGCGGTCTGCTCGGTGCGCGCGCTCAGGTCCTGGTTGCCGACGGCGATCTGCGCGCTGGCCGTGGAGATGCTGTCCACCACGCCGCGCACCTGCTGCAGCGAGCCGTGCAGCGCGCCGCGCATGACGTCCAGCGAGCGCAGCAGATGGCCGGTCTCGTCATTGGCGTAGCTCGCCTGGGGGGTACCGGTCAGGTCCATGTTGGCGATGGACTCGGCAATCGCTTCGGCCTTGCGCAGCGGGCGCGTGATGCTGGTGGCGAGCAGCCAGGCCAGCAGGGCCCCGAGCACCAGGGAGACGGCCGTGCACACATAGAGCAACAGCGTGGTCTGGGAGCGCAGCTCCTCGGCACGCTTGCCTGCGGCGTCCAGATCGGAGCGCTGGGCGTCGACCAGCTGCTGCACGCCGGCCAGGTAGTCGCGCGAGGTGGGCTCGAAACGCTCCGCGAACACCTTGCCGGCATTCTCGGCATCACCGGCCTGCTTGAACTTGCTCACCTCTTCGCGGGCAGCCAGGTAGGCCTTGCGCAATTCACCCACCTTGGTGAACAGCGCTTTTTCGGCGGGCGTGTCCATCTTCGACTCGATGAACTTCTGCAGCTCGTTGGTCTGGCTGATCGACGCGGCCGTGGCAGGCGCGAAGTAGGCAATCAGCGAGGCATCGCTGCTCTTGGCAATGGCCGCGGCGCGCTGCACACCCGAAGTGGTGTGGCGCAGCCAGTCGGCACCGGCCCGCTCGACCTGGATGTTGTCGTTGACCATGGTGTCGATCTCGGTGCCGAGCTGGCCCAGGCGGACCACAGCGACGATGGAACTGAGCAGGAACAGAGCAAGGATCACACCGAGCACCAGGGTCAGGCGCTTGCCGATGGACAGCTGATTGAGAAACATGGAGGGGCTCCGGCCAGGAAAGGGCGTATGGAATGTGCAAAAAAATACGGCCCCGGGGGGCCGCATTCAGCAATGCCAGCGCCCCATCACAGGAGCCAACAAATGCTTACATAAAGTTGAATTATAGGGTTTACCCTGAATTCTTGCACTGCCCTGGTGCCTGCGCCCCGGCTCAGTAGTCGTGCTCCATGAAGCGCTCGAAGCGCTCCTTGAGCTTGTGCTCCCACACCCGCTTGTCGGCATTGCCCGCAAAACTGGCTTCGAAGCTGTTGAAGGCCAGTTGGTAGGCATGGCGCACCGTCATGCCGGTGGCGGCGAACACCTGGGTGAAGTTGTCGTTGATGTAGCCGCCGAAATAGGCCGGATCGTCGGAGTTGACCGTGGCAGCCAGGCCCGCATCGAGCAGCCTGGCCAGGTTGTGGTCGGCCAGGTTGGGGAACACGCACAGCTTCTGGTTGGACAGCGGGCAGACGGTGAGCGCGATGCGGTCCTGGGCCAGGCGCTGCATCAGCGCAGCGTCGTGCACGGCCTGCACGCCGTGGTCGATGCGCTCGACCTTGAGCACGTCGAGCGCACTCCAGATGTAGGCGGGCGGCCCCTCCTCGCCCGCATGGGCCACGAGGTGCAGGCCCAGTTCGCGGCAGCGCGCGAACACGCGCGCGAACTTCTCGGGCGGGTTGCCGACCTCGCTGCTGTCCAGGCCCACGCCAACGATCTTGTCCAGGTAGGGCTGGGCCTGCTCCAAGGTCTCGAAGGCCGACTCCTCGCTCAGGTGGCGCAGAAAGCACAGGATCAGCGTGGCGCTGATGCCCAGGTCGGCCTTCGCATCCACGCAGGCGCGGTGCAGGCCGTTGATCACCGTCTCCATGGCCACACCGCGCTCGGTATGGGTCTGCGGGTCGAAGAACAGCTCGGTGTGCAGCACGTTGTCGGCCGCGGCGCGCACCAGGTAGGCGCGCGCCATGTCATAGAAGTCCTGCTCGTGCAGCAGCACGCTGGCGCCCGCGTAGTAGATGTCGAGAAAACTCTGCAGGTTGGTGAAGGCATAGGCGCTGCGCAGCGCCTCCACGCTCGGGTACGGCAGGCTCAGGCCGTTGCGCTGGGCCAGCGCGAAGATCAGCTCGGGTTCGAGCGAGCCCTCGATGTGGATGTGCAGCTCGGCCTTGGGCATGGCGCGCAGCAGCTCGGGGATGCGCTCGGTGGGGATGGGGGGAACCTTGAACATCAGCAAACTCCAAAGGTGATGCCGCCCGTGCGCAAAAAGCGGCGGTAGGCAGATGATGCCTTGTCGGCAGCGGTATGCAACTCGGCGCGCAGGTCCAGCGGCAGGCGCCGGGGCACCTGGGACTCCAGCACGGGCTGGTCCTGCGTGAAGATGGTGTGCTGGAAGGCCTGCGGCTTCTCGTCGGGCGACTCGAAGTCGGCCACGGCCAGGCGGAACCAGACGCGGCTGGTCTCGGGCGTGACGGGACAGACGAACAGCGCGATGGACTCGCGCCAGCCGGCAAGGGCCGTGGTGCCGGCCTCGGGCACCTTGGTCAGTACCGCCGTGTAGGGGCCGGTGACCTCGTAGGTGTACTCGACCTGCGCCGGCGCCGTGGAGTGCAAATTGGACTGCGGCTGCCAGGCCTTGCACCCCGTGGCGCGCAGGCCCGTGGGCGTGGGCTCGACGCGGTAGTCGTCGATGGCCGTGGCCGCGCGTGTGCCCAGCCAGCCGTCGTGCACGAAGCCGAAGTGCGCCATGTCCAGGAAGTTCTCGATGATGCGCGGGGCGCTGGTGGCCACGTCGTAGGGGCCGCAGTGGACCTTGCGCAGGCGCTCGTCGCCCTCGGCCTCGAAGGCCGGCAGCGCGGCGTCGCCCGCATCGATCTGCACCCACACCAGGCCATAGGCCTCCACCACGCCATGGCGCGTGGCGCAGTGCGTGGCGGGCGGGGTGAACTGCGGCAGCGCCGGCACATGCACGCAGCGCCCGCCGGGCTCGAACTGCCAGCCGTGGTAGGGGCACTCGATGCGGCCACCGTGCACGCGGCCCAGGGACAGGCGCGCACCGCGGTGCGGGCAGCGGTCCGTGAAGGCCTGCACCCGGCCTTCGCCATCGCGCCAGAGCACCAGGGCGTGCTGCAGCAGTTGCACGGCCACGGGCGCCTGTTCCACGGCGTGCGACAGGGCCACCGGATGCCAGAGGGTGGTTTCGATCATGGGAATGGTTTTTTTCTACGGGCCCTGTTGGCAGCCCTTTGGGGGCATTCTGTACGGCCCCAACGAAAAAGGGAACGTGCCAAGCACGTTCCCTTTTCGGGATCGGGCCGCCAAGGCCCGATCAATGGGGCTTACTTCTTGTCGCCGCCAGGGATCTTGCCTTCCACGCCCTTGACGTAGAAGTTCACGCCGCTCAGGAACTTGTCGTCGGCCACGGTGTCCTTGGCCACCACTTCCTTGCCGTCCTGGCCCACGATCGGGCCCTTCCAGATCTGGAAGCTGCCGTCGGCCAGGCCCTTCTTGACGGCTTCGACCTTGGCCTTGGTGTCGGCTGGCACGTCTTCGGCGATGGAGACGATGTCGATCGCGCCTTCCTTCACGCCCCACCAGCTCTGGCCCGCGGACCACGAACCGTCCAGTGCGTCCTTGGTGGCCTTGATGTAGTAAGGACCCCAGTTGATGATGGCCGATGCCAGGTGGGCCTTGGGGCCGTAGGCGGTCATGTCGCTGTCCCAGCCGAAGGCGCGCTTGCCCTTTTCCTGGGCGGTCTTGAGCACGGCAGGCGAGTCGGTGTTCTGGAACAGCACGTCAGCGCCGCCGTTGATCAGCGAGGTGGCAGCTTCGGTTTCCTTGGGTGGGCTGAACCATTCGTTGACCCAGACCACCTTGGTCTTGATCTTGGGGTTGACCGACTGCGCACCCAGCGTGAAGCTGTTGATGTTGCGGATCACTTCAGGGATCGGCACCGAGCCCACCACACCCAGGGTGTTGCTCTTGGTCATGGCACCGGCGATCACGCCCGCCATGTAGGCACCTTCGTAGGTGCGGCTGTCGTAGGTGCGCACGTTGTCGCCGGACTTGTAGCCCGTGGCGTGCTCGAACTTCACGTCCTTGAAGTCGGGGGCGATCTTCTGGATGGACTCCATGTAGCCAAAGGTGGTGCCGAAGATCAGCTTGTTGCCCTGGCCGGCCAGGTCGCGCAGCACGCGCTCGGCGTCGGCCGACTCGGGCACGCTCTCGACGAAGCTGGTCACGACCTTGTCGCCGAATTCCTTCTCGATGGCCTTGCGGCCGTTGTCGTGGGCAAACGACCAGCCGCCGTCGCCCACGGGGCCGACATAGGCAAACGCGATCTTCAGCGGCTCGGGCTTGGGCGCGGGGGCCGATGCCACGGGCGCAGGGGCTGGCGCGGCAGCAGGTGCCGGTGCCGGCTCTTCCTTCTTGCCACAGCCCGCCAGCGCGGCGGCCGCAACGGCGGACAGCGCGGCCATCTTGAGCATGGAGCGTTTCTGCAGATCAGTCATGTCGGTTCCTTATAAGAAGAAGGAGGTTTGCAAGGTTGGGGACGAAAACAGCGATTATGGGGCGATCTACCGCGCAGTAACCACAGGTTTTTGGGGGAGGAGGCCCGCCGTTTCGCCTGCAGGCCCGGGTGGATGCAAGATCCAAGCCGGGCTGGCAGGCGGGGTCCACGCCCCATGGGCCTCACGAGCCCGGGTAGAACGGCTTGCCCAGGGAGGCCGGCATGTTGATGCGGATCCAGGTCGGGTTGCGCGAGATCAGGGCCAGCACCACGATGGTGGCCACATAGGGCAGCATGCTCAAGAGCTGGCTGGCAACCTGCACGCCCGTGGCCTGCAGGTGGAACTGCAGCATGGTCACGCCGCCGAACAGGTAGGCCCCGAGCAGCACCCGCGCCGGGCGCCAGGTGGCGAAGGTGGTGAGCGCCAGCGCGATCCAGCCGCGGCCGGCGACCATGCCCTCGACCCACAGCGGCGTGTAGACCGTGGAGATGTAGGCGCCCGAGAGACCGCACAGCGCGCCACCGACGACCACGGCCGCCAGGCGGATGCGCCGCACCGGGTAGCCCAGGGCATGGGCGGACTCGGGCGACTCGCCCACCGAGCGCAGCACCAGGCCCGCGCGCGAGCGGTACAGGAACCAGATCAGCGCAGCCACGAGCACCATGGTCAGGTAGACCACCGGGTGCTGCTGGAACAACGCGGGCCCGAGCAGGGGGATGTCCGAGAGGCCGGGGACGGCGTACTTGGTGGTCTCGGGCAGCTTGGCCTGCACGTAGCTGATGCCGGCAAAGGCCGAGAAGCCCACGCCGAACAGGCTCAGCGCCAGGCCCGTGGCGTACTGGTTGGTGTTGAGCCAGATCACCAGCACGCCGAAGATGGCGGCCAGCAGCGCACCGGCGGCCATGCCGGCGGCAAAGCCGAGCCAGGTGTTGCCGGTGTGCACCACAGTGGCAAAGCCCGCGATGGCGGCGCACAGCATCATGCCTTCGGCGCCGAGGTTGACGATGCCGGACTTCTCGTTGATCAGAAGGCCCAGGGCCGCGATGGCCAGGACGGTGCCCGCGCTCAGCGTGGAGCCCAGGAGCAGTGCATAGGATTCCATGTCTCAAGCCTCCTTCCGGGCCGGGAAATTGATGGTCGTCGGAACGTGGCTCATGCCGCCACCCCCTTCGCACCCACCCAGCGCACGCGGTAGGCGATCAGCGTGTCGCAGGCCAGCAGCGTGAACAGCAGCAGGCCCTGGAACACGCCGGTGAGCGACTTGGGCAGGCCCAGGCGCGACTGCGCGAGCTCGCCGCCGATGTAGAACATGCTCATGAGGATGGCCGAGAGGATCATGCCCACCGGGTGCAACCGCCCGACGAAGGCGACGATGATGGCGGCGAAGCCATAGCCTGCCGGCACATAGGGCGTGAGCTGGCCAATGGGGCCCGCCACTTCGAGCGCGCCGGCCAGGCCGGCGGCGCCACCGGAGATGAGCAAGGCCACCCACAGCGCGCGGCGCGAGGAGAAGCCGGCATAGCGCGCCGCCGCCGGTGCCAGGCCGCCCACCTGCTGGGCAAAACCGGCCCGCGTGCGGAACAGGAAGACCCACAGCGCGGCCGCGCCGGCCAGGGCCAGCAGCAGGCCGATGGACACGCGCGAGCCCTGCATCAGGCGTGGGATCTGGGTCACGCGCTCGAAAGTCTTGGTCTGCGGGAAGTTGTAGCCCATGGGGTCCTTCCAGGGGCCGTAGACCAGGTAGCCCAGCACCAGCGTGGCCACGTAGACCAGCATCAGGCTGACCAGGATCTCGTTGGCGTTGAACTTGTCGCGCAAGAGCGCGGTGAGCCCGGCCCAGGCCATGCCGCCGAGCACGCCGGCCACGAGAATGGCCGGCACGATCCAGGGGCCAGTGGTCTTGTCGGCCAGGAGGGCCACACCACCGGCGACCACGGCGCCGATGACGAACTGCCCCTCGGCACCGATGTTCCAGACGTTGGAGCGAAAGCACACGGCCAGGCCGAGCGCGATCAGCAGCAGCGGCGTGGCCTTGACCATGAGCTCACCGATGGCGTACGGCGTCTTGATCGGCTCCCAGAAGAAGATCTGCAGCGCCCGCACGGGGTCCTTGCCCAGGGCCGCGAACAGGATGATGCCGATGAGCACGGTGAAGGCCAGCGCCAGCAGCGGCGAGCCGAAGGTCCACAGCCGCGAGGCCTGGGGGCGGGGTTCGAGCTTAAGCATGCTGCAGCCCTCCCACGACCGACGTCCGGTGCGCCTGGGCCAGATGGGCCTGCACGTCGGCATGCCACAGGCCGCTCATCCATTCGCCGATGCGTTCCACGGTGGCCTCGGCGCGCGGCACCGAAGGCGACAGGTGGCCCTTGGCCACCACGTGCAGCCGGTCACAGATCTCAAACAATTCGTCCAGCTCCTCACTGACCACGAGCACGGCACAGCCCGCATCGCGCAATGCCAGGATGGAGCCCCGGATCTGCGCGGCCGCGCCCACGTCCACACCCCAGGTGGGTTGCGAGACGATGAGCAGGCTGGGCTTGGCATCGATCTCGCGGCCCACGATGAATTTCTGCAGGTTGCCGCCCGACAGCGACTTGGCCGCCGAGTGCGGACCGCCCGCCTTGACATTGAAGCGCTCGATGATGGCGCGCGCATGCGCCTCGAGCGCACCGACCTTGATCCAGCCGCCGCCAGACACCGAATTGGTGCGCGTGAGCAGCAGGTTGTGCGCCAGGCCCATGGTGGGCACGGCGCCGCGGCCCAGGCGCTCTTCGGGCACGAAGTGCAGGCCCAAGGCACGGCGGCGGTTCGGGCCCATGCGGCCCGCGTTCTGCCCCGCCACCTGGATGCTCGCAGCCTCGGCGCGCTGGTCCTCGCCCGACAGGGCGTAGAGCAGCTCCTTTTGCCCATTGCCCGAGACACCGGCAATGCCGACCACCTCGCCGGCCTTGACCTCGAAGGACAGGTCCACCAGGTCCACGCCGAACTGGTCGGCGCGCGGCAGCGACAGGCCCTGCACGCGCAGGACGGTGGCACCGGTCTGCACCTCGCGGTGCGTGAGGGCCGGCGGCTCGGCACCGATCATCAGGCGCGAGAGCGAGGCATTGGTTTCCTCGGCCGGGTTGCACACGCCCGTGACCTTGCCGCCGCGCAGCACGGTGCAGGCGGTGCACAGCGCACGGATCTCGTGCAGCTTGTGGCTGATGTAGAGGATGCTGCAGCCTTCGGAGGCGAGCTGGCGCAGCACCACGAAGAGCTTTTCCACCGCCTGGGGCGTGAGCACCGAGGTGGGCTCATCGAGGATCAGCACCTTGGGGTTGGTGAGCAGCGCGCGGATGATTTCCACACGCTGCATCTCGCCCACGCTCAGCGTGTGCACGGGGCGCAGCGGGTCGATGTCCAGGCCGTACTCGGCGGCCTTGGCGGTGATGCGCTGCGTGACCTCGGCCAGGTCCTGGCTCTTGTCCAGGCCCAGCCAGACGTTCTCGGCCACGGTGAGGGTGTCGAACAGGCTGAAGTGCTGGAACACCATGGCAATGCCCAGGGCCCGCGCCTCCTGCGGGTTGCGCACCTGCACGGCCTGGCCGTTGAAGTGCACGCTGCCCTCGTCGGGTTTGACCGAGCCGTAGATGATCTTCATCAGCGTGGACTTGCCAGCGCCGTTTTCGCCCAGCACGGCATGGATCTCACCCGGCTGCACCGTGAGCGAGACACCGCTGTTGGCCACCACGGCAGGATAGCGCTTGGTGATGCCCGTGAGCTGCAGCCGGGGCGCCAGGCCCGGGGCATGGGGAAGAGGTGGTGAACGCATGCGGTGGATTGTCTCTCAGTTTGGTGGGTCGTTATGGTGTTGAAACTGCCTGCCATCGCTTGATCTGCATACCCGTCAAGCTATTCTTTTCGTAGCGATGCAGCCACGCCCTTCACGCATTCGCGCAGCCACACGGCTGCGGCGGAATGGTGGGTGCGGGCATGCCACAGCTGGTAGTACATGAGGCGCGGAAATTCGATGGGGCTTGGCAGGATGGCCAGCGGCAGGTGGCCGAGGTAGCGCTCGCAGAACTGGCGCCCCGTGGTCATGACAAGCAAGCTCGATGCCACGATGGGCGGGATGGCGCTGAAATGCGCACAGCGCGCCGTGATGTTGCGTGCCAGGCCCAGGCCATCGAGGTGCACGTCGATCACGCCACGCGCGCCGGGGTGGGTGGGCGTGGGCGCGATGTGCTCGGCGGCCAGCCAGCTGTCGGCGTCCCAGCCACGGCGCACGGCCGGGTGGTCGCGGCTGACCAGGCACACCACCTCGTCGCCGAACAGGCGGCCCATGTGCAGGTCGTCCGGGGGCTGGGGCCAGTTGCCGATGACCACGTCCACATCGCCCTGCGCCAGGTGGGCGTGGTAGTGCGTGTCGCCCGACAGCGGCAGGATCTCGATGGGGCACAGCGGTGCCTCGACCTTGATGCGCGCCACGAGCTGGGGCAGGAACAGCGGGTCCAGGTAGTCGCTGGCGGCCACGCGGAAGGTGCGGGTGGCGGTGCGCGGATCAAAGCCGCGCGCATCGGAGAACAGGGCCTCGGCCGAACGCAGGATGGCGCCCGCGGGCTCCACCATGCGCAGCGCCGCGTCGGTGGGCATCATGCTGGCGCCCGAGCGCACCAGCAGCGGATCGCCGGCCAGGTCGCGCAGCCGCTTGAGCGCGGCCGACACCGCCGGCTGGTGCATTCCCAGACGGACGGCTGCCCTCGATACGCTGCGTTCAGTCAACACGGTGTGCAAGACCCTTATGAGATGGAGGTCTATCTTGTCGAAAAGGGCGTGGTCTCGCATACAGGGGCCTGCATTCTTGTCATACGCCATCACGTATGCCGCGGTGCGCAAGGGATGCGCTGCGCTGCCTGGTGGGGGCCGTGGGGCGTTGTGGGGTGGGGAAAAAAGTGTCGGCGCACTGTACACCGCGCACCTGCTGCGCCGTGCCCCTGGAAATCCCTGTGCGGCGGCGAAGGCCCTGGCTCAGGCCCCGCGCAATGCGGCCGCAGCTTCGTCGCGCAGCAGGCCGCCCTGCACGGCCACCGGGGGGCGCGCCTGCGCCAGCAACTCGGCGCACGGCGTGGCCAGTTGCGGGCCGCCCAGGACCTGCGCGATATCGTCCTGGCTGGCCGCATAGACCACACGCGCAATGCCGGCCCAGAACATGGCGCCGGCGCACATGGCGCAGGGCTCGCCGCTGGCGAACACGGTGGCACCACGCAGGGCTTCGGGACCGAGCGCGGCCGAGGCCTCGCGCACCAGCACCAGCTCGGCGTGGGCCGTGCAATCACGCGTGGTGTTCTGCTGGTTGCGTGCGGTGAACAGCAGCCCACCGGAGGGCGCCGCCAGCGTCGCGCCAAAAGGGTTGTCGCCGGCCGCCAGCGCCTGGCGCGAGGCCGCGATGGCCTGCCGCATTGCGGCCTGGTCCTGTGCGCTGAAGGCGGGGCTGACCATAGCGTTCAGATTTCGTCGATGGCCGTGCTGCGCGCCTGGGCGGGTGCGTCCGTGCCGATGGCAAAGCGCTCGCCCGTCTTCACGTAGAAGCTCGCGCCAAAGCGCCCCACGGGGTGGAAGTCCTGCAGGCGCACGCGCCAGCGCTCGGTGTCCACCAGGCCGTCGCGCACGGCGAGCCACTGCACGCGGCCGATGAAGACGTAGCGGCTGGCGGTCTCCAGCGTTTCGTGCAGCACGCATTCGAAGGCCACGGGCGCCTCGGCAATGCGCGGCGGTGCCACGCTGCGCGAGGGCACGGGCGTGAGGCCGGCGTGCGCGAGCTCGCTTTCATCGGGCGGCAGGCTGTCGCCGCAGGCGTGCATCTGCGCGGCCATGGCCTCGTCGGTGATGTGCACCACGAATTCGCCCGTGCGCAGGATGTTGGCCGCCGTGTCCTTGAGCAGGCCGTCCTTCAGGCGGTTGATGCTGACCATGACCACGGGCGGGTCTTCGCCCAGCATGTTGAACATACTGAAGGGTGCGGCATTCACCGTGCCGTCCTCGCCCAGCGTGGTGATCAGCGCAATGGGGCGCGGCACGATCAGGCTGGCCATGAGCTTGTAGCGCTGGTAGGCGTCCAGCTGCGCGAAATCGATGTCCATGGCCCGTCAGTCAAAAAAATCGTATACGAAATTTTATCAGATTGGCTCTTCAATCATGAGAATCCAATAGAACGTATACGATTTCAAGAAGCCACTGAAACCTCTTCGGCTGGCAGGCGCAACCGCGCCTCCAGCGCCAGCAGGTGGCGCTCCATGGCGCCCGCTGCTGCTTCGCCATCGCGCAGGGCCAGCCACTCGACCAGTTGTTCGTGTTCCGCATGCTCGCAGCTGGCCTCGCCAGGCGCCTCGTACAGCGCGACGATCAGCGAGCAGCGCGTCATCAGCTCGCTCAGGATGCGCTGCAGCTCGGTATTGCCCGAGAGCTCGGCCAGCGCGAGGTGAAAGCCCCCGGCCAGTGCCACCCAGCGCGCATGGTCCTGCTGGTGCAGGGCCTCGTGCTCGGCACGCAGGCGCTGGGTGAGGCGCTGCACCTCGCCATGCGTGATGCGCGCGGCCACCATGCGCACGATGCCGGCCTCGACCACGCGGCGGGCGGCGAAGATCTCGCGCGTCTCCTTCGGCCCGGGCCGGGCCACGGTCGCCCCCTTGTTGGGCACGATGTCGAGGATGCGCAACTCGGCCAGCCGGTGCAGGGCCTGGCGCACCACCGTGCGGCTCACGCCGAAGCGCTCGCACAGCGCGGGCTCGCCCAGGCGCTCGCCGGGGCGCAACTGGCCGTGCATGACGGCGTCGAGCACGGCCTCGTAGACCGGCTGGTCCAGGGTGGCGGCAGGCACGGCCTTTGCAGCGGCAGTTTTGCGGGGGATCGTGGCGGCAGGCATGGACGGTTGCAGGCGGGACAAAACGGTGAACAATGGTGCAGCGGCAGTGTATCCAGCAGAGGCCGAGCCGGGCCGCTCCATAGCGCGGCAGGCATCCCCGTTATACGCTCCGGCATATGCGTTCCCTCGCAGGCGCGCATACGCTCTGGTTTCGAATATTTGCCCGTTTTGAGCACCCCACGCATGACGATGACCGACCAACCTCTCCGCTTCATCCGCCGCGGCCAGCCCGTGGCGCTGCACGACGTACCGCCCGACCGCACGCTGCTCGAAGTGCTGCGCGAGGACCTGGGCTGCACGGGCACCAAGGAGGGTTGCGGCGAGGGCGACTGCGGCGCCTGCACCGTGGTGCTGGGCGAGCAGCGCGGCGGCAAACTGCACTACAGCGCCGTGAACAGCTGCATCCGCCTGGCCCATTCGGTCGATGGCATGGCGCTGTGGACCGTGGAAGACCTGGCCGAAGACCCGCTGATCCGCCCCGCCAGCCCGGCCCCGGCCGCTGAAAAAACCATCACCCTGCACCCCGCGCAGGAAGCCATGGTGCAGTGCCACGGCTCGCAGTGCGGTTTTTGCACACCGGGCTTCGTGATGAGCCTGTTCGGCATGTACCAGAACCATGTGTGCCAGGGCCAGCCCATCACGCGCGAACTGGCGCAGGAAGAACTCTCGGGCAACCTGTGCCGCTGCACGGGTTACCGCCCCATCCTGGACGCGGCCCAGCAGATGGCGGCCCTGCCCGCCATGGCGGTGGACGAGGCGCAGTTGCTCAGCCAGTTGGCCCAGCTGCATCCCTCCGCGGTTGCCGGCACGGCCTACCTGGCCCCCACCACCCTGCCCGCCCTGCTGGCTGCGCGCGCGCAGCACCCCGGCGCCCAGGTGGTGGCCGGTTGCACCGATGTGGGGCTGTGGGTCACCAAGATGCACAAGCAGTACGCCCAGGTGCTGGACGTGACGCGTGCGGCCGAGCTGCTGCAGCTCGGCGAGGACGCGCACCAGATCACCATCGGCGCCGCCGTGTCGCTGACCGATGCCTTTGCCGCGCTCGTGCGCCAGTGGCCGCAGCTGCACAGTTTCTCGGCCCGTTTTGCCGGGCTGCCCGTGCGCAACTCGGGCACGCTGGGCGGCAATGTGGCCAACGGCTCGCCCATCGGCGATTCCATGCCGCTGCTGATCGCGCTGCGCGCCCAGATCGTGCTGGCCAGCGTGCGCGGCGAGCGCACGCTGCCACTCGAAGACCTGTACACGGGCTACCGCCAGAACGTGATGGCGCCCGACGAGCTGCTGGTGCGCATCATCGTGCCGCGCCCCTCGGTCACCGAGGCCCTGCGGGCCTACAAGATATCGAAACGTTTCGACGACGACATATCGGCCGTGTGCCTGGTGGTGAACCTCGACATCGAAGGCGGCGTGGTGCGCCGCGCCAGCATTGGTGCGGGCGGCGTGGCCGCCACGCCGGCGCGCGCCCGGCACACAGAAGCCGCCCTCACCGGCCAGCCCTGGTCGGCCGAGACGGTGCGCAAGGCGGCCGACGCCCTGCAGGCCGAGTTCAGCCCCATTTCAGACATGCGCGCCAGCGGCGCCTACCGCCGCACCGTGCTGGCCAGCCTGCTGCAGCGCTTCTGGCTCGAGAGCCAGGGCCAGGAGGCGGTGAGCGTGGAGAATTTTCGACTGGAGGCTGCGGTATGAACCAGCGTGACCCCCTTTCCCTGAGCCGCGATGCCGTGGACGACCCGGTGGTGGTGGAAGCCAACGCCCAGGCCGCCGAGCCCGAAGCAGCGCCCTCGGCACCGCCCGCCGAGCTGCGTGCCATGGGGCGCTCCCACATCCATGAAAGCGCACGCGCCCAGGTGGCCGGCGCAGCAAGCTACATCGACGACCTGCCCGAGATCAAGGGCACGTTGTACGCGGCGCCCATTCTCTCCACCGTGGCGCACGGGCGACTGAACGGCGTGGACGCGAGCGCCGCCCTGGCCCTGCCCGGCGTGCGCGGCGTGGTGCTGGCGGCCGACGTGCCAGGCGACAAGATGCTGGCGGCCTTTGCGCACGACGAGCCGGTGTTCGCCCTGGACACGGTGCAGCACATCGGCCAGGTCATCGGCCTGGTGGTGGCCGACACGGTGATGCAGGCGCGCCGCGCGGTGCGCGCCGTGAAGCTCGATATCACCCCCCTGCCCGCCATCCTCTCGGTGCAGGCCGCACTGGAGGCACAGAGCTACGTGCTGCCCCCGGTGTTCGTGCGCCGTGGCGATGCGGCCGCCGGCCTGGCGGCATCGGAGCACCGGCTGGAAGGCAGCTTCGAAGTCGGCGGGCAGGAGCATTTCTACCTCGAAGGCCAGATCGCCTACGCCATGCCGCTGGAACAGAAGCAATGGTGGGTGTACTCCAGCACCCAGCACCCCGGCGAGGTGCAGCACTGGGTGGCGCATGCCCTGGGCATCGACAACCACGCGGTGCGCGTGGAGTGCCGGCGCATGGGCGGGGGCTTTGGCGGCAAGGAGACGCAGGCCGGCCACCTGGCCGTGTGGGCCGCCGTGGCCGCGCACAAACTGGGCCGGCCCATCAAGCTGCGCCTGGACCGCGACGAGGACTTCATGGTCACCGGCAAGCGCCACCCGTTCGCCTACCGCTACGACGTGGGCTTCGATGGTACCGGCCGCATCACCGGGCTGAACCTGCACATGGCGGCCAACTGCGGCTTCTCGGCCGACCTGTCGGGCCCCGTGGCCGACCGGGCCGTGTTCCACAGCGACAACGCCTACTACCTGAGCGACGTGGAGATCGCCTCCTACCGCTGCAAGACCAACACCCAGAGCCACACGGCCTTCCGCGGCTTCGGCGGGCCGCAGGGCGTGGTGGTGATCGAGGCCATCCTGGGCGACATCGCGCGCGCCCTGGGCCTGGACGCACAGGACGTGCGCCTGCGCAACCTCTACGGCCGCGACGCGAGCGAAGGCCGCAACGTCACCCACTACCAGATGACCGTGGAGGACAACATCCTGCACGAGCTCATGCCCCAGTTGGAGCGCGATGCCAACTACCGCGAGCGCCAGGCCGCCATCGCGGCATGGAACGCCACCAGCCCCGTGCTCAAGCGCGGCCTGGCGATCACGCCGGTGAAGTTCGGCATCAGTTTCACGGCCACGCTGTTCAACCAGGCCGGCGCGCTGGTGCATGTGTACACCGACGGCAGCGTGCAGGTGAACCATGGCGGCACCGAAATGGGCCAGGGCCTGCACACCAAGGTGGCGCAGATCGTGGCCGACGAACTGGGCGTGCCGCTGCACCGCGTGCTGGTCACGGCCAGCGATACCAGCAAGGTGCCCAATGCCAGCGCCACCGCCGCATCGAGCGGTACCGACCTGAACGGCCGCGCCGCCCAGTTCGCGGCGCGCCATGTGCGCGACAACCTGGCAGCATACGTCTGCGGGCTGGATGGCTGCGGCGCGGGCGCGATCCGGTTCGCGGGTGGCCAGGTGATCTCGCCCAAGCAGGTGCGCGCCTTCGACGACGTGGTCAAGGAGGCGTATGCCAACCGCATCCAGCTGTGGAGCGACGGCTTCTACCGCACGCCCAAGATCCACTACGACAAGGCCACGCTCACGGGCCGGCCGTTCTACTACTTCTCGTACGGTGCGGCCTGCACCGAGGTGGTGATCGACACGCTGACCGGCGAGAACCGCGTGGTCGCCGTGGACATCCTGCACGACGTGGGCCACAGCATCAACCCGGCCATCGACATCGGCCAGATCGAGGGCGGCTTCGTGCAGGGCATGGGCTGGCTCACCACCGAGCAGCTGGTGTGGAACGACAAGGGCTACCTGGCCACGCACGCACCCAGCACCTACAAGATCCCGGCCACGGGCGACATCCCCGCGCATTTCCGCGTGGACCTCTGGCCCGAGGCCAACCGTGAGGACAACGTGGGCGGCAGCAAGGCCGTGGGCGAACCGCCGTTCATGCTGGCCATCAGCGTCTACGAGGCCCTGCGCAATGCAGTCGCCGCAGGGCGTGGTGCTGACGCGGACAGCCTGGCCCCCGTGCGCCTGACGGCCCCCGCCACGGCGGAGAACGTGCTGCGCGCGCTGGGAAAAATCAGCGACTGAGGAATTCAGTACGGACCAAGGGCCATGCGGCCTGAAGAGGTCATGTCGCGCGCATGCCGGGTCTCCACCCGGTTGCGCCCGGCGCGCTTGGCGTCGTAGCAGGCCATGTCGGCCGCATACAGCACCGAGGCCACGTCGTGCAGGTGGGCATCGAGCACCACCAGGCCGATGCTCACGCCCAAGGTGAAGCTGCGCCCCTGGTAGGACGGCTCCCAGGCCTGCACCGTGGCGCGCAGCTGCTCGGCCACGGCCTGGCCACGGGCCAGCGTGCAGCCGGGCAGCACCACGGCGAACTCGTCGCCCCCCAGGCGCGCAGACCAGCCGACCTGGCGCACCTGGGTCTCGATGAGCCGTGCCACATGGCGCAGCACATCGTCGCCCGCATCGTGGCCGGCCACGTCGTTGACCAGCGTGAAATGGTCGAGGTCGAGGAACAGCACCACGCCATCCTCGCCCGTATCCGCCCCGTCCGAGTCGACCGCGCTGGCCGGGCCGCGCGCACGCGTGGAGCGCTCGGCCAGCAGCAGCGCCAGGCGGTGCTCGAAGGCCGAGCGGTTGTGCAGCTGGGTGAGCGCATCGTGCGTGAGCTCCCAGGCCTGCTGGTACTGGGCGGCCCGGGCGGCGGTGATGTCCTCCAGCATCCAGACGGTGCTGGCGCCCAGCGCCTGCGACCGCACCGTGCGCCCCTGCACGCGCGCCCAGACGGGGCTGCCGTCCTTGCGCACAAAGCACACGTCCCCGTCGAAGGCGCCATGCGCGGCGAAGGCCGCCTGCACGCGCTCGCCCAGGCGGGCGTAGTCCGCGTCCGATCCGTAGAGCGCGCGCGCGGGCCGGCCCTGCAGTTCGCCGTCGGCATAGCCGAGCATGAGGCTGGCCTGCCGCCCCACCACCTCCAGGACGCCGTGGCGCGTGATGACGATGCCCACCGAGGAATGCTCCAGAATGGCCTCGAACTGACCGCCCACCAGGGTGTGCAGGTGGTCGCGCTGCTGCTTTTGCTGCGCCAGGCCATCGAACACGCGCACCAGGGTGTCCACCTCGCCCCGGCTGACGGGCCACTCCACCACGGCCCGGGCATCGCGGCGCAGCAGTTGCAGTGCGCTGCGGCACAGCTGGGCCAGGGGCTGGGCCATCCACACCATCACGGAGGCCAGCAGCAAAACGCCCAGCGCGATCACCGCCGCAGCCAGCCACCAGGCCTCGCGCTGGGCCCCCTGCAACGGCGCCAGCAGGGCCTGTGAATTGCTCACGCGCGCCACGAACCACTGCGGCAGCGGCATGCCTGCCACGCTCACGATGTGGTCGGGCAGCACCTCGGTCGATCCGCGCCCGACCACGGGCTGCGCCCGGCGCAACCAGTCCGCAAAGACGGGGGCCAGGCCGGGCTCGTCACGCACCTGGCCCATGATGCGCGCCGGATCGGTGTGCGAGAGGATGGTGCCATCGCGCGTGAAGACCACCAGGCGCGAGTCCTCGCGCGCGGGCAGCGCCATGGATTGGGGCAGCAGGCCCTGCGACTGCAGCTTGAGCGCGCCGGCCACCACGCCCAGCACGGTGCCTTCTTCGCTGTGCAAGGGCAGCGTGAACATGATGCGGGCATCGCTGGTGCGCCCGGCGATCAGCTCGGAGACGACCGGCTTGCCATCGATCAGGGTACGGCGCAGTGCATCGCGTTCGGCCGGGTCCAGGTCGGAGGCCTTGGCCAGTTGGCCCGCGCGGATGTTGAGCTTGAGCTCGCCATCCTTGCGCACCACCTGCAAGGCATCGAAGAAGCCCGCCGCGGGCAGGCCCTGGCGCAGCATCCAGTCCAGCGAGGCCGGCGCATCCAGCATGCCCGGCGTGATGCCCTGGGCCACCGTGCGCAGCACCTTCTGGCTCTGCTCGATCTTGCTGGCCAGGAGGCGCGCCACGACCTCGACTTCATCGGTCTGCTGGCCGACCACGCGGCGCATGGCCTCCTGCCCTGCTGCGCGCGACACCAGCCACACCGATGCCGCACTCGCCAGCACCACCACCAGCGCAGCCACCGCCATCAGCCGCAGCACCAGCGAACCTGGCATGTTCCAGGCAGGCGGCTCGGCAGCGGCGACGGGGTTGGCGGGTGGCGTCATGCGCTGTCCCGTGGTGGAGGGCTGCAGGTGTGAACGGCGAACGGAGCGGGCATGGGGCTGTGGGAAACAACAGGGTTTCCCAACGAATATACGCAGCCCCCGCGCGCCCGGGCTTGGGTGGAACCCTCAGGTTCTGCCGAGGAAAACCCTAAGGCAGGAAGCACCCCCTGAGGCGCTGCGCGCCTTCACCCCTCTCTCGACCCGCTGCGCGAGTCGGGAGGGGGACGCTCCCGGTGCGGCGGGGCGGCCCTTGCACGGGAGCACTGGCATGGGGGCGCGCCAGTTTCTTGTCGCTGCAAGCGTGATCTACCAGGGCCCAGGGGGCCGGCTCAGCCGCCAGCGACCGACTGCAAGGCCATGGGCTGGGGCAGCCTGAGCACATTGCCGGTGCCGGCGACCAGGCCGTGCTCACGCAGGTGGCGCATCACGCGCGAGAAGGTCTCGGGGGCGATGCCCAACTGGGCCGCGATGAGCCGCTTGCGCTGGTGCAGGGTGACGCTCATGGCGCCGCCGCTGTCGGGCTCGGCGTTCTGCAGCAGCCACTGGGCGCAGCGTGCCTGGGCGTCCTGCGCCAGGCGGCTCACGGCCAGGCCCGATTGCTGCTGGTAGCCCGTGGCCATGTTGCGCAGCAGGGCCTGCGCGGCAAAGGGCAGTGCCGCGCAGCTGCTGCGGAACACCTCCACTGGCAGATGGCGCAGGTGCACCTGGGTCTGCGCCACCATGTCCACCGCGCAGGGCTCGCCAAGCAGGGCCGATGCGGCGTCCAGCCAGAACGGGGCCTCCACCACGCCCAGTTGGTGGCGCATCTGCCCCTGCTCGCACACGCCCAGCAGCACGCGCCCCTTCTCCAGGTGCGCCACGGTGGCCAGGGTCTGGTGGCGGTGGCGCAGCACATCACCGGCCGCAGCGATCTGGACCTGGGCGGGCAAAGGGAAGAGCGTGGAGGGCAGCATGGCCCGAACTGTGCCGCGGCGCGGCCCGGCGTGCATTGAGCAAGATCAAACCCGGCCCAGCCTGGGACCCGGCGCAAAGGGCCGTCCGGTTCTTGTAAGCAGCTGTTGCCGGGGGGCATGGAACTTGCGAACCCTGTCGGCTGGTCCCGCCCACGCACCAAGGTGCGGCATGCGGCGGGTGCCAGATCCCCGGGCCGGACCTCCGGCCCTTTCTCTCACCCCAGGAGTACACAATGAAAACAAACCTGCTTGCCCTCTCGCTCGGCAGCGCCCTGCTGTGCGCCGGCGCCGCCGCCCAGGCCCAGAGCTCGGTCCAGCTGATGGGCCTGACCGACGTGTTCGTCGGCTCCATGCGCAATGCCGGCGACGCCGGCCGCGCCACCGTGCTCAACAGCGGCGGCATGACCACCTCATGGTTCGGCGTCAAGGGCACGGAAGACCTCGGCGGCGGCCTCAAGGCCAACTTCGCGCTGACTTCGTTCATCAAGGTGGACACGGGTGTGCAGGGCCGCTTCGTGAACGACACCTTCTTCTCGCGCGACGCCAATGTGGGCCTGTCGGGCGGCTTCGGCACGGTGACCGTGGGCCGCGGCCTGGCGCCCAACTTCCTGCCCTCCATCCTGTCCAACCCCATGGGTGATTCGTTCACCTTCGCGCCGCTGATCCTGCACATGAACGTGCCCCTGTTCAACGGCACGGGCTGGACGGCCACCACGCCCTCGGACACCGGCTGGTCCAACGAGATCATCTACAGCACGCCCAGCTTGGGTGGACTCACACTGAACGCGCACTACCAAATCGGCGAGATCGCGGGCGACAACGGCAAGAAGAACCTGGGCCTGAATGCGCTGTACTTCAACGGCCCGCTGACCCTCACGGGCTTCTACGAGCACGACCAGATCAGCAACCCCGCCGTGCCCAACACCTACCTGGGCACCACCAAGAGCGACTGGATGCTGGGCGGCGCCTACGACTTCACCGTGGTCAAGGCCTTTGCGAGCTACGGCCAGGCCAAGGCCGACAACACCACGAACAAGGCCAAGACCGCGCAGGTGGGCGTGTCCGTGCCGGTGTTCGGCACCGGCAAGGTGCTGGCATCCTGGGCCCAGACCGAGATGTCGGCCACCGACGTATCGCGCAAGACCTTCACGCTGGGGTATGACCACTTCCTGTCCAAGCGCACGGACCTGTACGCGATGCTGATGAACGACCGCATCACCGCCCGCACTACGGGCAACAGCTTTGGCGTCGGCGTCCGCCACAGGTTTTAACCCCCCCTGAGCCGCTTCGCGTCATCCCCCCAGGGGGACGCTCCCAGCGCGGCGGGGCGGCCCTTGCGCGGGAGCACTGGGCTGGGGCGCGCCAGTAGTGGCGAGCGCGGCACCTGGCCTGGGATGGGCCAACGTACCCACGCCCTCTCGGGCTACAACACCAGGATCGCGCGGAAGTCGTTGACGTTGGTGTGCGTGGGCCCGGTGACCAACAGGTCGCCCAGGGCCGCGAAGTAGTTCCAGGCGTCATTGCGCTGCAGGGCATCTTCGATGTCCGCGCCCACGGTGTGGCCGCGCTGCAGCGTGTCGGGCACCACGAAGGCGCCCGCATTGCTTTCCACCCCATCGATGCCATCGGTGTCGGCGGCCAGCGCCCAGACCGATGGCTCGCCCTGCAAGGCCTTGGCCAGCCCCAGGCAGAACTCGCCCGCGCGGCCGCCCCGGCCGCGGGGTGCATCGGGTGCGCGCGGGCGCACGGTAACCGTGGTCTCGCCCCCCGAAAGGATGACGCAGGGCGTGCTGAACGGCTGCCCCCGGTGCACCGACGAACGCGCCAGCGCCGCGTGCACCTTGCCCACCTCGCGCGACTCGCCCTCGATCTCGTCCGAGAGGATGACGGCGTTGAGCCCGGCGCCACGCGCCGCCGCAGCAGCAGCCTCCAGCGCCTGCCAGGGCGTGGCCACCAGGTGCACGGCATGGCCCTCAAACACGGCGTCACCGGGCTTGGGTGTTTCCAGCGCACCCTCGCGCAACGCCCGCAGGGTGGGCTCGGGCACCTCGATGCCGTAGCGCACCAGGATGGCCAGCGCATCGGCGCAGGTGCTCGCATCGGGCACCGTGGGCCCGCTCGCGATGACCGAGGGGTCGTCGCCCGGCACGTCGCTGATGGTCAGCGTGACCACGCGCGCCGGCGCGCAGGCCGCTGCCAGCCGCCCGCCCTTGATGCGCGAGAGGTGCTTGCGCACGCAGTTCATCTCGCCGATGTCGGCGCCGCTTTCCAGCAGCGCGCGGTTGATGCGCTGCTTGTCCTCCAGCGTGAGGCCCTCGCCCGGCAGGGTGAGCAGCGAGGAGCCGCCGCCCGAGATCAGGCACAGTACCAGGTCGTCGGCCGTGAGGCCGGCGGTCAGCTCCAGCAGGCGCTGCGCGGCCACTTCGCCGGCGGCATCGGGTACGGGGTGGGCGGCCTCGACCACTTCGATGCGCTGCGCCAGGCCTGCCGGCCGCGGCGGGATGTGGCCATAGCGCGTCACCACCAGGCCCGACAGGGGCGCATCCTCGGGCCACAGAGCTTCGAGCGCCTGGGCCATGGCACCACCGGCCTTGCCGCCGCCCAGCACCAGGGTGCGCCCGCGCGGTGGCGCGGGCAGCCAGGCGCGCATGCCGTGCAGGGGCTGGGCGCTGCGCACGGCCACGTCAAAAAGGCCGCGCAGAAAGCCGCGGGGATCGGTGCGGAAGTCAGGCAAGGAGCCGGGTGGGGAAGCAGAGGTTTCGGACATGGTGTGCATTGTGCGCGGCCTCGGGCAAACAGGTGTAAACCCGAACCCGCTGTAACCCAACTGTCACAAGCGGCCGGTATGGTGGACCCCCTAGAAGTGACAAATTGCAACCATGAAGCACGAACGTCTCCAGCGCATGCTGGCGCTGCTGTCGCCAGCCGCGCAGCTCGGCGCGGGGCCGCTGGCGCGGCTGATGCGGGATGGCGGCCTGCACTGCGTGTTCCAGCCCCTCGGAGACCTGCGCGAGGGCAGCATCTTTGCCCATGAGGCGCTGATCCGCGGCCCCGAAGGCTCGGCGCTGCACACCCCCGACGTGCTGCTGCAGCGGGCGCGCGACGAGCAGTTGCTGCAGGATTTCGAGCTGATGTGCGTCTTCACCGCGCTGCAGGACTGGGGCGACCACGGGCCCCCCGGCCGCCTGTTCGTGAACATCAGCGCCGATGCGCTGGTGCACGCCGTGGCCCTGTGCGGCGAAGGCCGCCTGGGCGAGACGGTGCGCAGCTTCGGCGTGAGCGCGCGCATGCTGGTGCTGGAGATCACCGAGCACGAGCGCGTGACCGACATGCCCGCGCTGCGCGAGGCCATCCGCGAGGTGCATGCCTGCGGCGCACGCCTGGCGCTCGACGACTTTGGCGATGGCCGCTCCAGCCTGCGGCTGTGGTCCGAGGTCAAGCCCGACTTCGTGAAGATCGACCGCTATTTCATCCACGACATCAGCGAGCACCCCGAGAACCTGCAGATGCTGCAGGCCATCAAGGGCATTGCCGACGTGTTCGGCACCACGCTGATCGCCGAGGGCATCGAGACGCGCGACGACCTGCGCGCGCTGCGCGACCTGGCCATTCCCTATGGCCAGGGCTGGGTACTGGGCCGGCCCGCGCGCACGCCGCGCGAGGCCATCGACGGGCCCGCGCTCGACGTGCTGCAGGACCGCCGCGTGGCCGTGCTGCCCCACCTGGGCCAGACCGCGCGCCCGGGCATTCTGCGCAGCCTGATGGTGCTGCAGGCCCCCACGGTGACACCGGTCACCAGCAACGACGAGGTGGCCGCCCTGCTGCAGGAGCGCACCGACCTGCACGCACTGGCCGTGGTGAACGGCACGCGCCCGGTGGCGCTGATCAACCGCCAGCAGTTCATGAACCACTACGCCACGCTGTACTTCCGCGAAGTGCATGGGCGCAAGCCCTGCGTCGGATTTGCCAACAACACGCCGCGCGTGGTGGAGCTCGACTGCGACGTGGACCAGCTCGTGGGCATCCTCACCTCGCAGGACCAGCGCTACCTGAGCGACGGCTACATCGTCACCGACAACGGCCGCTACGTGGGCCTGGGCACGGGCGATCAGCTGGTGCGCGCCGTGACCGAGACACGCATCGAGGCCGCGCGCCATGCCAACCCGCTGACCTTCCTGCCCGGCAACATTCCCATCAGCATGCACATGCAGCGCCTGCTGGAGAGCGGTACCGAGTTCGTGGCCTGCTATGCCGACCTGAACAACTTCAAGCCCTTCAACGACCACTACGGCTACTGGCGCGGTGACCAGATGATCCGCCTGGTGGCGCGCCTGGCCACCACGCACTGCGACGCGCGGCGCGACTTCGTGGGCCATGTGGGGGGCGACGATTTCATGCTCATCTTCCAGAGCAGCAACTGGCTGCAGCGCTGCAAGCACATCGTGGACGAATTCGCGCGCGAGGCGCTCACCCTGTTCGACGATGGCGCCCGCGCCCTGGGCGGCATCCACTCGGAAGACCGGCACGGCGTGCGCCGCTTCTTTCCGTGCACCACGCTGGCCATCGGTGCGGTGCGCATCCAGCCCGGTGTGTACCGCCATGCCGAAGAGGTGGCCAACCTGGCCGCCATGGCCAAGCACGAGGCCAAGCTGGCGGCCAGCGGCGTGGTGCTGCATGGCGAGCCGTCCGGCGCCCACAACGCCCTGCGCGCGCTGCAGAGCGTGCTGGCGGCCTGATCTCCAGCGCTGCCGAAGGCGGCAGCGCGCCGTCCATCAAGGCGTCTTCGCGCCGTCCTGGAACCAGCGGCCGATGAGCGCGCGCTCGGCATCGGTCATCTGCGTGGCGTTGTTCATTGGCATGAGCTTTTGCACCACCGCCTGCTGGTAGACCGCCTGGGCATGCTGCTTGACCAGGGCTGGCGAATCCAGGCGCAGGTTCTTCATCTGCACCTGGGCGCCATGGCACAGGTAGCAGCGCTGTTCAAGCACCGTCTGCACGGCGGCAAAGTCACTGCCGGCACCGGCCGCAGCGGGCACTGCAACGGGGGCTGCTGTTGCCACTGCCGCAGGCGCAGCCTGGGACGCGGCGGAAGCCGCGGGGGCCGGTGCTGCAGCGGCCGCAGGCTTGGCGGCGGCCACGGGCTCGGGTGCCGGGGCGGGCTTCATCCAGACGATGGCACCCAGCAGGGCCACCACACCCACCAGCGCATAAGGCAGCGGATTGGGATTGCGGCCGAGCTTGTAGCCATGGCGCATCACGAAGAACTGGCGGATGGCGGCGCCCGCGAACATCATGATGATGAGCACCAGCCAGTTCTGCGGGTGGCTCCAGGTGAAGCTGTAGTGGTTGCTCAGCATCGCGAAGATCACCGGCAGCGTGAAGTAGGTGTTGTGCACGCTGCGCTGCTTGCCGCGCTTGCCGTGGATCGGGTCCACGTTCTGGCCCGTGCGGATCTGCCGCACCACGGTGCGCTGGCCGGGGATGATCCAGAAGAACACGTTGGCGCTCATCGACGTGGCGATCATCGCGCCCACCAGCAGGAAGGCCGCGCGCCCGGCGAACAGGTGGCAGGCCAGCCAGGAGGCGATGCACACCAGCACCAGTACCAGGCCGCCGACGATGGCGTCGCCGTTCTTCTTCTGCCCGAAGATGCGGCAGATGCCGTCGTACAGCAGCCAGAACACGACCAGGAAGGCCAGCGCCGCGCCGATGGCCGCTGGCGGCGCCCAGTCCATGCGCGACTTGTCGATCAGGTAGGTGCCCGCGCTCCACAGGTAGGACAGGGTGAACAGCGCAAAGCCGCTGAGCCAGGTGCTGTAGCTCTCCCAGTAGAACCAGTGCAGGTGCTTGGGCAGCTCGGGCGGGGAGACGGCGAACTTGACCGGGTGGTAGAAACCGCCGCCGTGCACGGCCCAGAGCTCGCCGCTCACGCCCTGCTTCTTGAGGTCTTCGTCCTCGGGCGGCGTGAGGCTGCTGTCAAGGAAGACGAAGTAGAAGGAGGAGCCAACCCAGGCGATGGCGGTGATGACGTGGACCCAGCGCAAGAGCAGGTTGGCCCAGTCGAGAAGGTAGTGTTCCATTTTTTTCTCAACCTCGGCGGCGTGGGGGGACACACCGCCTGAACAACCTGCTCACCACTGCGGGCGCTCTGAGCAGAAGATGGGGTCGCGCACCATGGCAAGCCAGGCTTGCCGGGGCACCGCTGCGACCCATGGGAACGGTGCCGCAACGGCCTGCCGTGTCCCGGGTGAAAGTGTATGCAAAAACTGTTTTCAATTCCAGCCCTGCAGTGATCGAATCAGGCCTGGGAATACCCTTGCTGTGGGATGGCCGCCACCTGGACTGCCGCCACTGATTGCAAGAGTTGTGCCGCCACGGCGACTGCAATCACCTCGGGCTCCTTGCCGGGGATGCCGGGCACGCCGATGGGGCAGGTCACATGCGCCAGCTCGCGCGGGCTGAAGCCGCGCGCCGTGAGCCGGCTGGTGAAGGTGGCCCACTTGGTCTTGCTGCCGATGAGGCCGATGAAGGGCAGGTCGCCGCGCTCGCGCTGGCGCTTGAGGCAGGCGGCCACCACGTCCAGGTCCTCGGCATGGCTGAAGCTCATGATGAGCACGCGCGAGCCCGGCGCCAGCGTGGGCACGGCCATCTGCACGGGCTCGGAATGCTCGCAGTGCACGTTGGGCGGCGGTGCCTCCGGAAAAATCCCGTCGCGGCTGTCGATCCAGGTCAGCGCAAAGGGCAGCGGCGCCAGCACGCGCGCCAGGGCATGGCCCACATGGCCGCCACCGAACAGCGCCACCGGGTGCAGGTCGGCCGTGAGGCGCCGGGCCAAGGCCGGCGCGTCCTGCGCGGCCACGCGCTCGAATTCGAGGAACACCACGCCCCCGCAGCACTGGCCCAGGGCCGGGCCCAGGGCAAAGCGCATGGGCGCCGGGTCGTTCGCGGCGCCGGGGCGGGCCAGGCGGCGGCGCGCCTCGGCAATGGCCTGGTGCTCCAGGTGGCCGCCACCGATGGTGCCGACCAACCTGTTTGCGAACACGGCCATCCACGCGCCCGATTCACGCGGCACGGAGCCTTGGGTAGACTCCACGGTCACCAGACATGCCGGTTCGGCCGCAAGGCCTGCCAGCAACAAACGCACGTTTTCCACTGCCGCCGTCCTTTCGTTACACCCGCCCGCCATGCCCGAGACCCCGCCCCACCACCGCCCCGGCAAAAGCCGCCACTGGCTGCTGGCAGGCATCATGGCGGCTGGTGCTGCCCTGATCGCTGCCTGCAAGTCTGCGCCTGAACCCGCATCCACGCCAGCCACGCCGGAGACCCGCCCTCCTACCAGTACCGATATCCAAGGCGTCAAGGGCCCCGTGCCGGCCGCTGCCGGCTCGGCCCGCCCCTCGGCAGCGGCCACGCCCCGCGCCTACCGGCAGGACGGTGCCAGCCACCTCTATGGGCTGAACGCCGAGCGCATCTTCAAGGGCAAGCTGCCCCCGCAGCTGTACGCCATCGGCGTGATCGAGGTGGACATCGACCGCACCGGCAAGGTCACGCGCGTGAACTGGCTGCGCGCCCCGCGCCATGCGCCCGAGGTGGTCAAGGAGATCGAGCGCACCGTGCGCGCTGCGGCGCCCTACCCGGTGCCCACGCGCCTGGGCAAGGTGACCTACACCGAGACCTGGCTGTGGGACAAGAGCGGCAAGTTCCAACTCGATACCCTCACTGAAGGCCAGCTCTAGGAGCCTTCAAGAACCGCGGTACGTCGAGTAACTCCACGGGCTCACCAGCAGGGGCACGTGGTAGTGCTGGTCTTCGTGTGCAATGCCGAAGTCCAGGCTCACCTGGTTCAAGAAGTTCGGCTCGGGCAGCTCCACGCCCCGGGCCTTGAAATACCCCGCCACATCGAAGCGCAGCCGGTAGGTGCCAGCGCGCAGGCTGGCGTTGTCGAACAGCGGCGCATCGGTGCGCCCATCGTGGTTCAGCACCAGGCGCTTGATCAGCGTGGCGGCGTCGCCATGGGTGGAAAACAGCGCCACTTCCATGCCGGCCGCGGGGCAGCCATTCATGGTGTCCAGAACGTGAGTGCTCAAGCCCATAGGGATTCTCCTGAAGGATGGGAAAGTAAAAAACGCAATCTGTAGACTAAAAGTGTATACACTTTTCGCCAATCCTCCTATCATGTCGCCATGGAATCTTCATCCACCAGTGCCATCGTCGAGGCGTTGACCCGCGCCATCGTCGAACACCGCCTGCAGCCAGGCACCAAGCTGGCCGAGCAGAAGCTGGCCGACCATTTCGGCGTGTCGCGCACGCTGGTGCGCCAGGCGCTGTTCCAGATGGCCCAGAACAAGCTGGTCACGCTGGAGCCCGCGCGCGGCGCCTTTGTCTCCACCCCCTCGGTGGAAGAGGCGCGCCAGGTGTTCGCCGTGCGCCGCATGCTCGAGACCGAGATGACCCGCGCCTTCGTGCGCAGCGTCACGCCCGCCAAGATCAAGGCCCTGCGCGCCCATGTGGCCAGCGAAAAGGCCGCCATGGGCACGGCCGACGCGAGCAGCCGCACCGAACTCTTGGGCGATTTCCACGTGCGCATGGCCGAGCTCATGGGCAACGAGGTGCTGGCCCATCTGCTGGGCGACCTGATCTCGCGCTGCGCGCTGATCACGCTGATGTACCAGTCGGCCAGCGCCGCAGAGCATTCGCATGAGGAACACGGCGAGATCGTCACCGCGCTGGCCGCGCGCGACGAGAACCAGGCCGTGGCGCTCATGCAATCGCACCTCGAACATGTCGAGGCCAGCCTGGTCTTCGACCGCAAGCGCCCTGCCAGTGACCTGGCCATGGCGCTTGCCCCCGTGACTTCCGTTTCGTGAGCAGACACACCATGATCTACGACGCCACCCACCCCTACCCCCGCGACCTCGTCGGCTACGGCCGCCACACGCCCCACGCCCAGTGGCCGGGCCAGGCGCGCATTGCCGTGCAGTTCGTGCTCAACTACGAAGAGGGCGGCGAGAACGCCACCCTGCACGGCGACGCGGGCTCGGAGCAGTTCCTCTCGGAAATGTTCAACCCCGCCAGCTACCCCGAGCGCCACATGAGCATGGAGGGCATTTATGAATACGGCTCGCGGGCCGGCGTGTGGCGCATCCTGCGCGAGTTCGACAAGCGCAAGCTGCCGCTCACCGTGTTCGGCGTGTCGACGGCGCTGCAGCGCCACCCCGAGCTGACCCAGGCCTTCGTGCAGGCCGGCCACGAGATCGCCTGCCACGGCCTCAAGTGGATCCACTACCAGAACGTGCCCGAAGAGGTGGAACGCGCCCACATGGCCGAGGCCATGGCCATCATCGAGCGCATGACCGGCCAGCGCGCCACCGGCTGGTACACCGGGCGCGACAGCCCCAACACCCACCGCCTGGTGGCCGACTTCGGCGGTTTCGAGTACGACAGCGACTACTACGGCGACGACCTGCCCTTCTGGATGAAGGTGCAGCGCACCGACGGCAGCGTGGCGCCCCAGCTCATCGTGCCCTACACGCTGGACTGCAACGACATGCGCTTCGCCCTGCCCCAGGGCTACTCGCATGCCGACCCGTTCTTCCAGTACCTCAAGGACACCTTCGACGCGCTGTACGCCGAAGGCGACCCCGATGGCGACAACGCGCCCAAGATGATGAGCATCGGCATGCACTGCCGCCTGCTGGGCCGTCCCGGCCGCATCACGGCGCTGCAGCGCTTCCTGGACCACATCGCCCAGCACGACAAGGTGTGGGTGGCGCGCCGCGTGGACATTGCGCGCCACTGGGCCCAGGTGCACCCCTTCAACGACACCACCGCCACCAGCAAGGCCTGACCACCATGGCACTCACCATCACCCAACTCAACACGGCCAGCCCGGCCGAGGCCCTGCAGTGGCTGGACGGCGTGTACGAGCACTCGCCCTGGATCGCCGAGCAGGCCCTGGCCGAGCGCCCCTTCCGCTCGCTGGCGCACCTGCGCCACGCCCTGGCCCAGGCCGTTCGCAATGCCCCGCAGGATGCGCAGCTGGCGCTGATCCGCGCCCACCCCGAGCTGGCCGGCAAGGCCATGGTGGCCAACAGCCTCACGGCCGAGTCGACCAACGAGCAGAGCAAGGCCGGCCTGGCCCAGTGCACGCCCGAGGAGTTCGCACGCATCCAGCAGCTCAATGCGGACTACAACGCGCGCTTCGGCTTCCCCTTCATCCTGGCGGTGCGCGGGCCACGCGGCGCGGGCCTGCCACGCCAGGAGATCATTGCCACCTTTGCGCGCCGGCTGGACAACCACCCCGACTTCGAGCGCGCCGAGGCGCTGCGCAACATCCACCGCATTGCCGAGATCCGCCTGAACGACAAGTTCGACGCCGAGCCCGTGCTGGGCAACGACGTGTGGGACTGGCAGGAGAACCTGGCCCAGCACTCGGACCCCGGCTTTGCCGAGAAGGGCCAGCTCACCGTCACCTACCTGACCGACGCGCACCGCGCCTGCGCCCAGCGCATCAGCCACTGGATGCGCGACTGCGGGTTTGACGAGGTCGAAATCGACGCTGTGGGCAACGTGGTGGGCCGCTACCACCCTGCCCCCGGCTTCGCACAGGCCCAATACCTGATGACCGGCTCGCACTACGACACGGTGCGCAACGGCGGCAAGTACGACGGGCGCCTGGGCATCTTCGTGCCCATGGCCTGCGTGCGCGAGCTGCACCGCGCGGGCAAGCGCCTGCCCTTCGGCATCGAGGTGATCGGCTTTGCCGAGGAAGAAGGCCAGCGCTACAAGGCCACCTTCCTGGGCTCGGGCGCGCTCATCGGCCACTTCAACCCCGCCTGGCTGGACCAGAAGGACGCCGACGGCGTGACCATGCGCGAGGCCATGCAGCATGCCGGCCTGTGCATCGACGACATCCCCAAGCTGCAGCGCGACGCCGCACAGTACCTGGGCTTCATCGAGGTGCACATCGAGCAGGGCCCGGTGCTCAACGAGCTGGACCTGCCCCTGGGCGTGGTCACCTCCATCAACGGCGGCGTGCGCTACGTGGGCGAGATGATCGGCATGGCCAGCCATGCCGGCACCACCCCCATGGACCGCCGCCGCGACGCCGCCGTGGCCGTGGCCGAGCTGGCCCTGTACATCGAGCAGCGCGCCGCGAAGGACGGCGACTCGGTGGGCACCATTGGCCTGCTCAACGTGCCGGGCGGCTCCATCAACGTGGTGCCGGGCCGCTGCCAGTTCAGCCTGGACCTGCGCGCCCCCAACGACCCGCAGCGCGACGCGCTGGCCAAGGACGTGCTGGCGGAGCTCGCCCGCATCGCCGAGCGGCGCGGCATGCGCTACACGCTGGAGGAATCCATGCGCGCCGCCGCCGCCCCCAGCGCCCCGGCCTGGCAGCAGCGCTGGGAACGCGCGGTGGACGCCCAGGGCGTGCCGCTGTTCCGCATGCCCAGCGGCGCCGGGCACGATGCGATGAAGCTGCACGAGATCATGCCCCAGGCCATGCTCTTCGTGCGCGGCTTGAATTCCGGCATCAGCCACAACCCGCTCGAATCCACCACCAACAACGACATGCAGCTGGCCGTGGACGCCTTCACGCACGTGCTGCAACAGCTCTCCGAGGAAACCCCCGCATGACCACGACCGCCCCACAGACCGACTACGCCGCCCTGGATGCGTGGATCGACCAGCACTTCGACGAGGAAGTGCGCTTTCTGCAGGCCCTGGTGCGCGTGCCCACCGACACGCCCCCGGGCAACAACGCGCCCCACGCCGAGCGCACGGCCGAATTGCTCCGTGACTTTGGCTACGAAGCCGAGAAGCACGCGGTGCCCGCGGCCGACGTGCAGGCCTACGGCATGGAGTCCATCACCAACCTGATCGTGCGCCGCCAATACGGTGCCGACAAGAAGGGCCCCACCATTGCCCTGAACGCCCACGGCGACGTGGTGCCGCCCGGCGAAGGCTGGACGCACGACCCCTACGGCGCCGAGATCGTGGACGGCAAGATGTACGGCCGCGCCACCGCCGTGAGCAAGAGCGATTTCGCGAGCTTCACCTACGCCGTGCGCGCACTGGAGGCCGTGGCCAAGCCCAGCACCGGCGCGGTGGAATTGCACTTCACGTACGACGAAGAGTTTGGCGGCGAACTGGGCCCCGGCTGGCTGCTGCAAAAGGGCCTGACCCAACCGGACCTGATGATCGCGGCCGGCTTCTCGTACGAGGTGGTCACCGCCCACAACGGCTGCCTGCAGATGGAAGTGACGGTGCACGGCAAGATGGCGCACGCCGCCGTGCCCCACACCGGCGTGGACGCGCTGCAGGGCGCCGTGCACATCCTGAACGCGCTGTACGCGCAGAACCAGGAGTATTTGAAGGTCACCTCCAACGTGGCCGGCATCAAGCACCCGTACCTGAACGTGGGCCGCATCGAGGGTGGCACCAACACCAACGTGGTGCCCGGCAAGGTGACGTTCAAGCTCGACCGCCGCATGATCCCCGAAGAGAACCCGGTGGAGGTGGAAGCCAACATCCGCCGCGTGATCGAAACCGCTGCGGGCGAGCGCGCCGGCATCTCGGTGGAGATCCGCCGCCTGCTGCTGGCCAACGCCATGACGCCGCTGGCCGGCAACAAGCCCCTGGTCGATGCCATCCAGAAGCACGCGCAGGAGCTGCTGGGCGAGCCCGTGCCCGCCGTGGGCACCCCCCTGTACACCGACGTGCGCCTGTACGTGGAGCGCGGCATTCCCGGCGTGATCTACGGCGCCGGGCCCCGCACCGTGCTCGAATCGCACGCCAAGCGCGCCGACGAGCGCCTGGACCTGGAAGACCTGCGCCGTGCAACCAAGGTCATCGCGCGCACGCTGAAGGACCTGTTGGCGTAAGCCCGCCATTTGGGGCTGGGCAAGCCATACACGCCCGGCCCCACAACCGCCCCTATTCGCCCCTCTCCGCCCACCGCAGGCGGTGGACGGGCGAACAGCAAGGGGGCTTGCGTGGCACCATCAGATTGCGCCCCCGTGGACCTTTTTCGGGCTCCGCATCACCTCTAGAGTCATGGGCTTGCACCACTCTTCCTGGCCTTCATTCAGGACTGCGCAGCCATGACCTCCCCATCCCCGACCGATTCGCCCGGCCCGCAACTTGCGTGGGTGCCTGCCTGCCGGCAGGGGATGACGCCCATGCACTGCGCGCATACCCAATCGGCATGACCCGCTGGCCTGCAGCGGCCCGGCCCCCTCTAAACTCACTCTGGGCTATTTCGCGCACCGGTTTCGCGCCGGTTCACGGGCCTGACTTCCAAACCCAAATCCTACAGAGCAACAACCAAGGAGCACCTACCAATGAGCAGCAGCATCATCCGCCGCACCCTGCTGGCCAGCAGTGTCGCGCTGGCCCTGGCCAGCCTGACCGCCTGCGGCAGCACCACCCCGGCCGTCACGGCCAAGCCGGCCACCGCGCCGGTCGCTGCGGTACAGCAGACGGCAGCCGCCCAGGCCGCCAGCGCCGCTTATGACTTCGACATGGATGTGTTCCACCCCGTGGTGGCGCGCAACGGCATGGTGGCCACCGAGCAGGAACTGGCCTCGCAAGTGGGCCTCGATATCCTGAAAGCCGGCGGCAACGCGGTGGATGCGGCCGTGGGCATCGGCTTTGCGCTGGCCGTGGCCCTACCCAATGCAGGCAACCTGGGCGGCGGCGGCTTCATGATGGTGCACGACGCCAAGACCGGCAAGAGCGTGGCCCTGGATTTCCGCGAAGTGGCGCCCATCAAGGCCACGCGCGACATGTACCTGGACGACAAGGGCAATGTGGTGGACGGCAAGTCGCTGTTCACCCACTACGCCGTGGGCGTGCCTGGCACCGTGGCCGGCATGGAGCATGCGCTCAAGAGCTGGGGCACCCTGCCCCTGTCGCGCGTGATCGCCCCGGCCATCGAGCTGGCGGACAAGGGCTTCCCCGTGAGCGAAACGCTCGCGAAGATTTTGCAGCAGGAAAAGAAGAACATGGGCAAGTGGCCCGCCACCCAGGCCATCTTCTGGAAGAACGGCGAGCCCCTGAAGGTGGGCGATGCGCTGGTGCAGAAAGACCTGGCCCAGTCCATGCGCCTGATCGGCCAGCAAGGCGCCAAGGCGTTTTACGAAGGTGAGATCGCCCAGAAGATCGCTGCCGAAATGGCACCGCATGCCGGCGCCATCAGCCTGCAGGACCTGCGCGAGTACAAGGTGGCCGAGCGCGTGCCCACGCGCGGCACCTACCGCGGCTATGAGATCGTGACCATGCCGCCACCCTCTTCCGGCGGCCCGCACCTGGTGCAGATTCTGAACATGCTGGAGCCCCTGCCCCTGGCCCAATGGGGCCCCAACAGCGCGCAGACCATCCACTACATGGCCGAGAGCATGAAGCTCGCATATGCCGACCGCTCCGAGTACCTGGGCGACCCCGACTTCGTGAAGATCCCTCTGAAGGGCCTGACCTCCAAGCGCTATGCCGAGTCGCTGGCCAAGGGCATCGACCCGAACACCGCGCGCAGCGGCAAGAGCATCAAGCCCGGCCAGCCCCAGCCTTATGAGAGCGACCAGACCACCCACTACTCGGTAGTGGACAAGGCTGGCAACGCCGTGGCCGTGACCTACACGCTGAACACCAACTTCGGCAGCGGCATCGTTGCCAAGGGCACGGGCATCTTGCTCAACAACGAGATGGACGACTTCTCGGCCAAGCCCGGCGTGGCCAATGCCTACGGCCTGGTCGGCGGCGACGCCAATGCGGTCGCAGCCAAGAAGCGCCCCCTGTCGTCCATGACGCCCACCCTGGTGCTGAAAGACGGCAAGCCCACCCTGGTGACCGGCAGCCCCGGCGGCGCCCGCATCATCACCACGGTGCTGCAGACGGTGGTGAACACCATTGACTTCGGCATGAACCCCGCCGAGGCTGCTGCCGCACCGCGCGTGCACCACCAGTGGACCCCGGACGAGCTGCGTGTGGAAAAGGGCCTGTCGCCCGACACCCTGGCACTGCTCAAGCAACGCGGCCACAACATCGCGGTGAAGCCGTCGATGGGACGCACGCAGACGATTCAGCTGCGTGGTGGCGCGATGTACGGGTACTCGGATCCGCGCAATCCGGATGGGAAGACCTTGGGGTATTGATGCATGGCCTGACGGGCCCGCGCTGCAGGCCCGTCATGGTTGATCCCTAGGGCAACAAGGCCCCAACGAACAAAGGCCGCGCCCTGTGAGGGACGCGGCCTTTGTCTTTGTAGCAACTGTGCCGGCTTTATCGCCTCATCAGGCCGTGCCAAAAATCATCACCGTAGCGAACTGCGCAGAACGCAAAAGCCAGACAGAAGCCCATCGTGATGGCCAGCATCGGCAAAAAGCCGGAGAGCTTCCATCCAAAGCCCATATAGAAGAAGCCCACGAGTCCACCAGCCAATGCGCCACAGACGAAGCGCACCACGGTTTCCAGCGGGTCATGTTCTTGCTTGCTACTGGACATTCGGATCACCCTCGCACTTCTCATTGCATGGCCGCATTTTGAGCGAATGCCTGATTCTGTCGCCTGTGCGCCCCCATCCAATCATCCTGTAAGCTGCAGGACGCCGGGTACCTGCCATACTTGATCTGGTGTGGTTGATTTTCCTCTCCGTTGGCTTCACCTGACTCCCCTTTTGCGACAGCCCTGCATGCCTCCCACTCTCACGCCGTCGGCAAAACTGCTGCAACTGCTACCCGAGGCGGTGGTGCAAACCGATGCGCTGTGGGAGATTACTTACCTGAATCCGGCGTGGACAACGCTCACCGGCCATGCGGTGGAGGCAGCGCTCGGCAGGTCTCTGCTTGAATTTGTGCATCCCGGCGACATTGGCACCATGCGCTCGGGCATGCCGGTGTTCCGCTTGCGCTTTGCCGACGCGGACTATCGCTGGGTCCGTCTGCAGTTCCACCCCGAGACGGATGCGGCGGAGCGGGTGGTCAGCCGCCAGGGTGTCCTGATCGAGATCACCGAGGTCACCGAGCAGGTGCTGGTGGAGATTCGCCAGCGCTTTCTGCGCTTGCTG
>JAESFW010000253.1_pt1 | contig 55375 bp, 49 predicted proteins | sample 9269481 | NCBI WGS metagenome assembly JAESFW01 (sample SAMN14515350, study PRJNA621654) | algae metagenome | isolation source: Lyngbya sp. HA4199-MV5 and co-occurring heterotrophs from soil with... | place: USA: Ahupuaa O Kahana State Park, Hawaii | collected 2009-07-21 | reverse complement strand
CAACTCAAGATTGCCGCAGTGGGTTCTGGTATAGTAAACACAACTTTTCAGGGGTGAGATGGACTTTGTTCCGCTCACCCCATTCTTCTATACCTTGTCCCTCTTCCTCCAAATGGCTAAAGTCGAGATTGGAAATTTTACACAAACTGTCAAACTGCCGCTTGATCCGCCGACATGGGGATCGACGGTAACAAAGGCTTGATTTTCTTGTTTAGGAGTTAAGAGAGCTTCTTTTGGATAGGTTTGGATGAGAAAACGGGTTCGATCCGTGCTATCGTTGCTGTCGAGGTAGTATAAAAGTACGCACTTACTATTGAAAAGCATGGCTCAAGCAGGCTCCAGACAGTTAGGGTTATTTCAGAAGCAAAAAATAACTAGGCAATCAGAAGTCAACACTCAGCCTTATTACACTCAAACCTGTGGAGCAGCGTACTTAGGAGATAGCCTTGACCTTATAAAAAATCTTAAAGATAGCAGTGTCAACCTAATTTTGACATCACCCCCATTTGCACTTACCCGCAAAAAGGAATATGGGAATGAGAGTGCAGAAACTTACGTAAATTGGTTTCTTCCGTTTGCATATGAATTTAAGAGAGTGCTTACTGAAGATGGATCATTTGTAGTTGATTTGGGGGGGGCTTATCTTCCCGGTAATCCGGTACGTAGTATCTATCAATATGAATTGCTAGTTAGGCTTTGTAAGGAAGTTGGTTTTTTCTTGGCTCAAGATTTTTATCATTACAATCCTGCTAGGCTTCCTACACCTGCGGAATGGGTCACTGTTAGGCGTATTCGAGTAAAAGATTCTGTTAATACTGTTTGGTGGCTATCAAAAACCGAGAATCCAAAAGCTGACAATAGGAAGGTTTTGAAGCCTTACAGTGAAAGCATGAAACAGCTTTTGAAGAATGGCTATAAAGCTAAATTACGCCCCAGCGGTCACGATATTTCTACTAAGTTTCAAAAAGATAACTCAGGAGCGATCCCACCTAATCTGATTGAAGCAGCAAATACGGAATCGAATAGCTCTTATCTACGCAAATGCAAAGAATCAGGAATGAAACCTCATCCAGCACGGTTCCCTGCATCTTTTGCCGATTTCTTTATTAATTTTTTAACTGATAAAAATGATCTTGTGCTAGATCCATTTGCAGGTTCAAACACAACGGGGTTTGTTGCAGAAAATTTACAAAGGCGATGGATGGCTTTTGAGTTGAACGAGGAATACTTGATCGGAAGCCAATATCGTTTTGAGGAGTGATTTGGCTGGAGGTAAATTGTGCCTAGACTTACCAAGGATGATCTTCTCAGTATTATTACACGCTCTGTTTCAGAGTGTAGTTGGAGTATTCTTTACTTAGAAAGTCCAATTACTCATCCTTTTAGGCTACAAATATACAGAAATGATGAAAGCTATCGACTTCGTATCTATATTTGGAATTTGACTCATGGAGGAGGATCGGCAAGACCTAGAAGCGAATACCGCATCCAAATTACAGGCTTACCTACTAGCTATTTTGAGCCTGAAATTGGGGGTAAAACTTTAATTCTTGGTTGGTGGGATGAAGTTGGAGTTTTTGCAGGTTTTGACTATAACAAGCATTCTGGAATACTAGGATCTTCACCCTCAATCCAGATCCGTGAACAATACCTTCGCAATGCCCACATTAATGGGTTTTCTGCCTGTGACAAAGGAAATGAAGAAATAGCAATTGCATTTAAGCCTAGCTTCTTTACTGAATATGTTAGAGATTTAGAATCTCTACACGGTTTCGGAGAATCTGAATATGATCTCGGTGTTCTTGAAACTGTAGCTGAAAACCCTTATACAGTAAATGATACAGAAATTGAATCAACTAGCTGGGATCGTCAAACAGTGATTCAGACTGTCAAGAAGAGATTAAGAGATTCCAGTTTCCAAGATCGGGTTTTAACCGCCTATAACTACCGATGCGCCATGTGTGGCGTGCAGCTTGATTTAGTACAAGCAGCCCATATTGTACCAGTAAGCCATGAGAACGGAACTGATCACACTTCTAACGGGATGGCGTTATGTGCATTGCATCACTACGCTTATGATCGCGGTCTTGTATTCGTGGATGAGGACTACTCAATTGAACTAAATGAAAGGAAGGTCAGCAAACTTCGCGCAATATCACACGATGAAGGGTTAGAAGAATTCACTGAAGCTCTGAGAGCTTTAATTCTTCTTCCTCCATCCACATCAGATCGCCCTCATAGGGATTATTTGCTTATTGCCAATTCCTTACGTCTTGCAGCCTGATAGTACCCAGAACTAGAGTTCACGCAATTGCTAGCAATTGGCAACCTAACACTGCGCTGCAACGGACGGAACACAGATCTCGGTGGTGTTCCAAAGGTTATCTGCCGCCGTTAGCTTCATCGTTAGGAATGGCTCAACAAACGCAGGAGCTAATGACTTTAGAAGAGACTAGGAGTTGGAGAGAAGCAGAAAGTTAACACCAGTACCTTCATAGTGCCAATATGTCATCACTGATTACCATTCCGGCAAAACCAGAGGCGATCGCCATCAATCCCCGTGAAACGGCGGTAATTGTGGTCGATATGCAAAATGCCTATGCGTCAAAGGGTGGCTATTTAGATATCTTGGGCGTTGATCTGTCGGGTATGGCAGCGGTGGTGGAGGCGATTCAGGGGACGATCGCCGCGTCTCGTCGGGCAGGAATGCAAATCGTGTTTCTACAAAACGGGTGGAGCGCCAGTTTGCACGAAGCGGGTTCTCCTGCCTCACCTCACTGGCACAAATCCAATGCCATGCGGCTAATGCGCGAAAATCCCGATTTGCAGGGCAAGCTGACGATTAAAGGCACCTGGGACTACGACTTTATTGATGCCATTCAGCCGCAGCCCGAAGATTACATCGTGCAGAAACCTCGCTACAGCGGCTTTTTTGGCACCAACCTGGATATGTTTTTGCGAGGAAAGGGCATTCGCAATCTGGTTTTTGCAGGGGTCGCCACCAACGTCTGTGTGGAATCGACCCTGCGCGATGCGTTCTTTTTGGAATACTTTGCGATCGCCCTTGCCGACGCAACCTACCACATCGGCTCACCTGCCATTCAGGAAGCAACGCTTTTCAACATTGAAAAGTTCTTTGGCTGGGTGACAACCACGCAGGCTTATTTAAGCGCACTCAACAACCCGGCAGTCGAAAGCCTCCAGCCGCAGACCATTATCTGAAGAGACAGAACCATTTACCTGATTCTGGCTTCTAGCTTCTGCTTTCTCGTCTCCACCCACCATCATTTAAACGGAGCTATGCTCCCAACCAGCGAGCGGCATCTTTCGCGTGATAGGTCAGAATCATGTCGGCTCCTGCCCGTTTGAAGCCTGTCAGGGTTTCCAGCACGACACGCTGTTCGTCAACCCAGTCATTCAGCGCAGCGGCTTTGATCATGGAATATTCGCCAGAGACGTTGTAGGCGGCAACAGGTAGATTGGTCGCTTCTTTGACGCGCCAGATGATGTCCATATATGCCAGAGCGGGCTTCACCATGAGCATGTCTGCCCCTTCTGCAATGTCTAGCTCAATTTCTTTGATGGCTTCGCGGGCATTGCCAGGGTCCATCTGATAGGTGCGCCGATCGCCAAACTGAGGGGCAGAATCGGCAGCATCCCGAAACGGACCATAGTACGCCGAGGCATACTTCGCGGCGTAGGACATGATCGGCGTGTCTTCAAACCCTGCCGCATCCAGCCCCGTGCGAATTGCCTGTACAAAGCCATCCATCATGCCAGAGGGTGCAATGATATCGGCTCCTGCCTGTGCCTGGGAAACGGCCGTTTTCTTCAGTAGCTCCAGGGTGGGATCATTCAGCACCCGTCCCGTCAGGTCGCCCACTTCCAGATAGCCACAGTGACCGTGAGACGTGTATTCACAGAGGCAAGTATCGGCAATCACAATCAGGTCAGGCACCGCTTGTTTAACGGCTGTCGCGGCTTTTTGCACAATGCCGTGATCGTGCCATGCACCTGTTGCGTCGGTATCCTTCTCCGCTGGAATACCAAACAAAATGATCGCAGGAATGCCCAGATCGTAGACTTCCTTCGCTTCTTCTACAATTTTGTCGATCGACAACTGAAACACACCCGGCATCGATCGTACTTCTTTGGCAAACCCCTCACCCGGTACCGCGAACAATGGGTAGATGAGATCGTTGGTGGTGAGAACGGTTTCGCGCACCATCCGACGAAGCTGGGGATGGCTGCGAAGGCGACGAGGACGCTGGTTTGGAAACATAGGAGTGATGCGACGAGAGGATAAGGGAGGAGCGGTCAACTATCAGCGGTCAGCGGCCAGAGGTCAGCTAACCCTACGGGAAGCAAGCTACAGCAGGCAACATTGAATGATGCGAGGAAGGGGTGTTAATAACAAACAATCAGTGCTTTGCTTCAAACTGTGAAGCTCAAAGCGGATCTCACTCAAGCTGAACGCTGACGGCTGTACGCTAATAGCTTTAAAAGTCTAAAACGATCCGTTGTCCCTTACTCACGTCTTTCGTTACGTTGTGTTGCAATTGTCAGCAGGGAATGAGGCAGCGTTTTAGGTTCAGTTTTAGGAGAAGTCAGGAGCCAGGAGTGAAAGTTTTGAGTTTTGAATTGCATCCTCTGCTCCCCCTGCATCCTCTGCCTCTTCCACCCTCTGCCTCCTGCCCTCTGCTTCCCCCACTCCCCACTCCCACCCATGACTCCAGACCAAGCAGTTCTTGCGACGAACGAGACGTTTTATCGCGCCTTTGAGAAAAAAGACCTTGAAGCGATGACGGCGGTGTGGTCGCAAGGTACGAGTAGCCTGTGCATTCACCCAGGGCGAAACGCGATTCAGGGATGGGAGGGGATTCGATCGTCGTGGGAGGCGATTTTTCGCAACACCAGCTACCTGGAAATTGAGACAGAAATCGTGCGCGTAGACGTGAGTGGTGATCTGGCGTATGTCGTGTTGCTTGAAACCGTGCTGCAAGTGACAGGCAGACGGCAAAGCAAAGCACAATCAATGGCAACGAACCTGTTTGAGCGGATGGGGCAGAAATGGTATCTGATACATCATCATGGCAGTCCGTTGATGGGATGAAGAAGGATAAAGGATGTAGCTTGCTTCCCGAAAGGTAGGCTGGATGAAACAGATGCCTTTTTCACGTTTTGTCGATCGCCGCTCCTTTCAGCCGTGCTCAAAGCGGTTTCGGCGCTAACGTTGGCACACCCTCCAGGAAAGAGCCTGTCAATAACAAAACGGTTTGCACATCTAGTTCGCCTGTGTTTGGAATACCAACCGCTGTTTGAAAGCGACGGATTGCCTTGCTAAGATCCTGAGAAGGCTGGTTCAGATAACCGAGACGCTGTAGATAGTCGGCGGCTTGCTCAGTCGATAATGTGCGATCGCTGGCTCGAAAAATCGGCACATACTGCTGTCGCCAAATCGTCGCAAACTGAGCTTGATCCAGAGCATAAATTTTGCCCCGCGCCGGATCGCCGATCGCCACCTGCTCACTATTCATCTCCAATAGAGCAACTGCATGGGGTAGCTTGCGTCCGCCATCAATCAGCCAGACACCCAGCACTCCAGGACGATTGATGCGCTGCATTTGCTCCCAGGTTGACGATAGCTCCACCCCATCCATACCCAGCTCCCGCGCTGCCACAATCAGTTGCGGCATTGATGTACCCAACCGACTGGTACCTGCCAATCGTGCCACTCCCGACTCGGTTGCATCCATTTGCCAGCGTCGTAAAACGGTCGCCAGAGCAGAAGGGGCACAGCTACTCATCGAAGTCTGCTTGTAGACCCCATTCGGCTGTAAATTGTTGTGCAGCCAGGTATAAATCGGAGCCAGAAAATAGCCTTCGGCAACGCTGAACCCAGTGATACCCAGGACACCAATTAGTACCACTGCAAACACCTGTAGCCGTGCGGTCTGCCAACTGATAACGTATGCCAGTCCGCAAAACCCCATCAGCACAGCCCGCATAATCGTCCAGGTGATCCGCATCCCGTAAACGCGCCACTCCAGGGGCAAAAACTGCATTTGCGGCACATTGAGCGCCAAGAGGATAAGTCCAATGTAAAGCCCAAGAAACAGGAGTGAAAGGGAGGTTTTACCTTTAAATAAATCGTTGGCGGTTGACCCTTTGCGCAGCAGCAATGTACCAAAGCGCATGCCCCACCGAAAGCACAGACCACCCAGCAGCAATGTAGCGACAATTTCTAGCAGCATGGTTGCGATCGCATCAAGCCAGGAATGAACATGAACGCATCAAGCCTTCAAACAACACAACGACGTTTAACTAGGGCGGCTGATGCTTACTGTAGCTTTTGGTAGGATTCTTTGTCCTGCGTGCTGAAAGGCAGTTTACGGACGTGATCCGTATGAAGAACCCGCATCGCATAGACACCAGCAGCATCTAAACTGCCCCTGCTTGCCTTGCGATCGCATCGTGCGTTGGCAGGCAGATGTCGTCCTAAGCGCCCAATGCCCTTGAGTTTAACGGTTGAAGTAGGGCATCTCAATCCGTCACATCACCGAAACTAAGGGAGACGATCGCCACTGGACGCGGGATAACAACATCGGGGTGGCTGTTAGGAGTCGCTTGCAATTAATGTTTCATTTAGCAAAGGATTCAGTATCCTTACATAGATTCGTTTGATGCGCTCTGAATGGCATGTATAGCTATAGCCAGTTTGGTTAGGACGAGGTGCAGGGATTCCACTGTCCCAACCTTGTGTGGCAAAAGCTATAAGGCAAATGAGCGGGAGTCTTTTGAAGTTGCTTTGAGTAAGTGAACCAAAACTTACCCGTCTGACAATTTCACTGGTGCCGAGGAGTCTTGGAAACGATTAGATGTCCAGGGTAGCGCTACTGATGGGGGTAAGTCGGTATGGCATGGGGTTAGCCCTGTTACCGAGTGCTCAAAAAGATGTGGAAGTGATGAAGCGCGTGCTGAAACAGCCGCAATTTCAGGTTGAGCCAGTGCTGGACTTGTGCGATCGCCCCTTGCAAAAGATGCAGGAAACCATTGAGCTATTCTTCAAGCAGCGAGCCAGCGATGACCAAATCATCTTTGTGTATTGCGGTCATACGTTGCAGGATGCAGATGGCAGACTGTACTTCGCCGCTCCCTGTACAACGTTGCCAGTGGGAGGCGAACTTGTCAAAGCACAACTCATTCCCGCTGCCACCATTCAGGAAGCGATGAATAGCAGCCCTGCCAGACAGCAAGTGGTTATTGTAAACAGCTACTGCCAGCAAGTATCGAATCAACCCGCTGTTGCTGCCTCTAAGGACGCGTTAGCCACTGCTCTGGAAGGCACAGGACGGGTGGTTTTAACCGCGGCAAATGTGGCTCAACCAGTCGTCACAGACGCATTTGATGGGTGGACATACATCCGCTATTTCACAGAAGGGATTGAGAGCGGTGCAGCGGATGAGGGGGATAAGGGGTTGCTAACGGCAGCGGCGTTGCATCGCTATGCGTCAAAAAAGCTGCACGTAGCGGCACCCTCCCTGGAAACTCACCTAGCTGGCAGTGCTGAAATGGCTGAGATTCCCTTACTAGAGGTACCCCAAAGCAACCCACAGCTACATTACCGCAAGGTGCTTGAAGCCACGCCGATCGCCACTGATGCAGCAGGCACCCCAGTACTGGAAGGACGATCGCTGCTAAATGACATCCGGCATCGCTTGGAGTTGTCACCACGAGACGCGGCGTTGTTGGAAGCGCAGGTTTTGCGCCCACAGCAGGAGTATCACCAGCGCCTGACGATGTATCGGGAAACGGTTGCAGAAAGCGCCCGATCGTCCGATGTCCCACTGGAGCAGCGTCGCCAAACATGGAAGCAACTCCAGCAGGCTCTTTACCTGAAGGATCAGGACGTGGCAATGATCACGATCGCCCCCTCGTTTGCCCTTCAACAGCACCAGCACGCTCAGTATCAAGGAAACCTGGCGCACTATCAACAGGTTTTGCTGGGAGCAATGCAACGCCAGTTTCCCCTGCAAGAGCGCGATCGTGCCATGCTCCATCGCCTGCAACAGACATTACACTTAGGAAACGAGGACGTACAGGCGCTTGAAGACCAGCTTACGGCTCAGGCAAAGCAATTTGTAGCGGATGACGATCGCACCAACGTAGAACCAGAGGTAGAAGCAGCCGCGCCTTCCAGCACTCAGCCTGTTAGTCAACCCAACCCTGCCCAGGTGCCAGAAGGAACCCGATTTAACCATCAACCGCCCCTACCTCTCGCCGAAACGCCTTCACCAGAGCCGCCTGCCTCCCTTCCTCCAGATGACTCGCGCGCCAAAGAAGCCGTTATGCAACGGTTGTTCAACCTCAACGAGCCAAATCCTCTGCCGTCAGAACCGCTGCCAACTCCGGTTCCTCCACCCAGCCCAATCACTACTGTACAAGAAGCCCCATCGCCGATCCAGCCGAGTGCTCAGCCAAATTTCATGGATAGAATTCGTCGCTCTACGTCTAATTACCAAGCTCTGATCGTTCCAGGCATCCTGTTGGCGGCGATTCTGGGGATACTAGCGGCTATTATGCCGTTCTCCAACCGTCCCAACTGGTTTAAATTTGGGCAGCAAACGCCAGTTGATCTAGCCGCAGCTCAACAGCTCAACAGTGCAGGACTGCTCAAAGCGCAGAGGGGTTACACCAAAGAGGCGATCGCTGACTACACCCAGGCGATCGAGAAAAATCCGAATGACGTTTCAGCCTATACCAATCGCGGGGCTGCCTACCATCGGCTGGGTGATACAAGCGCCGCGATCGGAGACTACGAGCAAGCGCTGAAGCTGACTCCTCAGACGGCTGAGCAAACGGCTTTGCTACACAGTAATCTTAGCTATGCCTACTACGATCGCCAGAACTACGATAAGGCGTTGGAGGAAGGGAACCGGGCTGTGGCACTGAACGGCAGTTTTGCCCAGGCACACATCAACCTTGCCAACGCCCGGTCTAAGCAAGGAGATTATGAGGGTGCCATACAGGATTACAACCGGGCGATTGCGCTGAGACCCGCCACTGCTATTCAAGCTGGAGCTTACAGCAATCGCGGGAATGCCCAGTTTGCCCAGACGCGCACCAAAGAAGCCATTCGTGACTACAACCAGGCGATTAAGCTACAGCCAGACTATGCGGATGCTTATTACAATCTAGGCTTAGCGCAGCAGTCGCTGAACGATCGTGCGGCGGCAATCAACAGCTTTCAGACGGCTGCAAGGTATTACCAAACCCAGGGCAAGGAAGCACAGCAAAAAGAGGCAATCGATCGCGCCAATGCGTTGCAGCAGAACAATTGACGCAGCCAATTAACCTTTCATAAGATTTGCTCAGAGACGATATGCCAAGACAAAGCGATCGATCCCCGCCAAATCGGGATAAATCTGAATCTGGTGGTAGCTTCCCTGGGCGTGAAGTAAGGCTGCGACGGTACTTGCCTGCCCTGCCATCAGTTCTACTAGCCAAACCCCTTCAGGCTGCAAATAGTCAGGAGCCGTTGCTACGAGATGCCGAACGCAATCCAACCCATCGACACCGCCATCGAGTGCCAGGTGCGGTTCGTGCTGGGATACCTCTGGCTGTAAGGTGGGTATCATCCCACTGGGAATGTAAGGTGGATTGGCAACCATGCCGCTAAGCTGACCTTTGAGAGACTCCAGCGGCTCCAGCCACGAACCTTCATAAAACTGAATGTGATCGACCAACTCAAGCTGCTCAGCGTTCAACCGCGCGATCGCCAACGCTGCTGCACTCCGATCAACGGCATGAACCGTCGCCGCTGGAAACGCCATTGCCAACCCGATGGCGATCGCACCGCTGCCAGTGCCGAGATCGGCCCAATGTCCATGAGTAAAGGGTGTGGGGTGTGGGGTGTGGGGTGTAGGGCGGACGGCGGCGATCGCCAGATCAATTAAGCATTCTGTTTCGGGGCGTGGAATCAGGACGGCTGGGGAAACAGTTAGCGCAAACTGTCGCCAGGGAGCCACTCCGGTTAAATACTGCACAGGCACTCGCTCTTGAAGCCGACGCTGCCAGAGGAGCGTTAAGTCTGACAACGATCGCGCCAGTGAAATCTCTGCCCTGTCTTTAAAGGTTTCTAGCCGTAGCGACAGGCGATCGAGTCCAGCCAGATCTTGCAGCAGCCAATCCACTTCGTCTGTCGGAATTTGAGCCGCGATCGCCTGCTGACGAGTGGTGACGCGCCATTGCCAGAGGGCTTGCCCAGAAACACAAACCTCCCGCCCCTGTGACAGAGACGAGAGGCTATCTGAATCGTCCTTAGAATTCACCCCACTCTGCACGCTATTTTTTCGGTGCAGGAGCGGCAGCAGGCTTATTCGTGGCAGGCGCACCCTGTTGAGGCGAGATCGACTTCACAAACTCGATCGACTGCTGTGGGGGTACCAGCACAATCTGATCGAGTTGAGGATCGTTCTTGGTTCGTAGAATCTCCATCAACCCTTCCAGGTTAAGCACCTGAATTTCGACACTCGTTGACATGTCAGGCTGTTGCTGCTTAAAGCGGTCGAGCAATCCTTGCAGCTCTTCCTTGTTAAAGAACATGGGAATGATCGACTTGCCATCCTGCTGAATCGTCAGGTAGCCCTTCTCTTTGCCACCACGCGCGACGAAGAGCGGTGTGCCGTTAAACTGCTGCGGTTGTTGTCCACCCTGCTGTTTCAACAGCGCGACAGCCGTATCAACCTGCTGCTTAGAAGGAACGTAGGCAAAATCAAGCTGTTCTGGTTTGCCTTTGTTGGTTTGATTGAGCTGATACACCTCTGCCAGCGAAACGGGCACAACCTTCACATTTTTGGCAAGGTCGGGGTTTTTAGTCTTGAGGTTATTGAGAAAGTCCTGAGCGTCTTTCTGGCTAATGAATACACCTGCCACGGCTTTACCTTTCTGCCCAGTCGGGGGAGAGGCTACCAGCGGAGCACCCTGCGCGTTGGCGATGGTAAAAACAGGCACGGGGCGAAGCTTTTGGATAATTTGCTCTTGGGGAATGGCAAGCACTTGCAGGGTGCCAGCTAAAAACGACCCTAGAAGAGCGCTTCCAACTAGCCCAGCGGTTGCACTCCAGCGAACCAATGATTTCATGACTGCTCCTGGCACTAAAACGGCAAAAAGGTTATGGATAAATGGATTGAGATCTTTATCCAGGTGAACAGCGAGGCGATTACACTCTACAGCGCTTAATTGCCTACCCATTTTGATGCATCTAGGGCGATTTGTAAAATCGGCATAAAGATAGCAATCATGACGATTTAGAGAGAAACTGACGCTGTGCAGCGCCCATTCTAACGTTTACGAGTCGCACCTTCAGCACAATTGTGGCTGGTATCAAGAAAGTGATTGTAGCGCTTAAAAGCTTTGGTGAGAGCGTGCCGATGTAACGGCTCAATGTATATCACGATCGCACCATTGAACCCGCACGATCGCCGCTCATTTTGATCAACACAAAGGCACCCGAATGCAGTCTCCCGACCTCTCTCACTGACCTTCTAGCGCCCGAAATAGTTCCAGATTTGGTTGACAGCCTTTTAGAAAGAAGTCGGCAAGCCTTGAGTCGTTTACCAGGGCTATTTCATTCTGCTGCTAGGGGCTGTCATCAATTACAACTACACATTACTTGCAGCAAGGGTTCCAGCCCCTAGCCTGGTATGTTGGGACGGGCGCGATCATGCCGATATGTTTACGATCGCCGCCCAACTCTACCTCCTTCAAGGCTTCAAGACCGCTTGTAGCAGAGCATCACGCTTGGCTTGCAGCACCCTATCCAACTCCGGAGCGTAGTCAAACGACACCATGAGATCCTGACAAAACTGGGCGATGGGAAGGTTATCTACCACTGTCATAAAATCAACGGGAATCGAACCGTCGATGTGGCGGCTGAGTACCCCAAAGCCCGATCGTTCGCGCCGATACGTTTGACTGGGAGCGTTTTGCTTGAGCCATTGGTCAAACGTAGCTGAACGCGCCATCGTTTCCCCTAGCTGAGAGATCAGGTTCGTTGGCGGATCGGTGTGCGTGGCAAAAATCCACGCTTGCTGGAGTAACCTCTGACGATCGGCTGGCTCAAGCCATGCTGCGATCGCCCGTGCTCCACTGCGGCTAGTGGCTGCTCCATCAGTGCCCCAGGATGTCATCAGGGGCGAGGTCACTGGTTTGCCTTCTGCCAAGTCAAGCACCTGCTGGCTAAACGCCGTACCAGCCGTCGAGAGATCGCGCCGTGCATCGGCAAGATCGCCCTGCCACCAGCGCAACCCACCCCGCATTTGATGCAACTGCGCGACCAGAGGGTTTACCGTTGCCGTTGCCAGCAAGGTGGTTAATTCGGCTTCAAGCCTTTGGGTCACTGGCTTGTAGAGTGGTTTCAGAGTCGGCAGCTTCCAGATCGGGCTGGTGACGAACAGGGGATCGCGCAGCGCTTCTAGCACCATTGCTGTGATTGCCAGATTCGACTTTCCCTGTGCCAGAAGGCTTAAGCCCAATCCATAGAAAACACCCCGCTTTGCCGGAACCAATTTGGCAGATTGAGCAAAGGCACGACTGGACTCTTGCGGCTGGCGATCGAGCAACAGCCATCCCAAACTGGTGTAACCAAATTCCTGATTGGGTGAACTCTGTATTCCCTGCTTCAACCACGAACTGCCTTCTTCTAGTAGCTGCTCCCGCTGTTTGGGGTCGCTGGTTTTTAGAGCCAGGTTGCCAAGGTTCCACCCTAACTGGTAAGCATAGTAAGGTTCCCAGGTGGCTAACTGATGCGACTGGCTCAAGCGCTGCACGAAGGTCGGCACATCCTCTCGACTCAGCGCCGCAAACCCTTGACTGGAAAGAAGCCATGCACGATGCACCGGAATCAACCAGATAAGGGCAGCGATGAGGATACCAAGCCCCATGAGCGGCAGAAAGGGAAGGGGATGCAACAGCAAAGGCGTGAACAGCTGAGGCACTGCGGTAACTGACTCCACGATCGCCCGATCGCCCGTTGCCTGATTGCTGAGACTCTGGCGATCGCGAAATTCGGCGGTGAGTGTAGCCAAAAAGACAACCAGCGTCCCGCTAAGGCAGACGTTATCAAGCTGATAATCTGTCAAACTCACAACGCCGTAGCCCAACAAGCTGCTAAACAAGCACCCGATCAGCAGCGGTGAGAGATGATCAGCAGTCGCACCGTGACGCAACCAGGCGATCGCCATCCACCCCAGCAAGGCGATCGCCCCAATGCTCACTACCACTGACCAGAACCCCAACTCTGCCCACAGGTGAGCCGGAGTATTGTGCAACTGGTAAGCCCACTCTGCCTGATGCCCAGCCCACCCCGGGCGATACTGCTGAAACAGCAACGGCACACCACCAGGACCAATCCCTGTGAACGGATGCGCCCAACCCATCAACCAGCCGATCGTCGTTGTAATCAACCGATACGCCACCTCGCCACCCGCCTGACCGCTCAAAACGCCTGCTGTCAGAGACCGTAAGCGATTGTTCGTCAGCACCAGCAAGATCAATGCGGCAAGCCCGATCGCGCCACTTGCAGCCAGCCAAAGACGAGACATTCGCCCTCGCCACAGCAACACCCCAAGCGCGACGATCGCCATCGTCAACACGCCTAGCCACCCTCCTCGTGAACTGGTGGTATACAGATCCAGCAGTCCCAGACCAAAGCCCAGGAGCCAGAGCGATCGCCGCCACCCTGTTTGGCTCAGCCCCAACCCCAGCAACAGCGGCAGTGTTAGCACTAAATAGCCCGCCACATAATTCTGGTGCCCGATCGGTGCCCAATTACGCAGCTCCACAATTGAAAAATCAAAGGGCAGCGACACGCCATACTGCTGCCATGACTGTAAGCGAGCCAGCTCAGGCAACAGCGTGGTATAGCCCCACAGCGTCAGGCTCACCAGAATAAACGCGAGACTCAAATAGCCCTGAGCCACTAGAAGGCGCGATCGACGTTCCGGTACAGCCAGCCAGCTACTCAAGGCATACAGCCCCGCCAGAAAGCAAAACGTCGCCCAACTATACCAATGTGCCTGCATGGGGAAGGCAGCCAGTCCCGCCGAAAGGATCAGCCCCACCACCAATAGCCCAGCCAGCCAATCAAGCTGTTGCCCCAACCAGCGTAACTGTCTCTGCCACAGAAGACCCAGCAGCCACAGCACAGGGCAGACCAAGCCAACTTGCCAGATAAACACCCAGGGCCACGCTACTATCAAGCTATTACTGTTTGGCAGCAGCGTAAACAAGCCGTAGAAGGCGGCTGTCAGCACCCCAAGCAAATTGCCTTGAGTCGCCCTGCCAGCGCTAGAGTCGGAACGATGCACTGAGAATTCAGGATGGGTCATCTAAGCTTTGGATTAGATTGGGCTTTAGATTAGATTGGAGCTACTGCTGCCAGGAGCCAAAGAGAACGAGCAACGTGCATTCATACCGCTTCTCAGCCATGCCCAGATTGGCAATGTACCATCACAATACTGCCCCCTATCTGCTGGGCGTTACCGTTTCCCCATGAATTGTCTTTTTAAGTAATGTCTATGTCTGCCGAAGATAGCCAAACTTGTTCCCTCTCAGAATCTACTGCCAATCCCTTCTCTGTCTGTGTGCAAGCACTTGGATTACCGCACATTCAACGCCACCTCTTTCTGTGTGCCGACCAGACCAACCCCAAATGCTGCCCCAAAGAAGCTGGCTTAGAAGCGTGGGACTATCTCAAGCGTCGCCTGAAAGAACTGGGACTCGATCGCCCGACTGACGCAGCACCCAACTGTATTTTTCGCACTAAAGCAAACTGTCTGCGCGTTTGCCTACAGGGTCCTATCCTGGTCGTCTATCCAGACGGGGTCTGGTATCACAGCGTCACACCTGCCGTCATTGAACGGATCATTCAAGAACATCTGCTTGCCAATCAGATCGTACAGAGCCATGTCTTTTTAGTGCATCCCCTCCCGCAACCTTCTGATAGACAGACAGCCTCAACGATTCGATCGCCCCTTCCCTCAGCGGACGTTGAGTAACCTGATTTGAGCAAGTCATCCCAATTGGATGGTTAAAATTTATTGCTGCTAAAATTTAATCATAAACTGACTTCAACGCTGCCATTCCCACCCCTTCTCACGACATCAACAAAGACAGACTCCTCTCACCATGCCGCAAGACAATTGCCTTTGTCTAAAGGCAACGTCCTGAAGAAGGCTATACTTTCAAGGAAGCTATATAATGACACAGTAAAATCTGACAATAAATTGGTGTTTTTACCGGGCATTCAACTAATATTCAACCAGTATTTAGATTTATTGAGATTTCAGCGATTCCCCCGATGCTGCCTACAATAATGTTTCAAATGCCCAGAGCCATTCTGGTTTGCACAGGCTAGTCACCGTTGTAGCAGCCCGTAGCAGACATAGGCATCCCCCTTTAAAAGTTCAGCAAAGAGTTCAGCATCCACACGGACGATATCGACCCAGGAATAGTGAGTAGCACAGCATGAAGGAAACCAGCGTGGGTAATCATAAGCGACTGCTGCTGATTGACGATGATCCCAACCTAATCCTACTCGTTAAGGACTACCTGGAATTTCGGGGCTATGAAGTAGTCACCGCTGAGAATGGACGGGAAGCTCTGGAAGTGTTGGAGCAAGAAATCCCAGACATGATCATTTGTGATGTGATGATGCCTGAGATGGACGGTTATTCCCTGGTGAAGCATGTCCGAGAAGATCCCCGCACCAGTTGGGTACCCGTACTGTTTTTGTCGGCAAAAGGGCAAAGTCAAGATCGAGTGAAAGGTTTAAACACCGGGGCAGACGTTTACATGGTCAAGCCCTTTGAACCCGAAGAGTTAGTCGCGCAGGTAGAGTCATCCCTGAAGCAGGCGGCGCGCATTGCCGATCGCCCCGGCAAAGGCAACGATAGCGGACCCAAAATTCAAGTACCGTTTGATGTTGAACTCACACCAACAGAACTGCGAGTGGTACAGTTTGTCGCCCGTGGGATGGCTAATCGTGAAATTGCGGATGAGTTAAACGTCAGCCAACGGACGATCGAAAGTCACGTCAGCAATATGCTCGGCAAGACTGGACTGCACAACCGCACCGAACTGGCTCGTTGGGCGATCGAAAATAGCATGGCGTAAGGCGATTTCTACAAAAGAAATGAGCCAACGTAGCGCGGGTATCTTGTCCGCGTCGCAAGCGAGACGCTTGCACTACGGCATCAATGGGGTAGATTCTTGAAGAGAAACTACGTAAGCTATCCCCTTGCAGTAGTGATAGCAGTTATTTAAGGAATTGGTATAAGCCGTACCCTCAACGACGGGTCAGGGCAAAAAGCCTGAAGCCAGTTCTAAAAGATTTCAGGGTCGTTTTGGTCAAGACTCAGCTTCATGAATTGCTACGCCTCGTCTACGGGCTGCATCCAAAAGCGGCGATCGGCAACCAAATCAGAGCACGGCTGCAATAATGCGATCCAGAACTTGGATGGCGTTGCATCGTAGTCAATCTCATCCACATGATAGCGGGTTGCATGAGCGCCATTTTGCAAAACAATATGGTCACCTCGCCGAATGACACCACCACGCCCCCGCATGTAGCTCTGCTTGCCGCACGCGAACGATTCAAACGTAAAGTCCTGTTCCCACTCTTGCTGGGTGTAGTGATGCACCACTCGTACAGAGGCATCTTGAAAAGCTTTTGCCTTGACTAGCAGCGCCGTCAGGGTCTTGAGCCGCTGCTGTTTGTCAGGGGTTAACGCGGCTGCGTGAAGCGAACACTTCATGGTTCTGCTTTCTCCTCGATCGCCCAAATAGATTGGCGGTTTCTCATGCAACGATGTGGCGCTTCAACTCAACCAGTTGTGCTCACATCCTTGCCTTAAGGTATATAGAGAATCAGCCTTATCAGTTTAGTACTGGACATTTTTTTAACTGTCCTACCACTACACCATACTGATGCCATCTTAGAAACCACCATTGCTGCGAGACATTACCCGCCTGAACGCGATGCACGATCGTGCCTTTCTGCTACCAACCGTCGCTCTGTGCCTCCGTACCGTCGCGCCAGATTTCTAGATCGAGGTCGTTGAAGTAGAGAAGCGCAGAGCGAATTTGCTCACGAGTGCCGCGAAGCTCAAGATCAAACCAGCCATCATCTCTAGCATTTGCCCCCAACAAAGCAGCGTTAATGTTAACCGTCAAGCCATGATGAGAGATGAGCCGAGAAATGACTGGTTCATCGTGATAGTTTTTGGGGATCCGAATCCGCAGGCGCGTTTGCGTTGGACGGATATCGTCTTTGTTGCTAAGTGGGACGACATCATCCAGTTGCGTTGCTGGCAGCGACTCCTCAGAGGGGCTTCCGGTTGCCATTTATGCCTACTCCTTAACCTCTTTGATCCGAGTTTTACGCTCTAAAATTTCTTTGAGGACAAGGGTTACAACGGCTAAAAGCGCTAGCAAAACCGCCGCAGAGTATGCAGCTTCAGTTTGGTATTGCTTATAAGCCTCCTCTACAAAGAGAGGAAGTGTCTGGGTTTTGCTTGCAATGTTGCCAGAAACAACTGAAATCGCACCAAATTCACCCATCGCTCTGGCGTTGGTCAACAATACCCCATAAAGCAAACCCCATCGAATGCTGGGTAGGGTCACACGCCAGAAGATTTGCCAGTTGTTTGCGCCTAATGTTTGCGCTGCTTCTTCTTGATCGGTACCAATTTCTTCTAGCACCGGGATAACTTCGCGTGCCACAAAGGGGATGGTGACAAATGCCGTTGCCAGAATCATACCGGGCAGTGCAAAAATGATCTTGATGTTGTGGGCTTCCAGAAAGGGACCAAACCAGCCATTGCGCCCGTAGAGCAGCACAATCATCAAGCCGGCAACGACCGGAGACACCGAAAACGGCACATCCAGAATACTGATGACAAAAGCACGTCCCCGGAAGCGTTTACGCGCAATCACCCAGGCTGCACAGAGACCAAAGATGGTGTTTACTGGCACTGCGATCGCCGCGATAATAAACGTCAACCTTACCGAATTTTGGAACGCTGGTTCAGTCAAGTTAGACAGAAATGGTGCTATGCCCTTACTGAAAGCCTGGACAAATACGTTGAGTGCCGGGATGAAGAGAATGAGGGTGAGATAGAACACTGCCAGCATGATCAGCCCAATTTTCGACCAATCGCGCGGCTTCACGCCTGTCGCTTGATCAGCCTCTGAGGATTGAAGGCTAGAGGCTTTGATAGATGGACCAAGATTAACCATAACGTCGCCCCCAAGCTTGAAGTAGATTGATCAACACCAACAGCGCTAGCGAAAGACCTAAGAGCACAGCCCCAATCACCGTTGCCCCAGCATAGTCATACTGCTCTAGCCGTTGAAAAATTAAAACAGGCGCAATCAGATCTTTGTAAGGCGTATTCGATGAGACAATCACAACTGAACCATACTCACCAACTGCCCGTGAAAAACCCAAAGCAATTCCAGTTAGCGCCGCAGGCATAATCGGCGGCAAGAGCACACGCCAAAAGGTTTGAAATTTGCTGGCTCCTAAACACCAGGCTGCTTCTTCAATTTCCCGTTCTAAGTCGGTTAAGACAGGCTGCACGGTGCGTACCACAAAAGGGAGCGAAATGAGCAACATGGCGATCGCCACCCCCCATTGCGTAAACGCAATCTTAATGTCTAGCCTAGTGTTGAGGATGTCTAGCTTAATGTAGCGGTGTAGATATGCAAGCAGGGCATTAATCCAGCCGTCTGGTGCAACTATGGAGCCAATCCAACCGTTTCCGCTATAAACCGTCGCCAGTGTTAAGCCTGCCACCGAGGTGGGCAGCGCAAACGGTAAGTCAACCGCTGCATCAATGACCTTCTTGAACGGAAACTCGTAGCGCACCAAAACCCAGGCAATCAACAACCCAAAAATGCCGTTAATCACAGCAGTCACCAGAGCAGTACCAAAGGTTACTCGGTAAGCATCCAGTGCGATCGGGCTGGTCGCAATCGTCCAAAAGCGCACAGGTCCTTCAGTGCTTGCCTTGAGTAACAGCGCGATCGTCGGCAAAAGCAGCATGAAGAAAAGGTATGCTGTCGGCAGAATCCAGATCCAGGGTAAGCGTGCACTGACACCGAGCCATTGCCGCAAAAGAGTAACAGGAGAAGATGTAGCAGTCATAAGCGGGAAGTAGCGACTAATCGTCGTTGAAAGGTGCAAAGCTTAAAGAAGACTTCATTATAGAATCTACGATAATAAAGTAGGAATACCGTATTTATCATACATGAACCGTTCCTCTGGTGGAATAGAGTCATGAGAATAGAGTGCCAGCAATGATTATTTTGGTGATGGGGGTTTCTGGTTCTGGCAAAACGACGATCGGCAGCCGATTAGCAGAGCGTTTGCACTGGTCGTTTTATGATGCAGACACCTTTCATCCAGCCGCCAATATTGACAAGATGCGCCAGGGCATCCCGCTAAGCGATGTCGATCGACTGCCCTGGTTAATGGCGCTACAACAGGCGATCACGGGATGGCTGCGAACTCACACCAACGCCGTGCTTGCCTGTTCTGCGCTCAAGTCTGAATATCGGCAGATGCTCTGTCTCTCACCGCAGGTCAAGCCAGTCTATCTTAAAGGCTCGTTTGAGTTCATTCAGCAACGCTTGCAACAACGCCAGGGGCACTACATGAAAGCAGACCTGCTGCAAAGCCAGTTTGACACCCTGGAAGAACCCGAAGATGCTCTTCAGATAGACATTACCCAGCCTCCAGAGGCGATCGTGGCAGACATTAGAAAGGCGCTGATGGTTTGAAGGTAGAAGGCGAGGGAGTTTTTAGTTTTTGGTTTTTAGTTTTTAGAAGGAGTCAAGAGCGGCTCATGCACTAGGGGCTGTCATCAATTACGACTACACATTACTTACAGCAAGGGTTCCAGCCCCTAGCCTGATGTGTTGGGACGGGCGTGACACTGCTGATACTGCAAGGTTTCGGGGCTAATTGATGACACGCCCTAACAACCAACAACCAACAACTTCTTCATCCCTCACCCCTCACCCACTGACTAAACGGATGCTTTGCCAGATTTGCATTAAAGTAGTGGGGATCGTCGGAGACTTCACGATCGATCCAGTCAGGTAGCACGATCGCCTGATCAACATCCCGCAGTTCCACTTCTGCCACAATCAAGCCCTGATTCTCACCTTCAAACTCGTCCACCTCCCAAACCAAACCTGCGTGCTCAATCTTGTACCGTTTTTTCTGAATCAGCGGTGGTTCGCACAACGTACTCAACAGTTCCAGTGCATCTTCTACAGGAATTGGATACTCAAACTCTGCCCGCGAGATGCCCGCTGTCGCTCCTTTAATGGTTAAGTAACCTTGAGTCCCCACAACCCGTACACGCACTGTGCGCTCCACGGCTGAGGTAATGTAGCCCTGACAGTAAGCAGTGCCGATCGCGGACGATCGCCACGCATCGCCTTTAACAAGAAATTTCCGCTCAATTTCAGTAGGCATCGAGAGTAAGAGGAGAGGGGAGAGGAGTGAGGAGTAAGGGGAGAGGAGTGAGGAGTAAGCAAAGTTTTGAGTCAACTGAGTACTCAGCTTTTAGCCTTTACCCTTTCTACATCACTACCCTGCCTGCTGTTGCAAATACTGGAACGCTTCGACTTCAGCGGCAGTTGGCTGAGCGGCGATCGCGCCTGGGCGAGTTGTCGTTAGGGCACCCATCGCGCTGGCATAGCTAACAATATGTCTTGCAACATCCGGGTCGGTTAAGGGTTTCAGCCCATGCTGGCAAAGTTGATGTAACAAGCCTGCGACAAAGCTGTCACCAGCACCCGTTGTATCTTCTACCTCAATCTTAAACGCAGGAATATTGCCCTCGTTGCCACCCAAAGAATAGGAGCAGCCCTTTTCACCAGCGGTTACTAGCACACCTTCCACACTGCCCAGACGGTGAGCAATCACACCAGGATCGACCGTACTGTAGAGCCATTCTGCTTCTTCTTCAGAAAGCTTGAGAAAATCAGCTTGTTGGATGAGGGCGTGAATCAGCGGTAACGCAGCCGCTTCATCGTGCCAAAAAACGGGTCGCCAGTTGACATCAACCAAAATCTTGACGTAGTGCTGGTTTGCTAATTGGAGTGCGCGTCCGATCGCCGCTCGACTGTCTGGATAGGCAAGTTCCAGGGTGCCCAAAACCAGGAAAGCGGCGTTTTCAAACTGAGCGACTGACAGTTGATCAGCCTGAAGATGCGTATCGGCAAATTCAGCCGTGTCACGATCGCCAAACCCGGCAAACGTCCGATCGCCCGTTAGCGATCGCACCACATAAACTGCGCGGGTAGGAGCGGTAGGATGACGCTGAACTCCGGTCACATCCACACCGATCGACTGCATCAACGTTAACAATTCAGTTCCTAGAGCATCGTGACCAACACAGCCGACGAATCCAGTGGGGGTTCCTAACTTTGCCAACCCACAGGCAACGTTAGCAGGGGCACCCCCTGGATAAGGTGTCCAGGATTGCACATGCTCAAGCGGTACTCCTGGTTGATCCGCTAAAAAGTCATACAGCACTTCACCGAGACAAAGAACGCGTGGCTGGCTCACAATGTCAATCCCTTACAGACTAATAGCAGCGTATCAGACCACTGAGTAGAGTTCTCATCATCTGACTGGTACATGAAGGTGCCGGAATCGTAAAGATTTGTGCAACCAGTGTGTGACCCTTACTCTCTCGGCTTGCCACGCTTTAATAATAATTTCTTTCACCAGAAAGCTTGCTGCATCAGAAACAAATTGCTCAAGCGCTTCAAAGGCTCCGTAACTTCTCGTAGACAACTCTAGCAGGGATGCACCAAAATCCCAGGATCTACCGTAGGGAGGAATTCTATCCATGGAGTTAAATCAGGACATCTTCGCTTGAGGATTGCCGCTATGTCTCTAGAATTAACCGTTGAAGATTCGCTCATGCTCGAAAAACATCGTCTTGAGCGTCTTCGCTCCTTCTTTGCCGATTCCCTGGCAAAATGTTTTTTGCACCTTGATAAAAATAGCACACTAAAGATTCACTGTTCTGAACCCTGGATTGTCGATCAGCTTTTAAGTGAAGTTGACCAACTGCGCTGGTATGCCTGGGTAGTGGTGGGTGCAACACGCCTCTCGGTTTGTTTTGCCCAAGAAGAAGTGTATCGAACATCAACCCGCAAAGCGACCAAAAAATCTCAGCGCTTGCATACTGCTTAGAGGGTCGATCGAGCGTTTAGTCATCATCTCAGCCGCTCCACAAGATCACCACTCTAAAAGCCCAATCGTGGCTCGATTGAAAATATGCAGTTCACCTGATTGGATGACTCCTCTGGGTGGAGTAAGACAGCGATAAAGTAAGCGACACTTTCTCTATGAAGAGCCGATGAAGGTGAAGAGCCGATGAAGGAATGAGCTGACTCGCCCTTCATTTCATCAGCCAACGCTTCATATCCTATGAGAGGTGCCTCAATGTTATTGCCCAATCACTCATCCTCCTTGACGATCGCCCAGGTGATTGAGCGAATTGTTCACTCTGGCAGAATTACCCGCGTCGATGAAGCGTACTTTATGCGTGCAATGGTTGCTAACACGCCGCTGAGCCATGAAGAGCAGAATCAGGTACGAAATGTCTTCGATCGCCTGCGGATGGGACTGTTACAAGTGGTTGATTAGTTTATGCCGTGGTCAAACTTGAGTTGTCTAAAAATGAACATAGAAAGAGAGTACACAATGAGCGTTTCATTTAAGCAGAGAGTACTGGCATAAGCGCGTGTACTGGTAGAGGCAGTTGAATCGAGAAATGTGTCCACCCATTGCGGCTCTCGACCCGGATTACGCCTTCAAGCTGGCTGATGAGACGCTGCACCAGAGCCAGCCCCAGTCCTGTTCCACCCTGTTTCCAGGGATCTGCATTGGGAACCCGATAGAACTTTTCAAACAGGTGTGGCAACTCCGCTACAGGAATTTCTGCCTGATTGCCAATGGTAATGATCATTTGTGCCATCGCCTGACTCGCAGCACTCTCTAAAGGCAGCGACTCGTAGCCAACTGTCAGAGTAATGGCATGACCCGGTGAGGTGTATTTGCAGGCGTTATTGAGCAACTCTGCCACAACTCGCTGTAAGGTTGCTTTGTCTGTCGTCATGGACGGCAAATGGGTGGGAAGGTGTACCGTCAAGGACTGCTGGCGATCGTTCGCTCGCGAGTAGAACGGCTCAATAACGGTTGTCAGGCAGGTGTGCAAATTCACGGTCTCAAATGAGACGGGGTAGGCTGAAGCCTCTAAGCGCTGAAGATCAAGCAAGTCATTAATCAGCTCAATCTCGCGCGAACATTCCGACTGCAAAATGTCCAGGTAGCGCGCCTGCCGTTCGGGTGTCGAAACGGTTTTTAGCATGTGAATCGCCATCTTCATGTTAGACATGGGTGTCCGCAATTCATGAGAAACCGTGCTGAGAAAGTCGTCTTTGAGCTGGTTGAGTTCTTCTAACGCGGCGACCTGTGCCTGAGCAGCCTGATAGAGCCGCGCCTGACGAATGGCGATCGCGCATTGGTTGGCAACTTGCTGCACTAACCGAATTTCCTGGCTGGTAAACGCATCCCCAGAAGGGCGAAAAAGCCACAAATCGCCCATAACACCCTGGTCGTCAACCATTGGACATGCCAGGACAGCATGCTGCTTTCGCAACAAGCGCGGGGTATTGGAGTGAATCCGGCAAAACTGAAAGCATTGCTCCCGTAAGAGCCAGTCGTAAACTTCAGCCAGATCCGGCATGTTCACAGTCAGACCATTCGCTTTGGGCAGGTCTGAAAGAATGTGTTCGTAACAAATGGTAGAGGTGCGGCGGTCTAGATCGTAAAGGGCAGCGTCGCAGCCCATGATTTCAAGCCCGGATGCCAGTTCCTGCACTGCCGTTTGTAAGATGCGGTCTTCATCTAAACTATCGCGCACAGAGTCGGTAATGCGCTTTAGCGTCGCTTCAAACCGCAGTGCTTGCTGAAGTTGCGCGGTGCGATCATGCACTTGAGCTTCTAAGGCCGTGTTGAGTTGCTGGACTTGACGATACAACTCTGACTGCTGAATGGCGATCGCCACCTGCGTTGCCAGTTGTTCTAGCAGACCAATTTCAAACGGCTCCCAGTGGCGCTCGGCTGAACATTGGTGGGCAACGAGAACCCCCCAGATGGCGTTGCCCTGAAAGATGGGTACTGCCAAAACCGCTTTGACCTGCCACTCCTCCAGAAACAGCCGGAACGTATTGAGCGAGTCGATGGTTTGAATATTGGCAATGACCACGTTCTTACTTTCATGATGTTCATCATGGCGCTCCTGAACCCAGTCGCCCTCTATTTTGACCCCTAGCATTGACAGCCAGCTCACATCAACAGACTCGGCGGTAATAAAACCACTGCTTGCTTGCTCTGAGGCAAACAGAACCACGCGATCGGCTTTTAAGAACTGCCGAACTTCTGAAACGGTCGTATTCAGTGTTTCTTCCAGATCGAGCGAGTTACGAATGCGCTGAGCGATCGCGCCCATTAACCGTTCTCGTTCTGCTTGCTGGCTGAGGGCTTCTTCAAACCGCTTGCGATCAGTGGTGTCCATTGAAATGCCCAGCGTGCGCACCGGGTTGCCCGCCTCGTCATGAAAGGTATGGCTGCGCTCTGAAATCCAACGCAAATCACCATCCTGGCGGATGATGCGAAATTCTTTGCTGTAATTGGTAGCCTGTCGCGTTTGCTGGGTGGTGTGTTGAGTGACAGCAGCACGATCGTCCGGGTGAACACACTCTAGAAAGGCTGCTTTCGTACCCGCAAATGCGCCTGGTTCAAACCCGTACAACTGCTCACAGCTATCAGACCACTTCACCGTATCTCGGTGTGGCTCATAGTCCCAAATACCCATTTGAGTGGTTTCCAAGGTGAGCTTGAGCCGCTCCTGACTCTCTAGAAGGTCAGCTTCTGCTTGCTTACGCTCTGTAATGTCCTTTGTAAAGCAGTGATACCCAATGAGACGATCGTGCCAATCATACGCAGCCACCATCACCATCTCTTTGTAAAACGTTGAGCCATCTTTGCGTAAGCCCATTGCTTCGGCTTCAGCCTTTCCTTCAATCATCATCTGCTGGTAAGCGGCAGTGACAATACCTAGATCATCCGGGTGCACCGTTTGCTGCCAGGAGAGTCCAATCATTTCCTCTTGTTGATAGCCAAGAGACGCTGCATACGCCCGGTTTAAGGCAATATAGTGACCGTTGATATCCAACCGGGCAATGCCCTCCACCGCATTGCCAAGGGCTGTACTCATTTCTAGCAATTCTGCCTGTGCTTGCTTGCGCTCAGTCACATCTAAGAAAAAGAGGGACACGCCATCAGCAGAAGGAAAGAGTCGGACATCAAACCAGGCATTGAGGGAGGGATGAAACTCTTCAAAGGTAACGGATACCTGCTGTTCCAGCGCCCGGTGATATTCCTGATCAAAGACTGAGCCAACAATGTCAGGAAATACTTCCCAAAGGCTTTGCCCTATAAGCTCTTCGCGCGATCGCTGGCACAATTGCGCAGCCTGTTGATTCACGTAGGTCAGACACCACTGTCGATCGAGCGACATAAAGGCATCCGTAATGCTTTCCAGGATGTTGACCGTCTGCCGATTGGCAATGAGAAGCGCCTCTTCTGCTCGTTTGCGCTCGGTAATATCATGGCAGTTAATGACAACACCATTAATGGCTGGTACATCCAGCAGGCTCGTAGCGACCGCCTCAAAAAAGCACCAGGAGCCGTTACGGTTGCGTACTCGATATTCGATCGTCGGCTGGCTCGTTTTAGGATGTTCAATCGCTTGTTCAAGCACATCCACGATGATCGAAATATCGTCTGGATGCACAAACTCAGCGGTGCTGTAACCCACGACATCTTGAATGGTATACCCTAAAACCTTCGCAGCCGAGGGACTGCAATAGCGAAAGATGCCCTTGCGATCGAGGACAACAATGATATCGGTGGCATTTTCGATGAGCGATCGAAAGCGTTGCTCACTCTCCTGAAGCGCTTTTTCAGCCCGCCGCCGCTCAACAATTTCTTGCCGCAACCGACCGTTTGTGTTGAGTAAATCAGCCGTCCGCTCTAAGATCAGCTCCTCAAGCGATTTGAGATAATGGTTACGATTGATATTCGCAGAGGCACCAGCGCTGCGAATCGGCTGACTGAGCAGCGATTGGCAGAGCGTTTTTAACTCCATCTGCTGACGCTCGGACTCTGCTGCTAGTAAGATTCGCTGCATCTGCTCAAAAGCAACATCACTCTGGCAGCATTTGCGTAAGCTTTCAAGATGTTCAGGTTTCATAGCATTAGCCAGAGCAAAGTATTGACTGTGAGCACTGGAATTCTAGAAAAAAGTTTGAGTAAAAAGTATGACACCAGCGATGCTCAGGCTTAGATCGCTAAGAGTCGCGGATTGAATAAGATCAAAAATTTAGACTTCTGAAGGGGCGAACGACCGTTCACCCATACAAGAAAAAATCGAAGTTAGTTTATTCCTATTCCTAAGCAACTTAGTTGTGCTGATTTGTGCCATTTGTGGTTCACTTACATAACCAATCACCTCTCCCTAAGCGCGCCTAAAACGTGGGATAAGCATGATCGGTTGTCCAGCCCCCGATGATTTTAGTAATAAGAGTATGCCCAAGCCAATCTCAGTACTAACACGAATTACTTCTGAATTTACTAGGAGTCTGACTCAGTGACTACTGTGAAACTACGGGTGTAAATCTACTCGCCTCAAAACCCTTACACAGTGGACTGAAGCCATTGGCGAATCGTTTGGCTCCACGCACCCATGCTGCCAGTTTCAGGCAGCGAAAGCGGTTCTTCGGTGAAGATATAGTAAAGGTTGCCTTCTTCGCTGACATCAAACGTGGCTGAAAATTCTTTAGCCCAAATGTCTAAGTGCTGGCGGGCGATCGCTGGCTCCAACCGGGCAGCCGCCGCAAAACCCAACACAGATACTCGACCCTGGTTTGCCTGAAGGACTTGAAAAAAGCGTTCTCTCAGAGCCTGTCGGTGAAGTTTAGCGCTGGCGTGAAGAAACCAGGCACCCAACGAGGCAGGCGCTAAGCCAAACAAAATCAGCGCGATCGCCAGTAACGTGAAGGCAATACCAGTCGCATGGCTAGTGAGAATTGCTGTCACGATCGCAAGTGAAAGCGTGCCACCTCCATACAAGAACAGCGCACCCACAACTTTTCCAACCTTGCTCCAAATCTGACTCATGGCACTAGCCCACGACAATACTCTACTGGTCTCTCTTTCTAAGCTACCGCGTTGATACCAGAACGTGGTAAGTACGGGTATCCTCACACGGTCTGGGGTGTTGCCAGAAAACCATCCTGGTGGTTCGCAGAAAGCAGGCAGCAGCCTTACCAGCAGCATGGATCAGCCGCTCACCCATCTGTGACGCTGGAATGCCACTTTTTGTAAAGAAATAATTCGGTATATTGCAAATCGCTGCGACCTGATTTGAGCCGTTTTGCGATGGGCACCTTAGAGAAGACATGAGCACACGGACGATCGCTCTCATCAGGGTTGCCCAACTGATGGAGCGCTTGCTCTTAGGATCTCGCCGTTAAACCAATCAGACCGTCCTACTGTCGGTGTACACTCCAAACACTGCTTCACTATGCATACTCTTAATCACACCCTGGAAAAAAGCATTCTAGAGGCTGATGGGCGCTACCTCAACGCTCAGGAGCTTTCTTCTCTGGAGCAGTACGCGCAAAGCTATGCAGTGCGACTCCAGACCTACCAAAAGTTGCGCGATGGTGGCGACGCGCTAGTCATTCAAGCGCTCCGCAAACTAGCACAAACCTATCCAGAGCTCATTCAACAGCACGGTCAACGCTGCAAATATGACATGACTGAGGTGTTGCGCTATATCGCACTCTCGATCTTGCGGAATGACGAGACCTTCTTTAAGGAACAAATGATGTCCTGGTTAGATACCATTTTGCTCGCCCATAAGAAAACCGCACACTGTATGACCGCCTATCGGTTCTTGCAAGACGCGATCGCCGCTGCCCTACCCGCAGAAGATGTAACCCTTACACGCCCTTATTTTGAAATTGTGACCCAGTCGCTACAGTCTCATGCCTGACTGTGCCTTGTCTCATGAGCAATGAGCACTTCGCTACGCTGCCCTCGCGTTTCCTCAGATGCATCATCCATCCGTTGAGGACACTGTATGAACTGCTTCCAACCACTGACCGCCGATCGCCGACTGTCTCTGGACGAACAACCACTGACCGTCAATCGGCGATCGTCTCTGGACGAACGCCAAGCTGCGCTCTATCAGATCTATCGTCAAGTGCTTCAACGACAGCCCTACAGCTCTGAGCGCGAGCTTTTGGCAAAAGCCGAAAAAGATTTTCTCACGGACAAAATTGGGGTGAAGCGGTTTCTGAGTGAGCTAGGGCACTCTGACGTGTATCTCAATGCCTTTTACTACAATTCTTCTAACATGAAATTTCTAGAATTGTGCTTCAAGCACTTTCTAGGGCGAGCGCCATTGGCTCAAGAGATCAAATGCTATTGCGACATCATGATCTATGAGGGGGTCACGGCTTTAATCACCGCGATTCTCGACTCCGAAGAATATCGCAAGGCGTTTGGCTGCTTTACTGTACCGTACCCCCGTGAACTGCCCTGCTACGAATCGCCGAAGGCATACACAGAATCACACCTGCTCAATCAGGAGCATATTGGACAGCGGGGTCGATCGATCCCAACCATCTACTGGCATCAACTGGGCTTAACCTGTGAAAGCGGAGTGTGCCGTTACCCTGAAGCCGATGAGGTCGTAGAGTCCAACTTGCCGACTGGGGATCTGGCGAAATTGCTGGAAGTCTTGCAGTCACCTCAGCCAGAAAAAGCATTGGCGGCGTTATCAACTGAGCATAAAGCGTTACTACGTCGGGCGATCGATTAACATCAACAGAACTTGCGCCTTGTGACCAAAACCTCGGAGATTTAAGCGACTACATTCGTTACGGTGCTTGATGCGTGGTCAAAACCTCCGAGGTTTGCGTAAGTCCCAATTAACTTATCTTCCTCTGCTCCCTCTGCTTCCCTTGCCTTCCCTGCTCCTTCTGCCTCTTCTACTATTGCTCGCCGCCGCATTGCGATCGCACTACCGTCTGGCTTTGCTCCGTCAAAAACGTCTGGGCTTTCATAATTTCATAAAGATTTACGCCCGCTTCCAGTAAACAGGCATGACCACTGGATGGCAGCACAACCGTTCGCACATGCGGCAAGAACTGCTCTAAGTGTTGTACTTCTGCCAGGGAGGGCAGTAAGCGATCGGCCGCACTCGCCAGCAGCAAAACGGGTTGTTGTAGCTGCGACAGTTGCTCATCCACCACATCAAAGTCGTTGAGCAATGACAGCCGCCAGATAGACGTTTTTTGTGGCACGGATAAGACTGCTTCGTAAAACGACTGTCGATCGCGATCGGTCATCCGCCCCAAGTGTGCCAGAAGCGGCATGAGGGCGATCGACGAGAGGCGGTAGAACACTTCTGGTAGCCAACGCGTCGTTTGTGATCCCCACGCAATCAGTGGTTTACGGCGAAACGAGGAGGCAGGATTGACCAAAATCAAACGATCGAACAAGTGGGGAGCGGCGAGCGCAACTTTCATCGCCAGACAGCCGCCAAAGGATTCGCCACAAAGATACACCGGGCGATCGGCTCCTTGCTTTAGCTCTGCTTCAATGAGCGCCAAAACGGTCTCGGTGAGCATTTGCCAGTTAGTCAAATCATCCGGCGGAATCGCCAGACAGCGCACATCAAACGCTGGTTCTAGCCCGACTGTTTGAGTTCTCAGTAACCGACCTGTGCCATCCATTCCTGGCAAAAACACAAACAATGGTAACTCTGGTTGCAGCCGTTCTGGCGTGAGAAAACAGGGACGGCTTTGGACGTTAAGCATGGCAAAACGGCGTTAAAGGATAGAACGTAACTAGTGAAAACTTAATAGCTTCCTTGCTGTAACAACGCATGGATTTCGGTACGGCACTGCTGGGTTAGCTCCGTCACCAGAGCTTTGGCTTGCTTCCCCTGGTAATGTTCGCGGTGCATAGGGCGGATCCAGTACGGGCGACCAATCAACACGTTGACACGCTGATAGAGCACCATCGGATGCCAGCCATCTTGCAAGAACAGCGGCTCTGAAGGGTCAAACAAGCTCAACAGGCGCAACGGAAAGGCTGCATTGACGGCTTCTGTATCTGACGCGATCGCCACTGGCAGCACGACTAAATCTTGCACGGGCGCACGCAACGCCAGATGTGCAAATCCGCGTTGAAACACGCCAACTTGTTCTGGCAGCGTGCGCTTAACCATTGGCTCCGCACCTTCAGGAAACAGCCCAACGACTTGCTGCGTGTGCAAAAGCTGGGCGGCCTGGTCAAAAAAGGTTTGCTGTCGCTGCTCTGGTAGTGAGAGCGGAAAACACCCCATTTTCTCCACGATGTCTCGCATGACGGGCACCTGCCCCATGTAGTGATGACAGGCAAAGCGAATGGAGCGGTCGATCGCAGCCATCAGCAGGGGAGCATCTAAAAAGCTACGGTGGTTGCTCACAATCAGTACAGGACCCGTGTGCGGGATGCGATCTTGATAGTGAGTATGAAGACGGGTCCCTAACGTGGCGAGCAGCAAGCGTGAAAGGTAGAGTGGTTGGTCTGAAGGCATGAGGCGAGGCAATGTCGAAGAGCAATCTTGCAAGTAGAGTGTTAATATTACTTTACATCTTTCATCGAAAGTCGGGGGTCTTTCATAGGAAAGCGGTCGTGCCAAACACAGGGCGCGATGAAAGCATATCGACACTGAAAAGAGAGAAAGGTTTAGTCAGGCTGATGACTAACTTAAGCTTTTCTTAGCTGTTGGAATGCGTTTTGTAGCTAGAATTAGCAAAAGGCGTATTTCTTAAGCAGTTGAAAAACAGTTTTCTTAATCTTTTAGATCTTTAGATGTAACTGCTGACTAGATGATGAAGCCATTATTCCTTGAAGTCCTTTAAGGCTAGTATTCAGCTTTGTCTACAGGTAAGTCTATGCTTACTTCTGTGATGTACATTCTCATTCAAAATGCATGAATTCTAGCTCTGTAAATAGCAGTATATTTACCATCACGACACCGCTTTACTATGTCAATGGTTTACCGCATGTGGGTAGCGCGTACCCTACGATCGCGGCTGATGCGATAGCACGTTTTCAGCGGCTCTATGGCAAATCGGTGCTCATGATCACGGGTACTGATGAACATGGTCAGAATATTCAACGCACGGCTGAGAGCCGAGGCTTGAAGCCTCAAGAACATTGCGATCAAATTGCAGCAACCTTCAAAGCGCTCTGGAAGCAGTATGACATTCGTTACGATCGCTTCATTCGTACGACTGATCCCCGCCATGAAGCGATCGTCAACGAGTTCTTTCAGCGTGTTTGGGATCAGGGCGACATTTACCTTGGACGACAGCAGGGATGGTACTGCCTCTCTTGCGAAGAGTTTAAGGAAGAGCGCGATTTGTTAGACAATCACCGCTGCTCGATCCACACGAATCGTGAAGCAGAATGGCGCAATGAAGAGAATTACTTTTTTCGCTTATCAAAGTATCAAGGCAAACTAGAAGCACTTTACGCCGAGCAACCCGATTTTATTCAGCCGGAAGCGCGTCGCAACGAAGTCTTGAGCTTTGTGAGCCAGGGATTGCAGGACTTTTCCATTTCTCGCGTCAACCTGGATTGGGGCATTCGCGTCCCTTCTGATCCCAAACATACGATTTACGTTTGGTTTGATGCGCTTTTGGGTTATGTGACCGCACTCCTTGATCCCAGTAGTGAACCAATCTTGGCAAATGCGTTGAGCCATTGGTGGCCGATTGATACCCATTTGATTGGCAAAGACATTCTGCGGTTTCATGCGGTGTATTGGCCTGCAATGCTGATATCTGCTGGTTTGCCCCTTTCAGGAAGGGTTTTTGGGCATGGTCATCTGACCAAAGATGGACAAAAAATGGGTAAAACATTGGGGAATGTACTCGATCCTGTTGCGCTGGTGGAACGGTATGGATCTGACGCTGTGCGCTATTACTTTCTTAAAGAAATTGAGTTTGGACGCGATGGCGACTTTAATGAAACTCGCTTTGTCAACATTCTGAATGCGGATTTGGCGAACGATTTGGGTAATTTGCTCAATCGTACTTTGAAGATGGCACACAAGTACTGTGGGGCTTCTGTACCACGCCTTTCAAGTGAGGCGATTCAGGCAGATAATACGCTGGCGACGATCGGGCGGGGTTTGGGCGATCGCGTTGCCCAAGCTTACCAGTCACTTGCGTTCAGCCAAGCGTGTGAAGAGATTTTGAATCTCGTCAAAGCAGGCAATAAATACATTGATGACCAGGCTCCGTGGTCATTGCACAAGCAAGGGCACGAGCAGGCAGTCGAACAAATTTTGTACACTGTATTAGAATCTGTCCGACTTGCGGCGTATCTCTTAGCGCCGATCACTCCAACGCTCAGTACCACCATCTATCAACAGTTAGGCTTTGGCATCGATTTTAATGATCAGGCTTTAATTAATCGTACAGCCCCGTTTGCCTCCCACGCGGCTTGGGGCACACTGCCTCCCATGCAGCCATTGGGAACCCCTCAACCTGTTTTTCAACGTTTAGAACTTTTAGAAGCTGTTTCACCCTGAACGCCCCAAGGCTCGTTCAGCCTGTGATCGTTAAATTTAACCGTCCTACTCTTAAAACCGAGGCATAACACTCATGTTAAGTAATAACTTCGATCATGAATCTGTTTTCACCCAGGAGCAAGTCCTTGAAAATCGAGGACGGGTTGCCATTTTTATTGATGGTTCCAATTTATTTTACGCGGCGCTCCAGTTAGGGATTGAAATTGACTACACCAAGCTGCTCTGCCGTCTTACAGCGGGTTCGCGGCTGTTGCGCTCCTTTTTCTATACAGGGGTCGATCGCACCAACGAAAAGCAGCAGGGGTTTTTACTCTGGATGCGGCGAAACGGCTATCGGGTGATCTCCAAAGATCTGGTGCAGCTTCCTGATGGGTCTAAAAAAGCCAACCTGGATGTGGAAATTGCCGTTGATATGATGTCGCTCGTGGGTTCTTACGATACGGCTGTGCTGGTCAGTGGCGATGGGGATCTTGCCTATGCCGTGAATGCGGTCAGCTATCGCGGCGTGCGAGTTGAAGTGGTGAGCCTGCGATCGATGACCAGCGACAGTCTCATCAACGTAGCCGATCGCTATATTGACCTGGACAACGTTAAAGAAGATATCCAGAAAACAGCGCGTAGCTATACCTATCGACCCTTATCCACCGTGGGCTTGATGGACGAACCCGAAGATGATTAAGCGAACAACCTACGTCCGAAGCGGATATTGGATTGCAGAGGTGGGACGATCGCGGTGTAGCGTTGATCAATGCTGGAACGCAACGAATGCAGTCAGCGTCCTGACCTTCAGGCGTTAAACATGGGGCTGTAGACTAAGGGACAGTCTTTCGCTCTGCTCTTCACGGGGTCAGTAATTGGTATTATGCCCATTTTGTTCCTTTCCCGGCGCAAGCACACACGGCAGACAGGTTACAACCTGTACGCAACTGGTTTAGTGCTATCGATCGTGTGCTTTGGCTTGCTTAGCACTGTGACAGCCTGCGGCAACCGCAACCTTACTGCCGAAAAAATTGCTCAAGATAGCAAACAAGCTGAAGATTTTGACAACAGCCTGACCTTTAATGCCGTCACCCTGGAGGAATTTGATAACAAGGGGCGGCTGTGGTGGAAGGTAAAAGCGGCACAGGCAAGCTACAGCAAAGATAAAAAGATTGCTCGCTTGCAGCAGCCAACAGGAGAGTTTTTTCAGGATGGTAAGTCAGTGTTGCAGGTCAAAGGGCAACAGGGCGAGGTGCAGCAAAATGGTCAAACTATTTTCTTGCGCGGCAAGATTGTGGCAACTGACACACGCGATGGTCTAGTCATGAAGGGGGATGAGCTGGAATGGCAGCCTCGCAAGGATCTCGTGATTGTGCGTAACAATTTGACTGGAACACATCGGCAGCTCAAAGTTGCGGCAAAAGAAGGGCGTTTGTTTACCCGCACCCAACGGTTAGAGTTGCAGGGAGGGGTGACGGCAAAAGCTACTAATCCGACGTTGAATTTTCAATCTGAGCACCTGATTTGGCAAATTAAGCAGCAGACCTTAGCCAGCGATCGCCCCTTGCAGATTGATCGCTTTAACAAAACAGTGCTGACCGATCGGGCAACGGCAAATCAGGGCGTAGCCAACCTCAAGGCTAAAACCATTACGCTGAAGCAAAATGCCCAAATCGCCCTGGCTGACCCACCCACCCAGCTTGCCAGCAACAATTTAGTTTGGGATTTGCAAGGTCAAACGGTTGGTTCTGAAGAACTGCTGACGATCAACAACCAACAGCAGCAGGTCTCGCTGAGCGGCAACCAGGGACGCATTGACCTCAAGTCTAAAATGCTTTATCTGGAGGGAGACGTGCGCGGTGTTGGCGCAAAAAACCAATCCCAGCTCAACTCCGATCGACTGAACTGGAATATCGTCACCCAACGGTTTGAAGCGGATGGGAACGTCAAATATCAGCAGGGGCAACCACCGCTGAATTTAGCAGGACCTAGAGCCACAGGCACTCTTCGTGACCAAAACATTTTAGTCGGCGGCGGCAGAGTGGTGACAGAGTTTGTACCTTAAAGCTCATGCCATTGAGGAAGCACACGATTTTCTATCGGGTCTTACGCCAACCTCGGAGGTTTTAACCAAGCAGCGAGCATCGTGACTCACGTAGTGGCTTAAACCTCCGAAGTTTTGACCAAAAGTTTTGGTCAAAAGGCGTAAGTCATATCGATAGCGATCGTCCTGTAAGCAGTTGTTTCGCAACGAATCAAAAATCTTTGACCTGTGCGCTCGATCGAGTCAGTCACCTTGCTAGAGATGAGCGAAATCGTTGTGTCGAATGTCTCTGCTGATTGCCTTGCGGATCAAAAAAGTTGCTCAATGGCAGGTGCTTTTAACACCGTGGGTTGCAACGATTGCAGGATTCCTGGCTTCGCCTGAGTCGCCTGTGCCAGAGATGGTACTTGCTCTCGCAAGCGAGCCGTTACCTGCTGGGTTTTCGCATCATAAATCTGGGTTAGCAGCTTGGGATAGAGCCCAATGCCAATAATGGGCACTAGCAGCGCTGCAATGATAAACACCTCACGCGGTTCGGCATCTGCCAGCACTTCATGGGACGTGAGCGTTTTATTCTCAGGTCCGTAAAAGATTTCGCGGAGCATCGACAGCAAATAAATCGGAGTCAGAATCACGCCAACCGCTGCCAGCAAGACTACCAGTACCTTAAACGGTGGCGCATAGGCATCACTCGTGGCAAACCCCACAAACACCATGAGTTCTGCAACAAACCCACTCATCCCAGGTAACGCCAGAGACGCGAGAGAACACGCGGTAAACATCGAGAAGATCTTGGGCATCTTTTGACCCACGCCGCCCATTTCGTCCAGCATCAGGGTATGGGTGCGATCGTAGGTTGCCCCCACCAGGAAGAACAGGCTCGCGCCAATCAAGCCGTGGGATACCATTTGCAGGACAGCACCACTCAACCCCAGGTCGGTAAACGATGCGAGACCCAACAGCACAAAGCCCATGTGGGAAATCGAAGAATAGGCAATCTTACGCTTCAAATTGCGCTGAGCAAAGGAGGTGAGAGCGGCATAGATAATGTTCACCACCCCCAAAATAATCAGCGCGGGTGCCACCGTCGCATGCGCTGCTGGGAGCATCTCCGCATTCATCCGAATCAGCGCATATCCGCCCATTTTCAGCAGAATGCCTGCCAGCAACATATGGACAGGAGCCGTTGCTTCGCCGTGAGCATCGGGCAACCAGGTGTGCAGCGGAATAATAGGCAGCTTCACCGCATAGGCAATCAAAAAGCCTGTATAGAGCCAAAGCTGAAGCTTTAGGGGGAAGTCTTTCTGCATCAGCGACTGCATGTCAAACGTTACGGTATCACCGTAAAACGCCATCGCTAAAGCAGATAGCAGAATAAACAGCGATCCCCCAGCGGTATAGAGGATGAATTTCGTCGCCGCATACTGACGCTTTTTCCCACCCCAAATGGAGAGCAACAGGTAAATGGGAATCAGCTCCAATTCCCACGACAGGAAAAACAGCAGCATATCCTGCACAGCGAAGACCGCAATTTGTCCGCCATACATGGTCAACAGCAAGAAGTAGAACAGTCGTGGCTTCAAGGTGACAGGCCAGGCCGCCAGCGTTGCCAGCGTGGTGATAAACCCTGTCAGCAAGATGAGCGGCATCGACAGCCCATCTGCCCCTACCGACCATCTCAGGTCAAGCTGAGGCACCCAGGTATAGCTTTCAAAGAGCTGCATCTTGGAGCTAGAGAAGTCGTAGTAGCTGTAAAAGGCGTACACCAGCAGCGCAAAGTCGATCAGCCCAATCACCAGGGCATACCACCGAATCGTCTTACCGTCTTTATCGGGGATAAACGGAATCAACAGCGAGGCTGCGATCGGGAACAGGATGCTAGTCGTAAGCCAGGGGAAATGAGCAGTAAGCATCAGCCACCAGTGAGTAGTTCGTTGTTCGTTTTCAGGGTTTAAAGGGTCAGGATGCTAAAGCGATTTGCTTTAATAAGGTTAAACACTCAAGTGTTGAAACCTAATATTCTGACTGGCTTGAGCGCTAGTCAGCCATTGACAGACCCGTATAGTCGTCGCCAGCGTTAGTCGATCGGTTGCAAGAAGATTGTATCTGCGTCCAACAACTAACAACTAACAACTAACAACTTCTTAAGCTATGCCTGAGAAGATCACCAGACCCAGTACCGCCGCAAAGACAATCAGCGCGTAAAACTGAGCACGTCCATTTTCAAAGTATTTCAGCACTTCTCCAGTAAATAGAGTGACCAGACCTGCCAGGTTGACCACCCCATCTACCACCTTGGAGTCTACCTCTAGTACCTGCCGTGCTAACCGACGGCTGCCCACGACAAACACGTCGTAGTAGATGTCGTCGATATACCATTTGTTCTTGGAGAGCTGGTACAACGCGGGGATTTTGGCTGCGATCGCGGCGGGATCAATCTTCTTCTGGGCATACATCAAAATTGCCAGCGAGATGCCAATCAGCGAAATGCCAACCGAGCTACCCGCCATTACAACAAACTCACCCAAATTTTCGCCGCCTTCTGCTGCCAGCTCTACCGCTTCACCCGGAGCGTGAATGAAGGACTCAAAGTAGTTCGCAAAAGGAGTACCCACTAACCCAATCAAGATGGAGGGCACCGCCAGGATCAGCAGCGGCAACGTCATTGTGAAGGGAGACTCATGGGGAAACTCACTGTGATGCTCATCGTGACCATGCTCCTCCTCTGCATGACCGTGAGCGGCTTCTAGCGTTAGTTCCTGGGGATTCATCGCACCGGGACCGATCGAGGCTCCCTGTAATTGCAGTTGCTCCACCTTGATCGTTTGGCGCAGAGCCGCATCATTACCCCGGAAGCCGCCTTCAAAGGTGGAGAGATACATCCGGAACATATAGAAGGCAGTGATCCCGGCAGTGAGGTAGCCTACGCACCACAGCACCGGATTGGCAGCAAACGCATTCCCCAAAATCTCATCTTTCGACCAGAAGCCCGCAAAGGGTGGAATGCCAGAAATTGCCAGCGTTCCAATCAAGAACGTGATCCCCGTGTAGGGCATGTACTTCCGCAGCCCTCCCATGAGCCGCATATCCTGCGCATAGGCTGGATCGTGTCCCACCACATGCTCCATGCCATGAATGACGGAACCGGAACCGAGAAAGAGCATCGCTTTGAAATAGGCGTGGGTCATCAGGTGAAACATCCCGGCGCTGTAGGACCCAACGCCCATTGCCATGACCATGTAGCCTAGCTGCGACATTGTGGAGTAAGCCAATCCCTTTTTAATGTCGTTCTGGGTAATGGCGATCGATGCCCCTAAAAACGCTGTAAACGCACCCGTGTAGGCAATCACATCCATCACAACCGGGATGCCTTCAAACACGGGAAACATACGAGCGATGAGGAAAACTCCGGCTGCCACCATCGTTGCGGCGTGGATGAGTGCTGAAATCGGAGTCGGACCTTCCATCGCATCGGGTAGCCAGACATGGAGGGGAAACTGAGCCGATTTTGCGACGGGTCCCAAAAAGACCAGAATGGCAAAGAGAGCCGCCAGCCCACCACTCAGGGCACCTGTTTGCACCAGATCTTGCAGGCGATCGCCGATCGTCACAAAGTCGAAGCTGCGGGTTGACCAGTACAGTCCCAAAATACCTAACAGCAAGCCAAAGTCGCCTACCCGGTTGGTGACAAACGCTTTCTGACAGGCATCCGCTGCGGCTTTGCGATCGAACCAGAACCCGATCAGCAGGTAAGAACACATCCCTACCAGTTCCCAGAAGATGTAGACCTGCACCAGATTTGGGCTGACGACCAGTCCAAGCATAGAAGCGCTGAATAAACTCAAGTAAGCATAAAAGCGTACATAGCTGGGATCATGTGCCATGTAGCCATCGGTATAAATCATGACGAGAAAGGCAACCGTCGTCACAATGACCAACATCAACGCGGTGAGATGGTCGATCGTATAGCCCATACTGAGATGAAAATCGCCTGCGGATGCCCACTCAATCATCTGCGTGTAGGGAGCATGACCGTTGAACTGGCTCCAAAGCAGTGCCACAGAAAAGACCAGTGCTGCACCAATCAGCGAAACGATGAAAATTGAATTAACCTGCCGTAGCTGATTTGTCGTTTTGTTAAAAGAAATCAGCCCCAAGCCGACAATCATTGCACCAGCCAGCGGCAGGACTGGAATCAGCCAGGCGTACTGATAAATCGCTTCCATTGCTCATGCCTATGGTTAATGTTCTTCTTTACGTGGTTGGGAAAACCGTTTACATTGTGACACACGCTTAACAGGAAACTGTCAGGTGCGAACACAACATTCCGGTGTTTCTGCGGTTTAGCATTCCCAAAAACCGGGGCGGCTGCATCTGCAAAAAGGTAAGGTCTGCTCAAAATTTTGAGCTAAAACGGGTTTCTGTTGAAGCGTTAGGGTGTCTAAAAAGGCTGCTTTTCATGCGCTTCAGAATTCCATGCCGACTGGTTGTCCAAGCTAAAGACGATGCCTTCCACACAGAGCTGAGTGTATTTGATTGACTCAGATAAGGGCTGTGTTGCACACGACAACGGATTATTAAAGTTCTAGCGGAGGAATTTAGGCGAGAACTCTTCTCTCACAGCAAGTTTCGTTTGCATCAGCCACATCAACTGAGTGTAAGCGTCTCGCTCACGCACGCGAGCAAATTGTGAGTGCAAAGCACTCGCTGCACGTTTCTTGCCTACCGTCAGGCTTGACGCACGGTGGCTCACCCAGGTGAAATCGGCTGTAAGACAAACTGTAAAAACCAGAAGCACGATCGCACATGAGTGAGGTTACAAAGCACCTCTCTCTTGCCATGTGTCTTTAGATTCGCTGATTGACTAACGATTAGATAGCGATCGATTCCACGTCTCAGCTAGCCGCGATCGAACGGCATCACCTCAGGCTGTGCATCTGTCTGCAACGGTTGAATTAGCACTTTCTGCAACTCTGACCAAAGATCATCGCGGCGAGTTAACCCTTCCAATCGATGCACCACCTTCCCGCCCTCAAAGAGAAGAATGGTGGGCAGGGTCTTAATGCGATAGCGACTGGATAACTTGAGATTCTCGTCAGCGTTGATGCCAAACAGCTTAAACCGCTTGCCCCATTCCGCCTGAAAGCGCGTCAAAAGCGGCTCGATCATTTTGCAGGGTCCACACCAGGGAGCACCAAAATGAACGACAACAGGGATAGGAGATTCCAAAACTTCTTCTACAAAGGTTTGCTCACCCATTGCACATCTATAGTTCCTTGTTATTTAAATGCTTAATATTTGCCTTGGGATCATCCTACCAGTCAACGCTACTTGTTGCACGAATCAAAAGGGGATGTGCCCACCAAAAAAGCAGAACAAATCCAACCACACCCAAGTAGGCAGGGCGAATAAATTCCTGCCAGCGAAAAGACTGGCGACCCTGGACGATCGCCGCAAAGGGCACCACTGATGTTCGCGCTTTGACGGCTTCAAACGCCTCACCATAGCGAGACAGCAAGCGACGATCGCCATGCCAGACCCCAAACAGATGATGGGCAATCAAACCAATCGACGTGACAACCATAAACGATGTGCCTAGCCATAGCGTGTGAGCAATACACCAGATGATTTGCCCCACCATTTGTGGATGTCGCGTGATGCGAATGATGCCCGTTTCGTACAGATGCACGGCGGGTTTTTGGAGCGCTGCAACTTCCAACAGATTAAATGTTGCTGGATAGAGAAAAAGAAACGAAAGCGCAGACAGACTCCACACGATCGTCTGGACACCTGGTACTCCCTGAACTTGCCAAAGTTGTCGCCCATCGTAGCGGTGATTAAAAAAGTAAATGATGAGTACCGTTGCCAAGCTCAAGCTCACCAGCGCAAACATAACCCGGTACAGTCGCGGTCCGATTCGTTGTTCGCCCCAGGGACGCAGCGCCGCCAGACCACTATGGGCGATCGCAAAGCACAGCAACAAGCCCAGCACAATCAAATGACTCGGCGTTAACCAGTCGAAAACCATAGGAAGAAGATCACCGTAAAGAAAAGAGCGTCTGAGAACGAGCAGGTTGAGTACCAAAGATGCTCACTCGTTCATTATCTAATGCTTTCTCGGCGCTTCTTCATCTTTCCCCTCACGGGTTTGTCTAGCGCAAACGACACGCTTCTTAAAAGACCAGCCCTATATTGGCTTGCCGCAGATCGATCGTGTATAGATCTCCCTGCCCATCGTTCCAGGTAGCAATGAGTAAACTATACGGCTCAAGTACCACGATCGCCGTTGGATTCGTCGGTCCTACAATGTGCCCAAGCGCTAACCCATAGCGGTCTAAGACGACAAATTGCCCATTCGCTGCCATTAAAATGTAGCCCCACGATGCCGTTGCTAAAAGCACAGGCACAATTTCTAACCCAATGCGTACCATTCTGAGGGGCTTAAGGTCGATGAGCAAAGCTGAATGAGACTGCCCTGGCTCCAGCGCTAAGAACTGATACGGTAGCTTACTGCTCATGACTTGACGCAGAGGCACAGGGAGGCTGAAGCTACTGACTCGATCGCCCCGACGGGTAAAGATTTCTAGCAGCACCCCAGTAATATAAGAATTTGTGCCTCGATCGACCAGATGTGAGAAAGCGACAACATAGCGTGAATCGACCATCGCCAGATGAAACAACTGTGCTGTCGATCGAGGTGCTTTAGCGACACGACCATAACGCCCATCTGGCTTCATCGACTGCATCCGCAGCAGATTCCAAAAGCTCAACCTGCTGGTGACTTTATCTGGCTCTAGCACCGCTACTGCCATCCATCGCCCTTTTGTCTCAATCGTGGCGAGAAAATCCCGACTGAATTCAGCTATCAATTCTGGTACGGCAGGCTGAAATGGAGCGCGGTGAACATCAGGTGGCTGCTGAGCGATGCTCTGCTGAAAGAGATTGCTTGACAGGCGATAGATCGATCGCTGGGTCAGCGCAAAGCATCCTTGCGGTCGTACCAATAGCGCCTTCACCGCCTTGGGCAATCGGACAGAGATAAGCTGCGATCGTGCTTCATGCTCCCGTAGAGCGGCTTCAATCTCTAATAACCCCTCTGCATAACGCCGACAGCCAATGTAGTGACCACAAAGCTGATACACATGCTCCTCTCGCCCCGTCAAGGCAGGCGCAGAAAGCATTGGCATGACAGCCGCGATCGCCTCGGTCTGATCCTGAGATACCTGAGAGCTCGGTAGTGAAACTGCCACCAATTGCTGTACTTCAGCCTGTAGCACTTCCTGCTGAGCATATTTGCCCACACCCGTCGATATAGGGACGGGCGATCGTAATAATCTGGCATCCGACCAAGCTTGCCCAACAGGCATAGCTGCTGCCGCCGCCTGAACCGCTATCACCATTTGCGCCGCTGATTGAAAACGACGTGCTGGCAGCTTTTGCAAGGCGGTCAAAATCACTGGATGAAGCGCCGCTGGAATGATGTCAGGAATCTTAACTGGGCTATTTAGATGCGCCGACATCATGTCAATAGGCGCGCCAGAGAAGGGTCGATAACCCGCTAGCAATTCAAACAACAGCACACCGACCGCATACAAATCAGAAGTCGCAGCGTACTGACCATAGAATCGCTCTGGCGACATGTAGGCAGGCGACCCTGTGTTGCTGCTGTCGCCATCCGTGCTTTCTTGGTGCAACCGGGCAATGCCAAAATCTGAGACGCGAGCCGTCCATCCGTCTGCCTGTAGCGTCAGCAGAATGTTTTCGGGCTTGATATCGCAATGGACGATGCCGCGACTGTGAGCATGGTCTAACCCCAGCAGCACATCAACAACCAGATTGAGGCACTGCACTGGATGCAAGCGCACATCGTCTTCCATTAGCCCGCGCAACGTACCACCCTCGCAATAGTCCATCACGAGATAGCGCCCGGTTGGGGTATGCTCCAGCGCATGACAGGTCACAATATTGGCGTGCTGCAAACTCAGTAAAAAGCGCAGTTCACGCAGGAACTTATGCGTTGGAAAGCGTTGTTTATCAAGCTCTTTGAGCGCTACTAAACGACCTGTCTTGCGGTGGCTGGCACAATAGACGCGCCCAAACTGTCCCTGCCCTACAAGCCCTAGCAGCCGATATTTGGAGCGCTTCAGCTCTTTGGCAAGAAGGTATGACACATTATGGAAATAATGATTGGTTTGTAGTGTTAGTCTTTTGTTTACGATCATCTTCCATTAACTGATCGTTCTAAAGCCAAAACTCACATGGCAGAGTTTTTCTGTTGAAAGATCTGCGATTTTTTATAATAACTTTGTGCTTGGCAGTAGAATTGCTTCGCAGAATCACTATTGATAAAAGCCCTTTTAGGTATAATATGCCCGTGCTGGCTCCCAAGCATTACAAGAATATACTCCTCGTTCTCGTAAATCCCTTCGATTCCAGTCCATCTTTGGCAAGATTCATTAACGGACGTTGTTTCAGTTAATGCTTCGTCAGTAATGACAATTTTGTGTTCTCCAAGAACACCACCATTTTGCTGCTTTAATAGCGCAATTGCTTGTTTGTCAAACACTGGATTAAAGACTATAGAAAAAATTTTATAAGCAAAAGTAATTAATAGTATCTCAACTAGCATTTGAATAACACGAGACAGAGAGAATTGTTGCCTTAAGAGAAAGTGAGTGAAAGGCGCTAATGCGACGATGAACATTGCTGTACGGTTGATACGTTTTGTAGCGGGCGAGACCTTTCGCATCAACCGTCTACCTGCAAAAACATCTTTCTCTTTGATGTGATAAATGACTTCCATGCCGACTGTTTAATCTTTACTTCAATGCGGTAGTTGCTTGCAATGAGAAGTCCACAAACAAACTAGAGTTCTAACGTTAGATCACACACAAAGCTTTTGAATGATCGAATCATGATCTAAGCGGTTTTCAACCATCAATTCGGCAGGTTGTAAACGGCTGTTTAAACCTAAGAGAAAATGATTACAGTCAGCACCTAACGATTCACAGGTTGTTTGGATGCAGTGCAATTCACGCCCTGTCAGTTGACTGAAGAACGCACTGAGAACACCCGCCTCTAAAAAGCAAACAGGTACATCCCCCTTGGGAGCCTGACTTGCAAACGGAGACCCAACGGTTTTGACGAGCAAAAAGCCTCGTTGCTGGTGTGCGTGATCCAACTCAATCTTGCCCCACCCATAGGCAACCCAGCAGGACTGCAAGCTATTGATAAACTCCAGCATGGACATATCTGCAAGCGCAGTGCCGTAGTAATCTGTTAATTCTTCCCGGAAGCGCGTATAAAAGTTTTTGCCCCACCAGCGACCACAGTTAAACAATACCAAACGCGAGGCATGCCCCGTTTCTTTTTGTAGCCCTGAATAGATGGCTTGAATCAAGGTTTCGGGCAGTGCCAGGAGTCGATCGCCGCGACGATTCTCTAATAAGCCCATTTCCAGGTCGCCTTTGACGTAGGCATCGATCGCAAAATAGTTACCAGGAACGCGGTTATGCGTGAGTAGATCAGCAACAGAAATCATAGAGCAATACCAGAAGTGGATTGAATAGAAAAGGCTGGCGATGAAGGCAAAACGCGAAAGACTGCAACGTTAACTGCTGCAAATTAACGGAGATTTGACTACGTTCTATGAGCCTGCCGTTGCGAGTGTTGGAGTTTGCAGAACGGCTGTTTGCACTTTGGCAATGTAGGGTCCAACTAAGTTAATGTGCTTGGTTGTGAGTATTTGCATTAACCGCTGATTCAGCAAGCGAAAAAGCGCCATGTCGATCGCTCGTGTATTGTGCAGGCTCATTGTTTTTGTGAGCCAATCGACCAGTCGATCCTGTACAAAGGCTTCGTCATTCAGCAACATACCCATGGCGGAATAGCGCAATAAAAGGAGTGCATTTTTCAGACTCCGCTCCAGATTCTCAACGGTTTCTTGAGGCAAAGCTGCTTCTAATTGATCGGCGACTTGTTGCATAATCTCCATCTCACGATCGCGCAACTCCCGGTAGGTCTCCAAGCGCTCAGGTAAGGAATTTACGTACTGGTTAATGACGGTCAGTTCTTCAGCTTTGAGATACCGATGCTCAGCTTCATCAAAAATCGTTTCAAGTTGTGGGTGCATATGCATTAAAAGGATGAGGGATAAAGAAGGAATGAGGGATGAAAGATGAGGGATGAAAGGTGAGAACAAAATACAGCGTTTTCCAATTTACTAAGATACACCTTACTCTCTTGACTCCTTGACTCCCTGCATGGATCTGTACTTCACTTGATTGAAAATTGCTGTAACTTCTAGCCTTGAGCCTTGAGCCTTTGCCTTTAGAAAAGCCCAGAGAAATCATCTAACGTCAGGTCGTTATTCGCAGGTGTTGGAGCAGCCTGGATCGGAGTAGGAGCCGCGATCGCGGTTCCTTCCCAATTGACCGTTGCGAAGAACTGGCAAACGCTTGTTGTCAGGCTTAGAGGCACGCCGCTACCTTCCGCTAAGCTCTGTTTCATCTCTTGGATCACAGGCGCATGATTTTCCCAATTGATGCCCGTGAAGAATGTTTTCACAGACTCCCGCTGCCACGGTTCGATCGCAGGAGCCGCCTTAGCACCATTGGTTTGAGGAAGAGTAAGAGCGCTCATCGCAGTAAATCTCCTGTGCGTAAGCGTTTCTCAATATCTCTAGCCGTGGCTCCTTCATTCAGCCAGAACGAGGCAGCATCGATGCGGTCTTGACCGCCAAGCAGAAATTTGCAGTAGGTTTCGCCCATTGAGTAGCACTGAATCTCAATGCAGCTCAGTTGCTTTTTCACCATTTCGGTAAAGAACCCGGCAAAGAGTCCGGCATACAAGAAGCAGACGGGTTTACCCACATCGCCCAGGCTACGAGCCACAGCCGAATCAAACACGTTGATGAACATGAAGCCTTGCTTGCGATCGCCCATATCCACTTCCCAGCGTCCCCAACCTTGAGAGGTGAAGGGCCACCACCAGGTTTCGAGCAAGAACAGGAGATTGGTTTGACGGAGGTTGCGATCGAATTCTTTTTCAAACCACTTTTCAAAGAAGAAGGCATCTTTCTGCCCCCATTCGCAGCCGATCGTATACATCGTGGCGGCCGAAGCATCACCCACCTCTTCTTCTAGCCCCTCTACCAGACCAATGATGAAATCTTCGGTGGTCAGCACATTGCGACTGCCGTTCCAATCAATGATTGAGCCATTGTTCTGGTCAAACTGGAAGAAGTCTCGAAACCCGTAGTGATTGTGTTTCTTGGGGTTTCTCATTTTGAGCGGGTTTTCTTGGGGCGTTGCAATCACCATAGTCGTTTCTCGGCGAAATCTAAGGGGTATAAAGTGGTCTCGCAAGCTGCAAAAAAAGCACTTTTTGACTGAGTGAGACCCAGATGTTTGCGGCAGCGAAGTAGGATTGTGGGAAAAAGAGACGTAAGCCGAAGTAGCCGCTAGACGTTACTTGCAGCAGCTCCAGATGAGCATGAGCAGTCGCATGTAGGGAGGCATGTTGCAAGCAGTTACCTTAGAGGTCTGAACTTCACCTTTCACCAGGAGCGGATCTGCTTTAAACCAGACAGTTCTTGCTGCTTCTGGTTTAATGTTCCCTGCCCTGAAAAGATCTAACCTGTGGTGATCAATCGGTTGAAAATCTTTATAAACAGCGATAATTTGACCTTTATGGTGAGCGACCTTTGCACCCTTTGCACCCTTAAATGTTAGAGAAGCCGCACAATCTGACCCAAACGTCTTTCATTGCTCCCAAAACAACTACACCAGGCGATCATTGATACAGTTTTAGGACTCCGCGATCGCCCAGTATAGTCATGTCCTAGAGTCAAATCACCATAACTCATGCCTTCCGCAAGGGAGGCTTTTATTTTGCGCCTGACTGGTCAGCAGCACGGCACTACCGACCCTTGACAAGGCTGGGGCGAGAAGGCTGGCTCTTGACTGAAAGAAGTATGCTAAAAAACCTGACAAACGTTCTGAAATAGGGTAGATCTAGCAAGGGCATTTCGGATTGTTAACGCGGGGTCGCTGCTGCCAGTTTGGTAGTTGCCCTTAAATGGGTGGACAACCGATCGTGACGAAGAATGCTGCTAGCTGTCTATTGTTTCCAGTGTGGGTTAGGTGGGGTTGTGCAAAACAAGCAGAAATTGGTGATGCGAGCTTTGGTCAAAGCAGCTATGAGTGCTCAACGCCGCGATCGCTGCAATCTTGTCATCAGTGGGTTGGCAGCACTGCTACCGCTCTCGATCGGATGCTTCCACCCAGCCTGGGCGTATGAATTTGAGACTGAAGCGCCAGCGGTACAGACTGAACCCGTGCCAATCAGTAGTTGCCAACCGCTACAGTCTTCTCAGGCAGGCGGCTTAACTCAGTTCGTTAGCAATGTCACCCAAACGGCAACGCTGATCGAGCAACCCGCGATCGGCATGGGCACGTTGCTAGAAAGCGTGGCACCGCAGATGTTGGCGTATTTGAATGCGGCTCCCTTCCCAGAGATCAGCCAGCGTGCCCGGTTAGCCAGAGTGCCTGTGATCATGTATCACGATATTCTGCCGGAAAAGCAGGTGTTTTTTGATGTCACTCCAGAGGAGTTTGAGCAACGCCTGCAACTGATTAAGCAGAAGGGTTTAACGCCCATCAGCATGGATCAGTTAGTCACCCATTTGCGAACGGGGCTGCCCTTGCCTGAAAAGCCGATTCTGCTAACGTTTGACGATGGCTACAGTGGGCACTATACCTATGTTTATCCGCTTTTAAAGAAATACAACTACCCGGCTGTTTTTGCTGTTTACACCGCCAAGATCGGCAAAAAGCTGGGGCGATCGAGCTTAACCTGGGAGCAACTCCGGGAAATGGCAAAAGACCCGTTGGTCACGATCTCGTCGCATAGCGTGAGCCATAAGGTGATGGCAGGGTTGACTCCGCAAGAACTGGCAGTTGAGACTCAGGAATCAAAGCGCATTCTAGAGACAGAACTTGGCGTACCTGTACGCTACTTTACCTATCCAGAAGGAAAGTTTGATGCTCAAGCCGTCGAAGCTGTCAAGCAGGCAGGGTATGCCGCCGCGCTCACGATGGACGATAACGATGAGCGACTGGCAGGGCAATCAGACAATTTGTTTACGATCGGGCGCATTGGGCAATCGCGTCTGCCTGAGATGGTCGATCTTGCCTGGGGCGGTCCTAAGTTGCCATCCTTTACCCAGTCCTTTGACTTTACGTCTCCGGTTGTTCGTACAGAAACGACCATTGACCAAACGCCGTTCATTTTCATTGCGGGTGGCAAACCCATCACCATTCACGCCAAAACCCGTGATCAGGTGCCCAAAATTTTAGAAGGGACTGAGGCGATCGCCGCTGTGGATGGAGGCTTTTTCTCCCTAGAGTTTCTGGACTCCAATGCGATGCTGGGTCCCATCTTGAGCCAGTCTGAAGGCACCTTTATCCCTGGTAAGCGAGGCGAGATCCCCTTCCTTGCGAACCGCCCGCTTGTGCTAATTGGTCCTAGCACCGTCAAGTTCGTGCCGTTTGACTACATTAAGCACAACACACTGGAAGGCATTCAGGCAGAAATGCCTGATGTTACCGATGCGTTTGTGGCGGCTGGCTGGCTGGTAGAAAATGAACAGCCCCAACCCATTGAGCGCTTTGGTCGCCTCTATAGCGTCAACGAACTGCGCCATCGTGCGTTTTGGGGCATTAACCAGGCAGGGCAACCTCAAATCGGCGTTTCTGTGGAGCCGATCGGCTCTGTGGATTTAGGAGCGGCACTCGCCAAAGCAGGCTTTCGAGATGCAGTCATGCTTGACTCTGGCGCCAGCACGTCGCTTGCCTACAAAGGAGCCTCACTCGTAGCCTACACGCCTCGCCCTGTGCCCCATGTGGTAGCACTCGTACCCCCTGCGACAACCCTGAACGCAAGCTGTGCGCTAGTATCTTCGCGTTAGCTGTCCGCTGATTCCTGACGGCTGATTCACTGAATGGCTTTCATCAAAAATTCGGCTAACTCAATGAGCTGGGCTTTGTTGAATGCTTCTAACAATGCTCGTGCAGCCGCTCGTGGTTCAGCAGGAATGACAATCTGATTCGCTTTCGGTACGATCGCCTCTCGTACCGCAGAGTGCATCACCTCTGGAGTAGACGAAGGCGCGATCGGTGGCGGTGCAACCGATTTGGCAGCAGGCATCAATTGTCGCAGTGGTTGACTGGGCACAAGCTCACTGGCTCTGCCCGCAATCAATAAGTCGCCTGCCAGTTTCAGCTCTTTAATAATGAGTGGAGCCAGCACCGCATAATTGTTGCGAGGGTTGGCAATGGCGGTATGCACTGCCTGTAAGACGTTGCGCCACTCGATCGCGCCATGTAATGACACCATCCGGCTGCACAAGGTGGCAAGTTGCTGGCGACCAGTTGGCGTATCTCCTTGCTTAAAGAGCTGCAACATCATCTTGAGGGCAGCATTCAGCCGATTTGCCAATTCTGGGTTTGCAGGAAGCGTCTGTGCCACGTTTATTGCAGGCTGGCTTTCAGCGCGATCGCCTTGCAGTAAGCGGTTGAGATAGTTTTGGAGTTCTGCAAAGGTTGGCTCGGCTGCCTGCACCGTTTGAGCGGCATCTTCTTCTCGCAGCCCGTAGGGTGATTGCAGTTCCTCCACCAGCTCTTTCAGCAGGTCAAACCCTTGCAAAAACAAGTTCTCTAGATGCTGATCAATCTTGACGGGATGATCGGTCAGCAGTTTGAAACAATCTTCGAGATGATGCCCCACCTTGTGAATGCTGCTGAAGCCCAACATCGCCGCGCCCCCTTTGACCGAGTGAGCCGCCCGAAACATCTCATTCAGGCGTTCGGTGTCTGACATTGTGGCTTGTAAATCTAACAAGCCTTGCTCGATCGTATCGAGGTGCTCCTTCGCTTCCTCAATGAAATAACCCAAAATTTGCTGCTGTTTCGTCGCCTGCACGAGCCTATCCCTCAGAGTGCTAACGTTGTCCAAGCTAAAGTGATCTAATGTGTTGCGGGCTTTGCCTCAGTGTTCCCATTCTGGATGAGACTTACGCATGGGGTGAGAGAATTCGGTTGGGGTGTGTGAGTGTGGCAGGAGTAGGGAGTGGGGAGTAGGGAGTAGGGAGTAGGGAGTGGGGAGTAGGGAGTCAACTATCGGTTTCTTAGCCTTCGGTCTTTTGCCTAGCCTTCAGCGGTCAGCTATCAGCTTTTTATCCTTTATCCTTCATCCCTTATCCTTTCATCCCTCACCCCTCATCCCTCCGCCTCTTGCTAACAACCAACAACCAACAACTAACAACCTGCCTCCTGCCTCCTGCCTCCTGCCTTCTGCCTCCTCTTCGATGTAAGCCAGAACACACGATCGCGATCGCAGCAAAGCCTCATCCCTTCAACAGATCCCCCCTTTTTTAAGGCTCTTTCTTCAAGCCCTTGCAAACTTAACCATACAGGCTCACACTAGACGTGGGAGCAGAGTGGGAGCTAAGAGGTTTATTGTGAAAAAAGTTTTAGCCATTATTCTAGGCGGCGGTGCTGGTACTCGCCTTTATCCGCTGACAAAGCTGCGTGCCAAGCCTGCTGTGCCGATCGCCGGTAAATATCGCCTCATTGATATCCCGGTGAGTAACTGTATCAACTCGGACATTTTCAAGATTTATGTACTGACTCAGTACAACTCAGCCTCGCTCAACCGTCATATTTCGCGGGCTTACAACTTTACGACAGGCTTTACCGAAGGCTTCGTTGAAGTGTTGGCGGCTCAACAAACCCCCGAAAACCCCAACTGGTTTCAGGGCACAGCGGATGCTGTGCGGCAGTATCTCTGGCTCTTTCAGGAATGGAATGCTGACGAATATTTGATCTTGTCGGGTGATCATCTGTATCGGATGGACTATGGCGACTTTGTGCGTCGTCACCGTGAAACAGGAGCCGATGTCACCATTTCGGTTGTGCCGATGGATCATCGTCGCGCCTCTGATTTTGGTTTGATGAAGATTGATCAGGAAGGACGCATTGTCGATTTCAGCGAGAAGCCCAAAGGGGATGCGCTGTCAGCAATGGCGGTTGACACCACAATTTTGGGGCTGAATCCAGAAGACGCGAAAAAGAGTCCTTACATTGCCTCGATGGGGATCTACGTTTTTAAGCGTGAGTCATTGGTCAAGCTGTTACGAGATTTCCCTGATCAAACTGATTTTGGCAAGGAGATCATTCCAGGCTCTGCGAAGGATTACAATCTCCAGGCGTATCTGTTTAACGACTACTGGGAAGACATTGGGACGATCGAAGCTTTTTACGATGCAAACCTGACGTTGACCCAGCAGCCACATCCACCGTTTAGCTTTTACGACGAAGATGCGCCCATCTACACCCGTCAGCGCTATTTGCCGCCCAGCAAACTCCTGGATTGTGCGGTGCGGGAATCGATCATTAGTGAAGGCTGCATTCTGAAAAACTGCTCCATTACCCATTCGGTACTGGGGGTGCGATCGCGCGTTGAATCGGGCTGCACGATCGAGGACAGCCTCATTATGGGAGCCGACTATTACCAACCGTTTGCCGAACGCCAATCCACCGAAGATTGCGACAACAGCCAGATACCACTGGGTATTGGTGCAGATACGGTCGTTCGCCGTGCCATTGTGGATAAAAACGCGCGCATTGGCTGCAACGTACAGATTATCAACAAGGATCGCGTAGAAGAGGCAGAGCGCGAAAAGCAAGGCTTCTACATTCGTAGCGGCATTGTAGTTGTTCTAAAACATGCGGTCATTCCAGATGGGACTGTGATTTAGCCAAGTGGCTTTGGCGGGTTGCACTTGCCGCGCTCCGGTCAATGCGTTTAGATTAAAGCGTGATCTACTGTGTGCGATCGGCGCTCTTAGTTTACATGTCTGACTCCCTTCTATGCCCATAGATGAGACCCTTGACAGTTCGTCTCATTTTCTTAGTCGGACTTCCTGGCAGTGGTAAATCATCCTTTGCGGCTGCTTTGCTTCGGCATTGTCCTCAACGACGGTTGATTGCGACCGACACGATTCGATCGCAGCTTTTTGGCGATGAAGCGATCCAGGGGCATTGGCTCAAGGTTTGGCGCGAAGTTGGCAGGCAATTTCAGCAGGCAACCCAGCAAATTCTGGCAGGGGAGGTATCTGAAGCAATTTACGATGCCACCAATGTGGTACGGCGCGATCGTTGTCGGGCGATCGCGCTTGCCCGTGCTTACGGCTTTACCACGGTCATTGCCATCTGGTTGAACACACCATTGAGCGTCTGTTTGAAACGGAATCGCCATCGTGATCGCCAGGTGCCTGAGCCAGTTATCTTACAGATGCATCGCCGTTTAAAGGGTGCGCCTCCCGCGTTGGCAGATGGGTACGATCGTTTTATCAAAATTGATGGACGACGCTAATGAGTGAACCTGACGCGAAGACACAGGGACCCGGAGACACGGAGAATGCTCATGACGTGGTGGCAGCACCGTCTGATTCCCCCCCGCGTCACCGCGTCTCCCCCTCTCCGCGTCATCCTTCACTCACCATTTTTAGGTTGACAGACCTCTAAAACCTAAGGTACGGCAATTGCCCCTTGCTGCTTTGCAAGAGCCGAACCCACTGAGGGCGGCATTTTTGATAGATTAGGCGTAACGACAACGGCAATGCGCTAAACCTGCTTGAGAGACGGGGTGTAGAGTAGAGGGAAGGCGGAGAAAATTATCCCTGGTCAGGACGATCGCTTCTGCTGTCGCACTCTCAAGCCCATGCGGGAACGTTTTAAGAGAACCAAGCTGAATCCTCGGAGGAGAGGCATTAATGGCTGCAACTGACTTCAAAGATTATTACGCCATCTTGGGAGTGAACAAAACTGTCAGTGCCGATGAGCTGAAAAAGGCTTATCGTAAGCTCGCGCGGAAATATCACCCGGATATGAACCCAGGCGATACGGCAGCGGAAGCTCGCTTTAAAGAAGTCAGCGAAGCATATGAGGTTCTGTCAGATCCCGAAAAGCGGCAAAAGTACGATCAATTTGGTCAATATTGGAAGCAGGCAGGGGAAGGTGGCTCACCATTTCGATCGAACTCGCGCAACTCCAATCCTGACTTTGAGAACTTTGAATTTGGGCAATACCGCAACTTTGATGATTTCATCAATGAGCTTCTGGGACGGATGGGCAGCGAGCCGGGGTTCGGTCGCGCTGGGACGGGTGCCCGCACCTCTCGGAGTGCTCCTGGTGGCTTTGGGGATTTCTCTGGCTATGACGCAAGCGGCACAGGGTTAGATGCGGAAGCCAGCATTACTTTAACCTTGGCTGATGCGTTCCGTGGGGCACAGAAGCGCTTAATCCTGGGCAACGAAGAGTTTGAGGTACGCATTCCACCGGGCGCAAGACCAGGAAGTCGCATTCGCATTAAGGGCAAAGGTCGCAGCAGTGCCTATACTCCCGGACAGCGCGGCGATTTATATCTCATGGTCGAGATTTCGCCCCATCCGTTCTTTCAGTTTGAGGGCGACAATCTCACCTGTGAAGTGGCGATCGCGCCCGATGAAGCGGTACTGGGCGCTCAGATCGAAGTGCCTACGCCCGATGGCAGCGTGACGGTAAATGTTCCAGCGGGTATTCGCTCTGGTCAATCGCTCCGGCTAAAAGGGAAGGGGTGGCGGAATCCGAAGGGCGATCGGACGGATCAAATGGTGAAGGTGCTCATTGCCACGCCTAAAGAAATTAGCGCCACTGAGCGAGAATACTACGAAAAGATTCGCTCTGTCCGCAGCTTTGATCCACGCAGCAGCTTGAAGAATGTGCGACTATAAACGGTCGTTATGTCGCTACCCTTTCAGTGGCATGATGATTTGGTAGGTTTGAATTGATGTTGATGGATGGCGAAACTCTACTATCGCGGCATGGTTGCGCAAAACGGCAAACCAAAGACTGGACGAAGTGCCCGACTATTAGGAGTCAGACCCAGCGTTGATATTGACATTGAGCAGGTGCCCTGTGGATTTGTGGATGAGCAGGGCTATTTGAAACCGGAAGTTGAACGGGAGTACGAAGGGGAAACTGTAACCGTTGCTCTCAAAAATGGCAAAGGAATGTCTGTTTCACTTTCGATCGAGGGCTTGCCAGCGTTTCGCAAACCTGCCAAATTTGGTGGTACAAGTCGAGATCTGCTTTGGCAAATTGATGACAACAAGATTATTGGCGATTTGGAAGCGGTTCAGGACAGCCCCACCCACATTAGCATTTTGCCAAGCGATACAATGCTTTTAGAGAAATACGAAGCAGCACTAGCAAAGACTCAAAACGACTGGGAAAAGGTAGAGTAATCTGACATCGATACTTGGAGCCTATTCAATGGCATGGATCTTTAGTCTGTCGGCAGAATGCGGTTCAGATGGAAGCAAGGCGAGGCTGTTTGCCCAGCATTTTGATGGGGCAACCTGGACGCTCTCCAATGGTCGCCAATGTCAATGCCGATCGGATATCTTTCAAGACATTGACGAAAACTGGTGGTGCCGAGTCTGCCCCAGCAATATTAGTGAGATTGGAATCGAGTCCCCTGAAAGTGCCTATTTAATGACAGAGTTGGGAATTTTCTTCTATCAGCACTTACGATCGGCGATCGCATTCCGTTATGCCTTAGTTGGGGTTGAAGTTGATGAATTCAGGACTTACAGCGAGTTATTGGAGGATACTTCTGAGTTGTCCATTCCAGGCTTAGTTTTAGCCACAGAGATTGGGCAGCAGCTACCGTTGTCTTCAGCTTATCGAACCTTCAGTCCTGGCTATATCTGGATGCCTTACGAAGGTGAAATTTACAATCCGCTCATGACATCCCCAAGCCTGAAGAACAAGCTGAACGAATTGTTGCTGGCAAGCTGAATACAGTCTGATTTTGATGCAGCATAGCATGGTTTCTGAGTTGGACAAGCACTCTCATCGGCTCTGTTAGATCTGTTTATGATTGAAGTAGTGAGAGCTAAAAAAGTATGCCAGTCTTAGCACCTAAATCATATGTAGAGTATCGAAACGATGCCTATTGGGTAGAAGGAACTCGGATTTCCCTTGACTCTATTGTGTATGCCTTTCAAAAAGGGTTGTCGCCTGAAAATATTGTTCAGTCTTTTCCACTGCTGATCCTTGAACAGGTTTATGGAGCGATCGCCTTCTACTCAGCGAATCGTGCTGAGATTGACGCTTATTTGACAGCCGAGGAAGTAGCGTTTGATGCAATGCCCCAACCACTACAAGGCACTGATCCTACTTTGTACCACAAACTTATGGCTGCTAAAGCAGAAAGACAGCAGGTAGAATCGTGAGTGTTCGCTACAGGGTAAACGCATCAAAAACTTGAGTGAGAATCTGCATCAAACAGCGGGATGTTAGGTGATTTCCGAGAATGAAAGTACCATATAATCTCGCCTTGTAGTACAAGTTAATTGGTCTATAGAGCGAATGCTGTTGCCATCAAACCCGGAAGCAGAGCGGTTAACCAGCCGTCAAATCAAAGA
>JAESFW010000252.1_pt1 | contig 55449 bp, 44 predicted proteins | sample 9269481 | NCBI WGS metagenome assembly JAESFW01 (sample SAMN14515350, study PRJNA621654) | algae metagenome | isolation source: Lyngbya sp. HA4199-MV5 and co-occurring heterotrophs from soil with... | place: USA: Ahupuaa O Kahana State Park, Hawaii | collected 2009-07-21 | reverse complement strand
AGTCGGGCGCCCAGTTCACGTTGGGCCACAGGTCCAGCGAGGGCGGGGTGATGTACACCGGGCCCGAGCCGTCCATCACGAAGTGGGCGTGGCGCGTGGCCGCGCAGTTGGGGATCATGGCCACGGGTTTGCTGGCCGCGTGCGTGGGGTACATCTTGATCTTCACGTCCAGCACCGTGGTCAGGCCGCCCAGGCCCTGGGCGCCGATGCCCAGGGCGTTGACCTTCTCGTACAGTTCCAGGCGCATCTCCTCGACCTTGTCGAGCTTCTCGCCGCGCGAGGACTTGGCCTGCAGCTCGTACATGTTCAGGTCGTCCATCAGGCTCTCCTTGGCCAGCAGCACCGCCTTCTCGGCCGTGCCGCCGATGCCGATCCCGAGCATGCCGGGCGGGCACCAGCCGGCACCCATGGTGGGCACGGTCTTGAGCACCCAGTCGACGACGTTGTCGCCGGGGTTGAGCATGATCATCTTGCTCTTGTTCTCGCTGCCGCCGCCCTTGGCCGCCACGGTGATGTCCACCGTGTTGCCGGGCACGATCTGGGCGAAGATCACCGCGGGCGTGTTGTCCTTGGTGTTCTTGCGATCGAACTGCGGGTCGGCCACCACGCTGGCGCGCAGGGTGTTGTCGGGGTGGTTGTAGCCGCGGCGCACGCCTTCGTTGATGGCGTCTTCCAAGCCGCCGGGGAAGCCTTCCCAGCGCACGTCCATGCCCACCTTGAGGAAGACGTTGACGATGCCGGTGTCCTGGCAGATGGGGCGCTGGCCGGTGGCGCTCATCTTGCTGTTGGTCAGGATCTGGGCGATGGCGTCCTTGGCCGCAGCGCTCTGCTCGCGCTCGTAGGCGCGCGCCAGGTGGGCGATGTAGTCGGTGGGGTGGTAGTAGGAGATGTACTGCAGCGCAGCAGCAACGGACTCGACGAGATCGTCGTACTTGATCGTGGTGGTCATCGTGTTTCTGTCGTGGGCGGAGAGGAGCGCGTCTGTGCGCGCTGCTGGCTGTCCGGGGAGACGCCAGACTGCGATTATCCCATCCGCGTGCTTACACCGTGCTGGCGCTCTGGCAAGCCCCCTGGAGTTGGCCTACCGGCAGTACCGCTGGAACAGCGTGGCCAGCTTGCCGGCCGCCAGCGACAAGGGCGACGCCCGCAGTTTCAGGATGCCCAGCGTGAGCGCCGGCAGCTCCATTTGCAGGGGCACGCGCACGATCTGGCGGCAGTAGGGCTCGATGGACAGAAACCGCTCGGGCAGCATCAGCAGCAGGTCGCTGCGCGTCATCAGGCTCCACGACACGCCGAAGGTGTTGGCCTCGATCAGCCGCTGCGGCACAGGCAGGCCCTGGCGCACAAAGCGCTCGAACAGCACCGTGTGGTGGCTGCCCGGCGCCCGGTGCACCAGCCATTCGGCATCGACCAGTTCCTCCCAGGTGGTGGCGCCCGCCAGGGGGTGGCCGGGGCGGCAGGCCACCATCATCGGGATGGGGGCGATGGGCTCCAGCTCCAGATCGGAGTCCAGGGAGCCTTCGACGGCGGCGGCCACGGCGAAGTCCACGAACCCTTCGCGCAACTGCGGCAGGGCCAGGGGCATCAGGCCCTCGAACAGCCGCACCTGGGCCTGGGGCATTGCGCGCTGGAACTCGCGCAACACCTCGGGCAGCGCGCCCATGAACACCACGGGCGTGACGGACACCGCCACCGAGGCCTGCTGGCCGCCCTGCAGCTGGCGGATGTCCTGGCGCGCCATGGCCAGTTGCGCCTGCACCAGGCGCGCGCGGATGGTCAATTGCCGCCCGCATTCGGTCAGCTCCACACCGCGGGAGCTGCGGTGCACCAGCGGCGCGTCGACCTCGGCCTCCAGCTCGCGAATGGCCTTGGTCACGGCGGGCTGGCTCACGCCGAGTGCGCGCGCCGCAGCCCGGATGCTGCCGGCATCGACCACTTGCAGCAGGGCTTTGAGCTGGTAATCCTTCATCCTGGGTGACAACCTGTGGTTATTGCCGACGTGTTCAAGGCATCTTACGCGAGAGCCCGGGCCCCCGTACGCTGCGTCCATTGCTCCGATACCTGACCCTAAGGACCTTTTCCATGTACGACACCTCCCAGGAACTCTGGCGCCTTGGCGCCGCGGAAACCGCCATGGCCATCCGGCGCAAGGAGCTGTCATGCCGCGAGGTGACCACCAGCGTGCTGGCGCGCATCCAGGCCGCGAACCCCGGGGTCAACGCCCTGACCGAGGTGCTGGACCAGGCCGCGCTGGCCGCGGCCGATGCGGCCGACCGCCAGGTCGCAGCAGGCGGGCCGCTGGGCGTGCTGCACGGCGTGCCGGTCACCACCAAGGTCAATGTGGACCAGGCGGGCCTGGCCACGACCAATGGCTCCGTGGCCCAGCGCGGGCTCATCGCGCAGGAGGATGCGCCGGTGGTGGCCAACCTGCGCCGTGCCGGCGCCATCCTGGTGGGCCGCACGAACACGGCCACGTATTCGGTGCGCTGGTTCACCGACAACGCGGTGCATGGCCGCACCCTCAACCCCTGGGATGCAGGCACCACGCCCGGGGGCTCCAGTGGCGGGGCGGCGGCCGCCGTGGCCTGCGGCATGGGCGCCATCGCCCATGGCAATGACATGGGCGGATCGATCCGCTACCCGGCCTATTGCTGCGGCGTGGCCGGCCTGCGCCCCACCGTGGGCCGCATCCCGGCCTACAACCCGAGTGCGGCGGCAGAGCGTGGCATCACCGCACAGCTGATGTCGGCCCAGGGGCCGCTGGCGCGCTCGGTGGCTGACCTGCGGCTGGCGATGCAGGCCATGGCGGTGTTCGACGCGCGCGACCCGAACTGCGTGCCCTGGCCGCTGGCGTCTGCGCCCGCACCCCAGGGCCTGCGCGTGGCGCTGTGCCGCTCCTACGCGGGCATTGCCGCCCACCCCGCCGTGGTGCAGGCGCTCGACGATGCCGCGCGCTGGCTGGCCGATGCAGGCTATGTGGTCGAAGAAGTCGCGCCGCCTGCGCTGCGCGAGGCGGCCGAACTCTGGCGCGTGCTCGGTGTCGAGGATGGCCGCCGCGGCATCAGCGCCGCCATCCGCGACCATGGGGATGCAGCCATGCGTGCGAGCCAGGAGTTCATGGAGCACGGCATTGCCGAGGGCGGGCGCGATGCCTTCCAGGACGCCCTGGCCCAGCGCGCCGGGTTGGCGCGGCAGTGGTCGGTGTTTCTGGACCGGTTTGCGCTGCTGCTCATGCCCGTGTCCTGGCAGCCCCCTGCGCCGCAGGACGAGGACACGCAGTCCTGGCCGCGCTTTCGCGCGCTGCTCGATGCGCAAAGCCCCCTGCTGGCCACGGCCTGCCTGGGCCTGCCGGGCATGGCCGTGCCCACCGGCATGCACGGGGCAGTGCCCATGGGCGTGCAACTGGTGGCGGGCCGTTTTCGCGACGAACTGCTGCTCGACGCGGCCCAGGCGATCGAAGAGCGCGCCGGATTCGTTGCGCTGCTGAACCGTTGATTTCCGTGCGTCTGTCCTGTCCCAACCCCTGCGAGGTACCCCATGTCCGATGACGATCTCTCCCTTTCCCCCGCCTTTGCCGTGCAGCGGCGCAAGCTGGCTCTGCTGGGCGGTATGCTGGCGGCGGCCGGCCTGCCGATGGGCGCTGGCGCGCAGTCCAGGGACTACGCCACCATGCTGATGCCGTTTCCGCCCGGCGGCGCGGGCGACTTTCTGGCGCGGGTGCTGGCCGACAAGCTCAAGGCCGAGCTGGGCCGCAATGTCGTCGTGGACAACCGGCCCGGCGGTGCGACGCGGATTGCCGGCGAGGCGCTGCGCAATGCCCCGGCCGACGGCGGCACGGTGCTGCTCTCGCCCGTGGACCCGATGTTCATCGGCCCGGCGATCTACTCCGGCATGCGCTACGACCCGATGAAGGACTTTCGCCCCATCACCGACGTCGCCACGCTGCAGTTCGGCATTGCCGTGGCGGCCAACTCGCCCCACAAGACGCTGGCGCAGTACCTGCAGGCCGCGCGCACCCAGCCCGCGCAGGCCGATATCGGGATTTCGCTGATCGGTTCGCTGCTGCACTTCCTGGCCATGGACTTCATCGCCCAGTCCGCCACCAAGGGGCAGATCGTGCCCTACAAGGGCGGCACGCCCATGCTCAACGATCTGCTGGCCGGGCAGATCCCCGCCGGCATGGACGCCACCACCACCTTCATGGAGTTCCACCGGGCCGGCAAGATCCGCGTGCTGGCGGTGTCGGGCAGCCGCCGCGCGGCCAGCCTGCCCGACGTGCCCACGTTCGCGGAGTCGGGCTTTCCCGATCTGGTGGCCACCTCGGGCTATGTGGTCTATGCACGCGCCGACACCCCGCCCGCCGCCATTGCCCAATGGAACCAGGCGCTGCGCAAGGTGCTGGCCCAGGACGAGGTGCGCAGCAAGCTGCTGCACACGGGCTACGACGCGGTGCCCGGGTCCGAGCCCGCTGAGGTGGCCGCCGCCACCGAGCGCGCCGCGGCGCGCTGGCTGCCGGTCATCAGGAAGTCGGGGTTCAAGGGCGACTGAGGGGCCTGGCAGCGGCCCTTCCCAAGGTCAGAATGCCACCGTCGCCGACAGCCGCCAGGTGCGCGGCTCCGCCACCGAGAAGATGTTTCTCGCCCCGGCCAGCCAATAGGCCTTGTCCGTCACGTTGTTCACGCCGGCACGGAAGGTCACGGCCTTGCCATCCAGGGTCGTGCGGTAGCGCGCACCCAGGTCCAGCCGGGTCCAGGCGGGCAGCCTTTGGGTGTTGGCCAGGTCGATGTAGGCGTCGCCGGTGTAGATGACACGGCCACTCAGCGTGAGGCCTGGGACCGCCGGAACATCCCATTCCGCGCCCAGGTTCACATTGGTCTCGCCCACGCCCAGCGCGCGCTTGCCGTCGGTTGCTCCGCGCAGGGTCTTGGTCTGGCGTGCATCGATCCAGGCGACGCCTCCCAGCAGGCGCAGGCCCTTGCTGAGCTCGCCGAAGGTCTCCAGCTCGACCCCCTTGTTGCGCTGCTCGCCCGCGGCCTTGAAGGTGTTGTCGGCCGGGTCGATGAAGGCCGATTGCTGCTTGATGTCGAAATAGGCGAGGGTCACGCCGTAGCTGCCAGCGTTCCACTTGGCACCCAGCTCATGCTGCTTGCCGACATAGGGCGCCAGGCTCCGCCCGGCATTGGCGGTGCCTGTCGGTGCCACGGCGCCCTGGCTCAGCTGTTCGGCGTAGTTGCCGTAGACCGTCCATCCCGCGCCCAGGCGAAAGGACGCTCCGAGCGTCGGGGTGGTCTTGGTGCTGTGGTAGGGCACGGCAGGCGCAAACGCCTCCTGCTCGATGGTCTGGCGGCGCAGTGCGACAACGACGTTCAACCGGTCGTCCAGCATGGTCATGCTGTCTGCGACGGCCACGCTCTGCTGGCGGATGGCGGGGCCGACGTAGCCGGCCAGCGTGGGCACCACATTGGTGTAGGGCACGGCATAGTCCGTGTAGATGTTGCCGATGACGGAGGCGGTGCTGATGGGAGTGGACTGTCCCGAAGTGGGCGCCGTGTAGAGGCGAAAGTAGTTCAGCCCCGAGATCGTTGCCTGGTGCTTGACGGGCCCGGTGACGAGCTTGCCGCGCAGCCCCAGCTCCCGCGCACGCTGGTCGGTCTTCCACGAGTTGTAGTAGTAGTTGCTGATGGTGAAGCTGCCGTCGCTGCGCAGCGGGCTGTAGTTGGCGCCGAAGGAGTCCACACTCTCTTCGTAGTATTTGCCCAACTTCGCGAATGCCGTCCACTCGGGCGTGAAGTCGTACTCGGCACCTGCCATGGCCCAGCGCCCTTGCAGCGCCTGCTGGGCGACGTCGGGTTGGCCCGAGCGCCCGTCCTTGGGCGGTGCGGGCAGGGTCTGCCCGGCGCCCAGGGTGTAGTTCGTGCCGGGCTTGCGGTTCTTGTAGTCGATGGCCCCGGCGTCGAGCGTGGCACGGAACTTCTCGCCCAGGTAGTCCAGCGCGATCTGGGGGGCGACGTTTTCCCGCCGGGTGCCGATGGACATCTTGCCGGTTTCGCCAAACACGTTGAGCCGCACGCCCCAGGCGTTGTTCTCGCCGAAGCGCCGGCCGATGTCCAGGTGGGCTTCGGCCATGGAGTCGGCAGCCGCACCGACGGTGACTGCGGTGGTGGGCACGGCCGTGGCGCGCTTGGGCACGAGGTTGATCGAACCACCCACGGTGGTGCCGCTCGAACTGGCGCCGCCAAGCGCCGATGTCGGGCCCTTGAAGATCTCCACGCGCTCGAAGTTCTGCACGGGAATGCGGCTGTAGCTCACCACGCTGGGCAGGCCGTCGATGGTGTAGGAGCCGGCGGTGATCATGAAGCCGCGGATGGCGCTTTGGTCCAGCACATGGCCGGGCGCCGAGCTGATGCGGATCGACGGATCGTTGGCGACCACGTCATCCACGCTGCGCGCACCCTGTTCCTTGATCAGCTCGTTGGTGTAGGCCTTGACGCTGAACGGGGTGGTCATCACATCGGCGTTTCCCAGCATCTTGATGCGCGAGCCCGTGGCCACCTGGTTGCCGGGCATGGGGGAGGGCAGGGTGTCCGCGTCCACTTCCGCCCCGGTCGCCACGCGCACCACCGGCAGCGTGGCCTCCTGTGCGGAAGGGACGGGCCGCACCATCACGAGTGGACCTTCCATGCTGGCGACCAGTCCGCTGCCGGCGAGCAGGCGGTCCAGTGCCTGCCGCGCAGTGAGCTGCCCGGACACGGCCGGCGCGGTTTTGCCGGCCACCAGCGCAGCCGGGTAGGTCATCTGCAGGTTGGCCTGGCGCGCCAGCTCGTTGAGGGCCTGGCCTAGGGGCTGTGCAGAAATGGAGACCGTGATCAGCGCGGCGGCCGCGGCGCCTGTCTGCGCGTGCGCAACAGATGTGAGGACCGTGCCGCCAAAGGCGGCGGCGAGGGATGCGGCCAATGCCACGGGTGCGAGTTTGAAGTGCGCGATGCGCATGGAATGGTTCCTCGGTGAAGCAAGAATTCAGGGCTCCACAGCGCTCGGGGAAGCGCATCTGCAGAACCTGTCTGCTAGGGAAGACGCATCACACCGCTCCAAACCTCATGTCGTCCGGGCAGATATTTGCGGGCGGCATGCGCCGCCCTGTGTTCACCGCGCCGACACCACCTCGGTGACATCGCCCTTGGCTACGAGGCGTACCGGAAGCACCTGGGGCAGTGTTTCCGCAAAGCGCTGGAACTGGCGCAGCCCATAGCTGCCCCCGACGCGCATGGCGGCGACCTCGGGGTCGAGTGCCACCAGCCCGGTGCGGCCATAGCGCTCGAACTCGGCGATGGCCTGCGCCAGCGGCGTCTGGTCGAAGCTGATGCGGCCATCGCGCCAGGCCGCGATGGACTGGGGCGTGACCGTGGCCACGGGGCCGATGGTGCCGTCGTCGTCTGCGGTGATGGTCTGCCCCGCTGTCAATTCGATGGCGCTGCCATGCGGTGCTGGAGCATCTGCGGCGGTGCGCCTGCCTTGCGTTGCCTGCGGTTCCAGGCGGCTGACCCGTACACGCCCCTCCTGCACTGCGACCACGGTCTTGCCGGCGTTCAGGCCCGCGGCCGTGTGGCGCACCGAGAAGCGGGTTCCCACCACCGTGATGCGCAATGCACCGGCCAGTACATGGAAGGGCTTCGATGGGTCGGACGACACCGAGAACATGGCTTGGCCGTCCGTCAGTTGCACCACGCGGCGATTGCGGTACAGCCTGGCATCCAGGCGCGTGGCTGTATCCAGCTGCAAGCGGCTGCCCTTGACGGCCAAGGCAGCGTCCGCGTCCGGCAGGCTCACCGTCAGCTGCTGCCCGCGCGCCGTGGCATAGGACTGGTCGAAGGTGGGCTGCTGGCGCCAGTGCTCCCAGCCCAGAAGGCTCGCGGCGACCACCAGCGCGCACGAGCCCGCGATGGCCATGCGGGGAGCCAGCCGCCGGAGATCCCATCCCCTTGGAAGCCAGGAGCGCCAGCGTGCGGCGGGCTCCATCGCGGGCTGCTGCTTCGCGCGCTGGCCGGACAATGATTCGGGTTGCGGCGCAAAGCCTGCCTTCAGTGCCTTGACCTCGTCACGCGGCAAGGCCTTGACGGAGCTGAAGGTCTGCTCCATGGACTCCAGCGCTGCCGCATGCCGGGGATCGGCACGCAGCCAGGCCTGCAGGCGGGCCTCGCCCAGCGGGTCCAGTCCGTTGCGGCGCCGGGCCACCCAGGTCGCCGCCTGGGCCTCGAGCGCATCCTGCCCGAGCAGATAGGCGTCGTGCTCGCGCGCATCCGCAGCGTCGCCATCCATGGCGCGCAAGGTGTCGACTGAGGGGGGTGAACTCATGGAGATGAAGGCAATGGCTTGCTCTTGTAACTATAGACGCGCGAGAAGGCGAATTCCTCACCCCCCGGTGTGTAAAGCCTTGTGTACGGGGCCGCAGATGCCGCGCGAAAGCAGGTGTGTCAGCCGGCCACCTTCTGCCGTGCGGCGGGAGCTGCGGCGATGTCGGCAGCGGCGTCACCCTGCAGGGCGCGCTCGCATTGCCTGCAGGCCAGCATGCCGCGGACCACATGCTTCTCGACCATGGAAATGGAGATGCCCATGCGCCGTGCGACCTCTGCATGGGGCAGATCGTCGAACACGTGCAGCACGAAGGCTTCGCGGCAGCGCGGCGGCAGGCCCTCGATGGCGCTGACATGGGCGCGGATGACCTGCTGGGAGGCCAGGGCGTTGTCGGGCTGCAGATGGGCGGGCGCCAGGGGCTGCTGGTCTTCGCTGAAGTCGTCGAGGTCTTCATGGCGCCGCACTTCGGCACGGCGATGCTGGTCGACCATCAGGTTGCGGGCCACCTGGTACAGCAAGGCACGGGGGTCCCCCACGGGCTGCCCGGCAGACTGTGCGTTCAGTACGCGGACATAGCTTTCCTGCGCCAGATCCGCCGCAACGTGGCGGTCTTTCACCTGGCGCGTCAGAAAGTTCAGAAGTTCGCGGTGGTAGCGCTCCAGCATGGCCGTGCGACAAGGGTCGAAGCTGCGAGGGGGTCGCTCTCTGGCAACACTGCCAAGGCGAAACTAAATAAGAATAATTCTTATTATCCTGTATTTGCCTCGGCGCAGGCCGGTGCCCGGGTCAAAACGCGGGGAATGGATGGCAGGCAACCGTTTGCGCGCCACATTCGTCGTCCGCACGCGACAGTGCGTGGCAGCGTGCCATGGCGAGTCAGGGCGCGACCCGCGCATTGACCAGCACGCTGGGCCCCTGGAGGCCATGTGAGCGCGCCAGCGCCGCAATGCGCGAGGACAGTCCCGCGTCTTCGAGCGCAACGCAGCGCCCGGTGTGGCCGCAGACCAGCTGGATCCGGGCCTGGCTGGCCTGGTACAGGGCATAGGTGCGCTTGCCGGCGTCGGCGGTTTCGCAGACCAGCAGGCCGCGGCCCTCCAGGATCCGGATCGAGTGGTAGACCGTGCCCAGCGTGGTGTAGAGCCCGCGCTGCAGCATGCGCCGCAGGATCTCCTCGGCCCCCAGGGCCATCGGACTGCAGGATTTCAGCAACTGCAGAATGCCGATGCGCGCGACGGTGGGGCGGACCGAGGCTTCGCGCAGCATCCGCAGCGCGCCCGGGTCACCCAACTCAGCCATGGCTGGGCCGCAGGCTGGCGAACAGCAGGGCGAGCACGCGCGGCTGCCAGGTCAGTGCCAGCGCGACAGCCCCTGCGCAGGCCGCCATCAGCACCACCCACAGCAGGCTGCCGAAACCCGGCCCCGAGGCCGCAATGCAGATCGGCAGCGAGCATGCCACCAGTGCGAAGCCCAGGCCGCGCAATCGGGCGACCCTGTCGGGGCGCATCGTGTGCGATGGGCCGAACACGGTCTCGTAGTGGCGCTCCTGGGTCAGCGCGAGCAGCCCGAATCCGGCGAGGTCGAGCAGCGCGGCGACGAGCGTTCCCAGGGCCTCAGGCATGGTGCTCGGCTCCGGTAGCGGCTTGGGGTGTTGCGCTGGCGGTGCGCGCAACGGCGGGCTTGCGGGCGGCCGCGCGCCGGCCCATGCGGTGCACGGCCCAGGCCGCCAATGCGCCTGCTGCGAGCAGCACCAGGTCCACACCAGCCACACCCCACAGCCCCTGCTGCAGCGAGCGGACCGGGTGCTGGCCCGTGGTCAGCGCGTTGAGCACCACGGCCAGTGGCGCCAGCACGGCGATCGCGCAGGCCTGCTCGCGCCAGGCAGCGCGGCCGCGCCAGGCCGCATGGCCCAGGCTGGCCAGCCAGGCGAGGTAGAAGCCCCAGACTTCCAGCTCCGAACGGTCCCAGCCGGCCCAGGCGGCATCCAGCGGCAGCAGCCGGTTGGCGATGAAGAAGGCGCAGGTCGCGGCCATCAGGCCGGGAACGCTGCACACGGCCAGTGCCTCTACGATGCGCACGCCCGGCAGCCCGTGCTTGGCATGGTTGGCACGGCGCGACTCCAGCCAGAACAGGAAGCCGGTCGCGATCAGGATGCAGCCGGCCAGGCCCGCCACGAAGTACAGCCAGCGCAGTGTCCAGTGGCGGAACTGGATGAAGTGCAGCCCGCTGATGAAGCGCTGCGCGCTCATGACAGGGGCGGCCTCGAACTGGTAGAGCACGGCACCGGTGGCGGCATCGAAGTACATCTGGTCGATGTTCATCGTGACCATGTCCTGGTAGCTGCGACGCAGCTCGACATAGCTGTTGGCGTCACCGGGGTGCCAGATGCGCACGAAGTTGGCTTCGCCGCCCTGCCACTGCGCCGAGGCGGCCTGGCGCATGGCATCGATGGATGCGCTGGCCTGCGCGGGTGTGCCGGACTTGGGGCGGCGGAACTGGCCGTAGGCCTCGCGGCTGTAGGCGGCCTTGGCCTCCTTGTCCGCACCATAGGCGCCCTGGTAGGCCGTCGGGAAGTAGATGCCCATGAAGATGACCAGGCCCGACAGCGCGATCATGAAGTGGAAGGGCAGCGCCAACACGCCCGTGAGGTTGTGCAGGTCCAGGCTGGCGCGCTGCAGTTGCTTGCGCGGGCGGAAGAGGAAGAAGTCCGCAAAGATCTTGCGGTGGATGACCACCCCGCTGACCACCAGCACCATCATCGCCATGCCGGCCAGGCCCACCAGCCAGTAGCCGATGTCCAGCCAGGCGATGTGCAGCTTGAAGTGGAACGGAAAGATGAAGCCCGTGCCGGCCAGCGTGTCGGTGTGCTCGAGCAGCTCGCCCGTGCGCGGGTGGGCGAAGCGCGACTGGAAGGTCTTGCTCGCCTCATCGCGCCAGCGCAGTTGCACGGCGGGCGTGCGCTCGTCCGGCAGCCGCATGAACACCTGGGGCGAGCCCTTGCCCAGGCGCAGCGCCTGCTCGACGATGGGGCCATCCAGTCGGACCGGCGCCGGGTCTGCCGGCGCGGCCAGTCGGGTGGCGGGCATCATCCAGCGGTCGATCTCGCGGTCGAACACCGACAGGCTGCCCATGAAGAAGATGGCGAACAGGATGCTGCCGATCACCACACCGGCCCAGGTGTGCAGCCAGGCCATGGATTTGCGGAAAGTGGGTTGCATGGTGTTGTAAGCCCGGTGAAGTTGGCTCAGGCCACGAGTGCGCGGTGCAGGCCAAAAAGCACCGCGCCGCTGCCGGCCAGGATGAGCAGCATGCGCAGCGTGCTGCGCGTGCTGAAGGCCCAGAGAGCGATCAGCATGTAGGCGACGAAGCCCAGCATCGACGCAAGCACCACGGCTTCGCTGCGCGGCATGCCGGCGGCCGCCAGGCTGCTGCCCAGGGCCAGGACCAGGGCCACCGACCAGGCATAGCCGCCGCCGACGGCGCCCACGACATGCAGGGCCACGCCCAGCCTGCGGCGCCAGCGTGGCCTGGTGGGAGAAGATGCTGCGGGAGCGTGCATGGCGGTCATGGAGCGAACAAAGGGTGGCGAATGGGGTGGCGAATGGGGTGGCGAATGGGCTGGCCCGCGGTCAGAAGTCCACCGAGGTGGAGACGCTGAAGGTGCGCGGCGCGGAAACGAAGAAGCTGTTGCGGCCGCCACTCTGCCAGAACGCCTTGTCCAGCAGGTTGGTGATGCCGGCGCGCACGGTGAGCTTGTTGCCCGCCAGCGCGGTCACGTACCGGGCGCCCAGGTCCACACGGTTCCAGCCGGGCAGCCTTTGCGTGTTGGCATTGTCCACGAAGACCTCGCCCGTGTGGATGACCCGGCCCGTGAGCGTGAAGCCGTTGAGGCCGGGGACGTCCCATTCCGCTCCAAGGTTGGTGTTCCACTTCGCAACGCCCAGGGCCTGTTTGCCGTCGAAGGTGCCGCCAGCCGTCTTGGTCTGCTTGGCATCGATGAAGGCCACGCCGCCCAGCAGGCGCAGGCCCTTGACGGGCTCGCCAAAGGTCTCGAGCTCCACGCCCTTGTTGCGCTGCTCACCGTCTGCACCATAGACCAGCGTGGCCGGGTTGGTATAGGCCGAGGGCTGGCGGATATCGAAGTAGGCCGCGGTGATGCCATAGCTGCCCGCGTTCCACTTCACGCCCAGCTCGTGTTGCTTGGCGACATAGGGTGCCAGTTGCTGGTTGGGGTTGGCCACACCGGTGCTCGGCGCCGTGCCGCCCTGCGTCAGGCCCTGCGCGTAGTTGCCGTACACGCTCAGGCTGTCGGTGGCCTTGAAAAGCACGGCGGCCGTGGGGGTGGTGCGCGATTGCTCGTACACACCGTTGCGGATGGTCTGGCGGCGCAGGGCCAGTGTGATGTGCAGGCGGTCGTCCCACATCGACATGGCATCGGCCACGGCAAAGCTCTTCTGCTCGGCCTTGGTGTAGGGCGCGATGGTGGTGTTCGGGCGCCCGTTGGCGTAGGGATCGACCATCGCATAGGGGCGGTAGATGCTCGCCGTAGGGAAGGTACCGTTGGTGGTGACCGTGCCGAATGCGCTGACGCCGCCATCGAGGTCCAGTGCCGACACGGCGAACTGGTGGGACACGGGGCCGGTGGTGAGGTTGCCGCGAACGCCCAGTTCATTCACGCGCCGGCGGTTCTGCCAGGGGTCGTACGAGAACGAGGTGACGGCGGAATTGCCGGCACTGTCCAGCGGGCCCATCGAGAGGTTCACGCGCTGCTGGTGGTTGTCGCTGCCGCCGCTGCGGCCATACACCGTCCAGTTGGGCGCAATGTCGGCTTCCAGTGTGAGCAGGGCATAGCCATAGCGGTTGTGGTAGTCCGCCCAGTCCGGCAGCTGGCGCAGCTTGGCATCGGGCACGGCCGGCACCTGCGCGCCGGGTCGCATGGTGAAGGTGGTTCCCAGGCCTTTCGCGTCATAGTCGATGCGGCCGGCGTCGAGCATGGCGCGAAAACGCTGCGACCGGAAGTCCAGGGCGATCTGCGGCGACACCTGCTGGCGCTTGCCGCCGTTGTAGACGTCGCCATCCTCCACCGACAGGTTGAGCCGCGCGCCCAACGCATTGTCGGTGCCGAAGCGCTGCCCGATGTCCACATGCGCGCCCAGCAGCGAGCGGCTTTGTGCCGAGAGGGTAACGGAGCGCACGGGCGTGTCGGTGGCGCGCTTGGGCACCAGGTTGACGGAGCCGCCCGCGCTGCCGCCCGACGCTGCGAGCAGGCCGGTGCTCGGGCCCTTGAGGATTTCCACGCGGTCGAAGTGCGACACCGGCACCGTGCCGTAGTAGGGGCCGAGGAAGGGAACGCCATCGAACAGGTAGTTGCCCGAGGTGACCAGGAAACCCCGGATCGCGCTCTGGTCCAGCACAAAGGTCGGCGCCAGGCTGGTGCGGATGGACGGGTCGTTGGCCACCAGTTCGTCGGCGTTGCGCGCGCCCTGGTTGCGGATGAACTCGCTGGTGTAGGACTTGGTCGAGAACGGCGTCGTGAAGAGGTCCTGGTTGCCGATCATGCCGATGCGGCTGCCGCGCGCCACCTGGCCGCCGGCAAACTCCTTGGGCCGCGCGGCGCGGCCTTCGCCTTCTTCGGTCACGGTGACCGGTGCCAGGGTGGCATCGCCGGTTTGCGCGGAGGCCGTGGGGTGCAGTCCCGTCAGGGCCAGCAGCAGGAGCGATGCCTGGGCGATGGCGGTGCGTTCAATGGAATGGCGTTGTTGCATGGTCGGTTTTGCGGATGTTGGGCTGGGGTGGGCTCAGAAGCCCACGGTGGCGGACAGGGACAGGGTCCGCGGCGCGCCCACCGAGAAGCCGTTCTCCCAGTAGGCGCGGTTGAAGGCATTGCTCAGGCCGCCGCGCAAGGTGACGGCCTTGCCCTGCAGGCGGGTGGCGTAGCGCAGCCCCAGGTCCACGCGTGTCCAGCTGGCGAATTGCTGGGTGTTGGCCACATCGAGGTACTGCGGGCCGTTGTAGACAGCACGGCCGGTCAGCGTCAGGCCGGGCACGTAGGGCAGATCCCATTCCCCGCCGATGCTGGCCGCCCAGTCCGGAACGCCCGGGGCCTTCTTGCCCTGGTTGGCACCGCCCTGGGTGCGCAGCAGCTTGGCATCGATCCAGGTCACGCCGCCCAGCACACGCACGCCCTTGGCAGGTTCACCATAGGTCTCCAGCTCCACGCCGCGGTGGCGCTGTGCGCCGTCCACGCTGAAGCGTCGGGTCACCGGATCGGTGATGCCCGAGGGCTGGGTGATCTCGAACAGGGCGGCGCTCGCACCGGCGCTACCCAGGTCCCATTTCACGCCCAACTCCTTTTGCTTGCTGCGCGCGGGCGCGAAGACGTCATTGGGGTTGGCAGCGGTCGTGGGGGGCGAGGGCGCCTGCGTGAGCGCCTCGATGTAGTTGCCGTAGAGCGCCAAGGTCGGCGCGGGCTTGTAGGTCAGGGCCAGGGCAGGCGTGGTGGCGTGGCGGTCGTACTGCACGGTGCCTGTGTTCACATCCACGCGCTTGATGCCCTGGTAGCGGGCACCGGCCACCAGTTGCACCTGGTCGTTGAGGAAGGACATGCTGTCCGATAGCGCCACACCGTCAAGTTCGAGCTTGGAGGGCGCGCGCGACACGGCCACGCCCGCGAAGCTGGGCTGGGTGTAGTTGACGACCAGGTTGTAGAGGTTGGAGACGGCGGGATTGCTGCGCGTGAGGAGTTGCTGCGCGAAATCCCATTCCTGCTCCACCCGGTTGTAGCCCAGGGACAACTGGTGCGACACCGGGCCCGTGCGAACGCGGCCGGAGATCCTGGCATCCACCGTCCGGTAATGGCGCTCGCCGGTGGTCATGCGGTAGGTGTTGGGCTCGGTCAGGTCGGCGGCGGCATTGCGCACCACCTGGCCGTAGGCCACGTACTGCAGCTCGTTCACTTCCTGCCAGCCGTAGCCGGCGCTCACCGTCCAGTCGGGCGAGAGGTCGATCTCGCCGCGCAGCGTGCCGTAGTTGCGCTCGGTACGGGTCTCGGTCCAGGGCGGGTTGGGGTTGGTCTCGCCGTCGGGCGCCCGTGGAACAGGCACGCCCGCGGGCAGCGTCAGGCCCGAGAAGACCGGGGCCTTGAAGTTGAACTTCTCGTAGTTGAGGGTGGCGTACAGGCGGGTGTTGTCACGCAGCCAATCCAGGGACAGGTGCGCATTGGACTGGTTCTCGCTGTTGTAGCGGAACGGCGTATCCCCTTCCCGGTGGGCCGCGTTCACGCGGATGCCGAACTGCTGGTCCTGGCCGAAGCGCCGGCCCAGGTCCGCGTGCACGCCGGCATTGTTCTTCTCGGTGAAGCCGACCGTGACCTCGCTCACCGGCTGCGCGGTGGCACGCTTGGGCACCAGGTTGATGGAGCCGCCAATGGCGCCGCTGGGCGGCACGCCATTGAGCAGCGCGTTCGGGCCCTTGAGCAGGTCGATCCGCTCCACCCCTTCGATGGCATTGCGGCGCACGTTGGTCAGGCCGAACATGCCGTCATAGGCGATGTCGTAGCCATTGACCGCGAAGCCGCGGATCACGAAGCTGTCGTTGGCGTTGAAGCGCCCGCCCGAGCGGCGCACCGAGGGGTTGGCCTCCAGCACTTCACCAAAGGTCTTGGCCTGCTGGTCTTGGGCGTAGCTGGCGGTGTAGCTGCGCTGGCTGAAGGGCGTGTCCAAGGTATCCCGGTCACCCAGCAGGCCCAGGCTGCCGCCGCGCGTGGTCTGCCCGCCTGCATAGGCGCGCGTGGGGTCGGCGGAGTCGCTGATGGTCACGGGCGCCAGCGTCGTGGGACTTGCTGCAGGCTCGCCGGCCTGGGCGAGTGCACCAGAGGCGCCGCAGGCCGCCAGGAGAATCAGGACCGCCTGGGCGGAAGGGGTGAGCGCAGGATGATGCTTCATGTTGCGGAAAATTCGGGCAAAGGAGGGCCCTGCGCCACTCCAGGGCGCATGGGCAGGTCAAGAGGGGCCGGTGGGCTTACTTCAGTTCGTTGGGCTTGGCGGCGGGTGGTGCCGCCAGGGGCGCCAGGCCCTTGGGCTGCAGCAGCGTGAGCGAAGTGACGTAGGTCGCACGGTCGTAGGCATCGCCGTTGGCGCGGGTGCCCGGTGCCTTTTCCTGGTATTGCAGTTCGAGCACATAGGTGCCCTTCCAGGGCAGCGCAACCTTGAGCTTGCCCTGCTCGTCGGTATGGTGCTCCTGCATCCAGCCCGATTGCGTGACCACGGCCACCTTGCCCTTGGGCAGGGGCTGGCCCTTGAAGAAGGCCTGCAGCTCGACCCCGTCCTTGTCCGCCTTGCCGGTAGGCACCAGGTCCAGCGTCAGCGATGGCTGCTGGGCTGCGCTCCAGTCACCGGCCAGGCGTGCCGCGGGTATGTAGGCGCTGCGGGTCGTCTTGCCTTCTGCGTCCTTGCGCTCGCTGATGGGATAGGCCGGCTCTTCGGCGATGAGGGCCTCGCCCTTGCCTGCGCGCAGGGCGAAGGCGAAGCCGTTGGGGGTCTTGCTGGTGTCTGCGTCCTGGCGTGCGCCAGCCGCAGAGACCTTGGTTGCCAGGGGTTTGACGAACTTGTCCAGCAGGCCGGGCGAGGCCTCTCGCAGGTTCTCGCCGAACTCACCGAAATAGAGCTTGGCCCCCTGGCCCTGGGGTTCCAGCCAGACCTGGTGGGCCTGGGCGGTGCCCGAGAGGAGGGCGATGGCAAGGGCTGCTGAGCCGAGCAAGGGGCGGCGGAAGGTGTGCGACATGATGGGCCTGGGTGATCTGGGTTCTGGATGGGACTGTTCCTATCCAGGGAGACGCACTGCCCGGCGAAATCCTCACGTGCGAATGAGAAATATTTCCAAAATTTCCGGAAGCACGCATTTGAGCCCCGTGTGGGGCTGGGGAACTCAGTCCGGCTCGTCCTCGTCGCCTTCTTCTTCGGGGTACAGGTCCGCATCCACGTCCACCGCGGGTTCGGCTGCCAGATCGCCGTCGGCATCGTCGTCGGGCGAGAAGGCCTCCATGTGGTCGGGCAGGATGTCGCGCGCCTCGCGGTGCAGCCCGGGCTCCACGCTGGCGCGTTCGCCGGTGCCATGGCGGTCGGTGTCCATCTCGGGGTCGGCGCTGTACACGCCCGCGCTGTCGCTGCCCGAGTCGGAGGCATCGCTGGGGCCCATGCTGTCGTTGCCGGTGGCGCTGTGCAGGGGCGGAAGGTTGTCGGCGTCGATACCGAGCAGGCTGCTGGTGGCCATGGAAGTCTCCGTTCTGGCGGGGTGCGCACCGGTCAACCTGAGTCGGCACGTCAATGGCGGTGCGGCCACTGTGGTGCCATGGTGCGCGCGTTGGGCCCTGCGCGCTGTAAGAACATGCCGATGATTGCTACGGATGGTCACAGGGGCCGGGCATGGGCCCCCACAGGGTTTACAAACTCCCGATGACGGAGGGCGTGAAGTCCACGGCGCCCTCGGGCTTTTCGCCCTGCGACCAGGCGAACAGCGAATCCGCCGGCATGGGGCGGGCGAAGTAGAAGCCCTGCAACTCGTCGCATTCCATGGCCAGCAGGATGTCGCGCTGGCCCTCGGTCTCCACGCCCTCGGCCACCACGCGCAGGCCCAGCGCGTGCGCCAGGCTCACCACGGCGCTGACCACGGCGCGCGCATCCTCGCTGCTCTCCAGGTCGTTGACGAAGCTGCGGTCGATCTTGAGCTGCTGGGCGGGCAGCTGGCGCAGGTAGTTGAGGCTCGAATAGCCGGTGCCGAAGTCGTCGATGGACAGGAACACGCCGATGCGTGCCAGCCCGTCGAAGGTGCGCTGCGTGGCCTTGATGTCTTCCATGGCCACCGATTCGGTGATCTCGCACAGCAGCTGCGAGGCATCCAGGCCATGGAACTGCAGCGCATGCCCGATGCGGTCGGCCAGGCCGCTTTCGCGCAGCTGGTGCACCGACAGGTTGATCGCCACGCGCATGCGCATGCCGTTGCGGGCCCACTCGGCGGTCTGGCGGCAGGCCTCGTCGATGACCCAGTTGCCCAGTTTGTTGATCAGGCCGAAGCGCTCGGCCAGCGCGATGAACACCATGGGGCTGACCATGCCGTGCTTGGGGTGGTTCCAGCGCAGCAGGGCTTCCACGCCGCTGATCTGGCCGCGCGTGCCGTCGATCTTGGGCTGGTAGTGCAGCGCCAGCTCGCCCCGGTCGATGGCCTGGCGCAGGTCGTTCTGCAGTTCCAGCTGTTCGGAGGCGTCCGAGCCCATGTGCGGCTCGAACAGCGCGTAGCAGCCGCCCCCCGCGCGCTTGGCGGCGTACATGGCGGCATCGGCATTGGCCACCAGCTTGGTGCGCTCGCCATGGTCGGGGTGCACCACGATGCCGATGGAGCAGGCGATCTGCACCTTCTTGCCCGATACCTCGAAGGGCCGCGACAGCGACTCCAGCACCCGGTTGGCCATGGTGACACAGTCGGCGACGTCGCTCACGTCCTCCAGCAGGATCAGGAACTCGTCACCCCCCACGCGCGCCACGGTGTCGCACTCGCGCGCCTCCTTGCGCAGCCGGTCCGCGGCACCGCGCAGGATCACGTCGCCCGCCGCATGGCCGAAGGAGTCGTTGATGGGCTTGAAGCCATCCAGGTCCACGAACAAAACGGCCAGCCGGTCTTCCACGCGCAGGTGGTTGGTGCGGTCCAGGCGCAGCAGGGCGTGGATGAGCCGGTCTTCGAACAGCAGGCGGTTGGGCAGGCCGGTCAGGGCGTCGGCAAAGGCGCGCTTTTGCAGTTCGTCGTTGGCGGCCTGCAGGCGCGCATTGCTCTCCTGCAGCGAGCGCGTGAGGTGCTCGGCCGTGGTCTGCAGCCGTGCATCCAGGATGGAGGTGAACAGCGTGCTCACCAGCAGCATGCCGGTGGCCATGAGCACCATGGCCGTGAGGCCCGGGCCGCCCAGCTCGCCAGCGCTCAGGCAGACCGAGCCCACGGCGAAGCGCGCCGCCGCCATGCCGGTGTAGTGCATGCCGCAGATGGCGACGGCCATCACGAAGGAGGCGGCCAGCTGGTAGGGCAGGCGCTGGCCGGGCCGCACGCGGCGCAGCAGCTTGAAGATGAGCAGGGCCGAGGCCGAAGCCAGCACCGCGATCGCCACCGACAGCACCACCACCCGGTGGTCCCAGACGATGCCGGGGTTCATGTCCATGGCGGCCATGCCGATGTAGTGCATGCCGCTGATGCCGGCGCCCATCACCAGCGCACCCAGCCCCAGTTGGATGGTGCCGAACTGCTCGCGGCTGGCCAGCTCCAGCGCCATGGCCGATGCGGCGACGGCCGCCAGCCAGGACAGCAAGGTGGCGCCGCCGGAGAACCCGATCTCGATGGGCAGCTTGAAGGCCTGCATGCCCAGGAAGTGCATGGACCAGATGCCTGTGCCCATGACGAGAGAACCCGCTGCCCACCAGGCCAGGCCCACACGGCGCTGTGCCGTGCGCACCCGCCGGGCCAGGTCCAGCGTGACGTACGAGGCCAGCATGGCCATGGCAAAAGACGCTGCCACCACGAACAGGTTGTAGCTGAAGGGCATGAACGCGTTCATGGGATAGAAGGACAAGGATGGCGGTTTCGGTAGGCAGGTTGCGCCTGCGCAGGCGTGCCGTCAAGAGGGGCATGCTGCAGCAAGCGGCGGGCCGGTTCACAGTGCTTTCCGCCGGCGTGCGCAGTGCAGCCGCAACGCCTGGCCGTTGCACGGGCACGGCTGGGGGCGGGGCATGAACCAACGCAGTGGGGTGGGGGGCGACAGACCACCTGACCAGCGGCGGCTTGCCCGGAAAAAAGGCCGTGAAAAGGCTTTTCAGGCCAAAGTGTACCAATTTGTAGCTTTTTTTGCTGGAGTGCTGGCTCTAGGACGCCTTTGCCGGAACACTTCGGCAGACGGGGTGTGCCAAGGCATTTCCAGGCGGTCTGGCGCCTTTGCCCCCGGTCCTGGCTGCGTCTTGGAATAGGGTAAATGAGAATTGTTTGTTTTTGCCTTATGCTCCCGGGCGCGCCGGTTCACCCCGGCCAGCCTTTGTCTTCTGTGGGTTCCGGGCCTTGGTCCCGGGCTCGCTGCGGTGACCGCCGCGCCACCGCTTCACCGTTGTTTACCCTGGAGTACCGTTTCCCATGACCTCCCGTACCGAACGCGACACCTTTGGCCCCATCGAGGTGCCGGCCGACAAGCTGTGGGGCGCGCAGACGCAGCGCTCACTGCAGAACTTCGACATCTCGGGCGAGCAGCAGCCGCGCGAAATCATCAAGGCGCTGGCCCAGGTCAAGCGCGCCTCGGCCGTGGTCAACCAGGCCTTGGGCCTGCAGGATGCGAAGAAGACCGAGGCCATCGTCGCCGCGGCCGATGAAGTCATCGCGGGCAAGCACCCGGGCGAGTTCCCGCTGGTGGTGTGGCAGACCGGCTCGGGCACGCAGACCAACATGAACGTCAACGAGGTGCTGGCCAACCGCGCCAGCGAGATCCTGGGCGGCGAGCGCGGCGAAGGCCGCCTGGTGCACCCCAACGACGACGTGAACCGCAGCCAATCGAGCAACGACGTGTTCCCCACCGCCATGCACGTGGCCGCAGTGGAAGCCCTCACGCACAAGCTGCTGCCCGCCATCGCCAAGCTGCGCGCCACGCTGGACAAGAAAGCGAAAGATTTCGACGGCATCGTCAAGATCGGCCGCACCCACTTGCAGGACGCCACCCCACTCACGCTGGGCCAGGAGTTCTCGGGCTATGTGGCCCAGCTCGACCATGGCGAGCGCCATGTGCGCGCCGCGCTGCCCCACCTGTACGAGCTGGCCCTGGGCGGCACGGCCGTGGGCACGGGCCTGAACGCGCCCAAGGGCTATGCCGAGCAGTCGGCCGCCGAACTGGCGCGCCTCACAGGCCTGCCCTTCGTCACCGCGCCCAACAAGTTCGAGGCCCTGGCTTCGGTGGATGCTCTGGTGCATGCCCACGGGGCCCTCAAGACCCTGGCCGCCAGCATGATGAAGATCGCCAACGATGTGCGCTGGCTGGCCAGCGGCCCGCGCAGCGGCATCGGCGAGCTGAGCATTCCCGAGAACGAGCCTGGTTCGTCCATCATGCCCGGCAAGGTCAATCCCACGCAGAGCGAGGCCGTGACCATGCTGGCTGCCCAGGTGTTCGGCAACGACGTGGCCATCAACTTCGGCGGTGCTTCGGGCAACTTCGAGCTCAACGTGTTCCGCCCCATGGTGGCGCACAACTTCCTGCAGAGCGTGCGCCTGCTGGCCGACGGCATGGTGAGCTTCAACGACCAGTGTGCTGTGGGCATCGAGCCCAACCGCGAGCGCATCACCGAGCTGGTGGACCGCTCGCTGATGCTGGTGACCGCGCTCAACACCCACATCGGCTACGACAAGGCCGCCTATATCGCCAAGAAGGCGCACAAGGAAGGCACCAGCCTGCGCGAAGCCGCCGTGGCCTCGGGCCATGTCACGGGCGAGCAGTTCGACCAGTGGGTGGTGCCGGGCAACATGGTGGGCCGCTGAGCGCTTGCCTGCTGCCCGTCGCGGGTCCATGCACACGCCAGCGCGCCACGCGCGGCGTGACCGTGGCGCTGAACATACTCCCGGCGGTTGCAGCAGGTCATGGCGATAGCCATGCGAATACAACTGGTTTACATTCTCATCTGTTGCATTGCGAAACCTCTGTCATCCAACAGGGGTAGCGGCAACTGCACACCAACCCGATAGGGGCTTGGCGTGTCCGGCGGTGCGCCGGCTCTAGGTCTGGTCGTTTCGTGCCCAGGCTGCCCAGGACGCGTGGTCCTGGCTTATGGCGCACATGGCAAGCCGGCATGCGGGCCCCTCGGTTGCCCCTGTCTGACTTCTACGACCAACCGTCCAAGAGCCTTGCCATGAAAACCTACCGACTCCTTCCCACCGCCTGTGCCGCGCTGGCCGCCTGCGGCCTGCTGGCCCCTCTCTCGGCCGCGCACGCGCAGGTCGCTGGCGGTGCCGCAGAGCGCCAGCTCGCCACCGTCAACGTCATCGGCTCGGTCGATGAGCTGCAGAGCCTCGACTTCTACGCCCCCAATTCCAGCGTGGTGCTGCGCCGCGCCGACATCGAAGCCCAGGGCGCGCGCAAGCTCGACCAGGCCCTGCAGTACCAGGCCGGCATCGTGAGCGAACCCTTCGGCGCCGACAACAAGGTGGAGTGGTTCAAGATCCGCGGCTTCGAGGCCTCGACCTCCATCGACGGCACGCCCACCACCCCCAATGGCTTCTTCGTCTGGAAGCCCGAGGTCTTCGGCCTGGAAGCCGTGGAAGTGGTCAAGGGCGCCAATTCGCTGGTGTTCGGCGCTGCCGGCACTGGCGGCGTGGTGAACCTGGTGACCAAGCGGCCCAAGAAGGAGCAGGCCCTGTCGATGAATGCCGAAACCGGCAACCGCGGCAAGCTGGGCGTGGGCGTGGACTACAACGGCATCGCCAACAGCGATGGCTCGGTGTACTACCGCATCGTGGCGCAGGCGCGCAAGGAAGACGGCCAGCAGCGCCGCACCGAGATGGAGAGCTTCTACCTGGCGCCCAGCGCCACCGTGGAGTTCGGCAAGGCCACCACGCTGACCCTGCTGGGCAGTGTGCAGCGCGAAAGCGGCACGCCCACCAACGGCTTCATGCCCGGCTGGGGCTCGCTGATCAACACGCCCTACGGCCGCATCGACCGCCGCACCAACCTGGGCGAGCCCGACTTCGACCACCTCAAGCGCACCCAGGCCAGCCTGGGCTGGCTGCTGAGCCACCAGTTCTCGGACCAGTGGGCCTTCACGCAGAACTACAAGTACTCGCACCTGGACCTGGACCAGCAGAACGTGTTCGCCTGGTCGTCCGACAATGCCCGCATGGCCAAGCGCGGCTACAGCTTCACGCAGGGCGACACGCGCAGCCACTACCTGGACAACCGCGTCACCGGCACCCTGAAGTTCGGCAACGACATCAAGTTCACCCCCACTGTGGGCGTGGACTACCTCAAGTCCGACACCTCGGGCACCAACAACGGCTTCGGCTTCGTGCCCGACATGGACATGTTCGCCCCGGTCTATGGCGCGCCCATCAGCCTCTCGGGCACGCCTTATGCCGACCGCCTGCGCCAGTGGGGCGCCTACGCAGCGGGCCAGCTGCAGGTGGGCAGCCACTGGAACTTCAGCGCCGGCCTGCGCCATGACAATGCCAAGAACAGCGTGCCCGGCGGCTACGACGTGGACCACAACAGCGTGAACCTGGGCGCCATGTACATGAGCTCGGTCGGCGTGGCCCCCTACGTCAGCTACTCCGAATCGTTCAGGCCGGCCCTGGGCGTGGATGCCAACAAGAACCCCTACAAGCCCTTTGAAGGCCGGCAGGCCGAAGTCGGCGTGAAGCTGGAGCCGTCCTGGCTCAATGGCGGCACCATGACGCTGGCCTACTTCGAGCTGGAAGAGAAGAACGCCCTGGCTGCTGACGCGTCCAACGTCCAGCGCCAGATCGGCAAGCGCACCAACCACGGCGTGGAATGGCAAGGCGACTTCAAGATCGGAGCCGCCACGGCCATCAAGGCCTCGTACACCCACAACAACTCGCGCCAGGACCAGAGCGTGACGCAGTCCCTGCGCACGCCGCTGATTCCCAAGAACCAGGCCAGCCTGTGGGTCAGCCACCGCATGAGCGGCTTCGCCGGTGCCGACGGCGCCCTCACGGTGGCGGCCGGTGCGCGCTACAACGGCTCCACGGTCGACGAAGCCACCTACCCGGGCCGCACGGTGGCCTCGTACACGCTGCTGGACCTGATGGTGCGCTACGACATCAACCGCCAGTGGGCCCTGCAGCTCAATGCCCGCAACCTCACGGACAAGACCTACCTCAGCGGCTGCGACTTCTACTGCTACTACGGCGGCGGCCGCACGGTCGACCTGCAACTGCAGTACCAATGGAAATGATGTGAGCTGATGGAGGGCGCCGGCGGTGGTGGTGTGCGGGTTCAGCCCCGCATCACCTTGACCACCGCGGCCGCTTCTTCGTCGGCGTAGCCGGCCTCCTCGGCCTGGCGGAACAGGGTTTCCGCCAGCTCCGGCACGGCGGCGTGGATGCCGCTGTCGCGCGCGTGCTGCGCAATGCGGCGCGTGGCGTCGATGGAGATGCGCAGCGGGCTTTGCGTGATGGCGAAGTCACCGCTGTGGATCACCTGGCCCTCGTGCTGCAGAAACTCGCCGAACGAGGGCGCGATCTGGTGGATGACGCTGCCGTAGTGCGCAACGTTGAGGCCCTCGGTTTCGGCGATGCGGGCGCCGTGGAAGAAGCCCAGGGTGGCACCATACACGTAGGACAGGGTGGCGAAGTCCATGGCCGAGGCCAGGGACGCGCGTTCGCCCAGGTAGGCAATGCCGCCGCCGAACACCTGCAGCACGGCCAGCGCGCTGTCGTAGGCTTGCTGCGCGCCCGATACCAGCACCGGGGTCGCGGGGGCGCCCATCTGCTCGGGCGCGGCCTGGATGGCGCCGTCCAGGTACAGGGCGCCGTGGCCGCGCACCCAGGCGTCCATGTCCAGCGCTTCCTTGGGGCTGCCGCTGGTCAGGTGCACCACGGTACGGCCCTTGAGCGCCGCCTCCACGCCCGGTGACGAGAAGATGGCGTTGGCCACCTCGTAGTCCTTCACGCAGACCACCACCACCTCGCTCGCGGCGATGGCCCGGGCCACGTCCTGGTGCAGGGTGGCGCCCTGGCCGACCACCTCGGCGGCTGCTGCGGGCGAGCGGTTCCATACGCTCACCGCATGGCCCGCCTGCAGCAGCAGGGCGGCCAGTTTTTTGCCCATCATGCCCATTCCGATCACGGTCGTTGTCTTCTTCGCCATTGCAAAAGCCTTTCGTGCTGTAGCGCCAAACCGCGGGCAAAAAGTGCCCTCGCGGCGACAAGCCAATAATCTGGAAAATCGTGGTGCCGGTCGCGCACGAACGGCTGTTTGGAGAGCACGGATGGACGAATCAGCGTTGTTGGCAGTGGTACCCGGCCGCGCGGGCCTGCAGGTGGACCTGGTGGAGACGCCGGGCGGCACAGTGGAGCTCAAGCCGCTGGCGGACCTGCGCATCCGCGTGCACTCGGGCGAGCCGGTGCAGGGCCTGTGCGGCACGCAGCGCTTTGTCTACACGCGCGGCGACGTGGACATCGTGGCCGCCGGCCAGGCGGATGTCTGGCATGAGGACGGGCCCGGCCGTTCGGTGGTGCTGCGCTTTGCGCCTGCGCTGCTCGAACGCACGGCGCAGGAGGCGGGCTTGCCCACCGGCCGCGCCGCCCTGGCGCCGCGCCACCAGTTGCAGGATGCGCACCTGGCCCATATCGCCTGGGCGCTGGATGCCGAGCGCCAGGCCGGTTTCCCCAACGGCCGGCTCTATGCCGAAAGCCTGGGCACGGCCCTGGCCGTGCACCTGCTGGGCCGCTACACGCTGGCGAAGAAGGCACTGCCCAGCCTGTCCGCAGCGCAACTGCGCCGGGTGGTGGACTACATCGAGAACCGGCTCGATGAAGACCTGTCGCTGCCCGTGCTGGCCGGAGTGGCGCACAGCAGCGTCTCGCACTTCAAGACGCTGTTCAAGCGCTCGCTGGGCGTGCCGGTGCACGCGTACGTGCTGCAGCGCCGGGTGGAGCGCGCCAGCGCGTTGCTGCGCCAGGGCCGGCTGCCGGCCAGTGAGGTGGCCCTGGCGGCCGGTTTTGCGCACCAGAGCCACATGGCGCGCACCATGCGGCGCGTGCTCGGGGTGGCGCCGAGCGCGCTGCGCGCGGCCTAACGGCGCACCTGCAATCGGAACAGTGCGCCGTCGAGCGCCGTGGGTTCCCAGCCGGGCCGCACCAGGCTTGTCACCCACAGGTCATTGCCTGTGCCGAAGGCGCACATGGTGGGCGCGCGGCAGGGCAGGGCGATGCGGCCCTGGCGCGTGCCGTTGGGCGCCAGTATGTTGAGCGCGCCCGCCGACACACCGGCCGACCAGTAGCGCCCGGTGCCATCGACCTGTGCGCCATCGGGGCGGCCCTCGGCCTCGCCCAGGTCGGCAAAGGGGCGGGGTTCGCCCATCGTGCCCTCGGCCTCGTTCCATGCGGCCTGCCAGACCTGGCCGCGAAAACTGTCCGAGAAGTACAGCGTACACGCGTCGGGGCTCCAGGCGATGCCGTTGGCCACCACCAGCCTGGTGTGCAGTTGGCGCACCATGCCGCCGTCGCTTACACAATACAGCGCGCCACGGGCCTGCTTGTCCGGCCGGTCGTCCATGGAGCCCACGACGAACCAGCGCCCGCTGCGTGAGCGCTTGCCATCGTTGAGCCGGTTGCCTGGCGGCTCGTACGGCGCCAGCGAGCACACCGTGCGCAGCAGGCCTGTGTGCAGGTCCAGATCCACGATGCGCTGCTGCAAGGCCAGGCGCACCCTGCCGTCACCCCACAGTGCCAGCGCGCCCACCACCTCGGGCAGTTGCCAGCGCGTGAGCCGCTGGTGCGCAGGATCGAGCCGCAGCACCTGCTGGCCGCGCACGTCGATCCAGTACAGCGCCTGCTCGTCCGCGTGCCATGCCGGGGATTCGCCCACGCGGTTGCCCACGGGCCAGACCTCGATGGGGCCGGTGCCCGGGTGCTCCAGCGTGTGCGGGGCGATGGGCTCAGAGGAATGGGGCGCGTGCATTGTCAAAGCCTGCCGCGGCAAAGCTGCCGCCCTGGAAATGCTCGGCCACGGGGTCGCCCGACTGCACGCCTTCGAGCGCGGCGGTGTGCGGATCGGCCGAATGCACGGGGCGGTAGCCCAGCGCCCGGGCGCGCCCGTCGTCCCACCACGAGCGGCTGTTGGCAGATGCACCGTAGACGATCTCGTGCGTGTAGTCGGCCGTGAGGCCCACCTGAACCAGCTGCGCCAGGTCCTGCGGGTGGATCCAGTGGCTCAGGGCGCGCGTGTCGGCGGGTGCGGTGCTGCAGTGGCCGATGCGCAGGCCGAAGCCGCGCACCCCGTGCTTGATGGCGTACATGGCGGCCAGCGCCTCCATGAAGACCTTGCTGACGCCGTAGCGGCTGTCGGGCAGCGGTGGCGCCGTGCCATCGATGGTCTGGCTGCGCGGGTACAGGCCCACGGCATGGTTGGAGCTGGCATAGACGATGCGCTGCACGCCGGCCGCGTGGGCCGCCTCCCAGAGGTTGATCACGCCCACGACATTGGCAGGCAGCAGCGTGTCCCAGCCCGCCTCGCGCGGGTAGCCCGCGAAGTGCACGACGGCATCGCAGCCCTGCAGGGCCTGCGCCAGCGCCTCGCGGTCCGCCAGGTCCAAGGGGTGCACCGTCTCGCGTGGGTCTTCGGCCTGCAGCGGGGCCATGTCCAGCAGGCGCAGTTCGCTGCACCCGGGCAGCAGCCAGGGCCGCAGGGCGCGGCCGATGCGGCCGGCAGCGCCGGTCAAGGCAATGGTGCGGGGTGGCGCATCAGTCATGGGCGAGGGGCCAGCGGTCGGCGTGCGCAGCCTTCCATGCTTCGTAGGCCTGGCGGCGCTCGGGGTCGATGAGCGGGTAGGTGCCGATCAGGCTGTCGCCGGCGCCAATGCGCTCCTCCACCCAGGTCTCGTAGATGGTCTGCACATAGGCCTCGCGCGCCACGGCGTCCGCGATGCGGCGCGGGATGCACACCACGCCCTCGGCATCGCCCACCAGCACGTCGCCCGGGTAGACCGAGACACCGCCGCAGGCGATGGGCAGGCCGATGTCGATGGCGTGGTGGCGGATCAGGTTGGTGGGGGCCGAGGGGCGCTGGTGGAAGGCCGGGAAGGGCATGGCGGCGATTTCCGGCGAGTCGCGAAAGCCGCCGTCGGTCACCACGCCGGCCACGCCGCGGCGCATCAGCCGGGTGACCAGGATATTGCCCGACGAGGCTGCCGTGGCATCGCCGCGGCTGTCCATCACCAGCACATGGCCGGCGGGGCAGGTCTCCACGGCCACGCGCTGCGGGTGCGCCGGGTCGTCGAAGGCATCGAGGCCGTCGAGGTCCTCGCGTGCCGGGATGTAGCGCAGCGTGAACGCCAGGCCCACCATGCGGGCCGTGGCCGGGTTCACGGGCCGTACCTCCTGCAGGAAGACATTGCGAAAGCCGCGCTTGAACAGCACGGTGGTCAGGGTGGCGGTGGATACCAGCCCCAGGCGGGGCAGGGTGTGGGTGTGCAGTGGTGTCATGGATTCTCCAGGTCTCGTCCGATGCGTGCCCGGGGGCGACGCGCTTGCAGGTAAACAGATTCGTGCTCGGTGCCGGCATTCCAGCCGCCCGTGGCCAGGCCGACATTGCGCTGGCTGGGGTGCGCGGCGATGAAGTCCTCGCGCAGCCGCAGATCCAGGCCCGGCCCGCTGCCGGCCGAAAGAAAGCCGGGCTCCACGCGCAGGCCGCTGTCCATCACCTGGGTGCGGCCTTCCCAGTCCGGGTCCATGCGTTCGAGCACCAGCGCATTGGGGATGGCGCTGAGCAGGTGCACCATGCCGACCTCGGCCACCGGCCCGAGCGAGCCCGAGTGGGGCGCCACGGTGACCGACAGGGCCTCGGCCATGCCGGCGAGCTTTCGGATCTGGGTGATGCCGCCAAAGCGCCCGCCGTCGGGCTGCACCACGTCGAGCAGGCCCTCGGCCAGGAAGGGCTGCATGTCCTGCAGCGTGGCCAGGCGCTCGCCACCGGCCAGCGGCAGCGCCACCTTGTCGCGCACCAGGCGCCAGCCGCGCAGGTCGTCGGGCGCAACGGGTTCCTCCAGGAACAGCAGTTTCAGAGGCTCCAGCTCGCGGCCGATGGCCACCGCGTCCGCAGGCGCCAGCCATGGCGGCCCGTGCAGGTCGCACATCAGGTCGATGTCGTGGCCGATGGCGGCGCGCACGGCATGGGCGCGCTCCACCACCTTGGCGATGCCGCCCACCTTGATGCCCTGCGCGCCTGCCTGCACGGCGGCCAGCGCAGCCTCGGGCGTGGCGGCATGCACATAGAACGGCACCTTGCTGCGCGTGGCGCCACCCAGCAGCTCGTACAGCGGCACGCCCAGCGCCTGGGCCTTGAGGTCCCACAGCGCCATGTCGATGGCGTTGATGGCGCCCATGCCCACCACACCAGTCTGGCCATGGCCCATGCAGGCCACGCGCATGCGCTGCCACAGGCGTTCGGTGGCGCGCGCGTCCTCGCCTACCAGCAGGGGGGCCAGGTCCTGCACGGCGGCAGCCACGGCCCGGGGCCAGCCCGAGCCCTCGCCCGTGCCCACCAGGCCGTTGTCGGCCCGCACGGTCACGAACAGCCAGTTGCGCGAGGTGGCCAGCGCCGACTTGCCCGTGCCTGTCCACCCCGTCTGCGGCGGGGCGCCCGCCTGCATCAGGTGGCAGCGTATTTCCTGGATCTTCATGGGTTTCCTTTTCTTTTCTCTCTCACTCGGCCTTGATGCCGGCGTCCTTGACCACCGATTGCCAGCGGGCCAGCTCGCGCACATAGAAGGCCTGGAAGTCCTCGGGCTTGCCGCTGGTCACGACCTCGGAGCCGAGCTGCGCCACGCGGGCGCGGAAGGCCTCGCTGGTCGCGGCAGCCACCACGGCCTCGTGCAGGCGCTTGACCACGGGGGCGGGTGTGCCGCCCTTGACGGCAATGCCCTGCCAGCTGCGGATGTGCGTGCCGCGCGGCAGCTTCAATTCCTCGGCGCTGGGCACGTTGGGCAAGGCGGCGATGCGGTTGGCCTGCATCACCGCGACGGGCGTGGCGCGGCCCGAGTCGATGGTGGCCTTGAGCGAGCCGGACATCAGGTCGAACATCAGGTCCACCTGGCCGGCCATCAGGTCCTGGTTGGCCGGGGCGCCGCCCTTGTAGGGGATGTGCAGCATGTCGATCTTCATCTCGCGCTTGAACAGCTCCATGGCCAGGTGCGAGGAGGTGGCCACGCCGCCCGATGCCGCCTTGGCACCGCCCGGGGTGCGTTTGGCCAGGGCCACGGCGTCGGCGGGCGTCTTGATGCCGCTCTCGGTCGAGGCCACCATGAGCACCGGCACGCTGGTGATCTGCGAGACCATCTGCAGGTCCTTGGCCGGGTTGTATTTCACACCGCCGATCCAGGGGTTGGTGGCGAAGTGGATGGCCGCAAAGACCAGCGAGTGGCCGTCCGCCGGGTTGTTGAGCAGCGCCTGCGTGGCGATGTTGCCCGAGGCGCCACCCCGGTTGTCCACGATGACGCGCTGGCCCAGGTTCTTGCCCATCTCTTCGGCCAGGGTGCGGGCCACCGTGTCGGCACTGCCGCCCGGCGCGAAGCCCAGGTACAGGGTGATGGGCTTGTCGGGGAATTTCTGCGCCTGGGCCGCGCCGGCACCGGCGAGCAGGCCCAGCGTGGCCAGGGCGGTGAGGGCCAGCCGGCGGGTGGGGCGGGGGGATCGGGGTTGCATGGTGGTGTCTCCTTCGGGTTTTTTGGGCGTAGGCAATCCCGCTCCCTGTCTGGCAGGGAGTGCAGCATTGCAGTTCTGGGGAAAAAAGGGGGCGCTACGGGGCGGGCAGCATGGCCAGCAGGTCCTTGCGCGACATCTCGGCGTGCTCGAACGCGATCGCGGCAGCAGCCTTGCCATCGTTGGCGCGCAGCGCATCGATCATCTGCGCGTGCTGCACCGTGACCATCTCCAGCCGCTCACTGCCATAGCCCTTGCTGCGCCGCACGGCGTCGACCAGCGCTGAGCGGCCTTCGAGCATCTCCACCGCCATGCGGTTGCCCGAGATGCCGTCCATGTAGCGGTGGAAATCGCGGTTGGCGATCACGCAGGCGGGGATGTCGGCGCGCTCGGCCGCGCTGCGGCGCATGTCCTCCAGTTCCACCAGCCGGTCGATGTCGGCGGGCTTGGCGGCCGTGGCCGCGTCGGCCGCCAGCATGGACTGGATGGCGCCCCGGATCTTGTAGAGCTGGTTGATGTAGAGCGCATCCACCGTGGGGATCACGGCGCCGCGGTTCATGCGCATGGCCACCACGCCTTCGCCCTGCAGCTGCAGCAGCGCTTCGCGCACCGGGTTCTGGCTTACCTGGTAGTGCTTTGCCAGCTCCGTCAGCGTGATGTGGGCCCCCAGGGCCCAGACGCCTTCGACGATGTCATTGCGCAACTGGTCGCGCAAACGAATGTAGGTGGGGGTGTTGAGTGCGTCCATGTTGCCAGTATATACTCCATTTCAGATTTTATAAAATCCAAAATCTACAATCCAGAACATGGGGCATGCAGCCCCGTTCACAACCCGAGGAGACTTGAGACATGAAGAAGAACCTTGTGCGCCACTGCGCCCTGGCCTGTGCGGCCGCCGCCTGCCTGCCCGCGCTGGCCCAGTCGTCCGTGACCATCTATGGCCGCGTGGACCTGGGCGTGTTCCACCAGAACGGCGGCACCACCCCGACCAATGGCGGCATCAGCCCCGCCGGCCCGGCCGCCAACATGTGGCAGGTGCGCCAGGGCTCGGCCGGGCGCATCGGCTTTCGCGGCGTGGAGGACCTGGGCGGCGGCCTGGAGGCGGGCTTCCAGATGGAGCACCGCTTCGATGCCGACACGGGCCTGGCCCACAACCCCTTCTGGGAGGCGCGCTCCTATGTGTACGCAGGCGCGCCCAAGGCCTGGGGCACGGTGTATGCGGGGCGCGAGTACATCCCCGCGTTCTGGGTGGCGCTCAAGGCCGACCCCTGGGGCTTCGACACGGTGGCCACACCGGGGCCGCGCCACCTGCTGGCCAACTATGGCGTGCCCGTGAGCGGCATCCGCAGCGACAACACCATCGGCCTGCGCAGCGCCACCTGGGGTGGCTTCTCCACCAATGTCGCCTGGAGCGCGGGCGAGGGCACGCGCTCGAACAGCGCGGGCGCGAACATCGAGTACACCTCGGGCCCGTTCTATGCGGGCGCGGCCTATGACAGCACCACGGCCCAGCAGAAGATGTGGATGGCCGCCGCCTCCTACGACTTCGGCGTGGTGCGCCCGGCCCTGCTGTACGCGCGCTCCAAGGTGAACAATGTGGACAGCAGCAATGTCTCGCTCACGGCCCGCGTGCCCGTGTCCACCCACCTGGTCAAGCTGGCGGTCTCTCGCCTGGACCCTGAAGGGCCGGGCAATGCCAACACCAAGCTGTCGGTGGGCTACGAGCATTTCCTGAGCAAGCGCACCTCCATCCTGGCCAACATCGGCAGCGCCAAGCAGGACAGGCTCACGCGCACCACGCTGTTCGACCTGAGCCTCAAGCACAACTTCTGACGGCCGGGCCTGCGTCCCTGTCTTTCCGCTTCCTTGCCGGTGTGCGTTGCGCGCACCGGCAGGCTTCACTTCGCCCATTCCATGACCAGCGCATCCCCTTCCCTGTTCGATACCGCCGCGGACGCGGCCCGTGTGGCACCCTTCTGGGCGGCCAGCGACTCAGCCGCCCGGGCCGGGCTCCTGCAGGCCCTGGCCCGGGTGCTGGAGCAGCACCGCGACCCTCTGGTGGCGCTGGCCCATGGGGAAACCCACCTGGGGTCCGTGCGGCTGCAGGGCGAGCTGGACCGCACCTGCTTTCAGCTGCGTGCCTTCGCCGACTTCGTCCTTGCGGGCAGCCTGCATGCGGTGGAGCACGACGCGGCGGTCGACGGCCCGCCGCCGCGCGGCCGGCCGGGCATGCACCGGGTGCGCGTGCCCCTGGGGCCGGTCGCCATGTTCGCGGCCAGCAATTTCCCGTTTGCGTTTTCGGTGCTGGGGGGCGACACGGCGTCGGCCCTGGCCGCCGGCTGCCCGGTGGTGGTGCGTGCCCACCCGGCACACCTGCAGCTGTCGCGCGCCGTGTTCCACCTCGTGCAGCGGGTGCTGCACGAGCAGCATCTGCCCAGCGGCCTGGTGGGGCTGGTGGATGGGGCTTCGGTGGAGCACGGCGCGGCGCTGGTGCAGCACCCTGCGATCCAGGCGGTGGCCTTCACGGGCTCGTTGCGGGGCGGGCTGGCGCTGCAGGCGCTCGCGGCGCAGCGCGCCGTGCCGATTCCCTTCTTTGGCGAGCTGGGTTCGGTGAATCCGCTGGTGGTCCTGCCGGCTGCCTTCTCGGCCCAGGCGCCCGAGGCCCTGGCGGCCCAGTTGGCGGCCTCGGTCACCCTGGGCATGGGCCAGTTCTGCACGCGGCCCGGCGTGGTCGTGCTGGTGGGGGGCGAGGCGTCGCGCCGCTTCCTCGCCGCGCTGGCGCTGCACCTGGCCGAGGCGCCGACGCACCCGATGCTGACGCCGGCCATCGCGGATGCCTACTTGTCCGCAGCGCAGGCCCTGCGCAGCACCGCGGGTGTGGGGGTGCTGCTTGAACCATCGCCCGAGCGCATGGGCGCGCTGCTCGCCACCGTGCCGGCCGAGGACTTCATGGCCCGCGAGGAGCTGCAGCACGAGATCTTCGGGCCCGCGGTGCTGGCCGTGCTGTGCGAGGACGAGCAGACCCTGGTGCCCGTACTGCAGTCCATGGCCGGCACGCTGGTGGCCACGCTCTGGGGCGCCGAAGAGGATTCACCCCTGGCCCGCCAACTGGTCGCGGCGGCCACGGCGCGCGCCGGGCGCGTGCTGTTCGGCGGCGTGCCCACGGGCGTTGCGGTCACGCGCGCCCAGCAGCATGGCGGGCCCTGGCCTTCGTCCACGCAGCCGGCATCCACCTCGGTCGGGCTGCATGCCTGCGAGCGCTTTCTGCGGCCCGTGGTCTACCAGGGCGCGCCTCGGTGGCTGCTGTCCGGCTTCCCATCGGAAAGGAGTTGATCCACCCCTGAGCACCTTCCACCACCAGCCATGGCTCCGCACCAGTGCGGGCCGTCCCAAGAACGAGATACAGGAGACAAACAATGAATTGGAATCTGAAAACCGCCGCCCAGGCACTCACCCTCGCGGCCTGTGCCAGCACCGCCTTCGCCCAGCCCGGGCCCGGCTTCGGCCTCATCGGCGAGGTCAAGCCGCGCAGCACGGCCGACATGGTGGCCGCCGGCATCACCAGCCCCTTCGGCATCGGCGGCGAGACCACCGACCGGGGCTACAGCACTTTCGAGAACTGGCGCGACTACCTGGGCCCGCTGGGCGCCTCCAAGGTGCGCATCCAGTCGGGCTGGCACTTCATCGAGCCGGTGATCACCAGCCCCGCCACCTACGACTTCAGCAAGCTCGACACCATCGTCAACGGCGTGCGCGCGCAGGGCGTCAAGCCCTTCGTGTTCCTGGGCTATGGCAACGAACAGGCGGGTTGCACCAACTGCGGCACCAAGGGCCTGGGCGGGGTACTGCCCATGGGCACCGGGCGGCAGAAATGGCTGGACTTCGTGCGCGCCACCGTCACGCGCTACAACCAGCCCACGGTCAAGGTCACCGACTGGGAAATCTGGAACGAGCCCGACGGCCATGTGCCCGCGGCCGACTATGCCCAGCTGGCGGTGCAGACCGCGCAGCTGATCAAGAGCATCCAGCCCGGTGCCAAGATCACCATCGGCTCCTTCACCAGCGGCGTGCTGGGCGGCGCCACCTCCGACGGCTACCTGTATGCGAAGTCGGTGGTCGACTACTTTGCCGACAACAAGGGCGCGACGGTGCCCAGTGCCGATGTCTCGGTGGGCTTCCACCCCTACTGGGCCCTGCCGGACTACGACTCCTACCCCACGCAGGTCGCCAAGTTCGATGCGTTGCGGACCCTGGTCGAAGGCCGGGGCTTCAAGCTGCGCCAGGGCGAGAACGGTGCGCCCTCCACCGCATGCCAGTATTTCGCGCTGTGCGACACCGCGGCCCCCTTCGACGAGGTGAACCAGGCCAAGTACATGCTGCGCCGCATGCTCGGCGACTTCTGGCGCGGCATGGAGACCAACATCTTCACCATCGTGGACCTGCACTACGACTCGACCAAGAACACCAAGGGGCTGCTGCGCACGGGCACCTGGCAGTACAACCCCAACCCGGCCTCGGGCCCGAAGAACGGCGACCAGACCGTGCAGGCGCGCAAGATCGCCTATGGCTCCTACCAGAACGTCACGGCCATCTTCGACAACCGCCTGCAGCGCATCGCCAACCACGGCTGCACGGCCCCGTACGGCCACACCGTGCATGCGTACTCGCGCAACGATGCGGGCGTGGTGCGCAACATGCTGGTGGTGTGGAAGAAGACCACCGAACTGCCGACGGCGACGGCGGGCACCACGCCCATCACCATCAACTGCTCGGGCTTCCACTTTGCGCGCTATGCGCAGAGCAGCACGCTGCGCCCGCGCTTTGCCGACCTGCTTGACGGCAGCGTCTACCAGTTGACGGACACCAGCGTGGTGCTGAACAACAATGCCGGGACCAACAGCGTGCAGGTGAAGAACCTGCCCGTGGGGGACTATCCGGTGGTGATAGCCGACCAGGGCCTGGTGATCTTCCAGTAAGAGCGGCTCACAAAACTCTTCTGGCGTCGTTGCTGCGTCTTGTCGTACTACTCGTACTGCCTGCGACGCAGCGCCTAGCCAGAACCGCTTCGCTGAGTTTTGTAATCCGCTCTGAGGCCTCAGTCCTGGGCCAGTGACTCCTGCTGCGCCAGCGCTTCCAACTGGGCCAACTGGTGCACCACGATGTCGCGCTGGTGGATGCCGATGATGCCCTCGCGCTCCATCCACTTGAGCTCCATGTTGATGCGCTGGCGCGAGCCGCCCAGCAACTGGGCCAGTTCGTCCTGCACCAGCGACAGGCCGATGGCGCCGCGCGTGCCGGGCACGGCGGCGCGCTCGCCGAAACGGCGCAGCATGTGCAGCAACTGCTTGGCCAGGCGCGCGCGCAGGGGCAGGGTGGCCATGTCCTCCATCATCCAGTACAGGTAGCGCATGCGCCGCGCCTGCAGGGTGAGCAGGGCCTCGCCGAACGAGGGGTGCTCGCGCAGCAACTGGCGGAACACGGCCTCGGCCACGCTGAGCACCGTGGTGGGGCCGTGTGCGTGGGCATCGTAGGTGTTGGCGCCCTGGTGCAGCACCTCGGCCTCGCCCACCCAGATGCCGGGTTCCACATAGGCCAGCGTGACCTGCTTGCCCGAGGGTGTGGTGCGCCGGAAACGGATGGCACCACTGGCGCAGGTGAACCAGTCGGTCGCGAGCTTGCCCTGTTCGACGATGACCTTGCCGTGCGCATAGCGCGTGACGCGGCCCAGCCGGAAAATGTCGTGCCGCAGCGAGGGCGTGAGCGCCGCGAACCAGCGGCCGCGGTTGATGGCGTCGCGCTCTTCCAGGCTCAGGAAGGGGCGCTGCTGTGCGTTGCGGTCAGTGCCGTGGCTCAGGGAATCCAGCATGGTGGGTGGCTGCTCTCGGGGCAAGTCGACAGAAAGGCCCGGCATTTGCCGCGCTGCAGCAATTTTAGCGATGCGTCGGTGGCGCCGGGGACCTGCGGGGCACATTGGCGACAGGGGCGCCCGGCGGCCTATTCCCTGCTGCGCGGCTTGCGCAGAAAGGCCAGCAGCCGCCGCTCGGCCGCGCTCAGGCCGCGGGGCGACGCGGCGCCGCCAATGCGCTCCCACACCGACTGCATGCCCGGCCCGGCGTCCGATGCCAGACGGGTGCCCAGCGCCAGCACCGCCGGGTGCACATAGGATTTCTTGCACACGGCCGGTGTGTTGCCCAACTGGCGCGCCACCTCGGCCAGGATGTGCTTGGCGCTGTAGGCCTTGGGCCCGGCATCGCCGGTGCAGGCCAGGCGCGTGAGCTCCAGCGCCTGCACCGTGCCATGCCAGGTGCGAAAGTCCTTGGCGGTGAAGCGCGAGGCATCGCCGCTGGCCGGGTCCGCGCCGGTGATCTCGGCCAGGTAGTCGTTCACATCGCCCGAGCCCACGGCGTGGGGTTTGCCTTCACCATCCACGTACTGGAACAGTTCCTGCCCCGGCAGCTGCTGGCAGCGGCGCACGACCCTGGCCACGCGCGGGTCGTCCAGTGCGGCCTGCTGCGGCACACCGCTCTTGCCGCGAAAGCTCAGCGTGAGCTTGCTGCCGTGCAGCCGGGCATGGCGCGTGCGCAGCGTGGTCAGCCCGAAGGAGTTGTTGCTGCTCGCATATTCCTCGTTGCCCACGCGCACGAAGGTGGTGTCCAGCAGCCGCACCAGGGTGGCCAGCACCAGCTCGCGCGTGGGCGATTGGCGGTGCGTGCCGGCCTGCAGCTCGCGCGCCACGCGGGCGCGGATGCGCGGCAGCGCGCGGCCAAAGGCCTGCATGCGGTCGAACTTGCTCTCGTCGCGCTGGGCACGCCATTCGGGGTGGTAGCGGTACTGCAGCCGGCCGCGCGCGTCCAGGCCCGTGGCCTGCAGGTGGCCGTTGGGCAGGGGGCAGATCCACACGCTGGTGTAGGCCGGCGGTATGGCCAGCCGGTTGATGCGCGCCACCTCCTCGGGGTCTACCACCCACTGGCCGTCGGGGCTGCGGTAGCGGAAATGCTGGCCGCGCTTCACGCGCGTGAGGCCGGGCATGGCGGTGCTCACATAGCGCAGGCCGCCGGGCAGGCGGGGGCGGGGCGTGCGGGGGGACGAACCGGGAGCAGGCATGCCCCGATCACACCGCGCGCCACCACAGCCGGCCGTAGGAGCCTGCAGGGCACCGGCGTGGGACGGCGCCGCGCGACCGTGCTACTTCGCGGCACCCGCCACTGCGTGGCGGCAGCCAAAGGACAGGTTTTCGCGCGCGATGTCGTCGCTGCCGCACTGCCATTTGCCCAGGTCGCTCTGGCCTTTGCGCTTCTTCATCGTGGGCATGTAGACCAGGTGCTTGCCACTGAGCGGCTCGCCTGCGCCCTCGGCAATGGTCAGCCGCACCACGCCGTTGGTGGGTTCGATGGTCAGGGCCTTGAAGCCCGCCGGCAACTGCCCGGCCTGCGTGATGCCGATGGCCGCCGCATTGGCCGGAAAGCCGCCGCTGCTGCGGTAGTGGTTTTCCACCAGCTGCAGCACGGGGCGTGCGGCCTTGTCCAGCTCGCGCACCTGTTCACGGTGCGGGTTGGCGGGCTCATCGCCCTGGTTCCACAGTGCCACGGCCACCATGACCGCAAAGCTGAAGGCCGAAAGTGCGCCCAGCACCACCATCGCCTTGAGGAACCAGCCGGGCCCGCGCTCCAGGGCCACGGCCTTCTGGATGGCGGTATGGCTGGCGCTGCTCGCGACCACGAAAGTGCCCGTCATCGAGCTGTGCAGGCCGCGTTCGCCAAACAGGGCGGTGAGCACGCGGTGCAGCAGGAAGGGGATGGCCAGCGTGAGCCCGAGGGTCAGCGTGTACTTGAGGAAATGCCGCAGCATGGAGCGCACGACGCCGGGGCGTTCGCCCGTGGCCGTGGCGACGCGCATGCCCAGCAGGCGCTTGCCTGGCGAGCCGGGGCCCATGGCATCCATCAGCGCGGGCGAGAACAGGCCCAGCACGGCCAGCGCCAGGGCCCCCGGGTAGGCGGCGTTGGGCGCAGCGTCGAAGGCCGCACGGGCAAACACCCAGGCCAGCACCATGGCCATGGGCAGGAGCAGCATGACCAGCCCGTCGATCAGCGTGGCGCCCAGGCGCGCCAGGGTGCCGGGAAACACCTCCACCAGTTCCGCCTGGTGCGACGGAGCCGGCGCGGGCCGCGGGGCTGGCGCGGGCGTGGCCGCCTTGGCCGTGGGGAAGCCGAACGGCGCAGGGGCTGCGCCCGCTTGCGCACCCGCCACCGGCAGCGGTGCCTGGCAGCTGAAGCATTGGGTGTAGGAGGCGTGGTTCTGCCAGTTGCAGCGCGGGCATTGCATGGTGTGCGGCGGGCCACAAGGCGATGGCCGGGAAAGGTGGGTCGAAGCGGCCGGATTATGTGGTGCTTGCCCGGCAGTCTGTAGCCTGCAAACCCGGTTTGTGGCCTGCGCAACACACTCTCACCCGAAGGAGTGAGACATTCCGCACACTGGCCGGCTTACTTTGCTGCGGCCAGGGCCTGCGCGATCCAGCCATCGAAGGTGGCCTGGTGCGCGCGTATCCAGCCATCGGCATGGCGTGCCAGGTCGGCCTGCGTGTTCTGGCCATCGCGCATGGCCAGGTTCTGGGCGTTGATGTCGCCCACGGGCAGCTGCATCACCTCGAACAGCTTCGCCGCAGCCGGATTGGCATCGGTGAACTGCTTGTTGGCCACGATGCGCTGGTGGTTGGGGATGAAGCCGTAGTTCCTGCCGTTGGGCAATTGCGTGTCCGCCCCGGTCTGCCCGGCCGGCAGTGCGGTGTGCGGCACCTGCAGCCACACGACTTCCTGCCCGGGGCGCAGCACGCCGCTGACCCAGTAGGGCGTCCAGGTGTAGTACAGAATGGGCTGGCCCTGGCGGAAGCGGGCAATGGTGTCGGCGATCAGCGCCGAGTAGCTGCCCTGCACGTGCGTGACCGTGGCGGTGAGGCCGTAGGCCGTGAGCTGGTGCTCGATCACGCCCTCGCAGCCCCAGCCCGGCGTGCAGCCGGTCAGGTCCGCCTTGCCATCGCCATTGGTGTCGAACAGCTTGGCAATCTGCGGGTCCTTGAGCTGGTCGATGCGGGTGATGCCGTATTGGTCGGCCGTCTTCTTGTCGATCAGGTAGCCCTGCACGGCGTTCTGCGAGTAGCTGCCGGTGCGCGAGAGCTTGGCGTCGCCGCCCGCGTTCCTGTAGAAGTCGGCATGCAGCGGATCCCAGTGGTTGGCCATGTAGGTGGCGTCACCCTGGGCGATGGCCACGTGGGCCGTGGGGTACTCCACTTCCTTGATGGGCTGCACGGCGTAGCCGAGCTTTTCGAGCGCGCGGCCCACCAGCAGGGTCTGGAAGGTCTCTTCGGCGATGGAGCTTTGCAGCGGCTGCACGCTGATGCCCTTGCCGGGCTGGTCGCCCTGGGCCTGTGCGCCGCCTGCCAGGGCGATGGCGGTCAGCAAGGCGGCGATGCGGTGGTTCTTGGATGCCATGGGTCGGTGTTCCTTGTTCGTGAAAGGGCGTTCAGCGCCCGGCACGGGCCAGGGCCGCCTGGGCGGGCGATGCCTGGTCCGGCCGCGGTGGGTGGGCAGGCTGCACCAGGCGCGCCAGCAGGCGCAGCGCCAGCCCTGCGGGGCCGCGGTGCCACCAGTGGCGCACGCCGCGGCGCGGCCGGCCCAGCGACTGGGTGATGCGGTCCAGCGTGATGGCCAGCAGCACGATGCCCAGGCCACCCACGGTGGCCAGGCCCATGTCCAGCCGGCCGATGCCGCGCAGCACCATCTGGCCCAGGCCGCCCACGGCGATCATGGAGGCGATGACCACCATGGACAGCGACAGCATCAGCGCCTGGTTGATGCCGGCCAGGATGGAGGGCATGGCCAGCGGCAACTGCACCTTCACCAGCATCTGCAGCGGCGAGGCGCCATAGGCACGCGAGGCCTCGATCAGGTCGGGCCGCACCTGGCGCAGGCCCAGGTTGGTCAGCCGCACCAGCGGCGGCAGTGCGAAGACGATGGTCACCACCACGCCCGGCACGTTGCCGATGCCGAACAGCATCACCACCGGCACCAGGTAGACGAAGGCCGGTGTGGTCTGCATGGCGTCGAGCAGCGGGCGCATGAAGCGCTGGGCCCGGTCGCTGCTGGCCAGCACAATGCCCAGGGGCAAGCCGATCAGCACGCAGAAGGCCAGCGAGGTCAGCACCAGCGACAGCGTGACCATGGCCTCAGGCCAGATGCCCAGCAGCGCCACCAGCGCCAGCGACACCACCGTGCCCAGCGCCAGCGCGCGGCCCGCGAACTGCCAGGCCAGCAGGCCGGCCAGCATGACCATGGCGGGTGCGGGCAGGCTGGTGAGCAGGCCTTCGACCGCGCCCAGCGTGCCGTCGATGGGCGCGCGCACGCTCTGGAAGAAGGGGCGGAAATGCGCCACCGCCCAGGTCAGGCCCTGGTTGATCCAGGCCTCCACGGGCAGAGAGCCATCGAACAGCGGGTTCAGGTGCAGGCCGCTGGCGGCCGAGGGGTCTACGGCGGTGGCCAGGTCAGAGGGAGACGCCGGGGCGTTGAGCCAGTCGGTGGACGCTGCCCCGCCGTCTCCGGCCTGCATGGATGCCTCCCACGGATCGACATAAGCAGTCGGCGCTGCGGTGGCCTCGCCGGCCCAGGGGCTGGCATCGGGCTGGGTGTTCTGGAGCAAGGTGGTTTCGTTCATGCGGGGCTCCCGGTGGTGGCGGTCGATGGGGTGGGGGCGGTGGCCGGGATGGGCGGCGTGTCCCGGTCCAGAAAGCGCAGCAGCGTGGTCTTGCTGATGGCACCTTGCAGGCGCCCGTCGGCATCCACCACAGGCAGGGCGCAGGGCGCCTGGGCCACCTGGCCGAACAGCTCGGCCACCGGGGCCTGGGCGTCAAGGGGCACCACGCCGCCGATGTAGGCGTGGTGCAGCCCCAGCGGCCCGGTGTGGCCGTGCAGGGCCGTGCGCAGCGAGTCGGCCGACACGGTGCCCAGGTACTGTTTGGTGGGGCTCACCACGTAGGCGAAGTCGTCGTCGTGCCCTTCGATGCGCTGCAATGCTGCGCGCGCCCCCCGGTCGCTGTGTTCGTTGACCACCGTGAGGCGCTGGCGCGCGATGTCGCCGGCCTTGAACACGGCAGCCGCGTCGACCCCGCGTACGAAGCTGCGCACGTAGTCGTTGGCCGGTGTGCGCAGGATCTCGTCGGGCGTGCCCACCTGCACCACCTCGCCGTCCTTCATGATGGCGATGCGGTCGCCGATGCGCATGGCTTCGTCCAGGTCGTGCGAAATGAAGACGATGGTGCGCCGGCGCACCTGCTGCAGGCGCAAGAGCTCGCTCTGCATTTCGGTGCGGATGATGGGGTCCAGCGCCGAGAAGGCCTCGTCCATCAGCAAAATGGACGGGTCGCTGGCCAGCGCCCGCGCCAGGCCCACGCGCTGCTGCATGCCCCCCGAGAGCTCGTCGGGGTAGCTCGCGCCCCAGCCCGCCAGGCCCACCTGGTCCAATGCCAGGGCGGCCTGCTGCTCTCGCTCGGCACGGTCCACGCCCGCCAGTTCCAGCCCGAAGGCGGCGTTGTCCAGCACCGTCAGGTGCGGCATCAGCGCGAAGGACTGGAACACCATGCTGATGTCCTTGCGGCGCAGGGCGCGCAGTGCGCGGTCGCCGAGGGCGTTGATGTCCTGGCCGTCCACCAGGATGCGGCCGGCCGTGGGCTCGACCAGGCGGTTGAGCATGCGCATCAGGGTGGACTTGCCCGAGCCCGACAGGCCCATGACGACGAAGATCTCGCCTGCTTCGATGGTGAAGCTGGCGTCGAAGACGCCGATGGACTGGCCGGTCTGCGCCAGGATGTGCTTCTTGTCCAGGCCCTGGCGGGCCAGGTCCAGTGCGGTCTGCGGCGCGTCGCCGAAGACTTTGAAGACATGGTCGATGGTGATTTGCTTGGCCATGGGGTGGGTCCTCCCTTGGTGAATGGCGGTTCGTTCAACAGGCCCGGCCACCCGAAGGCGGCCCAGGCGCGGGGCTGGAAAAGCACAACCCTGATGCGGCAGCCGACCCGGCAGGCACGCGCAATGCAGTGCGTGACGGGTCACGGAAACGGGGCTGGAAGAGATCGGCCCGAATGGCACGCGAAGGCGGTGCGCAAGGGCCTGGGTGCGCGCCGGAAGAGGTCTGGGCAGAGGACTTCCGGGGGCGCTTGCACTGGGCTGCCGCCAAGGGCGGCCCGGCGCAGCAAGGGGCATCAGGGCCGCAGATCCGGCCGTGGCGTCAGGGCCTGTCCATCACAGGGACAGTGGCCCGACAGGGCGATCCACCCAGCAAGCGAAATGAATCGGGGGGGTGGATTGCCTGCGTTGCAGGTTGTAAAACACCCGTGAATTCTAAGTATTCAGCGCTTTTATGTCAAGAAAGCGGGTTTTTGCCGCCATGGTATGCGCGGGCGCGGGGCGCCAGGACATTCCATGGGGCATGAAAAAGGCCGCTCGAAAGCGGCCTGGGCGGGGCAGCGCGGGGCGCTTGCTCAGTGGTGCGACGATGGTGCGCTGTGCGACATCAGGCGGTCCGTCAGCGCAATGGCCAGTGCGCTCAGCAGGAACACGGTGTGAATGATGGTCTGCCACATCAGCACCTTGATGTCGTAGTTGGCGGCGTTGATGAAGGTCTTGAGCAGGTGGATGGAGCTGATGCCGATGATGGCAGTGGCCAGCTTGACCTTGAGCACCGAGGCGTTCACGTGGCTCAGCCACTCGGGCTGGTCGGGGTGGTCTTCGAGGTGCAGGCGCGAGACGAAGGTCTCGTAGCCGCCCACGATCACCATGATGAGCAGGTTGGAGATCATCACCACGTCGATCAGCGCCAGCACCACCAGCATGATGATGGTCTCGTTGAGCGCGGTCACATCGACATCGCTCTTGTAGCCGATGCTGGAAACCAGGGACTTGAGCGCGGCCGTGTTGCCGAAGGCGGCCTCGATCAGGTGCACCAGCTCCACCCAGAAGTGGAACACGTACACCGCCTGCGCCAGGATCAGGCCCAGGTACAGGGGCAGTTGCAGCCAGCGGCTGGCAAAGATCAGCGAGGGCAGCGGGCGCATGGGGGCGGGCGTCAGGGGCGGCTTGGGAGCGGACATAAAGCGGGTGGAGTGGGGAAGACGCGCAATTTTAGGGGGTGGCGCGTGACAGGTATTCGACCGGCCCGCGGGGACTTGCCCGCCAGTTCTGTAAGCTTCGTGCCAGTCAGTGGCCTGTAAGTGCTGCGCAGGACAGTACCGGCCAAATCAATTCCATCAGACCCAGGAGACAACAAGATGAGTGCATCCACATCCGCAATCGAGTCCGTGCTGGTCGAGAACCGCGTGTTCCCCCCCTCGGACGCCATTGCGCGCGCCGCCCGTGTGTCCGGCATGGCCGGCTACGACGCCCTGTGCGCCGAGGCCGACAAGGACTTCGAAGGCTTCTGGGCCCGCCTGGCGCGCGAGAACGTGCGCTGGACCAAGCCCTTCACGCGCACGCTGGACCAGTCCAACGCCCCGTTCTTCAAGTGGTTCGACGACGGCGAACTCAACGCCAGCGCCAACTGCCTGGACCGCCACATCGGCACCCCCACCGAGAACAAGGACGCGATCATCTTCGAGGCCGACGACGGCAGCGTGACCCGCGTGACCTACAAGGAACTGCTGGCCCGCGTCAGCCAGTTCGCCAATGCGCTCAAGGCCCACGGCGTCAGCAAGGGCGACCGCGTGCTGATCTACATGCCCATGACGGTGGAGGGCGTGATCGCCATGCAGGCCTGCGCGCGCATCGGCGCCACGCACAGCGTGGTGTTCGGCGGCTTCAGCGCCAAGGCCGTGCAGGAGCGCATCATCGACGCGGGCGCCGTGGCCGTGGTCACCGCCAACTTCCAGATGCGCGGCGGCAAGGAGCTGCCGCTCAAGGCCATCATCGACGAAGCCCTGGCCATGGGCGGCTGCGACACCATCCGCAACGTCTTCGTCTTCCAGCGCACGCCCACGGCCTGCAACATGGTGGCCGGCCGCGACAAGACCTTTGGCGAGATCCTCGAGGGCCAGAGCAGCGACTGCCCGCCCGTGGCCGTGGGCGCCGAGCATCCGCTGTTCATCCTGTACACCAGCGGCTCCACCGGCAAGCCCAAGGGCGTGCAGCATTCCACCGGCGGCTACCTGCTGTGGGCCAAGCTCACCATGGACTGGACCTTCGACCTGCGCCCCGACGACATCTTCTGGTGCACGGCCGACATCGGCTGGATCACCGGCCACACCTACGTGGCCTACGGCCCGCTGGCCGCGGGCGCCACGCAGATCATCTTCGAGGGCATCCCCACCTTCCCGAACGCCGGCCGCTTCTGGCAGATGATCGAAAAGCACAAGTGCACCATCTTCTACACCGCGCCCACGGCCATCCGCTCGCTCATCAAGGCCGCGGAGGGCGATGCCGCCGTGCACCCTGCGCGCTCGGACCTGTCGAGCCTGCGCATCCTGGGCAGCGTGGGCGAGCCCATCAACCCCGAGGCCTGGATGTGGTACCACAAGAACGTGGGTGGCGAACGCTGCCCCATCGTGGACACCTTCTGGCAGACCGAGACCGGTGGCCACGTCATCACCCCGCTGCCCGGCGCCACGCCGCTGGTGCCCGGCAGCTGCACGCTGCCGCTGCCCGGCATTGCCGCCGCCATCGTCGATGAGGTGGGCAACGACATCGCCAACGGCACGGGCGGCATTCTGGTCATCAAGCGCCCCTGGCCCAGCATGATCCGCACCATCTGGAATGACCCCGAGCGCTTCAAGAAGGCCTACTTCCCCGAAGAGCTCAAGGGCTACTACCTGGCCGGCGACGGCGCCGTGCGCAGTGCCGACCGCGGCTACTTCCGCATCACCGGCCGCATCGACGACGTGCTCAACGTCTCGGGCCACCGCATGGGCACCATGGAGATCGAGTCGGCCCTGGTCTCCAAGACCGACCTGGTGGCCGAGGCCGCCGTGGTGGGCCGCCCCGACGACGTGACCGGCGAGGCCATCTGCGCCTTCGTCGTGCTCAAGCGCGCCCGCCCCACGGGCGAGGAGGCCAAGCAGATCGCCAATGAGCTGCGCAACTGGGTGGCCAAGGAAATCGGCCCCATCGCCAAGCCCAAGGACATCCGCTTCGGCGACAACCTGCCCAAGACCCGCAGCGGCAAGATCATGCGCCGGCTGCTGCGCAGCATTGCGAAGGGGGAGGCGATCACGCAGGACACTTCGACTTTGGAGAATCCGGCAATCCTGGACCAATTGGCCCAGACCAATTGATCCAGGAAGGCGCCGCGCGAGCGGCGCCTGCGCGCAGCGCTTGCAGGGTTCGGGGGCACTCCTATCGCCGCAGGCGATGTGACGTGGCCACAGAATCCCGTCGTTCGGTCACCGCGCACACGGTGCCTGATTGCGCGTCCCGGGTCCGGCTCCCTTACAATTGGACTTGTTCGTTCGCGCCTGGCGCGAACCTTCCTGGTTTTGACGTTGCGAAGCCTTTCGGTTCTCTGGGGCCAACTGCCCTCCCGAAGCGCTGTATCTCCCTCCCTCTCTTTTTTCGTTTCGGGATGCTTCGCAACATTTTTCTACCGGCTGCCGGCCTGCATTTCGCGGGCCGGCAGCCTCCTTTGTAGGACAGCTTCGGCAAACCGCTGCAAAGGCTGTGTTTGCCGCCCTGCATGGGTTACAACCCGTTCAATCCACGCGCCAGTGCCCACCGCGGCCCTGGCGCCACGACGCAACGAACGAACGGAGGTTTCCATGCAATTGCGATCCATCGTGCTGGTACTGACCATGCTGGCCATCGCCGCCCTGGCCGTGCTCAACTGGGGTGCGCTGTCTGCCCCTGTGGCCGTTTCCCTGGGGGTGACCACCCTGGAGGCGCCCCTGGGCCTGGTGATGCTGGGCCTCACCGCGCTGCTGGCCATCGTGGGCGTGGCCTATGTGCTGTCGCTGCAGGGTTCGGTGCTGCTGGAAACGCGCCGCCACACCAAGGAACTGCAGGCCCAGCGCGAACTGGCCGACAAGGCTGAGGCCTCGCGCTTCACCGAGCTGCGCAGCTTTCTGGAGGCGCAGCACCAGCAGATGCATGCTGCGCTGCTGGCGCGCATCGACCACCTCGAAACCCGCCTGGCCGCGCGTGCCCAGGAGTCGGACAACACCACGGCCGCCTACGTGGGCCAGCTAGAGCAGCAGCTGCGTGCACGCGGGGCAGACATGCACCTCGTGTAGAAACAACCACGGGGCGAGGTCTGTGGCCTGGCCCCAAAATGCAACAGCCGCCCCCTGTGCAAGGGGCGGCTGTTTTTTGGAGGGGATCGCAGCAGCTTACTTGACCGTCAGCACCCAGGCGGCCAGCTTCTTCGCATCGGCCTCGCTGACCTGGGCGTTGGCGGGCATGGGCACGGGGCCCCAGACGCCGCCGCCGCCCTTCATGATCTTGCCCGCGAGCTTGTCCACGGCGTCCTTCTGGCCGGCGTACTTGGCGGCCACTTCCTTGTAGGAGGGGCCCACCACCTTCTTGTCCATGGCATGGCAGGCCATGCAGCTCTTGGCCGTGGCCAGCGCCAGATCGGCCATGGCGGGGCCTGCCACCGACAGAGAAAGAGCCAATGTGATCAGAGTGCGCTTCATGGTGGGGATTTTCCTGTGGGTTGGGTTACAGTTCTTTTAACGGAATTGTAGTGACTTGGGTTGACCCCGGCCCCGCAGGCCGCCAAGCCCCTGCGCCACCGTATTGATTGGAGAATGCCATGTACCTGCTCGCCATCGCCGTCATCCTGTCGGCCCTCAAATACCTGGAAATCGGACCCGTGGCCAATATGTCGTGGTGGGTGATCCTGGGCTTTTATGGTGCCACCATCGCCTGGTGGGCCTGGGCCGATGGCACCGGCTACACCAAGCGCAAGGCCATGGAGCGCATGGAAGAAAAGAAGCAGGCACGCATCGACAAGCACAAGGAAGCCCTGGGCATGACGACGCGCAAGCCGCGCTGACGAGTCCTGTCCGGCCGGCGCGGCGGCCTTCGGGCCAGGCCCTGATCGGCTGGCGGCTGGTGCCCTTCGCACCATGACAAAAGCCCGTGCCACTGGGGTACGGGCTTTTTCATGCCTGTCGTCTGGCTGGCATCACCCCAAGGCCCGCCCCATCTCCTCCACCAGCGCGCCGGCCGCTGCGCTCCAGGGCAGGTCGCGTGAGCGCAGCGCATAGGCCACCGTGCCCACCTCGGGCGCCAGGGGCTGCACCTGCAGGCCCGGATGGCGCCGGGCGTGCCAGGCGGACCAGCTGTCCACCAGGGCCCAGCCCAGGCCCTGGGCGGCCATCTCGATGGCCGCGTGGTAGCTGGCGGTGGTGATGCGCGCTGCGGGCGTCACGCCGTGGGCGTCGTAGGCCATGTGCAGCTGGCGGCCGATGGGGTCGGCCGGGTCCAGGTCGATCAGCGGGTGGTGCCCCAGCGCCTGCAGGGGGATGGGGCCTTCGGGCAGATCCCGGCCCACGCAGACCACCCGGCCGCGGCCGATGGGCAGGTCCACCGCGGCGGGGTGGTTCGAGGGCTCCAGCGCAAAGCCCAGGTCGGCTTCGCGGCGCACGATGGCATCGGCGATCTGGCGCGAGTGCAGGGTGCGGAAGGTCAGGCGCACGCCGGGGTAGGTGCGGTTCCAGCGGCCCAGGGCCTGGGGCAGCACCTCCATCGACAGGCCGGGCACGCACAGCAGGCGCAGCACGGTCTCGGAGCCGGCGCCCAGGTTGGCGGCGCTGCGGCGCACGGCGTCGAGCTGGCCGAAGAGTTGCTCCACATCGGGGAACAGGCGCTGGGCCTCCACGGTGGGCGTGAGCCGGCCGCGCACGCGCTGGAACAGCGTGACGCCGATGCTCTGCTCGGCCTGCTGCAGCAGGCGCGAGGCCGCGGGCTGGGTGATGTGCAGTGTGTCGGCGGCGCCCTTGACGGTGCCCGCGCGCATCACGGCATAGAAGATCTCGATGTGGCGGATGCGGAACATGGGCACCAAGCGTAACAGGCGCGCGGCGCCTGTGCCGGAGAACGGGATGCGTCAGGCGCCGCCGTGCTGCGCCTGCCAGGCCTTCCAGACCAGGGCGGCGGCAGCCAGGTCGGTGAGGCCCACGCCCACCGATTTGAAGACCACGATCTCGCTGTCGGACTGGCGCCAGCGCGCGTCGGCCGCGCCCAGTTCCACCAGATCGACGATGCGCTCGGGCGGCAGCACGCCGTGGGCCAGGCCGGTCACCACCTCGCCGGCCTCGGCCAGGCTCTGGGGCTTCCATTCCACGATGAGGCGTGCCGCGCGCGCCAGGGTGGCGTCGTCGAGTTCGCTGCCTGTGGGCAGGCTGGTGCCCACCGCGATCACGGTGGCGCCGGGTTTCAGCCGGCTGCCGTCGAACACGGGCGTCTTGGAGCGCGTGGCGGTGACGATGACGTCGGCCCCGTCGACAGCGGCGTCGGCCGCCATGGCATGCACCGGCCGCTGCCAGCGCTGGGCCGCAGCAGCGCAGAACCCGCTGATGTCGCCCATGCCGGCCACGCGCACTTCGTCGAAGGGCTGCTCGGCCATCAGCGCGTCCAGGTGGGCCGCGCCCTGCACGCCGGTGCCGAACAGGGCCAGCACGCGGCGGCCCGTGGCCAGGCGCGATACGGCGTGCACCGACAGCGCTGGCGTGCGAAAGCGCGTGATCTCGTTGCCCTGCACGGTGGCCAGGGGCCGGCCGGTGGCGGTGTCGAACAGGTTGCAGACAAAGTCGAAGCGGCCCGCCACGGTGCCATAGGTCTTGACGGCGGCCAGGCCTTCGTCGAGCCACACGGCGCCCATGGCGCTCAGCCGGAAGGCGCCGCACTCGATGCGCGTGCGCGCCTGGATCTGGGCCGTGCCGGCCGCCAGGCTGGCGAAGGCACGGGCGATGGACTCGCGCACCGCGGGCACGGTCAGGTGCGCGGCCACGAAGGCGTCGTCGACGAAGGGGAGGGCGGTGGTCGGTGGGTTCGGGTGGATCATGCGTTGCCTGCCGCCAGCGCGGCCGAAGAAGAGGAAAAACGGGAGACCGGTGCGCTGCCCTCGAAATCGGCGGCCAGCCGGTCGGCCGAGCCAAAGGCCAGCGTGAAGCCCAGGGCCCCCTGGCCCGAGTTCACGAACAGGTTGCGCATGCCACCGGCGCGGCCGGTGCAGGGCAGGCCGGTGGGCGTGGCCGGGCGCAGGCCAGCCCAGGGGTGCAGGTCGGTCGGTGCGCTGCGCAGGCCGAACAGCGTGCGCACGCTCTCCAGCAGCAGCGCGATGCGGCCGTGGTCGATGTGCGTGTCCTGCCCCACCAGCTCGGCAAAGCCGGCCACGCGCAGCCGGCGCGTGGTGCCTGCACCCAGCGGGGCGAACACGGTCTTGGTGGCCGTGTCGGTGAGGCTGGTGGCGGGCATGCGCACGATGTGCTCGGCTGCCACGTCGATGCTGTAGCCCTTCAGGGGCTGGATGGGCACGCTGCCACCCACGCCCAGCGGGCGCAGCAGGCCGGGGGTCTGCGCGCCGGCCGCGACCACGCAGGCATCGAAGGCAATGCGCTGCTGCACACCATCGTGCTCGGCGAACAGGCCCGTGAGGGCATTGCCCTGGCGCTCCCAGCGCAGGAAGCGGTGGCCCCACAGCGCCGTGAAGCCCGGCCCGCTGGCCAGCTCATCGGCCAGCGCGGCGCACACCTTGGCGCAGTCGGCCACCTCTTCGCTCGGGGTCCAGATGCCGCCCGCCAGGGGGGCTGCGAGGTCCAGGGCGGGTTCGCGGGCGCAGCACTCCGCGCCCGTCAGCACCTGCTGCAGGGGGCCGCCCATGGCCTGCTGCAGCTGCACCTGGCGGGCGGCCGACGCGAGGCCCGCCGCACTGCGGTAGAGCACCAGTTTGCCTTGCGAGGCATGCTCGATGCGTGCAGCGGGGATGTTCGCGCGCCAGCGCTCGAAGGCGCCGCGGCTGTCGGCCGCCAGGCGCAGCAGCTCGCGCGTGCCGGCATCGGCGCGGGCCTGGGTGCAGGCGGCCATGAATTGCAGGCACCAGCTCCATGCCGCGGGATCGAGGCCGGGGCGCAGGCGCAGTGGCGAGGCCGGCGAGAGCAGCAGCGACGGCAGCTGCGCGAAGATGGAGGGTGCTGCCAGCGGCGCCACATAGGCATAGCTCAATTGCGCGCCGTTCTGGGCACTGGCACCGGCGGCCGGGCCGGGGCCCTGGTCCAGCAGTACCACTTCGTGGCCCTTGCCAATGAGGGCCCGTGCCGTCGCCAGGCCCACGATACCGCCACCGATCACTGCAATACGCAACAACGCCTGCTCCTTGGGATGAAAAGAGGGCGCATCATCGGCGTGGATGGCCGCGGCGTCGATTGCCGGAATGCCGATGGGCCATGCCCTGGCGGCATACGCGCCCGAGGGGAGGGCTTTGCACCAGAAAGGTGCCCTCAGGCCCATGCCGCCAAGGCATACACCATGGCGAAATTGCTACTCGCGGCAAGGCGGCCGGGCCCGTACATTGCAAGCGTTCACAGACCTGTAACACCTTTTTTCGGAGAGCACCCCATGACCCCTTGGACCCGCACCGCCCTGGGCGCCGCCCTGTCGCTGGCCGCCCTGTCTGCTTCGTTCGCCCAGCCGCAGCCCACGCTGGCCAAGATGGCGCAGACCGGGGTGATCCACCTGAGCTACCGCGACTCGTCGGTGCCGTTCAGCTACCTGAACGACGCCAAGCCCATCGGCTTCAGCATCGAGATCTGCGACCGCATCGTGGAGATGCTCAAGGCCAAGGTGAAGCGGCCCGACCTGAAGATCGAGCGCCAGCCCGTCACCTCGCAGAACCGCATCCCGCTGGTGATGAACGGCACGGTGGACCTGGAGTGCGGCTCCACCACCAACAACGTGGCGCGGCGTGAGCAGGTGGAGTTTGCGGTGAACTACTTCTACACCGGCACGCGCATGATGGTGAAGAAGACTTCGGGCATCGGCTCGCTGGCCGACCTCAAGGGCAAGAAGCTGGCCACCACCAGCGGCACGACCAACGTGCAGGTGCTGCGCAAGTACTTCAAGGACAACAGCCAGGACACCGAGATGCTGCTGGCCAAGGACCATGCCGACGGCGCCCTGCTGGCCGAAAGCGGCCGGGCCGATGCCTACGCCATGGATGACATCCTGCTCTACGGCCTGGTGGCCAATGCCAAGAACCCGGCCGAATGGACCATCGTGGGCGAGGCGCTGCAGGTCGAGCCCTACGCCATCATGCTGCGCAAGAACGACCCCGAGTTCAAGAAGGAAGTCGACGCCGCGCTGGTCTCGCTGATGAAGAGCGGCGAGTTCGAGAAGCTCTACGACAAGTGGTTCCTGCAGCCCATCCCGCCGCGCAATGTGCCGCTGAACGTGCCCATGAGCGCCGAGCTGAAGAAGAACCTCAAGGAATTCAGCGACCGCCCGGCAGCACCTGCCCCGCAGTGATCCCGGGCGGCCTGTCCGCACTTCCTTTTGATGCGCCAGTGCGGCCCATGGGGGCCGTGCGGCCTCTCTCTTTCCAACGATTGCGTGATCTCCATGACCTCATCCAAACCCCGACACCGGCTGACCGTGGTCCTGGGCGCCCTGCTGGGCGCCGGCGCCCTGAGCAGTTGCAGCAGCCCGGGCGGTACGCCCGTCGTGCCCCCCGTGGTCGACTACCTGATCCGCGGTGCAGCGGTCTACACCGGCGACGGTGTCGAGCCGATCTCAGGCGATGTGGGTGTGGCGGGCGAGCGCATCGTCTTCGTCGGCAAGGCCCCGGCCGGCACGGTGGCGCGCCAGACCATCGATGCGCCGGGCATGGTGGTGGCGCCGGGCTTCATCGACGCCCACACCCATGCCGATGGGGACCTGCTGTCCGACTCGGCCGACAAGCGGATGAACCTGCCCTTTCTCACCCAGGGCGTGACCACCGCGGTGATCGGCAACGATGGTTTCGGCGGCTACGACATCGCCGGCCAGGCCCAGCGCCTGCGCACCCATCCGCCGGGCACCAATGTCGCCATGTTCGTGGGCTTCGGCCCTGTGCGCCAGAGCCAGTTGGCCAATGCCAACGCGGCGCCCACGGCCGCGCAGCTGGCGACCATGAAGCAACTGGTCGATGCGGCCATGTGCCAGGGGGCCCTCGGCCTGTCCACCGGGCTGTACTACACGCCGCAGAACTTCTCGACCACCGAAGAGGTGATCGAGCTGGCCAAGGTGGCTGCCGCGCACGGAGGCCTGTACGACAGCCACATCCGCAACGAGCAGACCAGGCAGGGCCTGCCCGCTGCGGTTGCCGAGGCCCTGCGCATCGGCCGCGAAACCGGGATCGCCGTGCACATCGCCCACATCAAGGCCCTGGGCGTGGACACGCAGGGCATGGCCGGAGAGCTGATCCGCATGGTCGAGGCCGCGCAGCAAAGCGGCCAGAAAGTCACGGCCGACCAGTACCCCTGGCTCGCGTCGAGCACCAACCTTTCGGCGGCGGTGATGCCGCCCTGGGCCAATGCGGGAGGGCGCGAGGCGCTGCTCAAGCGTTTTGACGATGCCACGGTGCAGGAGCGCCTGCGCAAGGATGTCACCGAGAACATGCGCCTGCGCAACGGGCCTGAGGCGATCCTGGTCTCGGCGGGCAACCCGAAGTACGTGGGCAAGACACTGCAACAGATCGCCAGTGCCAACGGCACCGATGCAGTGGCCGCCGTGGTGCAGGTGCTGCGCGAGAGCGAGGTCAAGATCGCCAACTTCAACCAGAGCGATGCCGACGTCCGCGCCTTCATGACCCGCCCCTGGGTGGTGACCTCGTCGGACTCGTCCGCTGGGCACCCACGTGCTGTAGGCTCCTTCGCGCAGAAGTACGCCGAGTACGTGGTGCGGCAAAAGCACATCTCCATCGGCCAGTTCGTGCGCAGCAGCACGGCGCTCACGGCCGATCTGCTGGGCATCGCCGAGCGCGGCCGCCTCAAGGCAGGGCATTTCGCCGACATCGTGGTGTTTGACCCTGCACGCTTCAAGGCCCGATCCACCTACATCGCGCCGACCCTGCTGTCCGAAGGCGTGGTGCTGACCATGGTCAACGGCAAGCCCGTGGTGCAGAACGACCAGGCCACGGGCGTGGCTGCAGGGCAGGTGCTGCTGCGCAAGACACGCGATGGCCTGTGCAGTGCGCAGTCGATGAAGACGGCCCTGGTGCCTGCGGGTGGCCTGGCGGTGGCCCACGACCACGCGCACTGAGCCGGCAGTCGCCGCATCAAGCAAAAAAACCCGCGGCCTGAAGAGGCCGCGGGCTTTTTTATGGAGGATCGATTGGATCGACCTTGGCGTCAGAACGCGTCCAGCACCGCACCCTTGCTCGCGCTCGATGCGTTGAAGGCAAACTTTGCCTGCACGCCACGCGTGTAGCGCGGTGCGGGTGCCGTCCAGCCGGCACGGCGCTTGGCGATTTCTGCTTCAGGCACGTTCAGCTCCAGCAGCAGCTGGCGCGCATCGATGGTGATGCTGTCGCCCTCGTTGACGAAGGCAATCGTGCCGCCGGCAGCCGCTTCAGGCGCCACGTGGCCCACCACCATGCCCCAGGTGCCGCCGGAGAAGCGGCCGTCGGTGATCAGGCCCACGCTCTCGCCCAGGCCGGCGCCGATCAGGGCGCCCGTGGGGGCCAGCATCTCGGGCATGCCGGGGCCGCCCTTGGGGCCCAGGTAGCGCAGCACCATCACGTCGCCGGCCTTGATCTTGCCGGCCAGGATGGCTTCGAGGGCCGATTGCTCGTCGTCGAACACGCGGGCCGGGCCGGTGATCACGGGGTTCTTGAGGCCCGTGATCTTGGCGACGGCGCCTTCGGGGCTCAGGTTGCCCTTGAGGATGGCCAGGTGGCCCTGCTCGTACATGGGGTTGTCGATGTTGCGGATCACGTCCTGGTCGGCACGCGGCACGTCGGGCACGTCCTGGAGCACTTCAGCCACCGTCTTGCCGCTGATGGTGATGCAGTCGCCATGCAGCAGGCCGGCCTTGAGCAGCACCTTCATGACCTGCGGGATGCCGCCGGCGCGGTGCAGGTCCACGGCCAGGTACTTGCCGCTGGGCTTCAAGTCGCAGATCACGGGGGTCTTCTTGCGGATGCGCTCGAAGTCGTCGATGTCCCATTCCACGCCCGCAGCGTGGGCGATGGCCAGGAAGTGCAGCACGGCGTTGGTCGAGCCGCCCGTGGCCATGATCACGGCCACGGCGTTCTCGATGGCCTTCTTGGTCACGATGTCGCGGGGCTTCAAATCCATCTTGATGGCCTCGATCAGCACCTTGGCCGATTCCTTGGCCGAGTTCATCTTCTCGTCGTGCGGGTTGGCCATGGTGGACGAATACGGCAGGCTGATGCCCAGGGCCTCGAAGGCGCTGGACATGGTGTTGGCGGTGTACATGCCGCCGCACGAGCCGGTGCCGGGGATGGCGCGCTTTTCGATTTCCTTGAGGTCGAAGTCGCTCAGCTTGCCGGCGGCGTTCTCGCCCACGGCCTCGAACACGCTCACGATGTTCAGGTCCTTGCCCTGGTAGCTGCCGGGCAGGATGGTGCCGCCGTACACGTAGATGGCGGGCACGTTGGCGCGCAGCATGCCCATCAGGCCGCCGGGCATGTTCT
>JAESFW010000251.1_pt1 | contig 56037 bp, 43 predicted proteins | sample 9269481 | NCBI WGS metagenome assembly JAESFW01 (sample SAMN14515350, study PRJNA621654) | algae metagenome | isolation source: Lyngbya sp. HA4199-MV5 and co-occurring heterotrophs from soil with... | place: USA: Ahupuaa O Kahana State Park, Hawaii | collected 2009-07-21 | reverse complement strand
CGCAACTGGTATGAGGTGAAACGCAACTTATTCAATCCCCTCATTGCCGCGTTCATTCAAGACCATCTGGCTCAGTTGGCTGTCGTTTAACCCCTATCGCAGCGCTTCTGTCAATGCGTAAGTTCTAGCTGTAATCGATGCTATCAGTTTTACCAATGCATTTTGACTTTACTCATAACTTTAGCTGAACTTAAATGGAGTTACACCTTCATGTGATGTCTGTATGCAACTGTCGTCCAAAGAAGTACCGAAGCGCTGGCACGAACAATTAACCCGAAGCCGTATTGTGCGTGCCCTTGAAATGGTTCAGGATTTGATTGTGGTTTCCCTCTGCATGGGGCTGTTTTGCGTCATGGTGATCCAACTCAGAGCCATGTTTATTTCGCTGTTGCCTCCACTCAATTTTCGGGCTGTGACAGCAGACATCTTGTTTCTGCTCATTTTGGTTGAACTGTTTCGGTTGCTCATCATCTACTTGCAGGAACAACGGGTATCGATCGGCGTAGCGGTAGAAGTGGCGATCGTCTCCGTACTGCGAGAAGTCATCGTGCGGGGAGTCCTCGAAGTCCACTGGAGCCAGATCTTAGCAGCCTGTGCCTTTTTGCTTGTGATGGCGGTTCTATTAGTCGTCCGCGTTTGGCTACCACCAACCTTTGCAGGTATCGATCCAGAACGACGGCTAGCAAAGCGACAGCAAGAAACTCTTGGGGATGAGGGGTGAAAGGCTAAAGGCTGAAGGCTAAAGGCTAAAAGGTTTCAGTCACCAGTGGATGACGTAGTAAGACTGAAGGCTGATGACTGAAGATCGCTCCAGCCTTACTCCCTCTGCTTCCCCTGCTCCCCTAACCCCCTCTGCTTCCCTTGCCTCCTGCCTCCTGCCTTCTGCCTTCTGCCTCCTGCTCCCTCACTCTCTCACGGTGTTTTGCTCGTCTCTACTGGGCACTGTACCCTGCCCTCCGGTGATTGAAAGACGAGCGGCGGGACTTTGGCAGCTTGTTGCGAGGTGCAGATGGTTGCCACAGATTGATTGGTTGTTTTGGTAATCGAAACCGCGGCTGTGTAGCTCTTCAAGCCGTCAGCTTTGGGCACAGCAGACAGTTGTGACTGGGTATAGCTGGGGACAGTCAATTTATAGGCGTAGTCGCTACGAGACGCGATCGGCACGGCAGCAAAACGCTCAAGCTCTTCGAGTGTTGAGGCAAAGCGTTTATTCTGGCGATAAAAGGTTTGCTGCGCCTGATTCATGGTTTCTAGATACGTTTTAGCCGTTGCCTGCTGCTGCTCTCGTTTGCGTTCGGCTTCAGATTTGATGCTTTGCTGACTGTTTAAAGCGATCGCAGATCCATTGGAGCCTGCCTTACGATCGGCGCTACGAGTGGTGTAGGAGTGGGCAATGAGCGCAACGGCACCACCTGTAACAAAGGCGATCAGCGTTACCAGCAACGAAAGCTTGAGATAAGACGGAGCCGCTTTGGAACGGGAACCTTCAGACGTTGGATCTGTTTCATTTGGGCGATCGCGTCGTCGAGCCACCCATTGTTTTGATGCGGTAACGACATGATTCAAGGATGCTTGCACCTGCTGGGTGTTCACTGTCCATTGCTGCTTCCATTCATCCACCAGCGTCGGCGTGGGTAGCGCTGGCACGGGTATGGCTTCGGGATGTACAGTACTGGCAGTGGATGGGTGAGACAAGGCTTCCAAGGCTTCAGCAACGGGCGATCGCGGCAGCATAAACGCTTCGACCCAATCAGGCTGGTCGTCGCTAAGCCGTTGTCCATACACGAGCACCCGCTGAATCGATGAAACGTCTAGCCGCAGAATCCCTCGCTGGATAAACGCCACAAGCGTTTTAGCATTCAAAGCACGGGCAGCGCTAAGAAAAACATGCAGACAGTCCTCCTCCACTACCGCCCTGGCAACCACTCCCTGTGGCTCTAACGTCAGATTCATTAGGGCGGCGATCGCGTGCGGATCACCTTGTTGGGCACGTTCAAGTAGGTTCGGTTCAAGCAGGTTCGGCTGAGTCATGGCAGGGCACCGATCAGAAAAATTGACTCGACAAAGAGAAATTGACTCGATCAAGCATTTAGCATTCAGGATACTCGCAAATGAGCGATCGGGCTAAAAGTCAATCAAAGCCCCTGCTAAGGCATGTAAAGGAGCATAAAAGAACGGCTCAACACGACAACACATACTTCTGCCTCCTGCCTCCTGCCTCCTGCCTCCTGCCTTCTGCCTCTGCTTGCGTAAGATAAAAAAGACTACAGAAGCCGCCGATCGACCCACCTTTCGATTGCCATTTCGCCTTACAATGCTTGGCAAGCCGATACACTCAGCCTGCCTAACCCCTCTAAATCGATGTTCTTATGAGTATTGGATACCTCGCCCTCGTTCTGCACGCCCACCTGCCCTTTGTCCGCCATCCCGAAAGCGATTATGTATTAGAGGAGGAGTGGCTCTACGAGGCGATTACCGAAACCTATATTCCCCTGCTACAGGTCTTTGAGGGGCTAAAGCGCGACGGCGTTGATTTCAAAATCACCATGAGCATGACTCCGCCATTGGTGTCGATGCTGCTCGATCCGCTGCTGCAAGAACGGTATGACGAGCATCTCGCTCAGCTTGAAGAACTGGCAGAGATGGAAGTTGAGCGCCACGCGCAGAATGGGCATCTCAAATACCTGGCAGAGTATTATGCCAAAGAATTCAATCAGGTGCGGCAGGTCTGGGAGAAGTACGATCGCAACCTGATCAAAGCCTTCAACCAGTTTGCCGAATCTAACAACCTCGAAATCATTACCTGTGGCGCTACGCACGGCTACTTTCCCCTGATGAAGATGTACCCACAGGCAGTGTGGGCGCAAATCAAAGTTGCCTGTGAACACTACGAAGAGACCTTCGGACGCGCACCTAAAGGCATTTGGCTACCCGAATGTGCTTATTACGAAGGCGTTGAGCGAATGCTGGCAGATGCGGGGCTACGCTACTTTCTCACCGATGGACATGGCATTCTGTACGCTCGTCCCCGTCCCCGTTTTGGCACCTATGCGCCGATTTTCACCACGGCAGGCGTGGCGGCGTTTGGGCGCGATCACGAATCGTCCCAGCAGGTGTGGTCGTCGGAAGTGGGCTACCCCGGCGCAACGGAATACCGGGAGTTCTACCGCGATCTGGGCTGGGATGCGGAATACGAGTACATCAAGCCCTACGTCATGCCTAACGGTCAACGTAAGAATGTGGGCATTAAGTACCACAAAATTACGGGCAAAGGTCTGGGGCTAGGAGATAAGCAGCTTTATGATCCCTATTGGGCACGGGAAAAAGCCGCCGAACACGCGGGCAACTTTACCTATAACCGGGAGCGTCAGGTCGAGCATCTCTACGGCATGATGCAGCGCAAGCCCATCATTGTGTCGCCCTACGATGCAGAACTGTTTGGTCACTGGTGGTACGAAGGTCCCTGGTTTATCGATTACCTGTTCCGCAAAGCCTGGTTCGACCAGGGAACGTTTGAAATGACGCACCTGGCAGACTATCTAAGAGGCAACCAGACTCAGCAAGTGTGCAACCCATCGCAATCAAGCTGGGGCTACAAAGGCTTTCATGAGTATTGGCTGAATGAAACAAACGCCTGGATTTATCCGCACTTACACAAGGCAACGGAGCGGATGATCGAGCTGGCCAAAAATGAGCCAGAAGATGACTTGGCGTGGCGATCGCTCAACCAGGCAGCACGAGAACTATTGCTAGCACAATCATCTGACTGGGCATTCATCATGCGGACGGGGACGATGGTGCCCTATGCCGTGCGGCGCACGCGATCGCACCTCATGCGCTTCCACAAGCTGTACGAAGAAATTAAGCAAGGCAAAATCGATTCGGGCTGGCTGGAGAAGGTGGAAGCGATCGACAATATTTTTCCCAACCTGAACTATCGCGTGTATCGACCGCTGTAAAACCGACCGCCGTAAAACCGACCACTGTAAAACGCTGTGGATGGGCATGGAAGCTGCTTTGAGCATAGGCGGCGGCTAAGCAAGCGGTCTGGTTCGTCGATCGAGCGCTTGTTATCCGATGATGATTGCCCGATTTGTGATTGCCCGATCGTGATGGTTCGATCGTGCCTATTGCCAACGTGTTCCTGACCCGCCTGATTTGCCTGGACCGCCGTTGTCGGGTGGTTGATAGTCATCGATTGTTGTTCCACCTAGGGCGGCTGTTGCGGGAGGTGGGGTTGTTGCAAGCGTGAAGGCGACGGTGGCGGCGATCGGATATGCCCTGTCGAGGCTCATGAAACAAAGCATGGCGCTGACTATACCAAACGAGACGATCGACCCGCTGACAAACGACCCCATCGCGCTCATTAAGTGAGGCGTTTTTCTAAACTCAAGTAGCTTGTGAGGGCGCTCCATTTTGTTTACGTGAACTTTAAAACAACTAGAAGATACACGAGTCCTACTGGAGCGTTTTCTTTGATCGCGACCGGAGGTGCAGTCATTAGAAAAGCTCAACAATACCAGTTTCTACAGAAATGACTTGAGCAATGCTTGGGTTGGAGGTAAACCCTCTCCGTTATTTCAAGCAGATTTAAAGTGAGCAAGCACTTATGTTCGTCCGTAGCGGGCAAAGCGAATTAGGGTTTTTAGTTGTGGGTTCTCTTTTAACAAGACGGTTATTCCTAGTATTTCTAACAGCTAACACCGTCAACTTTACCAAAACTTTAAATAAAGATTTACAATTATGTACGCGTGTATAAAAAATAACATGCAATATTATACTTTTCTATAAAAGTTTTCCAAATCTGGCATGATGTCATCCGGATAGGTACTTGATTAGCTCTACGTTTTTTATCACGTTCAACTCATGGCACCAATCTACCTCTTGCCAGATCTAAGCAAAGATTGAGTAGTGTTTCTACATTTGTTCTTAACGTCGATCGACTCACCTGGCGTAAGTAGCTGGCGTAAGTCAACTCGTAAGTGAACTAAAGATCATCAATCTCGAGATGAAGGGGTTGATACCCCTTTGCTCAGGAGCGTATTACCCAAACCCTACACACTGAAGTAACCCTACGGACTTCCCTGCTACACCGCTTCCTTCATGCCTCTCCTCTACCCGATCGTGGGAAAATGAAACCATTCTGCCTCATAAATATGCTTTCGTGATTTCTACTGTTACTGTTACGGTTCCTGCGACAACGGCGAACTTAGGACCTGGCTTTGATTGTTTAGGAGCAGCACTGACGCTCTCAAATCAGTTTTGCTTTTCGTTGCTGCCGCCTGGTGATGAACAGGTTGTGATTACGGCGATCGGTGCAGAAGCAAAGCTGGTGACAACGGATAAGAGTAATCTGGTGTATCAGGCGTTTGCCAGAGTGTTCCAGCATCTAAAGCAGGTGCCACCGCCGATAAGGATTGAGATTCAGTTGGGTGTACCGCTGTCGCGTGGTTTGGGTAGTTCAGCGACCGCGATCGTGGGTGGTCTGGTGGGAGCCAATGCGCTGGCAGGATCGCCGCTTACGCTCGAGGCATTGATGCAACTGGCGATCGCCATTGAGGGACATCCAGATAATGTCGTGCCAGCCCTGGTCGGAGGGTGCTGCTTGTCGGCTACAGGGATCGATCGCCCCTGGGAGCGTTGCAACATTCCCTGGCACCCTAGCATTGTCCCGATCGTGGCGATTCCAGCCTTTGAGCTTTCCACAAAACTTGCTCGACAAGTGCTACCCACAACCTACAGCCGTGCCGATGCGATCTTCAACGCGGCGCATTTAGGTTTGCTGCTGCGTGGGCTAGAAACAGGCAACCGGGAATGGCTCAAGGCTGCGATGCACGATCGCATCCATCAACCGTACCGACAAGCTCTGATTCCAGGCTATGAAACGTTACAGGCAGCGGCGCTTGATGCAGGTGCTGATGGGATGGTCATTAGTGGCGCAGGACCCACCCTGCTGGCATTGACAGATTCCCAAACGGCAGAGGCGGTAAAGGACGCGATCGCCACTGCCTGGGCAGATCAGTCATTTACAGTACAGGTGCATGTGCTCCAAATTGATCAAAAGGGCGCGATCGCGCAAACAACGACCGCATAGAGCTGCTTCAAAGCTCTTGCCAACTGGTAACAACGAACGATTTTTCACGTTGCATACGGTGTAGACGCTGGTTTAATATGCATCTGAAAGAAATTTAGCACTCGTTGCCAGGAGTCAGTTGCCGCCTCCGCATCATACGCTTTGCCCCGATCGTTGAAAAATGAATGCTTTGCCCCCTCATAGATCTTGATATCGTGCGCCACATTGTATTGCTCCAGCGCCGCTTCTAGCTTGCGTCCTGCTTTGGCAGTGAAATCTCGACTGGGGTAAGAACCGACCACTGGACAGGAGCGGGCAACGGCTTCTAATGGTCGCGGGTTGGCACCATAGTAGGGCGCAATCACTTTGAGGCGGTCATCGGTACATGCCCACGCCACTGCAAAGCCGCCGCCTAAACAAAAGCCGATCGCGCCCAGCTTTTCGGCATCCACCTCTGGTTGCTCAGCCAAAAACGTGAGTGCGGCTTTCAAGTCATGGATTCCACCATGATCAAAGGCATTGGTAAACATGTCTGCCAGAAAGCGCACCATGCAAACCACGCGATTGCGTCCTGTAAACAGATCGACAGCTAAGGCAGCATAGCCTGCATCGGCAAAACGCTGCGTGATATCTTTGATATTCTCCGTCAGCCCAAAGACTTCATGGATGACGACAACCCCTGGGAATGATCCCTCTCCCTCTGGACAGGCATAGTAAGCGTGAAGGGTTTCGTTGCCAGAGGGGAAGGTGAGCGATCGCGGCAAAGACATCAGCAAAGCACGGTAGGGGATGGCATTGAGTCTAACAGGTTGCTATTAGAGGTTGTGGCATCAGTCACTGCCTGCGTCAGGCATCAAAACTCTCGCCATCTTTTTGTGCAACTGGCTATGTACTATTGTTAAAAGACGATCGCAGACTCTTCGTTGCAGTAGGTATCTAAAGCATGACCGCAGTGACTCCTAATCCCCAATCCGTGAGCGCTCCAGCATTTTGTGACGGCATCCAATATTTCAGCGATTCAGTTTCAGGGTTTGATGCCTACGGCAAGGCTCCAGTGATTAGCGAAGAGCAAACCGCGATCGCCGATCTCACCGATCCCGCTGCTGCCTATCAAACGCTGCTATATGCCGATGCGTTGCGCTACCTGATCCTGCAAATGACGGCAAGTAAGGCATCGGGGCATCCCGGCGGGTTTGCGAGTCAGGCAGAAGTCTACGCTGCCCTGGTTATGCTGGGCTACAAAAATATCCTGACCGAAGTGGGACACCATGCTCCCGGCTTCTACTGCGCCATGTTTCTGGATCGATCGCTCGAAGACATGGGCATTACCACCGTGCAGCAGTTGCGCGATCGCTTCCGGGAACAGCATGGCTTACTGGGTCATCTATCGGGCTTCATTCCCGGCATCCTGGCACCAGCGGGTCCACTGGGTCAGGGACAACACTTTGCGATGGCAGCGGCACTGTTGCATCGAGATAAGCTCTTTCCCTTCACCGTTGGCGATGGCGGGTTGGGTGAGCCCTATGTTGTAAGCGCGATCGCCCACTTCCACACCGCGTATCCCCACGCCACCAACTTCCTCCCCGTCCTGGTATGGAACGGCTACTCTCAAGAACATCACAGCATGGTATCGCTGAAAACCAATGCCGAGATGGAAGCCTACTGGCGCGGCAATGGCTTTGAGCAGGTCGTACTGATTGATGCGAAGGACTTTGACGATCAAAATCAGCCCGGTGCGTATGTAGACAACTCTGCCTTCTCCTTTGAACAGCGTCTCGCGTTCGGGCAAGCTGTCTTAGCAAAAACTAACGAAGCGGCGCGATCGGCGTTGGGTGGCAAACTCACGGTTCTCATCATCAAGCAGTTGAAAGGGTCTGGCGTTCATGCCCGTGGGTCAAAATCTCATAACCTCTACGCCCAGCACACGTTAGAAAATCCTGACATCATTGCTGCCCTTCATGCTCGCGCTTTAACGCCTGCTGCTTGGGATCTCGTGCGCACGAACTGCGAACGTGCTGGCGGCGGTCCTGCCAGCAAAACAGCCGTTACCGAATCGGTTCTGCCCTTACCAGAGTTAGGGACACTGCCATTAGAAGCATTTGCTGTGGGGGAAGATCCCAAAGTTTCCACGACCGCAATGGGCAAACTGGTGGCTGCTGTGGGGCAAGCCGATCCTGCCTTTGTCGTGACGAATGCAGACGGGAATGAAGCCTCTGGCATCGCCAATATCAACCAGGCACTTAAAATTATTCACCCAACCGAAGATCCGCTGTACTTCCAGAAACCGATCGGGCAAGTATACGAACCGCTCAGTGAAGATGCCTGTGCGGGTTTGGCGGCTGGGCTGGCGCTCATGGGGGCGCGATCGCTCTGGTGCTCCTACGAATCGTTTGCGATCAATGGCTTACCCATCTGGCAAACGGTCACGCAGGCGATGGCAGAACTCCGTCGCCCTACCCCTGCTACTGTCACCCTGTTTACGGCAGGCGCGTTAGAGCAAGGTCGTAACGGGTGGACGCATCAACGCCCTGAAATCGAGGCATACTTCGCGGCGATGATGCGAAACGGCAACGTCTTTCCGCTGTTTCCACCCGATGCCAACAGCATTCAGGTGTGCTACAACTGGGCGCTGACGCAGAAAAACAAGGGCGTTGTCATTACTGCCAGCAAATCGCCCTTACCTATTCGGACGACGTTTGCGCAGACCGAAGACGCGATCGCCAACGGTGCCATCACGCTCCATGAAACCAGCGGCAGCAAAACCGTTGTGTTTGCAGTCATTGGCGATATGACCCTGCTACCTGTGTTTGAAGCCGCCACGCGTTTAACAGCAGAAGGCGTTGGTGTACGCATTGTTTCTGTTATCAACCCTCGTCGCCTGTATCGCGCTACGGATGTTGCCTGGGAACTCTGCTCTGAACCCGATAGCGCGTTCCTGGGCGACACCGACTTTGAACAACTCTTTGGCGGTGATGCGCTGATTGGGGTGACAGGTGGTGCCAGTGGAATGTTGGAGCCAATCATGCTACGGAGTCGCGCCAACCGAGATACGTTTGCCTGGAAACGAGGGGAAACGACTGCCAGCGCTAGTGAACTGATGGCAGTCAACGGCATTACAGCAACCGCACTCGTCGAACGCGCTGTCTCGTTGATCCAGCCGTCTCATTGATCTTATTCAAGGCACTCTGCCCAAAACTGTGTATGGATAAGCTTTGCTCTCGCTGGAATATCCTCTTTTTCGGTCAGTTTTGGAGCAATGTTATCTAAGCGGCGCGATCGTCCGTGACAAGGTTCGCTTGCGTAGCATTGTGGTGCTTCAACCGCTTAAGCTATGGTAATGTGCATAGGGATTGCACCGTGCATAGCCACCCCTTAAAGTTTATCCCTTTCGAGGGATGAATGATAGCCACTTGTTAGCTCTATAAATGATAGGGATATCAATGAAGGGATATCCGTAACAGGGCATCACCCCGTTATCGATCGCGCAGAAACAGTCAATCACTACAAAATTATTGAGGAGATCCCTGCTATGTTGAAACGATTTGCGATTGCCGCTACGGTTGCACTTTCAATGGGTTGTGCTGCTGCTGCTTCGGCAGCCCCCCTAGCCGTCACTAACTCACCCGACAGCGAAACCATTGTGGGCGGTCGCTCGGTTGATCTTCCTACCCCACCAGTCACACCCATCTATTTCACGTTACCGATCGAACTGTCGATCGTGAAAGACCCCGCGATCACGACAAACACCCCGATCACTGACGGTACGCCGACTGACTATCCAGCTTGGGGCGAAAAAATCAGAGCGTGCTTGCTTCAGAAGCCAGTCTTTGTCAGAACAGTAGGAGAGGGGCAGGAGCCTTTTGTGGTGGGTGGCTCTGAAGGCACGATTAAGCTCAACGCAAACGACAAGCCTGTCTGTAGCGTCTAAGTTTCAACTAATCAGACAATTCTAAATATGAAGCAGGCGTAGCATCGTAGCAATTGGAGAAACTGTTCATCTCATTGCTTTTGCTACGCTTTTGCATAGGTGGCTCCAATTTGAGTGTCACTGATTCAGTGTCACTGAGTTGGTAGAAAGCTAAAGAGAAAGCTGGTACTCAGGAACCCGTACTTGGTCACAGGAGGCATCTCCCTCTAGCCGAAGCCGATTTGAGTGGCTAAAAGCCTGCATTCAGCTCGTCTGAGCGTTAAGCGTTAACCCCTCGCTGCTTGCGATCGAGCCACAGGTTCATCCGTATCGCGGTTTGCACGTTACTGATGATTTTGATTATTTATAGTTGCTTGCATAAACTCACGTACTACGTATGTTTTTGATGTGGAATCTTCATTTTTTGGTGAAGATCGCTTCTACGCGTTGAGTATTAACCGATCATCAAGCTATAACGCTTAGAGTTAGGGCATAAATTGGGTAAAACCGAGTGCAAAGTTCTCATCAAACGCTCTAAAGCTTGCGTGCAAGGCATTATTGTGAGGAATCTTGAGTGAGGAATCTTAAATGAATGTCTTACCCACTGAAATACCCGATGTTCTGCTCTTTGAGCCCCGCGTCTTTGAAGACGATCGTGGCTTCTTTTTTGAAAGCTTCAACGAACGTGTCTTTACCGATAAAACTGGGGTTCCCGGTCAGTTTGTGCAAGACAACCACTCCCGCTCCTGCCAGAACGTCCTGCGGGGGCTACACTACCAGATTCAGCAGCCTCAAGGTAAATTAGTGCGAGCTGTCGTGGGCACTATATTGGATGTGGCGGTTGATCTGCGTCAGCATTCACCCACCTTTGGGCAATGGGTAAGCCGCACCCTCAGTGCAAAAAACAAGCACATGCTGTGGATCCCGGCTGGATTTGGTCACGGCTTTGTGGTGGTTTCTGACGTTGCTGAAGTCCTGTACAAAGCGACAGATTACTATGCACCACAACATGAGCGATCGGTGCTTTGGAATGATCCTGCCTTAGCGATCGACTGGTCTTTAACAGCAGAGCCAATTTTATCCGCAAAAGATCAAGCAGGCAAGCCGCTTAAACTGGCTGAAGTCTATCCCTAACACACAACGCTCCCCGCAAAGGCTCATTTTATGAAAGCAATCATTCTTAGTGGCGGTAAGGGTACACGGCTACGACCATTGACGTATACAGGTGCTAAGCAACTGGTGCCCGTTGCGAACAAACCAATTCTTTGGTACGGCATTGAGGCCATTGTGGCAACCGGCATTACTGATATTGGCATTATTATCAGTCCTGAAACGGGCGAAGAGGTGAAGGCAAAAACGGGCGATGGCGATCGCTTCGGTGCCAGAATTACCTACATTTTGCAAGAGCACCCGGCTGGTCTGGCACATGCCGTCAAAATTGCTCGCCCTTTCCTGGGCGATTCTTCCTTTGTCATGTATCTGGGCGATAACCTGATCCAAAATGAACTGGGTGGGTTCCTCGATCACTTTAAGGAGCAGCAGATGGATGCGCTCATTATGTTGCGTCCTGTTGTCAACCCAAGTGCCTTTGGTGTTGCCCAAGTGGATGAGCAAGGAAGAGTTGTGCATTTAGTCGAAAAGCCTAAAGTACCTCCGTCAAACTTGGCGCTGGTCGGTATCTACTTTTTCGCGCAGACGATTCATGCCTCGATCGATCGCATCCAACCCTCTCCAAGAGGTGAGCTTGAAATTACAGATGCGATCCAAAATTTGATTGACCAGCAAAAGCATGTTGAGGCACGTCAAATTGAAGGCTGGTGGCTTGACACAGGCAAAAAAGATGATTTGCTCGAAGCCAATCAGATTATTCTCGATACTTGCCTGCAATCAGATCTCTGCGGCGAACTGGACGCTCAAACCCAAATCTCTGGGCGTGTCCAGATTGGTCATGGTTCTAAGCTCATCAACTGCACGGTACGGGGACCTGTGACAATTGGCAAAGATTGCCACCTGGAGAATTCTTTTATTGGTCCTTACAGTAGTATTGCGGATCAAGTAACGCTCATTGACGCAGACTTAGAACATAGCGTGATTCTTCAAGGTGCACGGATTGTCGGCATCCATCAGCGCATTGTTGACAGTGTGATTGGACAGCGCGCCCACCTGAAAACGGCACCGCAACGTCCAAAAGCACTTCGTTTTATGATTGGCGATGACTGCCAGATTGAGCTAGCCTAGCGTCACTGGCATCACCACCCAGCCTGCTTAGTGATGCCGAGCGCTCCTCAATTTGTTCTCAATGCTCTTCGCTCCAAGGCAGTGAGTAAAACACCCCTCATCACTCACTGACCAATAGAGCGTGTTAGCCTACCCCCTATGTTGTAAAACTGCTTTGCCAATGGGTGTATTACCAGCGTCGAGAAGCCTGATATGACTAGCAATAAACCCCGTGTGCTGCTTGTAGCAGAACATGCATCGGCAAAATTTGGCGGTGAGGCGGCACTACCGCTTCACTATTTTCGAGTGCTGCGTAAACGCCAGGTTGAGGTCTGGCTGGTTGTGCATGAGCGCACGCGTGACGAGTTGAAGCTGCTTTTAGGAAAGGACTTCGATCGCGTCTACTTTGTCTATGAGACCTTTCTGCATCGGTTCTTATGGAAAATAGGCTGTCTTTTGCCACAGCGGCTAGCCTACGTAACCGTTGGCTTTGTTTCGCGCCTTATCACTCAGTTGGCGCAGCGCCTGCTCGTCAGAAAAACGGTACAACTCCACCAAATTAATGTTATACATCAGCCAATTCCCGTCTCCCCGAAAGAGCCATCGCTAATTTTTGATGTCGGTGCACCTGTCATTATTGGACCCATGAATGGCGGCATGAACTATCCACCCCCTTTTCGGTACATGCAAAGCCGCTTTGTTCATCTGTCGTTTGAAGCTGGGCGTTTGGTGGCGAACTGGTTGAATTATTTGCTACCAGGCAAGCGTCGAGCGGCAGCCTTACTGGTGGCGAATGCACGCACTCGGGCGGCATTACCCAAGGGGGCGTGTGACTGTGTGCTTGAGCTACATGAGAATGGTATTGACCTGTCACTGTGGGAGCAGAAGCTTAAACGCCGCGATGTTGCTTCCACACGATCGAGCCTAGACGTAACGGTTCGACGCACTAAGTTTGTTTTTGTGGGTCGGCTCGTCCATTGGAAAGCAGTTGACCTTTTGCTGTTAGCGTTTGAGCGCGTTGCCCAAACGTTACCTGTGGAGCTAGAAATTATTGGCGACGGACCGGAATTTGCTCGCTTGAAAGATCAGGCGATCGCCCTGGGCTTATTGCACTCAGATACTCTGCAACCGGGCGATCAAGTAAGCCTGAAACAGTCGCAACCCAGCGGTTCGGTGACCTTTCCAGGGTGGTTATCTCAAAGTGAGTGCGCTCAGCGGTTACAACAGTCGGATGTGATGGTCTTGCCTAGCATGCTGGAGTGTGGGGGGGCAGTGGTTTTAGAGTCAATGGCGATGGGCATTCCAGTTATTGCAACGAATTGGGGTGGACCTTCAGATTATTTGAATGATTCCTGTGGCATTTTAGTTGAGCCACGATCGCAGGCATTGTTTGTTGATGATCTCACAGCAGCCATGATTCGGATGGCAACGTCTCCAGAGCTGCGTCAAGCAATGGGACAAATGGGCTATTACCATGCAGTGAGCCAGTTTGATTGGGATGTCAAAGCTGATTTCATTCTAGAAATTTATCGACGTGTCTTAGACGAGTCCCTGGCTTCACGATCGGTGATCATGCCGGATAGCGCTGTTAGCAGAGTGTGAAGTGTAGAAGTGTTATAAAGCAATGCTTCCGCCAATTTACGGGGCGTTGCTTCACTGCTTGAGATGATGACCAGTCCAGCTTGAATTAATGTGAATCCTTAAACCTTATGACACGTATAGAACAAGAACAATCGTCATCCAGAACCCCACGCACCATTTTAATCACGGGTGGGGCAGGCTTTATTGGCGCTAATTTTGTGCATCATTGGTGTGCGAAGTATCCGGGCGATCGCGTCATCGTGCTCGATGCCCTTACCTATGCAGGCAACCGTAAAACGCTGGCAGCGCAAGAAGAACAGGCAAATCTACGCTTTGTACAGGGTGATATCTGCGATCGTGCATTGGTTGATGCCTTGCTAGAAGAAGAAGCCGTCGATACGATCGCGCACTTTGCCGCCGAGTCCCATGTCGATCGCTCCATTTTGGGACCTGATGCCTTTGTGCGGACGAATATCAATGGCACCTTCACGTTAGTGGAAGCCTTTCGGCAATATTGGAAAGCACAGCAGGAGCCAACGCATTTCCGCTTCCATCATGTGTCTACCGATGAAGTCTACGGCAGCCTGGGTGCGGACGATCCAGCGTTTTCTGAAACGACTCCTTACGCACCGAATAGTCCCTATTCTGCGTCGAAGGCGGGTAGCGATCACCTGGTACGTGCCTACTACCACACCTATGGGCTACCGACGCTCATGACAAACTGCTCCAATAACTACGGTCCCTACCATTTTCCTGAAAAGCTCATCCCGCTCATGTGCATCAACATTTTGATGGGCAAACCGCTACCCGTGTATGGCGACGGGCAGAACATTCGTGATTGGCTCTATGTAGGCGACCATTGCAGCGCGCTGGATATGGTGATTCATCGTGGCGCACCGGGCGAGACGTACAACATTGGTGGCAACAACGAAGTCAAGAATTTAGATCTCGTTCACATGCTGTGCGCGCTGATGGATGAACTGGCACCGGACTTGCCTGTGCGTCCGTCCAGCAAACTGATTACGTTCGTGAAAGATCGGGCAGGACACGATCGCCGCTATGCCATCAACGCCACCAAGCTGAAGACTGAGTTGGGCTGGACTCCCGCACAAACGATCGAAACGGGCTTGCGACAAACAGTGGAGTGGTATCTGGCAAACCGCGACTGGTGGCAACCACTCCTCTCTGAAGAGTACCAGGCTTACTACTCAAAGGTGTATACCAGCGTTTAGAGCAGACTTACAGCGACTACTGATTGGGTAAGCCACAGTCTGATGAATGCGGGTGTGAGGTGTAGGGTGCGGGGTGTGGTGAATGCAAATGAAAACGGCTGTAGAACGGCAGTTGGTCGATCGCACAAACAATTAATCGCGCAGACAAGCATGTGCAATAGAAACCCTGTGCGATCGCTGATTGGCGTTTATTGTACGGGTCTCAAGGCACAGAGGGCGACATCAACAGACCTCACCCATTCATTCACTTGTTGCCAAGCAAAGTGGACGAATCTCGCCACGAAGGAGTATCGTTATGGTTGAAAGCAACCTGGAGTGAGAGAAATAGCACCACATGGGAGTCACTTACCAGCGGGTCGTGCTGAAGTTAAGCGGTGAAGCCCTGATGGGTGAGCTTTCCTACGGAATCGATGCCAACATTGTGCAAGACATTGCACAAGAAGTTGCCGACGTGATTGCCAGCGGCGTACAAGTGGCGATCGTCGTTGGCGGCGGCAATATCTTCCGGGGAGTTAAAGGCGCTGCTGCGGGCATGGATCGTGCGACTGCTGACTATATTGGCATGATCGCTACCGTCATGAACGCTATGACCCTTCAAGATGCGCTAGAGCAGATTGGGGTACCAACGCGCGTTCAAACGGCGATTTCCATGCAGGAAGTTGCAGAACCGTACATTCGGCGACGTGCGATCCGCCATCTTGAAAAAGGGCGCGTAGTCATTTTTGGCGCAGGCTCTGGCAATCCTTTTTTTACCACAGACACCACGGCAGCACTGCGGGCGGCTGAAATTGGTGCTGATGTCTTATTCAAAGCAACCAAAGTTGATGGTGTTTACGACTCCGATCCACGTACAAACCCTGAGGCACGCCGTTACAAATCCCTCACCTATGGGCATATTCTCACTCAAGATCTACGGGTGATGGACAGTACTGCGATATCCTTGTGTAAGGACAACAGTATCCCGATCATCGTGTTTGACCTTTCTGTGAAAGGAAATGTGCGTCGAGCCGTTGCGGGCGAACAAATTGGAACGCTTGTCGGAGGTTCTTGTGAAGTTAGCTGACGTTGAAGAACACATGCAAAAGGCAGTTGAAGCCACTCAGCGATCGTTCAATACGATTCGGACTGGGCGCGCCAACGCCTCAATTCTCGATCGCGTCCAGGTTGAATACTACGGTGCGCCTACGCCACTGAAATCGCTGGCGAATATTAATACACCGGACGCTTCCACGATAACCGTACAGCCGTTTGACCGGAGTAGTCTGAGCTTAATTGAGAAGGCAATTTCTTTGTCAGATATTGGGTTAACGCCAAACAACGATGGCTCGACGATTCGTCTCAATATCCCACCCCTTACGAGCGATCGACGGAAAGAACTCGTCAAAATAGCGGCAAAGTATGCGGAAGAGGGGAAAGTCTCTGTTCGCAATATCCGGCGCGATGCGGTTGATTCTGTGCGAAAGCAAGAAAAGAGTAGCGAATTGCCTGAGGATGAAGCCCGCGATTTGCAGGACAAAATTCAGAAGCTGACGGACAAATACATTGCGAAAGTAGACGAAGTTTTAGCTGAAAAAGAAAAAGACATCCTGAAGGTTTAACTAACGCTTGCCTTGACCACCTCTTCAGAGACTAATGGCTGCCAACTGCCCACCAAAGACGATTCCCTGCGCTGGACGCACAATGTAGGCAACATGCATGGGGTAGCCTTCTGCATAAATGGCATCAATGCGCTTGAGGGCTACTTCACGATTTTTGTAAGAGCGTAGGGCGCGCTCTTGCCCGTTTGGATACCGAATACAAAGTTCCCAAAGCATAAATTTAACCTCACCAAATTGGTCGCAATGGGTACAGGCAAATGCCTCGCTCACTGTAAAGCTTAATTTGAGTAAAGCTTAGTTTGAGTAAAGCTTAATTTGCGCGATCGCATCCTCTTGTTCAGCCTTGCCCAGTACTGGAGTGCCAAGCCGATCACTGGTTGTTAGCAGTACTGAGTGAGGCAGCACGCTTCATGAAAGATTTATGCTTACATCCTAAGATTCTTATCGGAACTTTGCACTCCGTATAACTGGTGAATCGCATAATTGAGGCGAGTACTTAGATGGACATCCCCTGGCTCTGCTTCCAACGTATCTTCCCTGAAGCTTTGAGTGAACAATAGTCCATGCTGCCCTGAACTACGTCAATCGACTGAGGCTTAACACACGCGACTCCTGAGGATAGGATCGACTTCAGTAAAATTTCTGGCACATTTTCTAACCGCGTAGATTACAACCATACGGGGATTGTGAATCTAGTAGAGCAACCAGGAAATGATGAAACGTAGTGCGGGCATCTTGCCCACGTCGTGAGCGAGACGCTCTACGGTATTTCAAACCGTTTTTTGGTCTACTAGGAGCGTCCAACCCGCAGTCATGGGCAGTAGTAAGCGTGCTGATCTGATGCATTACCCGTTGAAAGAGGTTTCTGAACAAAGCTGCCAAGCTGCTGGCATTAAAGAACTTGAAGTGTTGAAGGAGAGTCGGTCTCATGTTTGATTGCATAGTTGTGGGAGCGGGTCCCGCCGGAGCAAGTGCGGCGTATCATTTGGCAAAGCGGGGGCGATCGGTGCTGTTGCTCGAAAAACAGTCCTTACCGCGCTATAAGCCCTGTAGTGGTGGGGTTTCTCCCGCGATCGCACAATGGTTTGACTTCGATTTTGCACCCGCGATTGATCGCAAGCTTGAAAACATCCGCTACACCTGGAAACTCGGTGATCCCGTTGATGCTAAGCTGCAAACCTCTGAGCCGATGTGGATGGTACGCCGCGATGTCTTTGATCACTTTCTGGTGCAGCAAGCGCAAAAGCAGGGCGCTGAGCTGAGAGACAGCACGGAGGCAACGGGCATTGAGTTCAAGACTGACCACTGGCAGGTAAACACTTCTGATGGAGCCATCACAGGACGCTACCTCATTGCAGCAGATGGGGCTAAGGGACCGACCTCCAAATGGTTGGGGTTCAAAGAACCGAAGCGGCGATCGGGGGCGGTGCTAGAAGTGCCAGCAGCCGATGTTGACGCGACGAAAGCCTACTTTGAGTTTGGCATGGTCAAAAACGGCTACATCTGGCGGTTTCCCAAAGCTGAGGGTTACTCACTCGGCATTGCAACGTTTCGCGGCAACGACCCTACAAACTTAACCAAATTGCTGACCGAGTATGCCCAAACGTCCGGTCTGAACGTGAAAGCAGGTCAACTCACGGCTCACACACTCTGCCTGTGGGATGGGAACCAAACCCTGCACACCCAGAATGCTCTGTTGGCTGGAGAAGCTGCCTGTGTAGTTGACCCCTTCACGGCGGAAGGGATTCGTCCGGCTATCTTCACAGGAGTCAAGGCGGCAGGCGCGATCGACGAAGCACTGGCAGGCAACGTCAACGCTCTGCAAAGCTACACAGACCTCATCAATAATGAGTGGGGGGCTGATATGGCTTGGGCACAACGACTGGCAGGGGTGTTTTACCGCATTCCTAACATTGGCTATAAGGTGGGAATCAAGCGACCTGCTGCTACTGAGCGCATCGGGCAGATTTTGTGCGGGGAGTTGCGCTATGCCGATGTGGCAAACCGTGCGCTGAAGCGGCTTAGCAGCAGTTTGATTCCAGGGATGGGGTAGCGGGAGTAGGGAGTAGGGAGTGGTTTAGAGGTAGAAATCAGGAGTCAGCCATCAGCTTTTTAGCCTTTAGCTTTCCTCATCCTTCTGCCCCCTTGCCTTCTGCTAACAACTAACAACCAACAACCAACAACTCCTCACACCTCGACAGGCACTTCAACCGCGATCGGTTCGGAGGCTGTCTGAACGCGTGGCTCGTCAGGGAAAATGATGCGCGATCGCTGGGTGCCAATCAGCGAAATCTGGGTTGTGAGCAAAAAACTGGTAAAACTGGCGATCAGAATGACAGGTACCATTGCCGTATCAGACAAAACGCTCAGAATCACCGTGCTGCTGATGGGCGTTTTGGTAATGGCAACATTCACTGCTGCCATCATGCACACCATTGCGATCGTGGGCGAGAGGTCAGGAACGCTGAGGGCGATCGCATCGCCAAACGTGGCACCTAGATAAAACAAGGGAAAGATAAAGCCACCCCGAAACCCAGAATGCAGCGTGAAGCCGATCGCCAGCATCTTGGTAAACCCGATGACGAGCAACATCGTTAGCCCTAACGTTGCGCCTGTTTCGACGATCGTCTGAATTTCTTTCTCACCAAAAAACAGCGTTTGGGGGACTGCCAGTGCCAGCAGACCAATCACCAAACCACCGAGCGTTGCCAGCAAAATGGTGTGGTGTTCTAGCCGCTTCAACAGGAAACCGATCAGCCGAAAGATCCCCACAAAGGTAACGGCTACTGCTGCACCAGCTATACCGAGCAGCAAGCCTTGGAGCAAGTTGATCAGCGCCAGCTCTGGAACGGCTGCAAAGTGGTACATGCCGCCGATCGTCAGCCCTGTATTAAACCGAAACACAAAGAAGCTGAGAATGGCGGACAGCACGGCGGGAATCAACGCTTCGTAGTATTCCAACCCGCGTCGATGGGGCAGTTCCAGTGCAAACAGTGCGCCTCCTAAAGGTGCGCCAAAAAAGGCACCCAGCGCGGCACTCATGCCGCAAAACGTTAACACGCGCGTATTCACCAGCGTGAGACGCAGCTTGCCGCCCAACCAACCGCCAAAACTGCCTAAGATCTGTACCAGCGGTGCTTCGGGTCCGGCACTGCCTCCCGCCGTGATGGAAAACAACGACGCGACAATCATCGCGGGCGTTTGCTTCACCTCAATGCGACCCGGATCATGCACTTTGTCTACGACCATCGCTACTTCACCGGGTAGCCCCATAAAGCGCAGGGTCAGCCCTACACAAAAGCCCCCGATCGTCGTCGCAATCCACACATAATGCCACGCTGGAAAAGCGACGGAAAAGAAAGGGGCGATCGCTTCTGGTACAGTGTGCCAGGTTAAATGCAGGCAAGCTTCCAGGACATAGTAATAAGCAGTTGCAACCAGACCACCCGCAACGCCAATCAGTGCCGCGCAGACGATTAACTGTTGATAGCCTAATTCATTAACACCATCGCGGCTCTGCACTTCAGCGCTTTCTGTCGTCGCTTCGTTACTTAAAGACTTGAGTACCATAGCGTTTTAGGGGATACAGGACGAGGGACGTGAATGCCACCGTAGACTCCGGACTTGGCATCATTCTCGTTTTTGATCTGGGGCTTGGATCGCTGCCTAGCACCGTCCCGTGGGGACTCTCTTCAATCCCGCTCAGACAGAAAGCGGTGGTAGCAGTGAACTCAACATATCCGCAGCCATTGTCTCTGATGTCACGCTTTCAGCGGCGATCGGGACTAATTGCACCGCACAGGCTTTAAGCTCTGGTTGAAAGGAGTCTGGGCAGGCTTCAGGATGGGTCAGGGCATTTGCTTCGGCGGTGTTTGCCCAGAGTGCGCCCCAGTGCATGGGTACAAAGACGGTTTTAGGCGCAATGGCAGTCGTAACTTTCGCTGGGAAACGAGCCATCCCTCGGCGCGATCGCACCTCTAGCCACGCACCGTTCTGAATCCCGATCGCGACAGCATCGCGAGGGTGAATCTCAATAAACGGACCATCATACATTTGACGAATTTTATCGACTCGTCCCGTGCGCGTTTGCGTATGCCAGTGCCCGTAAAGCCTGCCCGTTGTCAGCACAAACGGGTACTGGTCATCGGGTGGTTCTGCTAATCCGTGTGAGTGGTAGGCAGAAAAGTGAGCGCGACCATCCGGCGTATGAAACTGGCGATCGCCATACAATCGCTTGGCGGCAAACCGAGAAACTGCTGGCTTATGGGGGTTACGGATAAACGAGGGAAACCGCAGTCGTCCTTTTTCGTCTCGTGTGCCTTCTTCCTCTCCTTTGGGACACGGCCATTGCAGTGGACCTTCATGGCGGAGTCGATCGTGGGTGATACCTGTCATATCGCAGGGGCGACCCTGGGTCAACTGCACAAATTCAGCATGGACATCTGCCGCACCGTTAAAGGTGAACGGCTTACCAAAGCCCAATCGCCGTGCCACTTCAGCAAAAATGACCCAATCGGCACGCGCTTCACCGGGCGGTGTGCGGAACTGTGGGCACAAGGTGACACGCCGTTCAGAGTTGGTCATGGTGCCTGGTGCCTCACTCCATTGAGCGGCGGGCAGCAGCACATGAGCGTAAGGAGTCGTTTCTGTGGGGGAGTAGGCTTCTTGATAAACGGTGAAGGGCGATCGCAGCAGCGCGTGTTTCGTCCGTTCCAGGTCGGGCATACTCACCACGGGATTGGTTGCTGCGATCCAGAGAAACCCAATGGCTCCGTCTTCCAGACCTGTGATCATTTCCCAGGCAGTTCGTCCTCGCTCTGGAGAAATCTGTCCTGGCTCCAGCCCCCAAAACTGTTCGACTTCAGCGCGATCGTGAGGGTTGAAGACCGATCGATACCCTGGCAGTAAATTACATAACCCCCCGGCTTCGCGTCCGCCCATTGCATTTGGTTGCCCGGTGAGTGAAAACGGACCTGTTCCTGGTTTACCGATTTGTCCCGTCATGAGGTGCAGGTTGATGATCGATCGCACCTTCGCCGTCCCTTCACTGGATTGGTTGATGCCCATCGACCACATCGATAGCACGCGCTTCGATTCCCCCCAATACCGTGCGGCGGTTTCCAAATCTTCTACCGAAATGCCGCAGCGTTTAGCGACGATCTCTGGCTTGTAGTCCTCAATGACTTCTGCAAACGCCGTGAAGTGGTTGGTGTGTTTGGCAACAAAGACAGAATCCAGATAGCCCCGATAGAGCAGTAAATAGGCAAGTCCGTTTAGCAAGTCGATGTCAGTTCCAGGCTGGATCGCCAGATGCAAATCCGCTGCGTCTGCGGTTTGGGTTTTGCGCGGATCGACTACAATCAGCTTGACTTGTTTGTTTTGCTTGTGGTGTTTCCGCAGGCGATTAAAAATAATGGGATGGCACTCAGCCGCATTGGTGCCAATCAAAAAGGCACAGTCTGTCAAATCCAGATCGTCATAGCAGCAGGGAGGTCCATCGGCACCAAAGCTTTGCACGTAGCCCGCGACCGCCGAAGACATGCAGAGGCGCGAGTTGGCATCAAAATTGTTCGTGCCGAGAAAGCCTTTCATGAGCTTCTGCGCCACATAATAATCTTCGGTGTTGAATTGCCCAGAGCCGTACATACAGAGAGCATCGGCTCCTTGCGTTGCACGGACGGTTTGGATGCGATCGACCACGCGCCCCAACGCTTCATCCCACGTAGCACGGCGAAAGGGTTCATGCAGCGAATCGCGCACCATTGGATGCAGCAAGCGATCTTTGTGCAATGACTCGGTAATCGTGGCACCTTTGACACAAACCATCCCCTGGCTAGACGGGTGAGATCGATCGCCCCGCGCCTGCCAGATAGGAGTGCCCTGCTTGTCGCGGTTTACGGTCTTACCGGGTACTGCTGGCGGCAACACTTCGAGACCACAGCCAACGCCACAGTAGGGACAGAGGGATCGAGTGGGGTCAGTCATCGGCACTATCCATCCATTGCATCAGAGAGATTCAAAAGCGGACGCGTGTGGTCTCTAACCTGCAAGCGGAGACAGGGAATATGGTCTAACAGGGGGATCGTGCTGCTGTGAGTACGCACTTCTAAGAGCGCATCGGGAAGTGCTTCAAATAACAACCGCTGACGAGGAAACACAACCCGTTCAAACAACCAGTTCGGGACGTTGATGATGCGGGCAATTTGTACCTGATTGGTAACGTTCTCGTAATAGCAGAGAATACGATCGGACCAGTTTTCGGGCAGTGTGGAAGAGGTCTGAGCCATGACTAAGAGCTGTTTATTTGGTTTACTATTTGTTTTACAGGGGGCTAACTGCGAACAGGCAACACAAATCAAACAGGCGAGCACTCACGTTCAAGCTCGATCGCCGCTACCCAACGTCATCATGGGCAAAGCGGTGATACAGGAAGTCGAGTGCATAGTTGCGTAACTCGTAGTATTTTGGATCTTCCATCACGAGGGTACGATTGCGTGGGCGTGGAAAGGGAATCGTCAAAACCTCACCGATCTTGGCCGCTGGTCCATTGGTCATCATGACCAGGCGATCGCTCAGCAACAGTGCCTCGTCGATGTCGTGGGTGATCATCAACACGGTCACGCGGTACTCCGTCCAGATTTTGAGCAGTTCTTCTTGCAGTTCTTCCCGCGTAATCGGGTCGAGTGCGCCAAAGGGTTCATCCAGTATCAGTACCTGAGGACGCAGTGCCAGCGCACGAGCAATGCACACTCGTTGCTTCATCCCACCAGAGAGTTGTCCTGGCTTTTTGTGTGCTGCTTCGGTCAACCCAACCAGCGCGAGATGGTCGTTCGCAATCTTCTCTTTCTCGGCTTTGGGCTTGTCGGGCCACACCGAATGAATGCCCAGGTAGATATTCTCAAACGCCGTCAGCCAGGGCAGAAGGGAATAGTTTTGAAACACCACCATGCGATCGGGACCGGGCTTGGTGATGCGCTTGTTTTGTAGCCGTACTTCACCTATTGTCGGCACCCGAAAGCCCGACACCATATCCAGCAGAGTTGATTTGCCGCAACCCGAATGACCGATGAGACAAACAAACTCACCTTCATTCACCGTTAGATTGATCCCATCCAGGACAACATAATCGTCACCAGACGTGGGATAGGCTTTGGTCAGGTTTTCAATCACCAAAAACGGCTCGGACGTAATGGGTGACTTGGGTTCTAAGAGTGTGCTGTTGACTGTTTGCATAGGGGGGAGGAGTTTTGAGTTGAACCAGTTGTTGGTTGTTAGTTGTTGGTTGTTAGTTGGTGGTTGTTAGTTGTTGGTTGTTGGTTGTTAGTTGTTAGTGCATGAGCTTTTCCTGACTCCTTCTAAAAACTAAAAACCAAAACTTTGTACATGAGCTTTCCTGACTCCTTCTAAAAACTAAAAACTAAAAACTTCCTTATCTTCAGCCTTCCTTCTTTCCTGCTCCAACGCCTAAACGGTGGCTGTTGCCAGAGCATCGATCGCGACTTCTTCGATGCGAAGGTCGCGTTTGATTGTCAAACTGTTGAGATAGCCAATGGGGTCATCTGGGTTAAAGACCGTGCCATCACTGAAATGAACGGGACCGCGATTCGGCTCCATATCTGACAAACCGAGGTCGCGCGCCGCTTCACCAAACACATCGACTCGACGCACGCGATCAAGCACGTCAACCCAATTTTTGGGAAAGGGGGTGAGACCCCAACGGGCAAACTGGGTCATAATCCATAACCCTTCGACGCGATAGGGACAGTTGGTTTGATCGACATAAAACTGGTTGAAGCGGGGCAGATTTTCTGGCTCGGCATCCAGGCTGCGGACATAGGGATCAACCAAACCCGGGCGAAGAAATTCAGGTTTTGCGCCGACGTATTCAGGGCGGCTCAGCAACTCGGCAAGTTCTTCGCGGTTGCGGCGATCGTCGCAGTATTCGCAGGCTTCCAGCAGCGCTTTCACCAGCGCCAGGTGCGTGTTGGGGTATTGGTTTGCCCAGTCTTCTCGCACCCCTAAGACCTTTTCTAAATGCCCTGCCCAGATATCAAAGTCAGTAGCGATGACAAAGCCTAGCCCTTCCTGTACCGCATGGGTGTTCCAGGGTTCGCCAACGCAGTAGCCGTCGATGCTGCCTGCTTTCAGAGTTGCCACCATTTGCGCGGGTGGAATCACCGTCAGGCTCACGTCGGTGTCAGGGTCAATGCCACCAGAAGCTAGCCAGTGACGCAGCAGCAGGTTGTGCATGGAGGATGGATGCACGACTGCCAGGGTGTGGATTTTGTCTGGTGTTTGAGCGATCGCCTCCTTAAAATCTGCCAATGTTCGCACGCCAGCATCATACAGTCGCTTGCTGAACGTAATCGCGTTGCCGTTCCGACTAAGCACCAGCCCCGTCACCGTTGGCAGCGGGGTTTTGCCGCCCATCCCTAATGTCATCGCTAGCGGCATCCCGGCTGTCATTTGCGCGGCATCCAGGCGCTTGGAGGCGACACCTTCTGCAATGGCTTTCCAACTGGGTTCTCGCGAGAGGGTTACTTCTTCCAGCCCATGTTTTTGGAAGAACCCTTTTTCTTTGGCGATCACCAATGGCGCACAGTCAGTTAGCGGCACAAAGCCCAGCTCCAGGTTGACTTTTTCTAAACCATTGCGAGCGATCGCGGCAGTTTGCACGACCTTACGCTGTTTAGCTTTCTTCTGCTGATTGAGGAAATAGACAACCTCTGCTCGCAGCGCATAGTAATTTGGATGGTTGACCACCTTGAGGCGATCGCGGGAACGGGTAAACGGGACATCCAGCACCTGCCCAACGTAAGACTCAGGACCATTGGTCAGCATGACAATGCGATCGGACAGCAGCAGCGCTTCATCCACGTCGTGCGTCACCATGATGCAGGTCAACTGATGTTCATCGGCAATTTGCATTAGCTGATCTTGCAAACTGCTGCGGGTCAGGGCATCCAGCGCACCGAAGGGTTCATCCAGCAAGAGAAGTTTGGGACGAATGGAGAGAGCACGGGCGATCGCGACTCGTTGTTTCATCCCTCCAGACAGTTGACCTGGCTTTTTGTCGGCAGCTTGGCGCAGTTTTACCAGATCAATGTGGCGCTCGATGATGTCATGGCGCTCAGCCGCAGGCAGGTCTTTCAGCACGCGATTGACTGCCAGAGCGATGTTCTCGCGCACGGTCAGCCAGGGCAGAAGGGAATAGTTTTGAAACACCACCATGCGATCGGGACCGGGCTTTGTCACCTGCCGCCCTTCCAGCACTACGCCGCCCTGGGTCGGGCTGTTTAGACCTGCAATGATGTTCAGCAGCGTGGATTTGCCGCAACCAGAGTGACCTAGCAGCGTAATAAACTCGCCCTTTGTGATATCGAGGGTAATGTTTTTGAGCGCGATGTACTTAAGACCATTCGGTAACGGAAAAACCTGATCAACGTGATCAACTTCAACAAAGGAAGACATGGCAACTATGAAGAGGTGAGGGGTGACAAGAACAACGCAGCAATAAAGCAAGGCTCAAGCATGAAGACCGAATGACCCTCATTTTTGAACATCAACCGCATCTATTTCTGCTCTCCAGAAACAACCAACGAGGAGATGAAGGTGATCAACTTATCCAACAGCAAGCCCACAATGCCGACATAGATAACGGCTAAAATCACTTCACTGAGGTTGCCGCTGTTGTAGGAATCCCAAATAAAGAAGCCAATGCCAACACCGCCTGTGAGCATTTCTGCTGCGACGATCGCCAGCCAGGATAGCCCTACCGCAATTTTCAAGCCTGTGAAAATATAGGGTACGGTCGCAGGCAGCAGAATCTTCGTGAAATATTCCACCTTAGACAACTGCAACACCTTGGCAACATTTGTGTAGTCCTGCGGAATCTGCTGTACGCCCACCGCCGTGTTGATGATGATGGGCCAGATTGCCGTAATAAAAATCACAAAAATGGCCGATGGATTTGCTTGCTGAAACGCCGCCAGGGAAATGGGTAGCCACGCCAGCGGTGGAATGGTTCGCAACACCTGAAAGATAGGATCTACGGCGCGGTACAGCAGCGCCACAGCACCGATTAAAATACCCACGCTAATGCCCACTGCTGCTGCCAGGGTGTAGCCGATCGCCACCCGATTCAAACTAGCCCACAACTGCCAGAACAGCCCGACATCCGAGCCACCGCTATCAAAAAAGGGATCAATAATCAGCGGATCCCAGGTGTCCTCTAGGACTTTCAATGGGCTGGGCAGACTTGCGCCGTCGCCTGATGTCAAGAGTTGCCAAATCAGCACAAACACGCTGAGCGCAATTAATGATGGGAATAGCCCCTTTGCTTGCTTACCAATGAGGGTAGCAATGCGTTGTGGATAGGCGCTTCTGGCGCTACCAAAGTCTACTCTTGTTGCCATGTTGCAGGTTCACTCCAGATGAGGTTGCAAGTTTCGTGACGCAGAAAAGTGGAAGATTCGCTGTCTAGGAAAAGCTCTGTGGTTGAACGAGACAAAAGGCAAAGATGCGTCTAGAAGAGGGGTTCAGCCATTTGTCAACTGACAAACTGACTGAACCCCTGAAGCTTACGCCTTTTTGATTTTGAGGCTCTTCAAATACGCGCTGGGGTCTTCTGGATCGAACTTGACCCCATCAAAAAAGGTCTCCACCCCACGCGAGGTGCTCTTAGGAATGGCGGCAGTTTGCCCGATCGCCTTCGCCGCTTCCTTCCATAAATCTTCGCGGTTGACCGCATCCACCAGTTTTTTGGTATCGGTATCTCCAGGCAAGTAGCCCCAGCGAATATCTTCAGTTAAGAACCAGAGATCGTGGCTCTTATAGGGGTACGAGGCATTCTCAGCCCAGAATTTCATCAGGTGAGGGCTATTCTCGACGACCTTGCCGTTGCCATAGTCAAACTTACCCTGCGCCCGTTCCACAATGTCTTTCGTAGGCACCTTAAACCACTCTCGTTTGGAGATGATTTTGCACATCTCTTCTTTGTTTTCGGGCTTATCGCACCAAATCTGCGCTTCCTGCACCGCCATTAAGAGTGCTTTGGCAGCCTTGGGGTTTTTGTCTACCCAATCAGCTCGCATACTAAAGGCTTTTTCGGGGTGATTATTCCACAACTCTCCGGTGGTAAGCGCAGTCAATCCTAATCCCTGGTTCACCAATTGGGCATTCCACGGCTCTCCCACACAAAAGGCTTCCATATTGCCAACTTTCATATTGGCAACCATTTGAGGCGGTGGCACCGGAATCGTTGAAATATCTTTATCGGGGTTGATGCCACCCGCTGCCAGCCAGTAGCGCATCCATAAGTCGTGCGTACCGCCAGGGAACGTCACGGCTGCTTTGATTTCCTTACCCGTTGACTTCGCTTTTGAGAACGCGTCCTTTAAAGGAGCGCTATCTAACCCCAGCTTGATATCTTTATAAGTATTGGCGACCGAAATACACTGACCGTCAACATTAAGACGCGCCAGGATATACATCGGCACCTTATCGCCTTTCGTGATCTTGCCGGTTGAAATCAGGTAAGGCATCGGGGACAGGATGTGTGCACCATCAATGCCACCGCCAGCCGAACCCAGCACCAGATTATCGCGGGTGACGGGCCAGGATGCCTGCTTGACAACTTCAACATCTTTCATGCCGTACTTCTCGAAGTACCCCTTTTCTTTGGCAATGATGAGTGGGGCAGAGTCAGTCAGCGCGATAAAGCCCAATTTTGCTGTGGTGACTTCAGGCGCATCGGCTGCACTAACATTGACGGCTGGAACCGCACTCGATGTGCTTTCGGTTTTGGCTGATTTAGACGATCGACAACCATTGACAAACAGGGCAGTCGCAGCCGTTGCGCCTGTTGTGAGAATGAACTTCCTTCTTGAGAACCGGGTCATCATCAATGCTCCTAAATAATCTGTCCTAAATACACTCTGGGGTCCCATCTGAACCCCATGCTTGCTGCGGCGATCGGCGCTTTGACGCTAAACAATCGTTGCCACAGCACGATCGCGCTGTGCGATCGCATTCATCAACACCATTCATCAACACCATTCATCACCACCAAAATTAGCTGCCAACGACTACTTGCTGACGGGGTTTGGCACTAAAGTGCTGCATCAACAAATCTCGCAGTACGGGTTTGAGATCGCTACAGGGAATGCCTTTGGTGACGCAAGTGCCGAGTACAGCATCCTTGCCAACTTTGCCGCCCATGTAAATATCGACTCCCTCAACGGTTTTTCCATCCTTCCGAACCTTGGTACCCATCAAACCGATGTCAGCAACCTGCGGTTGTCCACAGGAGTTGGGGCAACCCGTCCAATGAATGCGGACGTGCTTGGGCGTGTCTAACTCAGCTTCCAGTTCACTGATTAATGCCAAAGCCCGATTCTTGGTTTCAATCAAGGCAAAGTTGCAGAACTGACTGCCTGTGCAGGAAACGAGCGATCGCAACAACGGGGCTGGCTTGACAGAGAATTTTGCGAGCAGTGGCTCTTGCAGAAGCGACTCCAGGCGCGAGTTGGGCACGTTGGGGAGAATGACATTCTGTTCCACCGTGAGCCGAATTTCGCTGCTGCCATAGACTTCAGCCAGTCGCGCGAGATCAAACATATCGGCGGCAAAGAGACGACCGATCGGCACATGTAGCCCGACATAGTTCAGCCCTGGCTGCTTCTGACCATACACGCCGATGTGGTCGCGCTTTTCCCAGAGAATCTCATCTTTTTCAGCCTCGCTGGAGAGCGTTTGTCCCATCTGGGTTTCGACTGCGCTACGCAGTTTTTCCACACCCCATTCGTCAATCAGCCACATCAGGCGTGCCTTCTGGCGATTGGCGCGCAAGCCGTGGTCACGATAGATGATCAGGATGGCTTCACAAAGCGCCACGACCTGATCGGGTGCTACCCACACATTCAAAGGAATCGCGGCTTCACAGCGTTTACCTGAAAAGAAGCCACCCACTAGAACGTTAAAACCTAAATTGCCATCTTTATAGGCAGGCACAAAGGCAATGTCGTTAATCTCGGCGTGAACCGAGTTGTCGCGGCAACCTGCGATCGCAATATTAAACTTGCGCGGCAGGTTGGAGAAGGTAGGATTGCCCTGTCCTTTGTTTGTAATCAGGTCTTGCACCTGGCGAATCAACTCGCGGGTATCCATCAACTCATCCGCATCAATGCCAGCAACGGGAGAACCTGTAATATTGCGTACATTGTCCATCCCAGACTGAATGCTGGTCAAATCAGCCGCTTCAAGACGGCGAAAAATATCGGGCACATCCTCAATCCGAATGCCGCGTAGCTGAAGATTTTGGCGTGTGGTAATGTCGGCGTTGCCATCATCCCCATAGCGCTGTACGACTTCTGCCAGCACCCGCATTTGAGTACTGGTGATGATGCCACAGGGTAGCCGCAGCCGCATCATAAACTTGCCAGGAGTCACCGGACGAAAAAAGACACCCATCCATTTCAAGCGATGGTCGCGATCGGTTTCATCCATCGCTTCCCACCCAATTTGAGCAAAATGCTCTAGCTCAGCTTTGACTGCCAAGCCATCTTTTTCAGCTTTGAGTTTTTCAAATTTATTCAGACTCGTTGCTGGCACTGTGCTGGTCATAAGACTTGCCCCTTGGGTCTGCACTTCAAGCTATGCTTGTGACTATGAAATCAGCTAGAGACGCGAAAGACTGTTCAGCGTCAACCAAATCTGCTCTACGTTCTGCCTAGGGGCAACGGGTGCCCACTGCATTGCGTCGTTGAAGTTAACGTAAGCTGGCTGTTCACAAAAATTCGTATCTTTAGTCACAAAATATTTCTGTTTATGAATTTTTCGCATTGACGCAATGCGGTTTTAGTATTCAGCGTTAGATCCAGTTGGAAAGTCCCTACGTTCGACATGACCAATCAAACACCCTTAGATCGACTAGACCGTATAGAAGAAATGCTGGCGGTGCTGATTACTCACACAGATGCCACCGATCGCCGAATTAATCAGCTTACAGAGAACCAGTTGCTTCTTCAGCAAGACATTTCCTTGCTTGTCCACCGAGTCGATCGATTGGGCGATCGGGTTGACCAGGTTGCAACCACCATTGAAGCAATCGGGCAGCAGGCAGAGCAGGATAGAAGCCAAGCCGCGATCGATCGTGCCGAATTTCGCTCGACAGTGCAGCAAATCTTAGAAGCGTTACAGGCGAGCTTTGGAGGTAATGGGCACAGTGGCAGTTAGACCGACACGCCACTGTGCAGCATCTTTGAAGCATTCATCATCTTTCTGTGAAATGACGATTCATTTCCGCATCGATAGGGGATTTCAGCAAGAAATTCTGGCGATCTGTAGGGACGTTACATGTAACGTCCCTACAACGAACAAAACGTTGCGTTTACAGGGCGATCGCGGCTTGACAGCAGTACCTCCATTCAACGTGTTTACTTCAAGACTGACAGCAGGTTGATGCGATGACACTGAGCGATCGTCTCCACCAAATTCTCACTGCATCCCCTGTTGGCGACGTACTGCCAGCAATGGCTCAGCTCAACTTACCTGACTGGTGGTTAGCAGGAGGGGCTGTGCGTAATACGGTATGGCGATCACTCTTTGCTGACTGTCGGTTAACGATCAACGATTTTGATCTGGCGTTTTTTGATGAAAGCGGTCGTCGTGATCAAGAACTAACCGCTAAAGCAGCTCTCACCGCTCAATTCCCTGACTATGTGTTTGATGTCAAAAACCAGGCTAGCTTTGCCCGCTGGCGTTCTGGTCGTAGACCCTACAGCAGCACAGAGGATGGCATTGCTGATTGGCTTCACACGGCGACGGCTGTTGGCGTGCGCTGTAACGCCCAAGGTCAATGGAGCTATTTCATGCCCTATGGCTTAGACGATCTCTTCAACGGCATCATCCGACCGACCCCAGCCCATAGGCAAAACCCTGATGCAGAGCATAAAGCGGCATCGTTTCTAGAAAAATGTGCTTGCTTGCGGATCGCTCAGTCTGATGAATGAAGCAGCAATTGTTTGAGCGATTAGCTTTTGCCGATCAGCACCGCATTCGCCAGCCCATAAGTGCAATAGCCTTTGGCAAAGTGTTGGTTATGATGCTGCAACCAACTAAGTGGCTGAAGCATTACATCAAACTTTGTTGCGAAATGTAAATAGCTGCTCCTGTCATTTATATTTCTTAAAACCTGGTCGCTATACGCAAAGGAGCTTTGACAGTAAGGCATTTGGAGGAACGTGTCGATCGTTTCCTGCTTTAATACTGGCTCGATTAAGAAAAATTTGTATCCGTATGAACCAAAATTGGGCAACTTAAAAGGAGTAGACAGTGCCTCTCCTGTAATCAAGCGTTATGATAGGGGCTGAATTGATAAACGTTTGTAACAAATTATCAATGATTGTTTCCACCACTGGTTTAACCAGAATAAAAGCGTCGTTCACCGAGAAGCTTTTCTTCGGAAACGAACCCAGTGCCGAACTGATCGCCATTTTGCTGGTGTATTTCGTACAGGGCATTCTGGGGTTAGCGCGCTTGGCGGTCAGCTTCTTTTTGAAAGATGATCTGGGGCTGAGTCCGGCTGAGGTATCGGCGCTGGTTGGAGTGGCCGCTCTACCCTGGATGGTGAAGCCATTATTCGGCTTTATCTCAGATGGCTTGCCCATTTTTGGCTATCGACGGCGACCCTATTTAATCTTGTCAGGTCTGCTGGGCGTGCTGTCCTGGGTTGCTTTAGCCACGATCGTCCATTCTGCATGGGCTGCAACGCTGGCGATCGCACTGGGTTCCCTTTCTGTTGCCTTTAGCGATGTCATTGTCGATTCGATCGTCGTGGAGCGGGCACGGGGCGAATCGTTGGGTAAATCCGGTTCGCTGCAATCCCTTTGCTGGGGTTCATCGGCTTTAGGAGGCATCCTGACGGCGTATTTCAGCGGCTCGTTGTTGCAGCACTTCAGCACCCAAACGGTGTTTGCGATTACGGCAACCTTTCCCCTCATCGTCTCCCTCGTCGCGTGGATGATTACCGAAACGCAGGTGGTCGATCGGATGAATTGGTCGCTGGTGTGTGAGCAGTTTGGGCAACTCCGTCAGGCAGTCAGCCAGAAATCGATCTGGATGCCGACCGCCTTCCTTTTTCTCTGGCAAGCCATGCCCACGGCTGAATCTGCCTTTTTCTTTTTCACCACCAATGAGCTGGGGTTTGAGCCAGAGTTTTTGGGACGGGTACGGCTTGTCACTAGCCTTGCATCGCTACTGGGCATCTGGTTTTTCCAGCGCTTTCTCAAAACCGTACCGTTTCGCGTCATCTTCGGCTGGTCTACGGTGATTTCCGCCGCTCTGGGCATGACAACCCTGCTGCTGGTGACCCACGCAAACCGTGAACTGGGCATTGACGATCGCTGGTTCAGCCTGGGTGACAATTTGATCCTCACGGTCATGGGGCAGATTGCCTACATGCCCATTCTCGTCCTGGCAGCGCGGCTTTGTCCCCCCGGTGTAGAGGCAACCTTTTTTGCGCTGCTGATGTCCGTGGTCAACCTGGCGGGTCTGCTGTCTTACGAATCAGGCGCATTTCTCATGCACTGGCTCGGCATCAGTGAGCATAATTTCAGCAACCTGGCGCTTCTAGTAATCATTACCAACCTCTCAACGCTGCTGCCATTGCCCTTTCTAGGCTGGTTGCCCCGCGCTGAGGAGACGACTGAAACCACCTCTACACTTCACCCCGTCCCGATGATCGAAGCCGATTCCTCCTCCTCCAGGCATCTGGGACAACCCTTTTTGCCTGACCTGATGACCGAGTTTGTACCCAACGTCAGAAAGCCTGAGCCAGTAAGGGGTGAGGAGTGAGGAGTGGAATCAGTTGTAAAGCCTTTCCTGCGGAACGCTCTGCGAACGGCATGGCTTCGCTAGAGTTTTTAGTTGTTGGTTGTTAGTGCATGAGTCTTGGTTGTTAATACACAAGCCATTCCTAACTCCTTCTAAAAACTAACAACTAGCAACCAAAAACTCTTCCTGCCTTCTGCCTTTCTAACCACCAACAACCAAAAACTAAAAACTTTCCAGTTTCAATGCAAAGCTTTCAGCTAAATGAACGGGCATCGACTGTGCCTCCCACGCTGTCCTACGATCGCGCCGAGTGGCAAAAGGGCTACCGCTCCCTTAAGCAAGAGTTTGATTATTGGATCGATGATATTGAAGGCAAAATTCCGCCTGAGCTGCATGGCACGCTGTTCCGCAATGGACCAGGGATGCTGGACGTGAACGGGCAGACGATTCACCATCCATTTGATGGGGATGGAATGATTTGTGCGATCGCCTTCCATAACGGTCGCGCCCATTTTCGTAATCGCTTCGTTCGCACAGAGGGCTATGTTGCCGAACAAGCAGCAGGACGCATCTTGTATCGCGGTGTGTTTGGGACACAAAAGCCCGGTGGCTGGCTAGCAAACGCCCTGGATTTTCGCCTCAAGAATATTGCCAATACCAACATTCTCTACTGGGGTGGAAAACTGCTGGCACTGTGGGAAGCTGCCGAACCCCATCGGCTTGATCCTGCCACGTTAGAGACGTTGGGACTCGACCAATTAGATGGCGTGTTGCAGCCCGGTGAAGCGTTTGCAGCGCATCCCTGGATTGATCCTGCTTGCAATCAAGACGATGGCGCGCCCTGTCTGGTCAATTTCTCCATCAAGCCCGGACTGTCTTCTACTATCACGCTGTTTGAGTTCAATTCCGATGGCGCACTGCTGCGAAAGCATTCCCACTCGACACCAGGGTTTGCGTTCATTCACGATTTTGCCATCACTCCAAACTACGCCATCTTCTTTCAAAATCCGGTTAGCTTTAATCCACTTCCCTTTCTGTTGGGTCAGCGGGGGGCTGGTGAGTGCATCACCTTTAACCCTGAGAAGCCGACGCGGATTGTAGTAGTTCCCAGAAAGGATAAAGGAGCTTTAGGAAAGGATAAAGGCTTAAGGATAAAGGATAAAAATTCGGCTTTAGCGTTTGAAACTCATGCTGGTTTTGTGTTCCATCATGCGAATGCGTTTGAAGATGGACGTGAAATTGTGATTGATTCAGTTTGCTACGGTTCGTTACCTGCTGTAGAGGCAGAGTCGGACTTTCGGGAAACCGATTTTGAGGCACTGGCACCAGGGCAACTCTGGCGCTTTCGGCTCAATTTGGAAACCCAGGCAGTGCAACGATCGCTCCTGGAAAGCCGTTGCTGTGAGTTTCCTTACGTGCATCCGGCAAAAGCGGGTCGATCGCACCGTTACATCTTCATGGGCGCGGCTCATGCAGCAGATGGAAATGCACCGTTGCAGGCGATCGTCAAAATTGATGTGGAAACGGGTGAACGCCAACTCTGGAGTGCGGCACCCCACGGCTACGTCAGCGAACCCATCTTTGTCCCGCGAACGCCCTCTGCCTTTAAGAATGGATTACCCTCAGCCGATCTGACGGGTGCAGAAGATGATGGCTGGCTGCTAACCCTGGTGTATGACTCCGCCCATGAGCGATCGGATGTGGTGATCCTGAATGCACGCGATTTACATCGGGAGCCTGTTGCTCGTCTGCATTTGAAGCATCATGTGCCGTATGGCTTACATGGTAGCTTTACACCCCGATACTTTGAGTGTGAATCAGTGAGGAACCGCTAGGATGAAATGACGAATGTCGCTTTTTCTGTAGGGACGTTACATGTAACGTCCCTACAAAAGGAAACCATCTCTAACTGCTAATTAGGACAACCAGTGAAAAAGCGGGTTACGCTCACATTTCCAAAGCGATCGGTTCAAATGCCCGTCACCTATCGGTTGGCGAAAGATTTTAACGTGGCGGCAAATATTATTCGCGCTCAGGTTGCGCCAAACCAGGTGGGCAAGCTCGTCGTCGAGCTGTCGGGGGATATTGATGAACTGGATGCTGCCCTTGACTGGATGCGATCGCAAGATATTGGCGTGTCGTTCTCAAACCGCGAAATCATGATTGATGAAGAGGCGTGTGTGCATTGTGGGCTTTGCACGGGCGTTTGTCCCACTGAAGCGCTGAAGCTTGATCCAGACTCATTTAAGTTAACCTTTACCCGATCGCGCTGCATTGTCTGTGAACAGTGCATTCCTACCTGTCCGGTGCAGGCAATTTCGACTAATTTGTAGTTGGAGGCAGGAGGCAGAAGGCAGGAGGCAGAAGGAGGGATGAGGGATGAAGGATTAAAAGCTGACCGCTGACCGCTAGAGGGTGGGAAAAAGGCAGGAGGCAGAAGGCAGGAGGCAGGAGGCAGGAGGCAAAGCCATGTTTATTGGGAGATGACCATGACGATCTATCCCAAAAGTGGTATTGCTACGCATTGGAAGAGAACGCGGCGGCATAGAAAAGCGGGCGATCGTACGATCGCCCGGTGGGTTGCTTTAACTTGATGGTTTTACGCTGACGTTGATGGCTTTGTGCTGAACGCTGAATGGAAGATACACCCACACTGGGTTTAGCGGGTTTCCCAGTGACCTTCTACCCACTTGCGACCGATGCCCAAAAAGCCAGATTCCCAATGACCAGGAATCCAGACTCGTCGCTCACGGCGATTTTCGTCCCGACGCAACGTTTCTCGACGGGCTTCTTCTCGACGAAGTGCCTCGCGTCGATCGTTGTCCCGGTCACGTCGATTGTTGTCCTGATCGCGCCAATTGTTATCGTAGCGCTGGGCAACGATGGCAGGAATCTGTCGTTCTGCCGCTGGAATCACTTCGGCAGAGGCAGACTGAGCCATCAGCGCGATCGTGCTGATGGGGAGTGCGGCGATCGGCAGTGCCAGTAGGGTGACTGCAAGTTTACGATTCATCATCAAACATCCTTGCGACGTGTACTCTGTTAGGACATTTCTGCGTGTACGAAGGTTTAAGGCAAACTAACATCTCAGCCCTAAGATAGAGTGAGATGCCTGTTGCCTACGGGTCTACGCGTGGCGTGTCGGCAGGAGTGTTCCTCACAAATTTGAGATCACCGCACAGCCCCTAGAAACAAGAATCGGTAATTCTGTAGGGGCTTAGGGCGTGTCATCAATTAGCTCCGAAACCTTGCAATATCAGCAATGCCACGCCCGTCCCAACACACCAGGCTAGGGGCTGGAACCCTTACTGCAAGCAATGTGTAGTAGTAATTGATGACAGCCCCTAGCAGTCGGCAGGTATGCTTTCGGTTGTAGCAGAGGTTTTCGCCCGTAGCTTGCTTCCCGTAGGGTCTGCTAAGCCCGTACGATTGGCTTTGCTCTCACCGAGCAGCAAGCGCTTGTCCCTACAGGGTCGATCGCCGTTCTACCCTTGTTTCGGTTTGCTCTGACGGTTCGCAAGGGCTTGAATCGCAAAGAGCGCGACCCCAATCAGCACAAATGAGAAAATCGTGGTTAGCGTGCCGAGGGCGTATAAGGCTGGGGAGGTCACGTTGGTTGTCATGCCAAAGATTTCCAGCGGCAGTGTGTTAGTCTCGCCCGAAATCAGCGACGTGCGAGTGAACTCATCATATGAAAGCGTAAAGCCCAGTAACCCTACCCCAACGACGCTAGAGGCAATCAACGGAAATACCACCTGCCAAAATGTGGTGGATTCACTCGCGCCCAAATCCCGTGCGGCTTCCTCATAGGCAGGATTGAAGCGTCCAAAAATGCCCAGCATAATCAAGAACGCAAACGGCAATGTCCAGGTTAGATGTCCTGCCAGCGCCGACGAATACCATTGATTGTCAATACCGACCAGACCGAAGACAATGCCGATACCGAGTGAAATCAGAATGCTTGGCACAATCAGGCTAGAAATGGTCAAGTAAAAGACCAGATTTGAGCCTTTGAAACGACTGCGGAAGGCGAGACCTGCCATCACGCTGAAGATGACGGTGATGACCATCACGATGAGACCCAGAGTGAGCGATCGCCAAAACGCTTCCACAAAATTCCCCACGCGCTGTTCACCAAATACTGCCCCCAACCAGTAGAAGCTAAAGCCACGCATGGGAAAGGTCAACTGTCCCTCTGGTCCTTGCAGTGAGAGCAGAAACACGGCAAACATTGGACCGTACAAAAACAGCACAAAGAGTCCAAAGAATCCTGTCAGGAGATAATGCGAAAGTGGTTTCTTTTTTGTCTCAGCCATGACTTAAAGTTCCTTGCGAATATCGACAACGCGGAGAATGGAAAAGACGATGATGAGAGCAATGATGAGCAGCACAACGGCATTAGCGGCAGCCATCGGATATTGCAAACTGTCGAGTTGGTTCTTAATCAGATAGCCGACAGAAGATGATTTGCCGCCGCTCATGATCCGCATCGTGGCAAATTCACCCATCACCAGCGTGACGACAAAAATGGAACCGATCGCAATACCTGGTGCAGATAAGGGCAAAATGATTTCTTTTTGAATCTGAAACGGCGAAGCTCCGGCATCTTCGGCAGCGGAAACTAAATTGCGATCAATCCGCACCATGCTATTGAAAATGGGTGCCACCATAAACAGTGCATAGAGATGCACCATCGCCAGCACCACCGAGAAGTCAGAGAAGAGGAAAATTTCCACAGGTTTTTGAGTCAAATGCAATCCCATCAAGGCATTGTTGATTAGCCCTTCCCTCCCTAGAAAAGGAATCCAGGAAATCATGCGGATGATATTGGAGGTGAGAAAAGGCACGGTGCAAATGAGAAACCAGATGGTTTGCCATTTAGGGTTCTTGATGTGGAATGCCAAAAAGTACGCCACGGGATAGCTGATGAGCAGACACACTGACCAGACGAGGAACGCGAATTTGAACGTATTGAGATAGGTGGACAGATACACTTTGGATGTAAAAATGCCCAAATAATTGTTCAACGTAAAGCCAGGAGTCATGGCAAAGCCATTGAAGTTCCAGAAACTTACGGTGACGATCGCGGCGATCGGCAACACCAAAAACAGCAGAAACACAATGGTTTGCGGTGCCGCCAGCAGATACGGTTGCCAGGTCTTCCAGGGAAAAGGTTTGGCACGACTACGACGAGCAGGCTGAGCAGGCGTTGGGATGTTTTGAGTGGCTGTCATACGGTTCACCTTGGCGAGAGGGTTGAACAAAAAGGCGCGATCGCGTTGAATTTAGATCGATTGAGCGCTCGATACATTATGGAAACCAGGGTCATTTCATCTAAGCATTAAGTCCTGTTAGCAACAGATGTGATAGCGGATGAAGCGGATCAGGGAGTGACAAAAAGCGAAAAAAGTATCTGTTTCATCCGTTCCCATCCGCTGCTCACCCATCGTTTGTCAGAATGAAAAGCCCTCATATGGAAACGAAGTCGAGACGTTGATTGGATTCAAAAAAATGGTGGAAACCTTGCTCCTCTTAAGTTAGAGTGATTGCGTCAAAAATTGAAGTTCGTGCGAATTAAGCCCACAAAAATCGTGTCATTACTGCTGTTGTGTTCCGGGTTGGTGATGACGATAATACCGGGAGTAATGCCAATATGATCATTCACCTGATACTTGTAGAACGCTTCAAGCTGAATCGACGTATCTCGATCTTCAAACCCTCTGATGTCGTTAGATGTCGTTTTGGAGGGCATTCCTACCACAATGCCGCCCAGGTTGCCTTTCTTGAACAAATCTGGAAACGCCAGCGCCACCGCCCAGGCTTGAATGGTGGCATCTGCCCCTTTGCCAAACCCCGCTTCTGCCTCAGCATCGGCATAGTAATACCAGCCGCTCAGAAGGAATTGAGGGCTAAAGGCATATTGTGCTTGCACCCCATAACCATTGGTAGACGTGGGAAAGGGTCCAAACGGGTAAAAGGAGTTCTCACTGCCAAAGAAGCCTCCCGGCGGTGCATTGCCGCTGCCATCATCGTAGGCGCGTAGATAAGTGAGAGCGATCGCAAACTTGTCGAAGGGCTTAAGCGTCACCTGCGCCAGCGCGCCATACGGTCCACCAAATAAGCCAGTGGTGGGATCGTTCGCGGTGGGTGTGCCTGCCAGATACCCGCCACCAATATTGATCTTGTCTGTGATGTTGTAATTAAAGCCTGCACCTGTAACCCCACTGGGAAAGTAGATGGGACTCCGCAACGCAAACCCTGTCAGCACGGTATCATAGTCACCATCTAAGGGATGCAACGTGGGTACAAACAAATCCAGAAAGCCAAACGCTTCCACAAACGCTGTGCCACGATCGCCCAGGGGAAACCGATACTCCAGTTGGTTGATGGAAACCCGATTCCCACTGGGTGAGGAAAACGCTAACTTGGTAGAGATGGCTCCCGTCGCATCAAAGAGACTGGGAGTATTACCCGCCTGTAGACGCATGATTAATTGATCTTTGCCGGTAAAGCTACTGGTGAGAATGAGACGCACTCGATCGGTGAAAATCGCGTTGTCGTCAATATCTCCTGGTGCAGGCAACCCTCGTTGAGCATTGGGCACACCAAATTGCCCCGGTGCTTGAGGTCTCACACCCGCGCCCGAAGCCGCCGCTTTATTACCTCCAAACGCATTCACCAGCGCAAAGATAACGTTGCCTCGTAGCTTAGTTGTCGTCGAAAATTGTTGCTTCTCCAGGGTTGCTGTCCGTGCTTCGAGCGCACCCACCCGTCCGCGCAAGGTTGCCAGTTCTGCCGCAAACTCTTCTTGCAGCTTTTGCACTGCCAGCAAATCTTCTTTTTTGACCAGATCGGCGGTGCCTGCGGCAATCAACTCATTAATACGGTCCATACAGGCGTTGAGTCCGGCTGCAAACTCATAGCGAGACAACGCCTGATTGCCGCGGTAGGTTTTATCGGGATACCCCACAATGCAGCCGTAGCGTTCCACCAACGATTGCAATGCCTGAAACGCCCAATCGGTCGGTCTTACATCAGAAAGTTGAGAAACCGATGTCACCTGACCCTGGATGGTTGTTTCCGAATCGTTGCCGACAGATGGCACTGTGTTCTCTGTTGATGGATTGATGTCCATTGCAAGGCGAGTTGCATCAATCACATTGGCATCAGAAACGATCGCAGGCACAGATCCTGCCGCAGAGTTGTTTTGTGACTCTGCCACCTCTTTTCCACGCTCAGGGCTTGCTTCAATCGCACGTACAAATGGAGCCATGAATAGCAAAATCAACACAACAAATCCCTGTCCCAGACCATGCCTGAGTAACATCATCATTCCATTCCTCACACCTATATCAATTTGGGCAGCGACGTTACATGTAACGTCCCTACAAAATGCAAAATTCCATCACGCCACGATAAATTCTGTCCACTTGTAAACCAGATACACTTGCTCCTGCATGAAAGAGTTCCAGCAGGCGACATTACCCATGCGCTCCATAAAAGAACCGCCATCGCGCACGGCACCGACGGATTCAATCTTTTTGCCGAAGGGATCAATCATGTCGATCACCGCTGGTTTGCCTTCGTACCAGAAATCCCATTCTTCGGGCTTCATAAATTTGCGGGCATTCTCTGGAGCCGCGCTGTAGTACCCCTGACGCGAGAGAAAGCCACCTGCCCAGCCATTCAGCATCCAGTTGAGATATTCATAGGCAGCATCGAGTTGAATGCCAGAAAGGTTTTTGGATAGCCCCAAACCACCGCCCCAGCCGCGATAGCCTTCTTTTAGGGGTGCATAGGTGCATTTATAGCCTCTGGCTTTCACCGCTGTAACGGCAGGCGACCACATGGATTGCAGCACCACTTCCCCAGACGACATGAAGTTAACGGATTCATCAAACGTTTTCCAGAAGGCTCGGAACTGTCCCGCTTGCTTTTGCTCGATGAGAATCTGGGTCACTTTGTCGAGTTCTTCACGGGTCATGTTGCCCTTATCGCCGAACTTCATCACCCCCTGCGATTCCATCACCATTGCCGCATCCATAATGCCGATCGAGGGAATATCCAGCAACGACGTTTTGCCTTTGAACTCAGGGTTAAATAGCTCTGCCCACGATTCAATTTTGCGGTTTACCAAATCTGGACGATAGCCCAGCGTATCGGCGTTGTACTGAAAGGGAATCATGGTTGCCCAATCGGTCGGCGATGAGGCAAACTCGGTAGAATCCTTGCCTTTCAGAAACACAACCTTCCGGGGAGCGGTGCCCTGAGAGGTGTTCACTTTGGCTCCAGAGTACAGGGTGCCTGTTGTGAAAATGGGCGTGATTTTGTCAAAGTCTTTGATGCGTTTAATGTCGATCGCCTGCAAATTTCCCGATGGCACCACCAATGGCAAACTGAAATACTCACCATCAAAAATGTCGTATTGCTTGGGTTGCGTAATGGCAATCTGCACATTCTCTGCGGTACTCAGGGCACGCATTTTGAGCTTGAAACCCAAATCTTTCTCCGCCTGTACCCGAATGTCATTAATCTGCGCGGCTCCGGTGCCAATCAAGCGCAACGTGACATCCTTAATCTGATTTGTAATGAGGGTGGGTCCTCGATTGGGACTACAGCTAGCCGCCGCGATCGCCGTGCCAGCCGCCAACCCACCCTGGACGAACTTCCGCCGAGTGATGTTAGACATGGCTTTTTAGAGTAGAAGTCAGTAATTAGGAGTCAGGAGTCAGGAGTTACTTTAGTGATCAGGTGCAGCGAACGGTCATCAGTTGTTTTGCCTTTTCCAAGGTTCGTTCCCTACTTCCTACTCCCTATTCCCCACTCCCTGTTTTAATGCGGCAAAAACACACAGTTATCTTTCGACCAGCTCATGACAACCAATTGCCCTTCATGCATTGAATTGCTGTACCAGTCGGTGGTGCGGACTTTATAGAGCAATTCCTGCCCGGTGGTTTCGGTCATGAGCGAAACTCGCGTGACGTAGCCCGTCATTTCCACCGCTGTAATCCGCACCACAATTTGATTGCCAGCCAGAGTGGATTTTGCTGGAATATCTGGTGAATAGGGTTCGACGTGGACTAAATCGGGGCGAACGGAACAGGCGGCTTCTGACCCAATGGGCGAAGCGTGTCCGCGAGAAAACAGAGTGCCCAGCCCCTCAACCTCAAGCTGGATCAGGTCTAACCCTTCGTCGTGAACGGCATTCACCACTTTGCCTGTGAAAATATTGTTGTCGCCCATGAATTTGGCAACAAACTGAGAACCGGGTTTCTGGAAGAGTTCATCGGGTGTAGCAATCTGATCCACGCGTCCATGCGTCATCACAACCACCTGATCAGACAGCGAGAAGGCTTCTTCAACGTGGTGCGTCACTTGAATAAACGTCATGCCGAACTGCTTTTGGATCTTGCGTAGCTCGGTTCGCATCCGCACGCGCAGGTTTTCATCCAGGGCGCTGAGGGGTTCATCCAGCATCAGCACCTGGGGACGGGTGACGAGCGATCGCGCCAGGGCAATTCGTTGCTGCTGTCCACCGCTAAGTTGGGTCGGTTTGCGATCGGCAGTGTGACTTAATCCCACCAGTTCCAGCATTTCACCCACACGCGTCCGGCGATCGCTGTCCGACAGTTTCCGCATCTTCAGCCCAAAATCCACATTCTCCCAAATCGTTTTGTGGGGAAACAGGGCGTAACTTTGAAACATCATGGAGGTGTTGCGTTTGGCGGCGGGCAGGTCATTCACGCGACGATCGCCGATCAAAATATCGCCACCGCTGATTTCTTCATGTCCGGCAACCATGCGTAACACGGTCGTTTTACCGCAACCACTGGGACCCAGAAGGCAACAGTAATGTCCGGCTGGAATATCAAACGTGACATTCTCCACAGCGGTAACGGGACCATACTTCTTTGTCACCATTCGCAGCGAGACACCCGCTGCCGCTGCCGCCAATTCTTGTTTGAGATCGATCGCGGGTTGAGCCGCTGCTTTCGCTGTCGTGGACTGTCTCTCAATGTCGATCGTCATGATGTCTCCTTCATGAAAGGGATAGATGACTGTCAAAGGGATAGATGATAATGCCAGAAACCAGCGCTTTTGTATACAATTTCTGTATGTGGTTCGGTGGGCGAGAGAATCGAAAAATTGTATACAACTTTTGTATGCGATGTCATTCAAAGAAAAAGTATAGGGAATCACAATCTGGCAATTAAATCGCACCAACCTGAACGCCTTGCTGCCAATTTAGAGTGGCGGCTGACGATCGCTATCAAGCAAAATAGTGAAGCATGGGATGATAAAGCTTTGCTGCAACAATAAAGCCTCGCTCTGGTCGCCTCATTGCAGCACTTCCCAACTCAACCACCCTCCCGTCATTGGACAACATTCCCTTGGTAAGCTCTTTCAAACATGGTTTCAGCCAAGCCACTTTCTCAAGCCAACGTGAAATCTAAGCCAACGGAAGATTTCATCTACACCGAGCTTTACAACGCTGTTCTGGAGCGCCGCTTGCCACCAGAAACAAAATTAGGTGAAAACGCGCTGGCTGAGTATTACGGCGTGAGTCGTACCATCATTCGTCAGGTTTTAGCACGCTTGTCGCACGATCGCCTGGTCAAGCTCGAACCCAACCGGGGCGCATTTATTGCCAGCCTAACACCAGAAGAGGCAAAGCATATTTACGCGGCGTGGCGATTGGTGGAAGCCGAAATTCTGCGCGATTTGACGCAATCCATGACGAAAGAGCAAATTGCTTCTGTGCGTGCCTTGATCGCATCTGAACGGCAGGCATGTGATCAGCAGGATATGCCCCAACTCTCCCGCTTATCCGTACAGTTCCATTTAGAACTTGCGCGTTTGTGCAAAAATCAATTTCTCGGTCGCTTCATGCGGGAGCTGATTCCCCAAACCTCGCTGGCATTCTTTTATGAAGTGCGAAAAATGCCGATCTGCGGTGAAGATGAGCACAGCAAAATTCTGGACTGTATTGAAGCAGGGGATGCCGAAGCCGCGATCGCCACGGCTACAAAGCACCTGGACGGCATCGAAGCTGCTCTCAACGCACGCGCACTCATGACGCAAAAAGCCAAACTGGAAGACATTTTGGGAACGTGAATCTGCTTAAGGCAGAGGATCTATGAGTTCATACCGCATGAACGGTTGCACTCCTACGGATAGACAGCATGGGTACTCACGCTCTTTACGGCTGAAGCCAAAGCGATCGGCAGATGCGCTTCTGAAGCATAGAGGGTAAGGCATTCAGCACTCATAAAACTCATGGCTGCTGTCATGAGGCAGAGCTGCTGGGATTAATATTGCTGAAATAATAGTAGGATGCAACGTAATGAGGTGAGGTATCAGAAATGGTATTTACTGTTTTAAGACATGCTTTGAGCCATTCATGGTTTGCAACATCGGGCTTGTTGGGCGCGCTTTTGATTGGCACTCAGGCAGAGGTAGCCATCTCGCAGCCCAGTGTCAAAGATTTACAGCTACCAACCCAGCAACTAAGTAAGCTCGCGATCGCAGATCAGTCAGTTGTCTCTGTACAAAGCTTTGCCAATCAGAACGCGATCGCACCCCTTCCCCAAGCCAACCTGGGAAGCAGGCAATTAAGCCGCGATCGCACAGTGGTCAAGCAGCAGATCGCCGATAAACAGGATGGCTATGCCGCACCAGCCAAGCCCTCGACGAAGCCAGCCAAACCGATCGCACCAGCTAAGCCCGTCTCCGAGCCAGCCAATCCCGAAAATACAGCTCCGATGGGTCCGGTTACTTCGGTATCACAGCTTTCGGACGTGCGACCGACCGATTGGGCATTTCAGGCGCTGCAATCGCTGGTTGAACGCTACGGCTGCATTGTGGGGTATCCCGATCGTACCTATCGGGGCTATCGCGCACTCACTCGCTATGAATTTGCTGCCGGACTCAACGCCTGCATGGATCGCATTGATGAGCTGATTAAGGCTGGTACGGCTGATCTGGTGAGAAAAGAAGATTTGCTTGTCCTGCAAAAGCTGCAAGAAGAGTTTGCGGCTGAGCTGGCGACCTTACGCGGGCGGGTTGATTCGCTAGAAGCGCGTACCGCCACCCTTGAAAAACAGCAGTTTTCGACCACGACCAAACTGGTTGGTGAAGCCATCTTTGCCATTAGTGATCTTTTGGGCGATCAAGTAAGCGACCTGAACAATACCGTCTTTCAGAACCGGGTACGTATTGGGCTGCAAACTAGCTTCACGGGCAAAGATGTCCTGAATACGCGGCTTGCGGCTGGCAACGTGAATCAGTTCTTTGTGATTGCCAACCCCTATTCACCGTTTGTCTTAAACAGCGGCGGACAACCCCTTGGGTCGGCTGAAGGCACGCCCGCTTATCGCATCAATGGGCAAACGGGCAACAGTGTCGTGCTCGATCGCCTGGATTACACGTTCCCTCTAGGCGATCGGTTCAAAGTTTACGTTGCAGCAGCGGGTGGCAAGAGCCAGTACTACGTTGCCAGCACCGTCAATCCGTTTTTTGAAAACTTTGACGGGGGCAATGGCTCGATTTCAGCCTTCAGCCAGGAAAGCCCCATTTATCGTATTGGCGGTGGTGCGGGTGCAGCCTTTAGCTTTGCGCTGGATACCAGGCGAGTCTTCACGCTATCGGGGGGCTATTTGGCAAACAATGCCAACGTTCCCAGCGGCAGCAATGGACTGTTTAACGGGGATTTTGCCGCGCTCGGACAACTCACCATTACACCGGGCGATCGCTTTCAGCTTGGGTTGACCTACGTGCGTGGTTACCATACCAGCGGTAACTCCATCTTTGGGTTAGGGCTGGGCAACAACAGCTTTTTCACAGGCACATTGCCAGCCAATGCCATTTACACTGCCTTTGGGCAAGCTGCGACGACAAACTCCTACGGCGCTCAAGCATCGTTTAAGCTAAGTCCCAAAGTAGCGATCAATGGCTTTGGCGGCTATACCGACTTAGAGCTTGTGGGTGGCGGCGATGGCGAAATCTGGTACTACGGTCTGGGTCTGGCTTTTCCCGATCTGTTTAAGAAAGGGAATCTCGGCGGTATTTTTGTGGGAGTGGAGCCGTACCTGGGTGGAGCCAACATCGCAGGCTTGAATCTGAGAGGTTTGGGACTGCAAAATGATACGTCCTTGCATGTCGAAGGGTTCTATCGCTTTCAGCTTACGGACAATATTTCGATTACCCCAGGCGTGGTTTGGATCACGGCTCCAGATCAGAACAACAACAACGATGACTACGTACTCCTGACCTTGCGAACCACGTTCTCGTTTTAGACCATCTTCGCTTTAAACTCTGCGTCACCTGACGCTGACCGCCCCGACATAGAACAGAGCACACAAGGCAACTCATGCGCCTCCTGCACTTTCATATCAGGAGGCTTTTTGCTTTAGCCTGTAGATTGATGTCTGCCGCACAGTTCTCATAGGAATCAGCATTGTGAATTAAAATACGAGCATCGATGGCGCTTGCTCTAATACTTACTCTGTGGCGCTTGCTCTGTGGCGATGGTAGCCTCGCTTGCTCCAGCCATTCTCTCCTTCATCACTATGACCCATCACCACGCCGGACAGGATCATCATCACCACGGGCACAGTCATGCTGGACATCACCATCACCATGCTCCAGCCAACTACAGTCGCGCCTTTGCGATCGGGTTGGTGTTGAACCTGAGCTTTGTCGGTCTTGAGGTGATTTTTGGCTACGTGGCAAACTCGGTCGCACTCCTGGCAGATGCGGGACACAACTTGAGTGACGTTTTAGGGTTGGTGTTGGCGTGGGGCGCGAGTGTGCTGGCGCGTCGGCAACCTTCCAGCCGCTATACCTACGGATGGCGACGATCGTCTATTCTGGCAGCGTTCTTAAACGCGATTTTTCTCCTGGTGGTCACGGGAGGGCTGGCATGGGAAGCCATTCAACGGTTTAGCCGACCCGATGAGGTGCAGGGTGGCATCGTGATCGCTGTGGCGGCGATCGGCATTGCTATCAATACGGCAACGGCGCTGATGTTTATGTCTGGTCGCAAGCAAGATTTAAACATCCGAGCGGCATTCTCGCATATGGCGGCGGATGCCCTGGTGTCAGTAGGTGTGGTGCTGGCAGGTATCGGCATTTTGACCACTCATTGGGTCTGGCTTGATCCAGCCTTCAGTTTGGTCATCAGCGCCTTGATTATTGGCGGCACCTGGCAGTTGCTCAAAGATTCCTTTAAGCTGGCGATCGATGCTGTCCCGGATGCGATCGACGAACGTGCCGTCAAAGCCTACCTGGCAGAACGCCCCGGCGTTGAGCAAGTGCATGATCTCCACATTTGGGGCATGAGCACAACCGAAACTGCTCTCACGGCGCATCTCGTCATGCCAGAAGGACATCCCGGCGATGCGTTTCTGGTTTACCTGTGTGAATCGCTGCAAGCCCAGTTTGGGATCGCCCACGCCACGATTCAAATCGAGCTGGGTAGCGCGACCTGTAGCTGTACCCTTACGCCACTCACAGACCATCCTTAGATCACAGATTGATTCAGGTGCAATCATCTGTATAGGGGCATGGCAATGCATGTCCCGACCAAACCTCAGCTCTACAGGTTATTTAATTCACGATCCTTAGCAAGGTGTTTTTAAGCAGAAGAAAACCACAAAGAGAGATTGGGTGCTGATGCTATGGATGGTTCTGGTGGGTATGCTGCTCTTCAGCTTGTCGCTGATCGGGGTGTTAGAGCTACCGTTTACCCTGTTTCAAATCATAAGTGTGCCAAGCTGGGTCTATCTGCTGGGGGCGATCGCCTTCTTATCGTGGTGCCTGGATGATTAGCATCGTCATTAATTGACTGGATGGTAGCGCTGATTAACATTGACCATTGATGGACGGTACGATCGCCCTACCACTCGTTTCGTGCAAATGGTGAGTGTAACAATAGATCAGGGCAAACTCATACAAGATGCAAGATTTAGAGTGATTCCGTGCTTTACAGCCAGCCTCCCCCGGCACTGATCTGACTAGCGCTCAGACCATTACAGGGAGTAAGAGTACGTTTCTTGAGTACTGAACGAATGGTTGACTCATCAACAAGGCGCACGCACGCATTTTAGGCGACTAAGGGTAGACCATGAAGGTATTGCAACCGGATCAGGAAGCAAAAAGGTTAGAGGCTCTTTACCAGTATCAAGTGCTGGGTACACCCTCTGAAGAAGCGTTTGACGATCTGGCTCAGTTGGCAGCTCAAATTTGCGGCACGCCGATGGCACTGATTACATTAGTCGCAGACGATTATCAATGGTTTAAATCCACTGTTGGGCTGGTCATTGATCAAGCCGATCTGCATGTTGGCTTTTGCCCACTTTGCGTTGAGCGGCAGGATATTCTGGTCATTGCCGATACGACTGCCGATGAACAGTTTGCGACTAATGTGGTCGTCACCAATGCCCCCTACGTGCGCTTCTATGTTGCCGCTCCGTTGATCACACCTGCTGGCTACACGATCGGCACGATCTGCGTGATGGATCAGGTGCCTCGTGAGCCACAGCCACAGCAGATTGAAGCCCTGCGTCGGCTGAGCCGTCAGGTGGTGAGCCAGTTAGAACTACGGTTTAACCTCGACGCATTAACCGTAGCCATGAGCGATCGACAACGGGTAGAACTGGCTCTGCACCATAGTGAAGAACGTTTTCGGAGTGCGTTTCATTGCGCCGCGATCGGCATGGCGCTAGTTGGGCTGGATGGGCGCTTTCTCCAGGTCAATCGCTCGGTCTGCGACATTTGTGGCTATGACGAAGCAGAAATGCTGACCAAAACCTTTCAAGAGCTAACCCATCCCGATGATCTTGAGTCAAACTTGCCCTATTACCACCAGGCACGCATCGGCGCGATCGAGTCGTATCAGCTCGAAAAACGCTACATCCATAAACTAGGGCACACCGTCTGGGTATCGCTCACTGCTTCGTTACTACGAGACACGGAGGGGCAGCCACTGTATTTTGTTTCGCAGTTGCAAGACATCACACAGCGCAAGCTCACTGAACGCGCGCTACGACAAAGTGAGGGGCATTTTCGTGACCTGGTGCAGCATCTCCAGACGGGTGTTGTGCTGCAAGGGTCACACGCCGAAATCTTGATGGTCAATCCAGCCGCCCTCTCCATGCTGGGGCTGGATGAAGCCCAGTTGTTGGGCATGACCTCGCATGATCCCCATTGGCAGGTTGTACATGAAGATGGATCGCTGTTTCCAGGCGACCAGCATCCGGTGGCGCAGGCGATCGCCACTCGTAAACCCATGCACAACGTCGTCATGGGCGTTTACCGTCCAAAATACGATGATCAGATTTGGCTACTGGTGAATGCCGATCCGCACTTTAACCCCGATGGCAGCATTCAGCATGTCCTTTGCACGTTCAGCGACATTAGCGATCACAAACACATCGAAGAAACGCTGCGCAAAACCGAGGCTCGCAATCAGGCATTGTTAAACGCGATTCCCGATTTAATGCTGCGTGTTAACCGTGAAGGCGTTTATTTAGATGTCAAGTTTGCGAAAGAATTTGATACGCTCTTGCCGCCTGATGAAGTGGTTGGCAAGCGTGAAACAGACGTATTGCCGCTCGACGTTGCCTACAAACGCCAGCAGTGTCTGAATGAAGCCCTACGCACTGGCGAACTGCAATTTTGTGAGTATGAGATTGCGCTTAATGATGGCATTCATTACGAAGAAGCCCGCATTGCCGTCAGTGGCGAAGATGAAGCCGTGATCATCGTGCGCGATGTGACTCAGCGCAAATTGGTTGAGCAAGAGCTAGAAAGCCAGAACCACCGAGCTTACCTGCTGACAGCCATTACTCTGCGCATTCGTCAATCCCTTGATCTGGACGATATTGTCGGCACGACAGTGGCTGAAGTGCGTCAGTTTCTGCAAGCCGATCGCGTCCTCATCTACCGCTTTGAGCCTGACTGGTCGGGCACCATTGCGGTTGAATCCGTTGATGCTCAATGGTCGTCAGCACTGGGAACCGTCATTCAAGATTCTTGCCTGATGGAGGGTGGCTGGCAAAAATATGCCCGTGGTCGAACACAGGCGATCGACGACCTTGACGCGATCGCCCTTAACGACTGTCACCGTGAGCTATTAGCCCAATTCCAGGTCAGAGCAAACCTGATTGTCCCCATCATTCAGGGGCGAAGTGCCACCGGGAAAGCACAACTTTGGGGTTTGCTCATCGCTCACCAATGCTCGGCTCCCAGACAGTGGCGCTCCTTTGAGGTCGATTTTCTGACTCAACTAGCCGATCAAGTCGGTATTGCCCTGGCACAGGCGCATCTGCTGGTGCGCGAAACCCAACAGCGCGAACAACTAGCAGAACGCAATCTGGCGCTGGAGCAAGCCCGTCGAGAAGCCGAACAAGCGTCTCAGATGAAGAGTATTTTTCTGGCAACCGTTAGCCACGAAATTCGCACACCCATGAACGGCGTGCTCGGCATGACCGAACTCTTGAAAGACACAGAGCTGGATCTGGAGCAACGGGATTTCGTCGATACCATTCAGACCAGTGGTGAAAATTTGCTGAACCTCATCAATCAAATTCTGGACTTCTCCAAGTTAGAAGCTGGCGAAGTGGAGCTAGAAGTCCTCGATTTTGATCTCAATCTCTGTCTTGAGGAAGTGGCAGACCTTCTGGCATCGGCTGCCCACGCTAAAAAGGTAGAGCTGGCAACCCTGGTTTACCGCAATTTGCCGACCCAACTGCGAGGGGATGTCAATCGACTACGCCAAATTTTGACCAATCTGGTTGGCAATGCCATCAAATTCACCAGTCGTGGCGAAGTGGTGGTGCAGGCATCGCTCGTGGCTGAAACAGCGACAGCAGCAACCATCCTGTTTTCGGTTACAGATACGGGCATTGGCATCCCGGCGGCTGGATTAGAGCGTCTGTTCAAGCCGTTTTCTCAGGTTGATGCTTCTACCACACGGCGGTATGGTGGTACGGGCTTAGGATTAGCCATTTCACGCCAATTAGTTGAGCTAATGGGGGGCGAAATTGGCGCAGAAAGCAAGGTCGGGCAAGGTTCGCGGTTTTGGGCGACGTTAACCTTCGATCGCACACTCAACCGACCAATGGCATCAAACCAGCGCGCGACAGCCCTGCCCTTCGACCAATTCAGATTGTTAGTAGTGGATGATAACGCGACCAATCGCAAAATTGTGCGCTATCAAGTCTCTGCCTGGGGTATGCAGATTGACGAAGCAGAAAATGGTGAGGCGGCGCTTCAGATCTTGCGACACCGCGCTCAAACAGGCAGACCTTACGATTTAGCGATTTTAGATATGCAGATGCCAGCGATGGACGGTGAGATGCTGGGTCGTCAGATTAAAGCAGAACCGCTGCTGGCACACACTAAGTTGATCATGATGACCTCTCTAAACTCTCGAGGAAGCCGTAAACAGGCGTTAGCCCTGGGATTCTCCGCTTATCTGGTGAAGCCAGTCAAACAATCGCGCTTAATGGATTGCATCATGAACACCCTGATGAAGGATCCGCGCTTCCACTCCGCTATGGAGGGATTGCTTGACCAGGGATTGGCTGAGCAGAAAGTGTCTGAACCAGCACTGCTGCCGATCGGACCACCCTCCCTGGAGCCAATCGCAAGCCAGACTGCCGGAGAATTAACCGCGATCGCGCCTTTGCCAGCACCTCTACCGCTCAAACTCTTACTGGTTGAAGATAATGCTGTGAATCAGCGGGTGACGTTGAGTCAGCTTAAGTTTCTGGGCTACACCGCTGATCTGGCTGACAACGGCGAAGTCGCCCTACAAATGATGTGCCAAACGTCCTACGATCTGGTTTTGATGGATTGTCAGATGCCTGGTCTCGACGGTTATAATACAACGCGTGAAGTGCGACGGTTAAACCTCCACCCGCAGCCTGTAATCGTTGCGCTGACGGCTAACGCCATGAAAGAAGACCGCGAAAACTGTCTTGCGGCTGGGATGAATGATTACCTCAGTAAACCCCTGCTAAAGGATGCGCTGGCGGCTAAATTGTCCCAGTGGAGCCAGGTATTGCTTGAACAGAGGAGTAACCCACTACCCACCACCAGTGACCTCACCCCTCACTCACCTGCCACGGCAGCATTGTCTACCCCAGCCGCGATCGCGTCAGAGCACTCTACCGTGTTGACCGAGCACCCCAACAAGAATAGCCCCAGCCAGCAGGGTCAGCAGATGGAAAGCGTTTCTCCTCAAATGGTTGAGCCGTCAGATACCAACAGCGACTCTTGCGCCCAACGGTTTCATGCATTGATGGATTGGGAGCATTTGCATCAACTGTCAGACGGTAATGAAGCCTTTGAGCTCGAATTATTGCAGGTGTTTGTGATAGACACGGGCAATCATTTGGGCACGCTGGAAACGGCGATCGCTCAGCGCCATTTCTATAACCTTGAGCAAGCAGCCCATCATGTGAAAGGAGCCAGTGCCAATGTAGGTTTAACGGCAATGGCTGCGATCGCCAGTCAGCTAGAACAGCAAGCGCGACAAAATCAGCTCCACGACTCGGCAACCACACAGCTCACTCAATTAAAACAAGCCCTGAACGAAGTCCAACTCTTCTTAGCGACCAAAAGGCAGGTTTGAGCGGCGGCCGATACCTCTCACACCGTTAAAAAGCCTCGCCTCGCACGCGATTTGCTACCGTTTGATCTTGTCAGACAGCGCGTCGTCTTTACTGTAGTGCTTGACAAGCAACAAACAATTTCGCTTTCCTGTTCGCGTATAGCTTAAGCCATCGGTTAACTTTTGCATTAGCTGAAGCCCACGTCCCCCTTCAGCATCACAATCAAACGAGGATGGCAACTGCTCAAGCTGATGCGCCAAATTAAACGGAGACCCATAATCCCAAAGCCGAATTTCAAGTTGTTCCGCAAAGATCATGACCTCGATATCGATCAAAAGCTCAACTGGACGACCACAATGGGCATGGCGGACAGCATTTGTGAACCCTTCTGCCAACACAAGCTGACACTGCTGCCAATCGCGATCGGAAAGGGGTGACCCGCTAAACTGGTCAAACCAGGAAAGAACGTCAACGAGTGCGTTAAGGTCTGTTTTGACCTGTAGAAAAGCTCTTTGAACTGCTGGCAAGGGTAAAGAATCCTCAATAGCGTTTAAGTCAGGCTTCTGGCGAAACACGTCGCCAAGTGCCAAGAGCGGTTTTGTATCGCTTTCATTGCAGAAGACACATTTTTGCTAGCCCTATCTTAATCGGTTTACTGCCTTCATTCTGACTAAAATTTGCCCTGAGTAATCGTTCTTTTTAACGCTTTAATGACATCTCAACGCTATGCCGCACGTTTTAATCATTGATGACGACCCAACGATTCAGCTCATTTTGAAAAAAATACTGACTGATCAGGGCTATGACGTGAGTGTGGCAAGCAACGGGTTAGACGGTATTAAACAGGCAAAAGCGCTGCGCCCCGCCCTCATTATTTGTGATTGGCTGATGCCATTGATGGATGGCTTGACCGTGTGTCGCACCATTAAAACTGATCCTGATTTGTCTACCGCTTTCTTCATCTTGCTCACGTCTCGTGACGCGATCGAAGACCGGGTCTATGGCCTAGATAATGGCGCTGATGATCTCCTCACAAAGCCGTTTGAACTGAATGAATTAAAAGCACGAGTGCGTGCAGGGCTGCGGCTCCATCAGATCAACCAGGATTTAACCACTCAGAAGCATTTGTTGGAGTCAGAGTTTAACGAAGCCGCCGCATACGTGCGATCGCTGTTGCCTAAACCGCTGCATGGTAACGTCACGATCGATGCTCGCTTTGTGCCATCCCAGCATCTTGGGGGCGATTGTTTTGACTATTACTGGCTTGATCCCGACTATTTAGTGATTTATTTATTAGATGTTTCAGGGCATGGCTTAGGGGCGGCTTTACCATCTATTTCTATCTTAAACATGCTGCGATCGCAGTCGATGGATGGCGTTAATTTCTATCAGCCGAGCCATGTTTTAACAGCGCTCAATGAAGCCTTTCAAATGGATAACCAAAACGATAAATACTTTACGATTTGGTACGGCGTTTACAATCATGCGAAACGTCAGTTAGTCTATTCGAGTGCCGGACACCCACCCGCCATTTTACTGCATGGACAAAGCCATCAAGACAGGCAAGTGACGCAATTAAAAACAACGGGCATGCCTGTTGGAATGTTACCGGATACTCGTTTTACGGATCAACGCTGCGACATTGATTCATCCAGCATTTTGTATGTTTTTAGTGATGGTATTTACGAAATCTTTCGAGGAGATGAGTTGTGGGGATTTGATGCCTTTATGTCGCTCCTTGTGAATGATCAAGATGCCATTGCTCATACAGGGTTAGACTACATCTTAAGTCACGTCAAGACGCTCAATACGAAGGCAGCCTTAGACGATGATTTATCCCTTTTGCGCATTCGCTTTGGTGCTGATGGTTGCCATCGCTAACAGTAAGAGACTCGATACATCGGTAATGACTAAAACGCACCGATCGCAAACAAGATCAGACACGACTGACAGGCTTTAGCTGAATACTTTTCTGCTGGATAGACCGTCTATACTAAGAGGATGTTTGGAAATACGGAGAGAGTAAAAAAGCTCAAGCCAGTCTGCGTAGCATGAGTCGAATCATCGCGATGTGAATGAATGCTTCAGAAGAGGCAGGTAATCGCTCGTAATCGAGATTGAGCCGACGACACCAATGCAACCAACCGTAGGTACGCTCCACTGTCCACCGCTTCGGCAAGAGCACAAAGCCTTTCGCCCCTTCAGGACGTAGAACCACCTCTAAAATCCAACGAAAGGTATCGATGACCCAGTGGAGAAAGTCTTGTCCTGAGAAGCCACCATCGACCCAAATGTGGGCGAGGGGTGGGAAGCGTTGGCGTTCCTGATGCACCTGTTGGAGCAACTGCTTTGCCCCTTCCCGTTCTGGCACATTGCCTGCAACGACTCGCACAGCCATCAACAGTCCCAAAGTATCGACTAGAGTAAAGCGTTTTCGCCCTTTGATTTGTTTGCCTGCGTCATAGCCGACAGCTTCATGCACCATCACCGCCGTCGGCACGGTTTGAGAATCGAGGCTTGCGGCACTGGGGCTGGGGTCGCGCGCTTCAGTGACTCTCACCCATTGCACCAGATGGTCATGAATGCGCTTCCAACTGCCATCATGACGCCACTTGCGGAAGTAGTAGACCGTTGAGTAGGGCGGATAGTCGTTGGGCAACAGTCGCCAAGCACACCCCGTCACCAAGACGTACAAGATTGCTTGGATGACAAGCATCAAATTGACGCTGCGAGGTCTACCCGTCGGACTGCTCGGACTGACAAGGGATTCAAAGAGTTCATACTGTTCAAGGCTGAGTTCTGTGGCGTAGGCTAGATCCATAGCTTCCTGGAAGGCTGTTGAGAGTTTGATACTGGAGTTTAGACTAAAGAGCGAGGAAAGGCAGCCAGACCGAACGATCTGACTGCTTAATAGTCAAGGACGTTTCAAATCACTTGACTATGAGTAATTTTGACAAGCTTCGAGCCTTTCGGCATC